>Ga0209069_10001759_pt1 | contig 11114 bp, 8 predicted proteins | sample Str013_2_FD_187202 | JGI IMG/M metagenome (GOLD analysis project Ga0209069, IMG submission 187202) | Freshwater sediment microbial communities in response to fracking from Pennsylvania, USA - Straight Creek_MetaG_SC_2013 (SPAdes) (version 2) | ecosystem: Environmental > Aquatic > Freshwater >...
CGTCCTACCCGAAGCGGCGCGCAAGGTCGAAGCGTCATCCCGTTTCGGCAAGGCGGCAACCGACTTCGAGCTCTCGCGACGAGTCGAAGAGTTCGTCGACACGTTGCCGGGCAAGCTCGCCGGCGGCACGGGCGCCGCTGCCGTTCGCCGCACCGCTAGCCGCGGCGCAACGTTGGTCGTGAACGTCGTGCTGACGATCTTCCTGCTCCTCTACGGACCGCGTTTGCTCGCCGGTGCGTTCGCGCTCGTCGGCGATCCCCGTCGACGAGCCCGCGCCGAGGACATCGCCGCCCACGCCTATCGCCGTGCCTGGCGTTACGCCACCGGTCGCCTCGGCCTGTCTGTCGTCGCCGCGGTGTTCGCGTCGTTGCTGTGCCGTTTTGCCGATTTGCCCGGAGCCACGGTCCTCGGTCTGGTCGTCGGTCTGCTCAGCTTGATCCCCTACATCGGTGTGCTCGTTGGTGGCCTGCCGATGGTGCTGCTCGCCTTCGGGCTGCGGCCGGGCAGCTGGGCTCTGTTCGTGCTGCTTGCGCTGGGCGTGTACCAAGCTGTCGAGTCCGTGGTGGGGATGCGACGGCTCCATCGCCGATCGATCTCGTTCGGCCCGGCGTTGAGCACGCTCGTGGCGATGGTCTTCTTCGAGCTCGGCGGCGTCGACGTCGCTCTCGTCGGCGTCGCCGTCGCAGTGCTCGCCGTCTGCGTCGCCGACGAGCTCCGCCCCGCCTGATCACTGACGCAGGCGGCGCGGCGGGCTTCCCCCTGGCGGGTGTGCCCACCTACCGTTCGGCGATGGCAGCACGAGAGCGGATCTACACCAAGACCGGTGACGACGGGACGACGGGTCTGTTCTACGGCGGGCGGGTGCGCAAGGACTCCGAGTTGCCGACGGCGTATGGCACCGTCGACGAGGCCCAAGCGATCATCGGGTTGGCCCGCGTTGCCGCCGGCACCGGCAGCAAGCTCGACGAGATGTTGGTCGGCCTCGCTCGGGACCTGTACGTGTTGATGGCCGAACTGGCGACGCTCCCCGAGAACCGCCACAAGCTCAGCGCCGGTGTCTCGGCAGTGACGACCGAGATGGTGGCGCGGCTCGAAGGCTTGATCGATGACGTGACTGCGCGCTTCGAACCGCCGACCGAGTTCGTCGTCCCCGGCGAGCACGCCGTTGCGGCGTGGCTCGACCTGGCTCGCACTGTCGTGCGCCGCGCCGAGCGTCACGCGCTCGTCGCTGCCAAGCCGCCGTCGCTTGTCGGCCAGTACCTCAACCGGTTGTCGGACTTGTTGTGGACGTTGGCCCGCTGGCAAGAAGGCGAGTCGCGCCTCGCCAAGGATCGCTGACTGGCCATCGAGCCGGCCGATCATCACAGCGTCCCGCTAGCGTGGCGGTCCATGTCGCTCGCCTTCACCGTCACCCGAACCACACCCCGCAACGCAGACGTCATCGGTGTGCCCGTTGCCGCCGATGGACCCGTACCTCGTTCCGTCGGCGTCAACCGGGCGACGCTGACATCGCTCGGCTTCGAAGGCAAGGTCGGTCAGGCGTTGCCGATCCCCGGCGCCGCGGGGCCGTTGGTCATCGCCGTCGGTGTTGGCGAACGTTCGAAGCTCGATGCCGCGGCGTTGCGCACGGCCGGTGCCTCGCTGGCCCGGGCCGCGTCGCGCTGTGTGCACCTCGCGACATCGTTGGCCGATGTCGATGGCGTCGACGGCCGCAGCGCTGCGCAAGCGGTGGCCGAAGGGCTGACGTTGGCCAGCTACCGCTACACCGAGTTGAAGGCCGACAAGGGTCAGGCGACGCTGGCCGACGTCACCTTGACCGGCGGTCCGAACAAGGTCGCGGCGATCGACGCCGGTGCGCAGCGCGGTGCGGCGATCGGCGACGCGGTGAGCTTGGCTCGCGATCTGGCGAACACGCCGCCGGCCCATCTCAACGCTCGCGACATCGCCGACAAGGCAGTGGCGATGGCGAAGGCGAACGGTCTTGAAGCGACGGTCTACGACGAGCAGGCGTTGACCGAGATGGGCTGCGGAGGCATGCTCGGCGTGAACAAGGGGTCGGTCGAACCGCCCCGGCTGGTGAAGCTGACCTACACGCCACGGGGCGCGGCGCGCGGTCACATCGCGCTGGTCGGCAAGGGCGTGATGTACGACTCGGGCGGTATCTCGCTGAAGCCGTCCGATGGCATGCACGTGATGATGAAGATGGACATGACCGGCGCGGCGGTGGTGATGGCGACGATGAGCACGCTGCGGGTGACGCGCCCGAAGGTCAAAGTCACCGGGTTCATGTGTTGCACCGACAACATGCCGTCGGGCAGCGCGATGAAGCTTGGTGACGTGCTGACGATCCGCAACGGCAAGACTGTCGAGATCCACAACACCGATGCCGAGGGGCGTCTCGTCCTGGCCGATGGGTTGAGCCTCGCCGTCGAGGACAAGCCCGACGCGATCGTCGACATCGCCACCTTGACTGGCGCGTGCATCAGCGCGCTGGGGCTCAAGTACGCCGGCGTGATGGGCAATGAGCAGGCGTGGGTCGATCAAGTGCTCGCCGCCGGCGGTCGGGCCGACGAGAAGATGTGGCAGCTGCCGTTGCCGGGCGAGTACCGCAAGCTGCTCGACTCGAACGTCGCCGACATGCGCAACATCGGCGGCCCCTACGGTGGCGCGCTCACCGCGGGGTTGTTCTTGCGCGAGTTCGTCGGCTCAGTGCCGTGGGCCCATGTCGACATCGCTGGACCGATGAACTCCGATGCCGACGACGGCTGGCTGACCAAAGGTGCGACCGCCTACGGCGTGCGCACTTTCGTCGAGCTCCTCGACCGTTACGCCGCGCCGAAGAACTGAGCGGTACGTCACGGCGTTTCGGGACGGAGCGGTTTGTCTCACCTACGCGACGGGTCTCACGCCGCGTCGAGACGACCGGGATCGGCGGCGTCGATGCCGGCGACATCGCGATGCAGTTGGTCAAGCGCCCAGTTGACGGCGTCGTTGCTGGTGCGCGCGCCGAGCCCGATGGCGCGGAGGTGCCGCTCGATCTGGTCCGGCGGATCGCCGAGGGTCAGCAGCACGTGAGCGACGGTGCGGCCCCGTTCGTCGTCCAGCTCGCGCCGCGCCGCGCTGTCGTCTCCGTGGGCCCATTCGTGGTGGGCGACACGGACCGACTCGGGCAGGCGGGTGAGTTGCCGTTGTGTCAACGGCGGGAGCTTGCAGCGCACGGCGAGACCGAAGCTGGCCGGTTGGGCCATGCCGAACGAGATGAGGCGTTGCAGCGTGCGGCTGAACGGGCTGTGGCGCCCGCCCGTCGAGGCGAGGCCAAGGCACGTCGCCGTCTCGACGAGGTCGAGCTCGAAGCCGTCAGGCCAGACGTCGAACCCGGCGGCGACCCGCCGCATCATCCACACGCTCGACGGGCCGAGGATGCCGAGCCAGAACTGCTCGACGTAGATCGAGCGGGGATCGAAGCCGAGCGGATCGACGACCGGATCGTGCCACGGCAACACGACGATCGTGTCGTACGGGAACGCCGGGCCTGCCTGCGGTTCTGGTGAGATCGAGCTGAGGGACATGGATGCCTCCGACGGAGTGCAGCGGGCGCGCGGCCCGGTTGACGACTACGGGGAAGCTGAGCGCCGCCACCGTCCCGTGACGACATCGACAGCGTGTGCATGAGCTAGCGCGAAATGGAAGTCGCTCACGCGTTGGCGATGACGCCAACGACAAAGAGCGGCTTGTTCGTCGTGAACGCCCAGTCCCACGTTGCCGTGCGAACGTCATAGACGCCCGGCGCGAACGTGACGTCGCGATGGTCATCGGACCGATTGCCCGCCATGAAGTAGCCGTGCGTGCCCGCCCAGCCGTAGACGCTCGGCGAACGATCGGCATGGATCTTGGCATGGATGGCACCGTCGGCGCGGGTGAAGACGACGTCATCGCCAACGATGTCGCCTTGGGTGATGCCATCGACGGCGGGCTGCGCAACCGAGTCGGGCGTGCGCGCTTCGGCGGTGACGCCCGACGCGTCGTGGACGAGGTTGAACGCCTGGGCGAGCTCGAAGTACTCCCAACGACCGCCTCGCTGACTCGTCGCGGGGAGCCCCGTGATCGTCAGATCCCGATAGGCGCCCGTGCGCAGGTCGATGCGCCGCACCATCGGCGTCCCGCTCGGCATCCCATAGGCACCGGGCTCCGGGTCCTTCCAGAAGCCGAGGTCGAACTCGTGGTCGCCAACCGCGGTTCCGATGCCGTCGTAGACCTCGTCGTTGCGCGTCGGGAGGTAGGAGCTGAACGTCTTCGTCGACAGGTCGAAGGCGACAAGACGGACGTCTCTGCGGCCCTCCCCGGCCGGTGCCGACTCCACATAGACGATTCTCTTGCCGACGACCGACGTCGGCACGCCGTCGCATGCGGCTGGCGTCCACATCCCGTCGGTGCTCAACGTCGTTGCCCGCCAGCCGTCACCGAGCTCTGGTGTGGAATCGCTGGGCAGGGTGACGACGAAGGCGCGCTCGTAGCCCGGCTTGCGGACGATGACGAGCTTGCCTTCGCCATCGTGCGCGCCCGGACTGTGCGTGCTCACCGCAGGCGTGAAGGCGAGACCGTCGGTGGCTGCGACGATGGGCGTGGCGGGATCAGGGGCATCAGGGGTATCAGGCACCCTGATAGTCGGTTGGCGGATCGAGTCGGGCACGGCGAGCCGGTCAGGCCTGGCCGCGATCGTCGCCGGCGGGGCAGGCCGAATGCCGAGGCGTCCGATGATCAGCGTGCCAATCGTCGTACCGAGCGTGAAGCCCTCGACGTTGTCGACATCGAGGTGGATGCCGGCAACCAGCCTGCTGTCGCGGGCCTCGATGGCGTCGGCCATCCAGACGCGCTCCTTGGCGGGCGCGAGCGCGACGAGCACGGTCGCCGCCGCGGCCGAGATCGTCGAGTGCCCCGAGACGTAGCCGGGAAAGCGTGGGTCCTTCATCGCCGGTTTGATCGTCGGATCGATCATGTCGGGCCGCGCCGTCCAGTACGTGTACTTCACCTTCCACGTCTCGATGAACGCGTCGGCGATCGTCTGGGCGAGGATCGATTGGGCGTGGGCGTACTGCGCGTCGCCCGGTAGCGTCGACCCGCTGTCGCGCATCTCGCTCCACAGCACGTCTTGCCAGATGCCCGACGGCGTGTTCGTGCCCGGCGTGCCACCCCAGAAGTTGATCCGCTCGGCCCAATGAGCATCGCGCAGCAACGCCGCCTGCTTGACGATCGTCAGCTGGCGGTCGTGCTCTGGTGTTCCTGGCGCCGGCGGATCGGGGACCGTGACGTGAACGTCCGCGGGGAGCAGCCAGTGCGTCCAACCACCGGCGTTCGGCGCCAACGGCGATTGACCATCCGCGCCGTGCCACAACCTGTCGCCCTCAGGTTCGGTGGGCGTGGGCGCGCTCGTGAAACCGTCCGAGGCGACGCGTTGCAGCAACGCTTGCATCGACGCCGACGCCGCCGGGTCGACAGCGTCGGCGGCACCGAGCGTGTGTGCTGCGGCGACGATGGCCGGTCCCTGTTCCGGTTGCACGGCGAGCAGCACTGTGCGCACCGCGGCGCCGGCATGCGCCTCGTCGCTGCCGGCGGCGCGAGCGTCGTCGTAGGCCTTGGCGGCATAGGCGTACAACCGTGCCGCCTCGGGCGGCGTCGGCCTGGCGTCGCGCACGATCGCTTCGACGGCCTCGATCCAACGGCGTGCGGTCGTTGGCGCGCCGACATCAACGCTCGATGTCGGCTGTCCATTCGGCGCAACGATCGCCGATGTCAGCGAAGCCGGCTCGCTGACCGGCGCCTCCGGCGACGTCACGACGGTCGTCGCCGACGGTGCCACCACTGGGTGACTCGACGCGCACGCTGGCGCTGCCATCAACGCGCACACGATCACTGCGATCCGACGTCTGCTCATGTTGCTCCTGAGCGCGTCGCCGGCTCGGCGGTTCCCGTCGTGCCGTTACGATCCTTTGACGGTAGGCAGAGACGTCAGCGAAACATCGCTGAGCAACGCGGTGACGTCGGCGAGGGACATCGCCGCACCGCCGACGACTTCGTAGGACTGCTCCAGCCCTTCCGCCCACACGATGCGCCACGCGCCCGTCGCCGGATCATGCGTCGCGAAGCCTGCCGTGTTGCGCACCGTCACGGCCGTGCCTCGATCGTTGGCGCTGGCATGCTCGTGATCGGCGACGAGCGCGGCACCGAAGCGCCCGGCAGCGGCCGTGGCCAACACGTCGAGCCGGGCACCATCGCTGGCGCGCTGGTAGCGCAGTTCGATCTCGCGCGGCTGACCGCTGTTCGGCCAGCGGTCGCGCTGCCAACCCGACGACAACCCACTCAGCGTCCACAGCTCGCTCGTCGCGTTCCACGTTGCGCCGGCAACGGCATCGATGAGGGTCGCCTCGTCGGTGTTGAGCGCGGTGATCGACATCGTCCACGGCGTAGTGCCCTTGACCGTCTCGGACCAGTAGGCCCGGATCAATCCACTGTCCAACGTCCTGACCAACGTTTGGCGGGCGCCGGCGGTGACGGTCTTGTCGGTCGGCGACGTCGCGGCCCCGACAGCGAACGGCGAGTCGGCCACGTCGCTCTGGACGATCATGAACTGACCGTTGGCGTCGCGATCGCCATTGCGCCAGGTCGAGGTCCGCTGGAAGACGGTGAAGCGAGCGGACGCCGCGGCACTCTCGCTACGAACGTCGTCCCACGTCGTCGCACTGACGAGCGGCCACGCCGACGACGTGACGCCGACGACTGTCGTCCACCCGGCAGTGTCGGGCGCGTCGGTGCTCGCTGCTGGCCCTGGTGCCGTTGAAGGCGATGGCGGCGACGTCGCCGGCGAGAGCGTCGGCGACGTGACGCTCGCCGGTTTGGCGTCGTGACCCGCGCCGCCAGCGCGCACGTAGAGCCCGCCGACGGCGATGACGGCGACGACGGCCATCGCGCCGCCACGCATCGCGTTGCGTCGGCGAGCGCGCATGGCGACGCGTCGGTGCACCGGGCGCAGATCGTCGGTTGGCACCGGGGCGCGCCGGCCGAGGTCGTGCATCGCGCCAGCGAGCCGTCGCTCGAAGTCGTCTGTCTCATGGTCCGGCGCGGTCACGGTTCCAGCATCCCCTTCAACTCGGCCAGGCCGCGATGGAGCATCGACTTCACCGTGCCCGGCCGGACTCCCAAGCTTGACGCGATCTCGGCCTCGGAGAGATCGGCGAAGTAGCGCAACACGACCGCAGCGCGCCGCCTCGCCGGCAGCGCGGCTAGCGCGTCGTGCAGGTACTCGCGCTCGATCGACTCCTCGCCGATCGGCGGTCGGACGCGGTCGCGTTCCATCCGCCGGCGGCGCAGCAGTCGACGCGAACCGTTGACGACACACGTCCGCAGGTAGGCCGGCGGGTTGTCGATCCGACCCCAACGCTCGTAGACCTGCGCGAACGCGTCGTGCACGACTTCTTCAGCTTGCGCAGCGGATCCCGTCATCAAGTAGGCGACGCGAGCCATGTGTCGCGCCTGCTGGGCGTACAGCTGCTCGAACGTGATGACCTCGACGTCCGCGCCCTCAGCCATCGTCCACATCATGCTCGCTGCCGTTGGACTCACCGGCGCCGACGACGATGCCATCGTCTGCTCAGCCAGCGGCGCAGCAAGCGCGGTGTCCCACGAAACGATCATCGTCACGGTGACCACGAGTCCCGAGACCCTCGTTCGGTTCCGTCGACGATCGGCCGCTTCGGCATGCTGCCAGCGCGAAGGTGCATGATGACCCGATGAGCGAGGAGCATGGACCGGATCCGGCGGCGATCGAGCGCGTCGCCGGCATCATCGATAGCGCCGAGCGCGTCGTGGTGCTCACCGGCGCCGGTATCTCGACCGACTCCGGCATCCCCGACTTCCGCGGCCCCAACGGTGTGTGGACGCGCAACCCGGCAGCAGAGAAGGCGTCGACCCTTCAGCACTACCTGAACGACCCCGACGTCCGTCGTGGCGCGTGGCAGACCCGGTTGACGTCGCCGGCGTGGGGCGCGCAACCAAACGATGGCCATCGGGCGCTCGTCCAACTCGAGCGGCGGGGCAAGCTCCACGTGCTCGTCACGCAGAACATCGACGAGCTCCACCAGCGCGCCGGCAACTCACCCACGAAGGTCGTCGAGGTCCACGGCACGATGCACCGCTACATGTGCTGGGGCTGCAGTGACGAAGGTCCGATGGGTGTGATGCTCGATCGTGTCCGCGCCGGTGAGGCCGACCCGGCGTGCATGACGTGTGGCGGTGTGATCAAGTCGGCGACGATCTCGTTCGGTCAATCGCTCGTGCCCGAGGTCATCGACCGCGCCTTGCAGTCAGCCGAAGAAGCCGACGTGCTCCTCGCTGTCGGCAGTAGTTTGCAGGTCTACCCGGCCGCGAACATGGTGCCGCGTGCCCACGCTGCGGGCGCCACAGTCGTCATCGTCAATGGTGAGCCGACGAAGATGGACGGTCTCGCCGACGTGCTGCTGCTCGGCTCGACATCGACGATCCTTCCCGCCATCTGCGGCTGACCGGCTGACAACGTCAGGCGACGTAGCCGGCGAGGTCGGCGATGACCTCGGTGCGCTGGCTGGCGTAGAGGCAGACCTTGCCACTGCCGAGCTTCACGGCGACGAGGTTGGCGGCGGTCTGACCGGCCGTGAAGTTGAGGTTCGACGCCAGCGGGACCTCACTACCGCATGGGTAGACGGTGAGGTACCCGGCCGCTTCGGCGTCGGTCACGGTGATGTTCATCAGCACGGCCTGGGCGTTGCCGGGGATGCCGGCCGCGCCTGCCAGCGGCAGGTCGATCGATTGGCCGACGCCGAGCTGGCCTCGCCAGCCGCCGGTGCCATCGCGGGTGTCGAGGAACCGGTTCGGCACGACGGGTCGGATGCCGGCACCACTGGCGTCGAACCAGCCTTCGAGGTCGACGACGAGATGCGTCGGGACCTTGGCGTAGAAGCAGATCGAGCGGTCGGTGCCGATCTTCACCGTCGCCAGGTTGGGCACCGTTTGGCCGGCTGAGAAGTTCAGGTTCGACGCCAGCGGCACCGCCGCGCCGCACGGGTAGGCGGTCACGTAACCGCCGGCGACGGGATCGGTCACGGTGACGTTGACGAGCACCGCCTGCGCGCCGGCGGGCACGACCGACGACAGCGGCACGGTGAAGCTCTGCTCCTGCCCGCCAACGTTGCGGCTGTCGAGCAACCGGTTCGGCGCCGCGGTGACGATGCCTGGCGCGTTCGACGACGACGTGAACCAGCCGGCGAGATCGACGACGACATGCGTCGTCACTTGCGAGTACACGCACACGAGCCCGCTGGCCGGCACGCCGACCTCGACCGAGTTCGGCACGGTGTGCCCGACGGTGTAGTTGACGTTCGATGCCAGCGGGATGGCACCGTTGCACGGGTAGACCGTCAGGTAGCCGTTGGCGACAGGCTCGGTGGCCGTGACGTTGAGCATCACGGCGACGGCACCGGCCGGGCGATCGGGTGCGTGCGACAGGTCGACCTCGACGTGAGTGCCGCCGGCGACGCGACCGAGCGTGCCGCCGGTGCCATCGCGGGTGTCAAGCAAGCGACGAGGCTCGACGGGGATCAGCCGTCCCGCCGCTCCCGTCTCGGTCACCTTGGCGATCGTCGGACCGACGACGCGATTGGCGAGCGGTGCGTTCGTCGATCCATCGGGCACCGATCCGCCTGGCACCGAGCCGCTCGGCACCGATGCAGCCGGCAGCGCCGGTCCACGGAGGAAGTCGAACGTCACCCAGACACGTGCCCCGCGCACGACCACGCCGACTCCGACGCGGTTGTAGTTGCCGATCATGTTCTCGTAGTGGAGCGGCGACTTCACGAACGCGTCGTGCAGCGTCTGCACGTCGCCACCGGTGCCGATGTTCTCCGCCGCGGCTCGCCAGTTCGGCTCGATCGTCGCGATCGCACCGGCGAGGCCGGGGCGGTGACACAGTGCCGACCGGTTGCAGTCGCTCGGCGCGGCGGCGTCGATGACGACGCTGCCGTTGCCGGCGAACGTGTCGGCCATGTGGTTCGACCATTCGAGAGCGAGACTGTCGGCGGCCGCGTCGCGGGCCACCTCACCGAGGCCGAGCGATGCTCGCACTTGGTTCAACAACGTGAGGAACTGGACCTCGGACGCTCGCGGTTCGATGACGGCTGACGCGCCTTCACTGGTGGCGGCAGCTCCGACGAACAACAGCGCGGAGGCGAGGAGGACACGGACGAGACGGCGCACGCAAGACTGATCGGCGCGGCCGTCGAGCGCGGTGAATCACGAGTTGCTCACGTTGACCTGGCGTTTTTCTAGGTTGCTTCTTCGCTCTCTGCTTCGCTTCAAGCAGCCTCAAGAATCCCGAGTCGTCTAGTCGGGAATCCCGGCTATCCTGTGTGCCATGGCTACCTTCCGAGAGCTGCTTGCCGCCGCGAAGTCCGAGATCCGTGAGGTCGACACCACCGTGGCAGCCGACCTCGTCAACCGGCCCGGCACCGTCGTGCTCGACGTTCGCGAGCCCGACGAGTACGACCAGGGCGCGCTGCCCGGCGCGCTGCACATCCCCCGCGGCCACCTCGAGGCGCAGATCGAAGGCAAGGTCCTCGCCAAGGACTCGCCAATCGTCGTCTACTGCGCCGGTGGTGTGCGTTCCGCCTTCGCGGCCCGCACGCTCGGCGAGCTCGGGTACTCCGAAGTCGTCTCGATGGCCGGCGGCTTCGGTCGTTGGAAGGACGAGGGTCGCGACTGGAAGGTGCCGACGACGCTCACCGCCGACCAGCGCAACCGCTACCAGCGTCACCTGCTCTTGCCCGAGGTCGGCATCGAAGGACAAGCGAAGTTGCTCGATGCGAAGGTGCTGCTGCTCGGTGCCGGTGGCCTCGGCAGCCCCGCGGCGCTCTACCTGGCCGCGGCCGGGGTGGGCACCCTCGGCATCATCGACATGGACGTGGTCGACGCCTCGAACCTCCAGCGCCAGATCCTCCACAACACCGACCGGATCGGCGAGCGCAAGGTGGACTCGGCCAAGAAGTCCCTCACGCTCGTCAACCCAGACGTGAACGTCGTCACCCATGACG
>Ga0209069_10001760_pt1 | contig 11114 bp, 8 predicted proteins | sample Str013_2_FD_187202 | JGI IMG/M metagenome (GOLD analysis project Ga0209069, IMG submission 187202) | Freshwater sediment microbial communities in response to fracking from Pennsylvania, USA - Straight Creek_MetaG_SC_2013 (SPAdes) (version 2) | ecosystem: Environmental > Aquatic > Freshwater >...
GCTACAGGCGGTACGCGAGCGGGTCGACGTGCCGCTGGTGGCGGCGGGCGGCATCGTCGACGGACGCGGCATGGCGGCGGCGTTCGCCCTCGGCGCTGAGGGCGTCACCATGGGCACACGCTTCGTGGCCTCGTTCGAGAGCCCGGTCCACATCAACTACAAGAACGCCATCGTTTCCGCGCCCGTCACCGGCACGATCATGACCGACAACCCGCCGCGCGCCCGTTCGCGTGGCCTGCGCACGCCCTATTCCGTCGAGGTGAGCGAGGGCAAGCGCGAGCGGCTGGCGCGCGGCAATCTGATCGATGCGCTGTACGTCAACGGCGACGTCGACAACACCTCGGGCGCGGCGGGCGAGAGCGCGGGCCTGATCCACGAGATCAAGTCGGTGCAGCAGATCATCGATCACACGATCAGGGACAATAGCGTAATGGGATCCAAACCGAACAATGTCGGACACACCCACCGTCGATCGCACAGGACTCAACGGCTGCTGCCCTTCGCACAACCGCAGAAAGACGTATCGGGGAAACAGCGCACTGACCGCGTTTCGCCAGCTTTCGCGAACTCGCACGCGCTGCAGTAGCTGCGGGAGGTATAAAATCCTGTGTATCCGCCAATGTGGGTGATCAGTTTGATAAATCGAACCAAAGCCTGATGACAAAGGTGTATAGCTGGTTTTATTTTTCAATTAATTCAGGTTCCATATTGTCCACATTGTTTATACCTGTAGTGGCAAAGCATTTTGGATATGAGCTGGCATTTGGTATACCTGGTGTATTAATGTGTGTGGCTACTTTCATTTTCTGGCTGGGAAGAAAGAAATATGTAAGAGTGCCGCCATCGGGTATACGCAAAGAAAATTTTGTTACTATTTCTGCTTATGCGTTACAAAAATTATTCAAACGCAATCCCGGGCAAACGGTATGGCAGGCAGTAGGGGAAAAATATTCAGCCAAATCCATTGAAGGTATAAAGGCTGTTTATCGAATATTGGCAGTATTTGCTTTTACGCCAATATTCTGGGCCATGTGGGACCAGAATTTAGCAGAGTGGGTATTACAAGCGCGAAAATTGGACCTGCATATTTTCGGCTATGAGGCATTACCACAACAAATAAATGCATTGAATCCTATTTTCCTGGTAGGTATGATACCTGTGTTTACTTATGGTATTTATCCTTTGTGCGAAAAAATGGGTATTAAAGTAACCCCATTAAAAAAAATAGGTGCGGGCCTGGTATTGATTGGAATTTGTTTCGTCATCATTGCATTGCTGCAGGGAGTTATTGACAGGGGTGGACGCCCATCTGTGTGGTGGCAGATACTGGCATATTTTATCCTATCCGGTTCAGAAATCCTGGTATCTATTACCTGCCTTGAATATGCGTATACACAATCGCCGCCATCTATGAAAAGTACCATGAGTGCTTTGTACCTGCTGGGTATTTCCGTGGGCAACTACTTTGATTCGTTAGTGAATGGAAGTATTGCGGGTGGCGGGTTCTTCTCAAAATTTGAAGGGGCAAGGTATTATTGGTTATTTGTAGGAATACTTTCCGTATTTATAGTTTTATACCTGCTTATTGCAAAGCGGCTGCCGGAACGAAATTATGTTCTTGAAAATGCATCTACAGAACAATAAGTGTATCACTAATAATTCGTAGGCAAACAACAATGTTTTGTAGTGATAAAATGCATGTCTTTAAGAAATTAAAGAATAATCATACTTTTCTTTTGCCTTTCATCTATTTTTGTTTCAGTAGCAACTTGAAAATTAGGTATTTCGCATCGCTTTGCCCCATGAGAAAACAAATCTAACAAAATGAAAATCCTTATACTTGGTTCAGGCGGTCGTGAGCACGCGCTGGCGTGGAAGATGAAACAAAGCCCATTATGCACCCAATTGTTTATTGCTCCCGGCAACGGGGGAACCGCATTATTGGGGAAAAATGTGTCCCTGAATATCTCCGACTTCAAGGTTATAAAAGAATTCTGCATCAAAGAACAGATTGAATTGGTAGTGGTGGGTCCTGAAGAGCCACTGGTAAATGGGATTGTTGACTTTTTCAAGACAGATGAAGCTTTGAAATCAATTGCTGTAATCGGTCCTTCCAAATATGCCGCCCAACTGGAAGGAAGCAAGGCCTTTGCCAAAACCTTTATGCTAAAGCATGATATACCAACGGCCGGCTACCGGGAATTTGATGCAAACAATTATGAAGAAGGTGTTCATTATCTCCGGAACCATAGCCTGCCCATTGTATTAAAAGCAGATGGCCTGACTGCAGGGAAAGGAGTTTTGATTTGCCACAATCACATAGAAGCGATGGCAGAATTTGAATTAATGATTCAGCGCAGCAAATTTGGCGAGGCCAGTAAGAAAGTAGTGGTGGAAGAATTCCTGGATGGTATTGAATTAAGTGTATTTGTTTTAACAGACGGGGAAAATTATGTCATTCTTCCAGAGGCAAAGGATTATAAAAGAATAGGGGAAGGAGACAAAGGGCTGAACACTGGCGGAATGGGTGCTGTAAGTCCTGTTCCCTTTGCTGATGATGAATTCATGGAAAGAATAGAAGATTATATAATAAGACCAACCATCGAAGGGATAAAGAAGGACAAAATGGATTACAGGGGATTTGTGTTTATAGGTTTAATAAAAGTGGGAGATCAGCCTTACGTAATCGAATACAATTGCCGTATGGGTGATCCTGAAACAGAAGTAGTAATTCCCAGGCTAAAAAATGATTTGGTAGAATTGTTTGTCGCAACTTCCAAACAGGAACTTGATAAAATTATAATTGAATGCGACGATCGCTACGCGTGCACAGTAATGGCCGTAAGTGGCGGTTACCCGGGAGAATTTGAAAAGGGATATGAAATAGAAGGATTGGAAAATCATATTGACAGCGATAGTTTGGTTTTTCATTCCGGAACAAAGCGTGCATATGATGCAGTACTCACCAATGGCGGAAGGGTATTGTGTGTAACTTCTTTTGGTGATTCAGTGATGGAAGCTGTTAATAAATCAAAGGAGGTACTGGAAGGTATAACCTACGAAAACATGTATTATCGGAGGGATATAGGATATGAATTTGCCTGATAATTATTCTAATTTCCAACCATTTATTGTATAGGCTTGCGTATTCAATTTGAGGGCAAAGGGGCGGTCGTTTCTGTAAACCTGGTTTCTTGCCTGGATAATGACATTTTAGTAAATATCCGCCTGTCAAATTATAGCTTACTCTAAAGACGACCGTAGGATGACCGTAGGATGAAGCTTGTTTAAAGCAAGTTATAAACTGGCTAAGGTTATTGGAAGGGCTGATTTCTATCAAGTTAGTTTATGGCCACCTTATTACGCGGTGGCATTTGTATTTTTGCACAAACGATTGAATATGACCGAATCAGTTCATTACAGCGATTACCTGAAACTCGATAAAATATTAAACGCTCAGTTTCCTGAGAGTGAAAAGAACCCACCAGTAGCCCACGACGAAATGTTGTTTATCGTCATTCACCAGTCATATGAATTATGGTTCAAGCAATTGTTGTATGAAGTAAGCTCGGTAAATGAAATTATGCTCAAGCCTTCATTGAATGACAATTCTCCCGAATTGCAAACCGTGGTACATCGTTTGTCGAGGTGCATTAGCATTCTCAGGGTACTGGTTCATCAAATTGATATTATGGAAACCATGACAGCAATGGACTTTCTCGACTTTCGTGATTTGCTTCGTCCTGCTTCTGGATTTCAAAGTGTACAGTTTAAATTACTGGAGGCAAAGCTTGGATTGAAATTCGAACAGCGCTATGGCCAGGAATATTATGTATCTCAACTAAGAAAAGAAGAAGTACATACAGTGAAAGACGGAGAGGCAGGTAAATCATTGCTGCAACTTGTAAACAGCTGGCTGGAAAGAATGCCTTTTTTTGATGAGCAGGAAAACTGGAAAGATTTTCTGAGTACAGGGTTTGAAGAAAATATACCAGTGTATTGGACCACTTACCGCGCTTCATTGAAAAAGAGTTTGGCGGATGTTGAATCGGCCAACCTCGAAGCTTTTGATAATTTATTTATGAAGGACGTTGCCGGGCGCCAGTTTTCTGCTAAAGGTAATCGCGCGGCCTTATTTATTATGTTGTACCGGGGTTACCCTATACTTCAATTGCCTTTTCAATTGCTGAATAATTTACTGGAGATAGATGAGCAGCTTAGCACCTGGCGCTACAGGCACATGAATATGGTACACCGCATGATTGGGACACGAATTGGTACCGGTGGCAGCACCGGCAGGGATTACCTGAAAGCTGCGCTTGACAAGCATTATATTTTTAAAGAAATTGCAATGCTCACCAGTTTTTTAATTGAAAGAAAGACGCTTCCCCAACTAAGTGACGCTATGGAGCGCCGGCTTGGCTTTATTCATTAATTAATTAAATCGAAGACCTTTTGTGATTACACGATATGGTTTTGAAAAGAAATCATCCACTGTCTTATTGAATTCATCTTTGTATACGACAGGTGTACTATGCCCCGAATTGGGCAGTATCCACAAATAGGATTTGGAAATATTTTTTGCAATAAGCATGGTATGCTCTATGCGGATAACATCATGGTCACCCCCAATAATCAAAGAAGGAATTTGAATGGTGTGCAATGCGGAAAGGGGAATATGCGGTTCATCGAGCAATAAACGCACGAGCTTCCAGTTGCCTTTTTCGATTGGTGTTTTTACAGTTTTGCTTTTAAGACTATTGTATTCGGGAGCAACCATATCCAGTACTTCCTGGTAAACGGCGCCTGAGTCAGGAGAAAGGTTGGCGCCTGTTACTGCCAGTTTCTTTACTTTTTCGGGATGACGAATGGCGAGCAGCAATCCATTGATGCCCCCATCGCTCCAGCCAATTACATAGGAAGAATCGATGTCCAAAGCTGTCAACAATGCGGCGTAATCATCGGCCATCATTTCATAAGAAAGCGAATCACCCGGGTCAGCAGATTTGCCCTGTGCCCTGCTGTCGGCAATAATCACCTTGTATTTTTTTGCGAAGTAGGGTATCTGGAAAATAAAATTATCGATGGAACCTCCGTTGCCATGAATGATTAATAATGGTTGGCCTTCACCATACACTTCACAATACATTTTAAAGCCGCGAATATCGTAGAATTTACCTGCTTCTTTATTGTTGCCATACGGAATTTTAACGGCTGGTTTGGTTTCCTGGGCGATAAGCTGACTGAAGCATAGGAATATTAGTAATATGCTGGCTGATAACTTTCTCATGTTTAGTATTTGTGGTGCGGTGAAAATGATGTTGAGTGAATTTACATTCTTTTTTTCTAAAACAGGGGGAATGTGTAAATGTCATTAGCGAGGGTTACTTCTATTGAGTTAACCTGCTTTTTTCTTTTACTAAAGATAGAAACAGTGTTATGATCACCGTTAGTATCGATGAAAAAATAAAAGTAGTCTTGCTGCCAGTATAGGTCCAGAGTAAGCCGGCCAGCAGGCTGGCAGCCAGCGTGCACACACTTTGGAAGGAAGTGTAAAAGCCTATAGCGGTGGCAGTTTGGGAGGGGGCGGCCATATTGGTAATCCAGGCTTTGGTTATTCCTTCCGTGGCTGCTGCATAAATTCCATAAATTAAAAAAAGAATAAAGACCATAACTGTACTTGTTGCAAAAGCGAATCCGGCATATACAACAGCAAACAAAAGTAAACCTGCAAGAAAAACTTTCTTTAAACCAATTCTATCTGCCAGTGACCCGAGGGGGTAGGAAGCGGCGGCATATACCAGGTTGTAAAATATATAAGCGCCAATGGTAGCCGTATCGCTGCCAGTTATTTCTTTTGCCTTGAGTAAAAGAAAAACATCTGAGCTGTTTGCAATAGCGAAAATGATAAGTCCGGCTACCAGTTGTCTGTATTCCGTTCCCGCAATTTTCCAATAGCCAAAGTAAGAAAAGAAGTTTCCTTTTCTTACAGCTAATAGAGGTTGCTTTTTTTCTTTTAAAAAGAAAATGAAAGCAACCGCGATAATACCTGGAATAAAGGCAAGGTAATACATCGTCTTATATTGGCCCGGATAGAAATATAAAAATAACAACGCCATAGAGGGGCCTAGTACAGCACCTACGGTATCCATCCCGCGATGAAAACCAAATACTCTTGCTTTGGTGGCCGGTGTTGCTTCCTGAGAAAGTAATGCGTCTCTTGCTGCAGTACGCAAACCTTTACCAAGCCGATCAATAGTTCTTGCGAAAAAGATCCAGATCGGATATATTAAAATGGCCATCATTGGTTTTGAAACAGCGCTAAGAAAATAACCAAGTTTCACAAATGGCAGTCTTTGCCCTTTTTCATCGGATAGCTTTCCAAAATAACCTTTACTGAGCCCGACTGTAAACTCGGCTACGCCCTCCAGTAGGCCGATTAGCAAAACTGAGAAACCAATTTCTTTCAGGTATACAGGTGTAATTGGATACAACAATTCGCTTGCTATGTCGGCAAATAAACTAACCAGGGATAAAACCAGTACTGTGCGTGTAATGATGCGCATGGTGGTGAAAAATAATGGATACGAAAGTAAGGGAATAAGGGCTAACGACATGTTAAGGATAAGTATTGTGTCTAACGTTGCTGTATAGCCCAGAATAGAAAGAAAATGCTTAAATGACCGCTTGTCGGAGACCGGACAGAACAGCATCCTGAAATACCACCTTACGCCGCCGGGCAGTCCCGGACAGACATTGCAGTGAATACTGAAAATTACTGCCAGCCGCCTCACAATATTAGTGATTTAGGCCACGTTTAACAGCGGGTAGCTTTTTGAAAAAAAACCTTGATTGGCAAGCATTTGGCTTTGTTTATTCGAATTATTTACTTCAATTTTGCAACCATTACATCCTATTTAAAAATCTGACACTGAAAACATGGGACTGTTCAATTTTTTTACGCAAGAAATAGCCATCGACCTGGGTACTGCGAATACCCTCATTATACATAACGACGAAGTAGTAGTGAATGAGCCTTCTATTGTTGCCCTTAACCGAAACAACCCCAAAGAGGTGCTTGCGGTGGGCAAAAAGGCGTTAATGATGCACGAGAAAACCCACGAGAGCATCCGTACGGTCCGTCCACTGAAAGACGGTGTGATAGCGGATTTCAACGCAGCTGAACTTATGATTCGGGAAATGATCAAGATGATTTATCCCAAAAAACCCTTGTTTCCCCCCAGCTGGAGAATGATGATTTGTATCCCCTCCTCCATTACCGAGGTGGAAAAGCGAGCAGTAAGGGACAGTGCCGAGCAGGCCGGGGCAAAGGAAGTTTACCTGATTCATGAGCCAATGGCTGCTGCCCTGGGTATTGGTATAGATGTGGAAGAACCAGTGGGAAACATGATTATCGATATTGGCGGTGGAACTACTGGAATTACCGTGATTGCACTGGCTGGTATTGTTTGCGACCAGTCAATAAGGATTGCGGGAGACGAATTTACAGCAGATATCATGGAAGCACTTAGGCGCTACCACAGCTTGCTGATTGGTGAGCGTACCGCTGAACAGATAAAGATCAATATCGGGGCGGCAATGAAGGACCTTGATAACCCGCCGGATGATATTCCCGTAAATGGTCGTGACCTGGTTACCGGTATCCCCAAGCAGATAATGGTGAGCTACCAGGAAATTGCAGAAGCATTGGATAAAAGCATTTTTAAAATAGAAGAGGCCATTTTGAAGGCACTTGAAACCACACCGCCCGAACTCGCCGGTGATATTTATCGCAGGGGTCTCTACCTTACTGGAGGCGGTGCCTTGCTACGTGGCTTGGATAAACGCCTGAGTCAAAAAATTAAATTACCTGTTCACGTTGCAGACGACCCGCTGAAAAGTGTTGTTCGTGGCACCGGTCTTGCACTAAAAAGCTATGATCGCTATCCTTTTGTAATGAGGTAGCCTATTTTGTACATGTATACCCGGCTGGCAGATAAATAGCGCTGGTTAAGGGTATACTTATAAACGAACTTATTTGTGCGCAACATCTTTCTCTTCATCAGAAGGTTCTCCACTTTCCTCTTCTTCCTGGTGTTGCAGATTATTGCCCTTTCCTTTCTTTTCAGGTACAATAAATTTCATGAAGCAGCTTTTATGGGGGTTGCCGGCGAAATGACCGGTAAAGTGAGCGAAAAGTACAATACAGTTGAGTATTACTTCAAACTAAAGAAAACCAATGAGGCCCTGGTAAAGGAAAACCTTGAATTGCGCAGCCTGCTCAGGCAAAACTATGAGGGTCCTGATTCTACTCACCATATTGCGATTGATTCAATTAAAATTGATTCCCTGGTAAAAATTCAGCGATTTAAATATTACGACGCGAAGGTGGTCGGCAACTTCGTTAGTGCTCAAAATAATTACTTCATCATTCACCGTGGTGGCAACCAGGGCATTCAAAAAGACTGGGGGGTTATTAGTTCGCAGGGCATTGCCGGAAGGGTGGTAAATGTAAGCGCTAATTACGCAACGGTTATGAGTGCCCTCAGCAGACAATTTACCATCAACGCCCGTTTGAAAAAAGGTGGTGAAAGAGGTAGCGTGAAATGGGATGGAGAAAGCCCTCTATACCTTATAATGAAAGATGTACCCAAGAGCGCACAGGTAGCAAAGGGCGATACTGTTATGACGAGTGAGCTTTCTTCCATCTACCCGGCCAATATCATGATTGGGGTTATAAGTGAAATAGTAGATGACAAAAGCAGTAATTTTTTCTCACTGAGAATAAAAACTGCTACAAATTTTTTCAACCTGGAATATGTGTATATCATTGAAGACATGCAGGCTGCTGAAAAACAGCAGTTAGAACAGGCAATAAAGAAAAGCAATGAGTAACCTTGTCAGAAATATTTTCAGGTTTGCCCTGTTTATCCTGGTGCAGGTTTTTGTACTGGCCCAGGTACCCCCATTGCATAAATTCATTACCCCGTATCTCTATTTTCTATTCATACTTTGGCTGCCATTTAACATAAACCGCAGCCTGCTGATGATCGTTTCCTTCCTCTTTGGGCTTACACTGGATTATTTTCTCAAAACACCTGGGTTGCACGCAGCTCCCTGTGTGCTTATTGCATATGTACGTCCTTTCCTGATAAATCTTTTATTAAGGAAGGAGGGTAGTGATCAAACCTACGCCTCCCCATCGCCGGTGAGTATGGGATGGGCACCTTACCTCACTTATGTACTTATTTTAACGCTGCTTCATCATATCTACCTTGTCTTTCTTGAATGGATGCAGTTTGGAACCTTCTGGTATTTTATTGGTAAAGTAGTGGCTACTACAGGCATAAGCTTGTTATTGATAGTTATTACTGAATTGTTGTTTTTTCGCAAGGAGAAATTCAGGACAAATACAGCCTAGTTTATTACCTGTTGTTTTGGGCACAATAAAAAATTAAATGTTTTTACAAACACAATAAAGGAATTGAATTCTACATTCGTAATTTACATATTGTAACGTTTCTTACCTCATATGTCCGTCTTTAACCAGTCCCGCAGTACCATTATAAGGCTCATTATATTAGGCGTGTTCGCGATTATGCTGGCGCAACTGGTAAACCTGCAGCTTATATCCAGCCAGTACCAGAAACTGGCAAGGGATAACGCCTTGTTTGCCAAAGTGGTTTATCCCGATAGGGGAATTATTTATGATAGGAAGGGCAGGGCCATCCTGAACAATACCATTATGTATGATTTGGTGGTAACACCCAACCAGGTAAAGAATATTGATACGGCATCCCTTTGCCATTTATTGTCAATAGATACTACAGAATTTAAATCAAGAATGCTGGATGCCATTCTTAAAAATACACGATTTCGGCCCTCTGTCTTTGAAGACTTGCTTCCAGCGGATTTATACGCTAAGCTGGATGAGAATATCTGGAAATTTCCCGGGTTTGATTTGGTGGAAAGGCCGGTTCGGAAATACCCATTTAATGCAGCGGCACATATTATGGGCTATGTAGGTGAGGCAGACTCATCGGTTATCAAGCGTTCCGGGGGATTTTACCGGATGGGTGATTACGTTGGAAGAAGCGGGCTGGAACAGTATTATGAAAAAGTATTAATGGGTCAGCGTGGTGTAAAATATATTCTTAAGGATAATAAGAACCGCCTTCAGGGCAGTTATGAAAATGGAAAATTTGATACTTCAGCTATTGCCGGTAGAGGCTTGCGCACCTATCTGGATATCGAAGTGCAGCAATTGGCAGAGAAATTAATGTCCAATAAAGTGGGGGCCGTAGTAGCAATAGACCCAAAAACGGGGGGCATCATTGCTATGACTTCGGGTCCTAATTTTGATCCTAATTTATTGACTGGTCCTACCAAACAGGAAAATTTCAATAAGCTATTCCGGGATGTAAGCAGTCCTTTATTAAATCGGGCAATAAAGGGTCTGTATCCTCCGGGATCCACCTACAAACCATTGGGTGCCTTGATTGGTTTGGACGAAGGCGTAATCACGCCAGCCAGTGGTATCGCCTGTTTTGGCGGGTATAATGGTTGTAACCACCCTATAAAATGTACTGAAAAAGCACCCGGGCATGCTGCCAATCTAAGGCTGGCTATCGCCTGGTCATGCAACTCATTTTTCTCCGAGGTGTTGAAAAAAACTATTGACAATCCTGCTTACCGTGATCCGAGGATTGGATTAACCCGGTGGAAGAATTATGTTAATGCATTTGGCTTGGGCCATAAAATTGGTGTTGATTTACCCAGTGAAGACGGTGGTAATATTCCTGATACAGCTGTCTACAACAAAGAATACCGTGGGTCATGGAATTCATGTACCATGGTAGGTGGTGGCTTGGGTATTGGACAGGAAAAGATGAGCGCAACACCATTGCAGATTGTAAATGCTATTTGCATCGTTGCTAACAAAGGATATTATTATACACCACACTTTGTGGAGAAAATTGATGGGGCAGCAAAAGAAGACACCTTGTTAAATATCTACAGCAGAAAGCACGAAGTGCTCACGCATATTTCTGATACTGCCTATGAAGCTGTATTGCATGGAATGCAGGATGTGGTTGAAAAGGGTACTGCAAGAG
>Ga0209069_10001761_pt1 | contig 11113 bp, 9 predicted proteins | sample Str013_2_FD_187202 | JGI IMG/M metagenome (GOLD analysis project Ga0209069, IMG submission 187202) | Freshwater sediment microbial communities in response to fracking from Pennsylvania, USA - Straight Creek_MetaG_SC_2013 (SPAdes) (version 2) | ecosystem: Environmental > Aquatic > Freshwater >...
GCGTCGAGCTGCGCTGTTGCGTCTCGTGGGTGCTGCCGGCCGAATGCGGTGTTGCAACCACGTTGGGGAGTGAAACCAGCGGATGGTCGGCCCTCGGTGGCTCCTTCTCGAACACGTCGAGCCCGGCTCCGAACAGCCGGCCGGCGTTCAGCGCGTCATACAAGGCCGGCTCATCGACGATGCCGCCGCGCGCGGTATTGATCAGGATCGCGGTCGGCTTCATCCGCGCCAGCTCGCGCACGCCGATCAGATGGCGGGTCTCGGCGGTCAACGGCACGTGCACCGTCACGACATCGGCGTCGGCCAGCAGCTGCTCCAGCGATTGGGCGCGCTCGTGCGGCAGAGCCGCCCAGTGCGAGGCCGGCACGTACGGATCGTAGGCGATCAAGCGCACACCAAACGCATGCAAAAACTTGCCGGCGACGCGGGTGCCGACGTTGCCCATGCCGATGATGCCGACCCGCTTGCCCGACAGCTCGAGCCCGAGCAGCTTGGTGCGATCGACGGGCTGTCCGGAGCGGATCAGCCGGTCGAGCTCGGCGAGGCGGCGACCGACGCTGAGCGTCAGCGCCAGGGCCAGCTCGGCGACGGCTTCGGTATTCACCCCCGGCGTATTGATCACCATGACGCCGTGGGCCTTGGCGGCATCGAGGTCGATGGAATTCACGCCGACGCCTTGCTTGGCAACCACCTTCAGCTTTTTGGCCTTGGTGAAATCGTCGGCCTTCAGCACCTTGCCGCGAACCATGACGGCCTCGGCGTCGTCATGCCAGCGCGCGCCGCGCGGATCGCCGAATTGGACCGTGTCGGCGTGGGCTGCGATGATTTCGACGCCGCTCGGATGAAACGCATCGAGGATGTAGACTTTCGGCTTCATGGACCGCTTGCGTCTCCCTTTGCTGCGGCGGCTTGCGTTTTCGCGCGGCTTGAGGCCAGCATAGCAGCTTGCTCACAGGTCGAGTTTGGCGGCAGTTCGCCGGGACGCCTGCGATACCATACCGCCTGATCGCGGCGTGGCAATCGACTCGACCACGACGGCGCGAAGCCAAGGGGAGGTTCAAGGCCGTGAAACTGAGGCCGATGCGGCGCTCGGCGGCGACAGCAGCCGCATTATTGCTCGCCATATTGACGACCGCGCATGCCGAGGTCGGCGAGGTGCGCATCTCCAAGCAATACGGCCTGCCCTACCTGCCGATGATGGTGATCGAGGAGCAGAAGCTGATCGAGAAGCACGCCAAGGTGGCGGGTCTCGGCGACATCACGCTGGCCTGGACCACCCAGGTCGGCCCGGCGGCCCAACTCGATGCCTTGCTGGCCGGGCAGGTCGATTTCATCAGTCCCGGCGCCACCACCCTCGCCACCATCTGGGACAAGACCGTCGGCACGCCGCAGGAGGTCAGGGCGCTGATCGCCATGCAGTCCATGCCGTTCGTGCTGGTGACCCGCAACCCGGCCGTGAAAACCATCGCCGACTTCACCGCCAAGGACAAGATCGCGCTGCCGGCGGTCAAGCTGACCGGGCACGCGCTGATCCTCGAGATGGCGGCGGCGAAGCTGTGGGGGGACAGCCAGTACGACAAGCTGGACGAGCTGACCATCACGCGCTCGCACCCGGATGCGGCGGCAGCGGTGATGGGGGGAGGGTCGGAGATCACCAGCCATTTCGCCAGCTCGCCCTACTATTACTACGAGCTGGCCAGGCCCGAGATCCACCAAGTTTTGAAGTCCTACGACGTCACCGGCGGCAAGCACACCAACGGCGTGCTGATCGCGCAGACCCGCTTCCACGACGCCAACCCGAAAATCTGCGCGGCGGTGGTCGCCGCCTTCAACGAGGCCAATGCCTTCATCAATGCGAGCCCGCGCAAGGCCGCCGGGATTTACCTCGCCAAGACCAGGGAGAAGGCAACACTCGATGAATTGGAGAAAATGGTTGCCGATCCGGATGTTGCCTACACCACCACCCCGGCCAAGGTCATGCAGTTCGTCCTGTTCATGCACAAGGTCGGCCGCATCAAGAAAAAGCCTAACAGCTGGAAAGACTTGTTCTTTCCCGAAGCGCACGGCATGGATGGCAGCTGAGGATCGGACATTGCCTTTGGAGCCGCAAATCCCCATTTGCCCGTCGATCCCATGCGCGCCGCGCCAGGCACTTTCCAGGATGAAACCCGATGACACTCGAAACCGAATTGGTGCTGGACCGCCGCCGCCTCTCCCGCCGGCTGACGTTCTGGCGGATCGCCGCTGTGTTGCTTGGGCTCGGGGCGGCCGGCGCACTGGTGGCCAAATCCGATAGCTTGATGTCGCCCGCAAACAAGACCGAGCAGATCGCCCGCGTGACGATCGAGGGCACCATCACGGACGACCGGGCCCAGCTCGATATGCTGCGGCGCGCCGGAGAGGCCAAGCATGTGAAGGCGGTGCTGCTGGCCGTGAACAGCCCTGGCGGCACCACGACCGGCGGCGAAGCCCTGTTTGAATCGATCCGCGATCTGTCGAAAATCAAGCCCGTGGTCGCTGTGTTCGGCACCATGGCAACCTCGGCCGCCTACATCGTCGGGCTGTCGTCCGACTATATCGTCGCCCGCGGCAACACCATCACCGGCTCGGTCGGCGTCATCTTCAGCTGGCCGGAGTTCTCGCAGCTGTTCGACAAGGTCGGCGTCAAGATGAACGAGATCAAGAGCGGACCGCTGAAGGCCAATCCCTCCCCGTTCCAGCCGCTCGATGCCGCCGGCAAGGAACTGGCCGAGCGGATGGTGGCGGAGTCCCAGAAGTGGTTTCTGGGTCTCGTCGCAAGTCGCCGCGGCATCGATACCGCGAGCATCCCGGGACTCGAGCAGGGGCGCATTTTCTCGGGCCGGGAGGCGCTCACCTTCAAGCTGGTGGATCAGATCGGCGGCGAGCGCGACGCCATCAAGTGGCTGGAGCAGAAGCGCAATATCGCCGAAAAGCTGAAGGTGATCGACTGGAAGCCGAAGCGACCCAACGATCTGAGCTTTTGGACGGGGGCGAGCGCCAATGCGGCCGTCTGGTTGCTGGGTCCTCGCTTCGAGCCGCTGATCGCGGCGCTGCTGCAGGACGGGGCCGGCTGGCAGGGACAGCTTGACGGGCTCAAGTCGGTTTGGCACCCTGGCGGGAACTAGCGGGCAGAAAACAATCGCTCGATTGCCGCACTGTGGCCGGCGAAGGCCGTTCTTGGCCTTCGCCCAGTGAGAGGGTTGAGGGTCATGATCAAGTCGGAACTCATTCAGAAACTGGCAGTCGAGAATCCGCACCTGTTCCACCGCGATATCGAGCGGATCGTGAACGTCATTTTCGAAGAGATTGTCGAGGCACTCGCGCGTGGCGACCGGGTCGAACTCAGGGGCTTTGGCGCATTCACCGTCAAGTACCGGGCACCACGACAAGGGCGTAATCCGCGGACAGGCGATCCGGTGCCGGTCGATGAGAAATTCATCCCGTTCTTCAAGACCGGCAAGGAGCTGCGGGAAAAGCTCAACGACGAGGACGGCCTGCCGTCGGCGGGCGGACATCGCACCTTGATGCCCGTCGATCCGGGAGAACCGCGTGGCGGCAAACGGCAGGGCAACGGCCACACGGCCAAGGCGCGGTTCTGACGCCGCTGCGGATTGATTTGGTTCCGGGCAAAACGGCAGGTTGCGTGGTGCTCCGGCCGCCGGCCAGAGCTGAGATTCGCGCTATAGGTATTGGAGATTCTCGGTGCTCAAACGCGTCGTATGGCTGATGCTGGCGGCCCCAGCGGCCGTGTGTCTGATCACGTTCTCCGTGATCAACCGGTACAAAGCCGTGCTGGTGCTGAACCCGTTCACCAACACCCGGGAAGTGGCCGACAGCCTCGCCCAGCTCAACCCGACCGGCGAAGCGGCGCAGCAAGCGGCGGTCGAGGCTGCCGGAGCCGGCTTTGGCCTGGCGCCTGGCGTCGGCGTATTCCTGCCCCTGTCCTTCGTCTGCTTTTCGTTCCTGATTCTCGGCCTGCTGGCCGGCGGCGCGGCCAGCTGGATGACGCAGAGCAAATGGCGCAAGCAGGCTCGCCAGCGCACACTGGATGCCCATCGCTGGCGCGCCGAGGCCGAGCGACTGACCCGCGAGCGGGATTCGGCCGTCGCTGCCTCCAGGCAAGCCGGCCCGGCGCAGTTGCCGGCACCGTCGATGCTGCGGTCCGGGCTCGCCCGCAGCGCTACCCCCGCGCTCAGTGCCCGCACATAAGGCGTTTAGGTGTTCGACATCAAAGTCAAGATCTGCGGATTGCGGGATGCCGCCTCGCTCGAAATGGCGCTCGATGCCGGAGCCGACTATGTCGGCCTTGTGTTCTTCCCTCCCAGTCCACGCCATCTGTCCCTGGCGGCCGGCCGCTCGCTGGCCGAGCAGGTGAGCGGGCGCGCGCAAAAAGTAGCCCTGCTGGTCGATCCCAGTGACAGCCAGATCGAGGACGTCATGGCGGCGGTCGATCCGCAACTCGTGCAGCTGCATGGCAGCGAGAGCCCGGCTCGGGTCGCTGCCTTGAAGCAGCGCTGGGGCCTCCCGATCATCAAGGCCATCAAGGTGGCGTCGCGCGCCGACGTGACCGCGGCCGATGCCTTTGGCGGGTCCGCCGACATGATCCTGTTCGATGCCAAGCCGCCCAAGGGCGCGGATCGCCCCGGCGGTCACGGCACGACATTCGATTGGGCGATTCTGGCCGGGTTCGGGCCGCGATTCGGTCGATCAGCCTGGATGCTGTCCGGCGGTCTTCATCCTGGCAATGTCGGAGAGGCCATCCGCGCGACCGGTGCGGCCGCTGTCGATGTTTCCTCGGGAGTTGAGACCGCGCCCGGCATCAAGGACGGCACGCTCGTTCGCGCGTTCATTGCCGCCGCTCGCGCGGCGTAGCGGCGGCAATGCGCGGGGCAGCGGCGCAGCATCCTGCTATTGACGGCGCGGACATCCAATTCTAACGCTGGCCGACCGTCCCGGACTGGCTGTCGGCGAGTTTGCCGATCTGCCGGCATCTCCCTTAACCCGTTTCCGAGTGCTCCATGGCCGACAAGACCAAGCAGACCCCCAACACCTATCGTGGCGGCCCCGATGAACGCGGTCATTTCGGTCTTTATGGCGGCAGGTTCGTCGCGGAAACGCTGATGCCGCTGATCCTGGAGCTGGAGAGGGCGTACGAGGCGGCCAAACGCGATCCGGCCTTTCACCAGCAGCTCGATGAGCTGCTCGAGCACTACGCCGGCCGGCCCTCGCCGCTCTACTTCGCGGAACGGCTGACCAAGCACTTCCGCGAGCAGGCGGGCAGCAAGAGCCGCGGCGCCAAGGTCTATTTCAAGCGCGACGAGCTCAATCATACCGGCTCGCACAAGATCAACAACTGCCTCGGCCAGATTCTGCTCGCCATGCGGATGGGCAAGCAACGCATCATCGCGGAGACAGGGGCGGGCCAGCACGGTGTGGCGGTGGCGACGGTGTGCGCTCGCTTCGGGCTGCCGTGCGTCGTCTACATGGGCAAGACCGACACGCAGCGCCAAAAGCCGAACGTCGCCCGCATGATCATGCTGGGGGCGAAGGTGATCCCGGTCACCTCCGGCGCGGGCACGTTGAAGGATGCCATGAACGAGGCGTTGCGCGACTGGGTCACCAACGTCGGCTCCACCTACTACATCATCGGCACGGCGGCGGGCCCGCACCCCTACCCGGCCATGGTGCGCGATTTCCAGTCGGTGATCGGCCGCGAGGTGCGCGAGCAGATGCACAAGCGCGAGGGCCGCCTGCCCGACACGCTGGTTGCCTGCATCGGCGGCGGCTCCAACGCGATCGGCCTGTTCCACCCGTTCCTCGACGACCGGCACGTGAAAATCTATGGCGTGGAGGCCGCCGGGCACGGGCTCGAGGTGCCGAACGGCCATGCCGCCTCCATGAACGGCGGCAAGCCCGGTGTGCTGCACGGCAACCGCACCTACCTGCTGCAGGACGACGACGGGCAGATCCTGGAGGGCCACTCGATCTCGGCCGGCCTGGATTATCCGGGCGTCGGTCCCGAGCACTCCTGGTTGAAGGATTCGGGCCGCGTCACGTATGCCTCGGCGACCGACCAGGAGGCGCTCGACGCCTTCCAGCTGTGTACCAGGCTCGAGGGCATCATCCCCGCGCTCGAGCCCGCGCATGCGCTGGCGTTCGTGACCAAGCTGGCGCCCAAGCTGCCCAGGGACAACCTGCTGGTGATGAATTTGTGCGGGCGCGGCGACAAGGACGTGTTCGCGGTGGCCGCGCACCTGGGGATCGATATTTGACGGGGGGAGTAATACCGACGCTGGTTGAACGGTTCATGTAGGTTGGGTCAAGCGCAGCGCGACCCAACAGCCACCGAAGGAGCCCTTAAGTGTTGGGTCGCGCGAAGGCTGGCCTACAGTCTAACAATCGCAACAGGCCCGAAAGCGAAACATGGCGGCGATGCGCATCCTCGGCCTCGAGACCAGCTGCGATGAGACGGCCGCGGCGGTCGTCGAGCGCTCCGCGGATGGCCGTGGCCGCATCCTGTCCAACGTCGTCCGCTCGCAATGGGACGCGCATGCCGCGTTCGGCGGCGTCGTGCCGGAGATCGCGGCCCGCGCGCATGTCGAGGTGCTCGACGGCATCGTGAGCGAGGCCATGTCCGCGGCAGGGCTCGGCTTCGGCGAACTCGACGGGATAGCGGTGACGGCGGGTCCGGGCCTCATCGGCGGGCTGCTGGTCGGGGTCACGGCGGCCAAGGCGATGGCGCTCGCGGCCGGCTTACCCGTGATCGCCGTCAACCACCTGGAGGCGCACGCGCTGACCGTCGGCCTCACCGAGGGGCTGCAACCGCCCTATCTGCTGCTGCTGGTCTCGGGCGGGCATACGCAATTGCTGATCGTGCACGATGTCGGCCGTTATCAGCGGCTCGGCACCACCATCGACGATGCGCTGGGCGAGGCGTTCGACAAGACCGCCAAGCTGCTCGGTCTCGGCTATCCGGGCGGGCCGGAGGTCGAGCGGCATGCCAAAACCGGCAACGCCGACCGCTTCGAGCTGCCGCGGCCGATGCGCGGGCGGCCCGAGCCCCATTTCTCGTTTGCCGGCCTCAAGACGGCGGTGCGGCAGCGGGCCGAAGCCGTCGCACCGCTGCAGCCGCAGGATATTGCCGATCTGTGCGCCGCGTTTCAGCAGGCGGCCGCCGCCAGCGTCGCCGACCGGGTGTGCCGGGCCATGGCCATCACCGAATCCCGGCTCGGACCGATGACGCCTAGCCGGCTGGTGGTTGCCGGCGGGGTGGCCGCCAACCGGGCGCTGCGCGAGGCACTGGATGTGGTCGCGGCCCGGCGCGGGTTCAGCGTGCACGTGCCACCCCCCGCCTTGTGCACCGACAATGGCGCCATGATCGCCTGGGCGGGGGCGGAGCGGCTGGACCGCGGCTGGACCGATCCGCTCGATTTCCTCACCCGCGCCCGCTGGCCGCTCGACCCCGATGCCCCGCCCGCCATCGGTGCCGGCGTCAAGGCGTGACGGGCGCCGGGGCTCACCCCAGCCGGTCGCGGAAATCCTGGTAGCCGAACGTGCGCACAACGCGGTAGCTGCCGTCCGCCTCCAGCACCCCTAGGTCGGGCAGCGGCGTACCGTTGAACGTGGTGTTCTTGACGAAGCTGTATTGCAGCATGTCGGTGAACACCAGCCGGTCGCCGGGCTGCAACGGCTGTCTGAAGGAATATTCGCCGATGATATCGCCGGTCATGCAGGTCTTGCCTCCGAGGATGTAGCTGTGGGCGTGCTCGCCGGCCTCCCCGGCTCCCAGGATCTGCGGGCGATAGGGCACCTCCAGCACATCCGGCATGTGGCAGCTGGCCGAGGCATCGAGAATGGCGATGTCCTGGCCGTTGCGGTGGATGTCGAGCACGCTGGCCACCAGCCATCCGGCATCGACGACGAGCCCGGCGCCCGGCTCCAGGACCACCTCGACGTTGAAGGCGGCGCGGAATTCCCCGATCGCGGCGATCAGCCTGGCGACGTCATAGCCCGGCTTGTTGATGAAATGCCCGCCGCCGAAGTTGACCGCCTTCACCTGCCGCACGTAGGGCGCAAATTCGCGGGCGATGTGGTGGATGAGCCCGACCGAGCCGTCCGCGAGCGACTCGCACAGGGCGTGCGCGTGCAGGATATCGACGTCGCCCCACGGTATCTGATCGAGCGCCTCGCGCGGCGTGCCGAAGCGCGAGCCGGGCGCGCAGGGATCATACAGCGCGCCGCCGAGCGTGGCGTTGGAGTAGCCGGGATTGATGCGCACGCCGGCCTTCAGCCCGGCGGCTTTGACGATCGGCAGGAAGCGGGCGATCTGCGCGGGCGCGTTGAAATACACGTGGTCGGCAATCCGTGTGAGCCGCTCCACCTCACCGGGTCCGTAGGCCGGCGCGTAAACGTGCACTTCCTTGCCGAACTCCTCGCGCCCGAGCCGCGCCTCGTACTCGCCGCTCGCGGTGGTGCCGTCGAGTGTGGCGCGCAGCAGCGGGAACACCGCCGGCATCGCGAACGCCTTGGTGGCGAGCAGCAGCTTCGCGCCCGTCTCGCGTTTGATGCGGGCGGCGGTGGCGAGGTTGGCGGTGAGCCGGGCAACGTCCGCGACGTATGCGGGGGTACGGATGGAGGCGGGCAGCGGGGGCAGGTTCGGCATCTGGAGCGGCCTGTCGGACGGTGGCTGTCTGGGGCGGCGTCGGATCGGATGCCGGTATATGGCACTGGTGATCCACGGGGGAAAGTGGCGCATCCGGCAATGCAGGTTGCGGCCCGCGGGTACATGCGATCGCTGCGGCAGACCATGTGACCGTTTCGACACGAGCTGCCAAAATCATAGGCAGCCGATGCGCAATTAGTTGACGATTAGGTCACGGCAGTTGTTTGATTCGTCCCACATACAATGCATGCGGAGCCGAGCATGCGAAATATTGGGGGACGTTTCGTGGTGTTCCAGTTGCGCAGTCGCTTCGTTGCCGGGGCCATCGCACTTATGCTCGGTGCGGTCCCTTCGTTCGCACAAACCCTCACCGCGACCCAGCCGGGCGGCCGCATCGTCACATTTGGCGATAGCCTGAGTGACAACGGCAACCTGTTTGCGGTGACTGGTCATACCAATCCGCCGTCACCGCCCTATTTCAACGGTCGCTTCTCCAACGGCCCGACCTGGGTCGAGCTGCTCTCCGGCGGCGCCATGAACAGCCCGTTCCAGGGGACTGGTGTTGCAGGCAATACCAACCTTGCCTTCGGGGGCGCCGTATCAGGCTTGGGCGGCAACCCTCCCGGCGTTCAGTCGCAGATCGGGGCGTTTCTGGGTTTTGGCGGCACGTTCGGCACCAAGGACTTGGTCACAATGTGGGGTGGCGCTAATGATCTCCTGAATCTTTTCGCCGGGCCGCCGCCGTCCCAGGCCGGAATCGCTGGCACCGCGCTCGCCGCCGCGGCCAACATGACCAACAACGTCAACTCCGTCATCGTGCTCGGCGGCAAGACGGTTTTGGTGCCGAACCTGCCTGACCTTGGTTCAACGCCCAGCTTTAGCTCCAATGGCCCGCTCGCGCAGCAGGGGGGCACGTTCGGCGCGACCACATTCAACTCAGCGCTCGCGACGGGCCTCGCGGGTCTCACCGGCAAGGGCGCCAACATCATCCAGATGGACGTGTTCTCGCTGCTCAATGTGGCACGCAGCAACCCCAGCGCGTTCGGACTCGTCAACACCACCCAGGCCTGCGCAGTCCAAACGTCACCCACGACGTTTGCGGTTTGCCCCAACCCGAACCAGTTCCTGTTCTGGGACAGAGTGCATCCGACCGAGACCGGGCATCAGCTGCTGGCGCGGTTTGCCCTGCTGCTGATCAACGCCAACGTGGTGGCAACCGCCGTCAATCCGCTCAACGACGTGGCGGTCGCCGGGCGGCTGCAGTCCTCGGACGAGACGTTCGACCGCATCTCGCAGTGGGCCTACGGCGCCAACGCCCGCCAGAACGGCATCTACGCGCAGGTCACCGGCAGTTTCGCCGATGAGAAGCAGCACGATGCGACCTCGGATTATCGCGCCAATTTCGGCGGCGCGCGGTTCGGCTACGACCACGAGGTCGGCAATTCGCTCTACGGCGGCGCCTTCGCCTTCTCGACCGGCTCGCTGTCGGGCGCCGGCGCCGGCGGCACCGGCGAGAACGCCGACGTGACCTCGGTGCATGGCGATCTGTACGCCGCGACGCTGCTCGGCCCGCTTTACCTGAGCGGCCAGGTCGGCGGCTCCTTCCAGTCCATCGACAGCCGTCGCGACACCGGCATTCCGACGGTGGTCGCCAGCGGCCATACCAACGGGTTCGATGTGAGCGCGGCGGGCGAGGCGGGCGTCATTCTCAAAGCCGGCGCCGTGACGTTCGTCCCCTCGGGCCGCGCCGAGTATGTGCATTCGAGCATCAAGGGCTTCAGCGAATCCGCCGCCGTGCTGGCGATGAGCTATTCCGACCGCACCTTCGATGGCGTGCTCGCCTCCGCGCGGCTGAAGGCGCTGGTGCGGGTCGGGCTCGGCCCGATGGCGGGGCTGGCGTTCGGCGAGGTCGGCTACCAGCAGTATGTCTCGACCAGCAATGGCAGTTTGACCGGCGCGCTGGTCGGCAACACCGCCCTGCCGTTCCAGATCGCGACCAGCGATCCGCTCGCCCGCGGCCTCAACTTCAAGGTCGGTTTGGAAGGCAAGGTAAGCGAGACGGCGACCGTGACGCTGCAGTACGGCATCGCGTTGCAGGACAACGACGGCCAGACCCACTTCGGCCAGGCCCGCGTGAAAGTACCGTTCTGAGGGAGTGGTGTAGCGCACCATTCGACCGACGTAGGGCGCAATAGCGAAGCGTATTGCGCCGGCTTCCCGTAGAAACGGTGCAATACGGCTGCGCCTATTGCACCCTACAACGCCGCCGTCGCCCTCACGTCTCGACAGTTCCCGTAGGTTGGGTCAAGCCTTCGCGCGACCCAACAATTCAGGGCTCCATCCTCTGCTGTTGGGTCGCGCTGCGCTTGAGTAGAGTCGAAGAGAGGCGCGGTGACTGGCGGCCACTGATATCAGCCATCGTTCCGTTTC
>Ga0209069_10001762_pt1 | contig 11111 bp, 4 predicted proteins | sample Str013_2_FD_187202 | JGI IMG/M metagenome (GOLD analysis project Ga0209069, IMG submission 187202) | Freshwater sediment microbial communities in response to fracking from Pennsylvania, USA - Straight Creek_MetaG_SC_2013 (SPAdes) (version 2) | ecosystem: Environmental > Aquatic > Freshwater >...
GGGCTGAGGACGTGATCTCGTTTCACGCCGCACTTGCCAAACATGTGGGCGAGCAACATCTATTCCACGTTAAGGGTGTCGGCATCACCAGCGGAACCGACGAAGATATGGCGGCTGCCGTGGAAGCCGCCAAAAAATCGGCTGTGGTAATTTTGGCGCTCGGCGAAGATCCCGGCGAAATGACTGGAGAGGCAACCTCGCGAGCCCATTTAGGATTGCCCGGACGCCAGCAGGAACTGCTCGAAAAAGTCGTCGCCACAGGCAAGCCGGTAGTCCTCATTCTGTTTAGCGGACGTCCGCTCACTCTGCCCTGGGCGTTCGAGCATGTTCCGGCAGTGCTGGCAGCGTGGTTCCCCGGCATCCAGGCGGGACCGGCGCTGGTGCGCACGCTCTACGCTGAGTCCAATCCCAGTGGCAAGCTGGTGGTCAGCTGGCCACGCAGCGTCGGGCAGGAGCCTCTTTATTACAATGCGCTGAACACGGGACGTCCCGCCGACAAGGCTGACCTTAGCAAACCTCCCGCCACCGGCGAGGACAAGTATGTGTCGCGTTACATCGATGAGCAAAACAGCCCGCAGTTCCCTTTCGGCCATGGCCTTTCTTACACCAAGTTTCGCTATAGCAGTACGGACCTCAACGCGAGGCAACTGAAGGCCTCTACTCTTCAGCCACAGCTTGGTGGCGGCCCTCCCACAACTGCGTTGACCGCCAGTGCCGAAGTCACGAATACCGGTTCGCGTGCTGGCGAAGAAGTTGTACAGATCTACATACGCCTGCAGGGGACAAGCGTCGCTCAACCGGTTCGTGCCTTGAAGGGATTTCAGCGCGTCCTCCTCGCCCCAGGTGAAACAAGAAAAGTAACATTCGCCCTGGCGCCGGATGCTTTCGCGCTGTGGAATGATCGAAATCAATTTGCCGTCGAAGCAGCGAAGGTGACGGTGTGGATCGGCCCGGATTCGGCGCATGGCGCGGCGGCCGCGCTGGAAATCCTCCCGTAGCAGGACATCATTGTTCTTTTCGGATTATCATTAATCGAAGGAACGCTGTTCCTGGCGGCAACCGACTATGCCCTTCCCGCTTGCGATTTCGCGACGGAAGTTTGTGCAGTCAGCATCACTGCTAACCGCCGGGTTAGTGACTTCACCCTCCTGGCTTCCCAAATCCCTGGCTGCTCCGTCGCCGCAGTCGCTTGAGGAGTTCAGCTACGGAGACGTGGCCCTGGCCAGTGACCTCCATAATAAACAGCTCCAGGAAACTCATTCCATGCTCATGGGATTGAGTGAAGACAGCCTGCTGAAACCTTTCCGTCAGATGGTTGGACAACCTGCTCCAGGGGACGAACTGGGCGGCTGGTATCGCTATGACCCCAACTACGATTGGCACACGTTCGATGCGGGATTTGCGCCTGCGGCAACCTTCGGCCAGTGGGTGTCGGCGCTGGCGCGTACATACGCGATTACGGGTGACCCTAAGACCCGCGACAAAGTTTTGCGCCTGAATCGTTTGTATGCTCAGACGATCGCGGGAGATTTTTACGAGAATAACCGCTTCCCCGCCTACTGCTACGACAAGCTGGTCTGTGGCTTGATCGATTCGCACAAGTTTGTCGGCGATCCTGAGGCCTATCGCATACTCGAACGCACCACCGACATCGCTTTGCCGCACTTGCCCGGGAAGGCAATCGAGCACGGCCAGAACTGGCGGCCGGGCAAGGATGAGTCCTATACCTGGGACGAGTCCTACACCATCGCCGAAAATCTTTTGCTGGCTTACCAAAGGGGTGCGGGAAACCGGTACCGCACCCTCGGAGCTCAGTATCTTGATGACGAATATTTTGGTCCCCTGGCCGAGGGCAGGAACAATTTCGCAGGAAGGCACGCTTACAGCCATGTAAACGCCCTGTCCTCGGCGATGCAGGCATATCTAACGTTAGGGAGCGAGAAGCATCTCCGCGCAGCCAGGAACGCGTACGACATGTTGGAGGCGCAAAGCTTCGCGACCGGGGGCTGGGGGCCGGACGAAATGCTGCGTGCGCCCAACAGTGAAGACGTTAACGCCAGCCTCACGAACACCCACCACAGTTTTGAAACACCTTGCGGCGCCTACGCCCACTTTAAGCTTACCCGCTACTTGCTTCGCGTGACCGGCGAGTCGCGCTACGGCGACAGCATGGAACGCATGATGTACAACACCGTTCTCGGCGCGAAGCCGTTACAGCCGGACGGCAGGACCTTCTACTACTCCGACTATAACTTCAATGGCCGCAAGGTCTATTCCGATCATCGCTGGCCTTGCTGTTCTGGCACCTTGCCGCAAGTAGCAGCCGACTACGGAATCAACACGTACTTCCGCGACCCGCGCGGCGTCTATGTGAATCTTTATATCCCATCGACTCTGCGGTGGGCTCAAGAGGGTACGCAGCTTTCCCTGACCCAGAAAGGCTCGTATCCATTCGACAGCGTGGTTCGTTTCGAGGTAATGGCTTCAAAGCAGTTAGAGTTCGCTCTCTGCTTTCGCGTTCCGGCATGGGCAGAGGGCGCTTCTATCTCTTTGAATGGCAAGCGGGTTCCGGAGCCGGCGATTCCGGGGACCTTTGCCACAATTCGGCGCCCATGGAAGACGGGCGATCACGTTGAGTTGGATTTGCCGTTGGTAAAGCGTCTGCAGCCGGTAGACCCGAGTCATTCAAACACTGTCGCGCTGTTGTGCGGACCGCTGGTCCTGTTTGCAATCACCGGCACACCGCCAGTTGTCACGCGGCAACAACTTTTAGCTGCGAAAAAGACGGGACAACAGAATTGGCAAGTCGAAACCGCCGCCGCACCTTTGCAGATGCTCCCGTTCACGGCGATTGCGGACGAGCAGTACTCCACTTACGTGGTTGTCGGATAATCACCAAGCCGCTGAGCTGAAGCCGCCTGGCCACGTGCCTCAAGAACCAAATCAAGCCGGAGATGGGCTTTATCATTTCCGCGCCGATCGCAATACTCGCGCTTCAGTCCACTACGGCAATCCAGCAGCAAGCTAGAATTCAAGCCTCAACGCGAACTGGCCAACGCGATTCCCGCCCGCGTCACCGATGCGAGAGGCGAGGACCTGTCCGAATGAGCCTTGGCCGTTAACCGTTTCACTCAAATTGTTGCGTGGATCATCGAAGTTTAGGTGGTTGGGAACATTCGTAAAGCTGCTCTCGAACTTCAACTTCAACCTCTCCGTGATCTGGAAATCTTTGCCTAGCCCCAGAGAGAGGTTAAATGTTCCGGGACCAACCAGCGACCCTGGGGTAGAGTTGCCAAATCGGCCAACGATGCCGACGGGTCCGCAATCAAGCGTGTTATTGGCGAAGTTTTGTCCTGGTGCGCCGCCGGGGCAGGCAAATACATTCGGGTTCCACCACTGTGCAGCAGTGTGATGAAAGTTGTTAGGATTACCCGCCAGGTCAGGCCGGTTAAATCCATTATTGGCGTTCCCCGAGGAATCAAATTGCAGGAAAGGGGTATCGAACGGGCCAGTCTGCACCAGGAGAATTGTACTTAGCCGCCAACCGCCGACGATCCCATTCAGCACTGTGTTGGAATTACCCAACAGCGCCCGCCCTTTCCCAATCGGAAGCTCGTCCACCATGGTCGTGATCCAGCGGTGTTTGCGGGTGCCGCCCACGTTGCCGTAGTCCCCCCTCAAGTTGTATTGGTTCATCGCGTCCCCCGTAATTTCCCCGTCAAAACCGGAGCGAGGCCACGATTCGGTGTCCGACAGGTTTCGCGCCCAAGTCCAGGTACTTTGGAAGGTGAGCCCGTGGGAATACCTGTGGGTCAACTCAGTCTGCATCGATTGATAGGTGCTGAAGGCGCCGCCGCAACGGCACCTGACCTTATTCCAGGCTGCAAACGGTGCCGTTCCCCCTGGACGCGGCTGATTAAGGTTCGGGCTCCAGGTGAGCTGGTCTCCCCGGTTGGCAATATACGACACACGCAGGGCGGTGTTGCCGTGGATCTCCCTTTCGACCGACAGGTTCCACTGGATGCTGTACGGATCTTTTTTGTCCCGCTGGTTCGCAGTGAAAAATGATTGCGAACCGAAGCCAGTGTTAGTGGGATCGGGATTTAGGACGTTGGGGAACTGGAAGAACCCCGGGTCGCTAGCCGCGCCAGTATTTGAAAAGTTCCCCTGGAAGCCGTCATGGATACCTGCCACGGAGAAAAATACGGCCCCCAAGGTCGTAACGTCATAGATGCCGATGCCGCCGCGAATCACCGTCTTATTGTCCGCAAATGGCCGATAGGCAAAACCGACACGAGGAGCGAAATCTGTGTAGGTATTGCGCAAGGCTTTTGGCCACCCCGCCTGTTTCGAGGTCAGGAACGGAGTGCAGGGAGCCGAGCCGGGATTGGGATTGACATTGTTTGGTGTGTTGCAGGCGTTGACGGCCGCCGCCCACAGAGGCTGCGTCGCCGCCAGGGACCTGGGGTCCGAGGAAATGATCACGCGCCCTGTAACTGGGACCGTGGGATCAAAGTTCGTGAGGTTAATGGGATCGTATAAAGGCGGCAACCTCGTAATCCGTAGCCCCACGTCCAACGTCAGCTTGTGGGTAGCCCTGAACGTGTCCGCCACGTAACCGTAGTAGTGAGCGGTTTTGCCATCGATGTTCCTGGGTGGAGTGTGGGTGACGTAGGTGTAATAAGGAACTCCAAGCAGAAAGTCGGCAACGTTATTTCCTGAGTACTGCCCATTAAAGAAAAAGTCTCCGTAGTCGTCAGCCGGCGACGACCCGGAGTACCAGGCAGTGACCAGGTGGAGCATGCGGACATCGAAGCCAAACTTCAGGGTGTGCCTCCCCTTGGTCCAGGTGAGGTTCTCATTTATCTGGAAGTTGTTGTTGAGCTGGGGATCTGGCCGGGTGTGAACAATGTTGTCGATGCCGCCCCTGGGTTCGAAGACAAAGTCGGGGAAACCGCCTGGAGGGAAAGGTCCCAGTTGCTGAGAATTCAACCCCAATTGTTGCATGAAGGCCGGTCCATCGAGCGGAAAGTTCCCGCCATGCTGCCCGCGGCTGATTCCTCCCCGCAGCTCATTGATCAGGTTTGGTGTGATGGCATAGTTGTGCGCGATCACGATCTGATTGTCATGTTCGAAATCCGTTTCCGCGGGAAGGAGCAGACCTGAAGGGTTGACCGTCCTCCCATTCTTATAGGTCCAGCGTCCGAAAACATTCTGCTTGCTATTAATGGTGTGGTCGATGCGAATATCGAACTGATCGGAAAGGATAGGATTGGGAACGTTTAGGGTGTGGTTGAAGTTCGCAAAATTGTTCGGGCCCCCCTGGATTGGCAAAGGATAATACTGGAGAATCGCGGTGGCAACAGGGCTGATACGGTCCGCCGGGATGATGTTGTTCGGGAAGGGCGTTCCGTCCAGATCGTGGATAGGGTCAAAGGCTGAAAAATCTCCATTTCGCATATCCTGGCTGGGCACAGTCTCTTGGCGGACCGTCTGGGTCCGGAAGCGCATGCCTTCGTAGTCGCCAAAGAAGAATGTGTGCTTCCCAAATAGGGGGCCGCCAATGGAACCCCCGAATGTGTTTGCACTTTTGGCAGGCTTGGTCACCTGGGGCACGGTAAATCGCGTAGCATCCAGAGCTGCGTTCTGAAAATACTCAAATAGCGATCCATGGAATACGCTGGTGCCAGACTTACTGGTAGTGGTAATGTCCGCCGCCCCGCCATACTCCGCGCCGCCCCCCGCGCCTTGCACCTTCATTTCCGAAATGCTCTCCGCTGAGGGGAACATCTCCCTTTGAGGACCGGAAAACCGGACACTCTGTGTATTGATTCCATCGATCGTGTATTCGACTTGGTTGGTCCCTGTTCCCTGGACGGAGATATTGCCATCCTGGTCGCCCGTCACCCCGGGGAGAAAAGCCAACAAGTTATATGGGCTTGTGCTGCCCGCGCCGCGATAGTTGGCCGGTAGATTCAGAACTTCCACGCTGGAAAAACTCGCAGAGATGGCCTGGGACTCTGTGTTGATGAGGTCTGGGAGGGCTTCCACCGTGACCTTTTCTTCGGTCGCCCCCATCACCAGTTTCAAATCGGCACGCACGATCTGTCGCGCCGTCAAGCGGACATCGGTCAGGACTATCTGTTGGAAGCCGGTCGTCTTCACTGAGACCGTGTACAGACCCTCCTTCGTGTTCTCCGCCAGGTAATTTCCCTGCGCGTCAGTGCGCACCTCGCGCGAGGTGTTCTCGCCCTGGTTCGTCACAGTTACAACCACGTTGGGAATGACCGCGCCAGACGGGTCGGTAACCGTACCCAGAATTGTTCCGAAGGTAGTTTGGGCGTGTCCTGGAGTGGTCAGGCACCAAGCACCCAGGACAAGGATCAGAGCAGTGACACACGTTCTGCCTCTCATGGCCGGTCTCCGAATTCTCCGCTGCTAGTACGCCCCTGCGGCACGCAAGCGATTTCTGAAACCGCTTTCTTTGGGCCACTTTTACCTATCCGTCAAGAAGCTTGTCAAGCGTTTTCTGCGCAGGGTGAGCCCCACCCGTGGCCTTTTGCCACCCCGTCGTGATAGGTTCAGCAGGCGTGATGGCGATGGAACACGAGCGCACTTCCACGCTGTTCTTGCTGCAAGCTTTGCAGTTAGGAATTATTTGGATCCACAGCCAGACCGGTTCCGGGTTTGCCTGGCCGCGCTGAAAAAGCTTCGCATCGACCCCAAGGAGGAACCATGGGCCACACTATGAGAGAAGTGGCCGCACGAGCGGGCGTCTCCCCCGCCACGGTTTCGCGCGTACTTAACAAGACTCAATACATCTCCTCCGAGACCGAGCAGCGAGTACTTGAAGCCGTACGCCAGCTCAACTACTTCAAGAACGTTCACGCCCGTCGGCTAGCGACCGGTCAGAGCGATTTGTTCGGACTGGTAATTTCGGAGATCGGGAATCCGTTTTTCCCTGAAATCATCCGCGGCTTCCAGGCTGCCGCCTGGGACCGTGGCCTCGATGTCCTTCTCTGTAACACCGAATACGATCAGTCGCGGACCGTATCGGTGATGCGAAAGCTGATCGAAAACGATGTCCGGGGGGTCGCTATTATGACTTCCTCCATGGACAAAAGCGTGACTTCCGAACTGATCGCGGCGGGGGTTGGAGTGGTTTTCTGCAACATCGGCGGGGCCGAAAAGCTGGTAAGCAATATTTCCATTGACTATCAGGGTGGAATCTCCCAGGCAATTGAACACGTGGTTAACCTCGGGCACCGCCGAGCTGCTGTCATCGCAGGGCCCGAAGATAACCACACGGCGATCATCATCAAACACGCATTGGTAAACGGCTTAAAGGCGCGAAAGCTAAATCCCTTTCCTGTCTTGGAAAGCAATTATCACGTCGATGCCGGAGCTTCATCAGTACGTACCATCCTGTCTCAACCAGAACTCCCCACTGTGGTTTTCTGCGGCAGCGACCTTATCGCGATGGGGGCCATGAGTGCACTGGAGGAGGCGGGCGTAAAAATCCCCGACGACGTCTCGGTTGTCGGCATTGATGATATTTCTTTCGCTTACCTGGCACGCCCTCCCCTGACCACCATCCGCGTTCCTCGCGAACGGTTGGGAAGGCTCGCGTTTGAGGCCCTGGACAAGATGTTAGGGCTGAAACGCAGAAAAGGAGCCGACTACTATCTGGAAACCGAGTTGGTAGTTCGAGGATCCACCGCTGCGGTACGAGAGCGCAGCCTCCGCGTTGTCTGAGAGAATTTTCAGGCACAATCACTCCCGAAGATTCGATCGCGGTGTTCGCGGGGAATTCTTAAACTTAGATCAGTGCTCCCTCGAAACGCCGGAGCCCTCGGTTGGCGTCCCGAGTCTGGAACCGCCGGCTGACTTGAGCCGGTCAGCTTCCGCAAGTTCCCGTCGCGCGTTCAACGGTTGTCCCAAACCCATATACACCTCTGCCAGGAACTGGTGCGCGTCGATCGAGTCAGGACGAAGCTTGGTGGCCTTTCGCAGATATGGAAGCGCATCCGGCGTCCTTTGCTGCATGAGAAAGAGCCTGCCCAGAAGAAGGGTGGCGGCAAAGTTATCAGGGTCGAGTTGTACTGCGCTCTGAAATTCTTTCGTGGCCTCGGGCACGCGCGAGGTTCGTTCATACACGAGCGCCAAATAGAAGTGCATCATGGACGACCCGGACATCTGGGAAACCGCTGCTTCAAACTGCGGCATGGCCTCGTCCCAGCTGCCGGTTTTAACCAAAGCGCATCCGAATTCGTAGCGAGCGAAAGCATCATCCGGTTTCTTTTCGACCAAACTCCGTAACGGTGGCACAGCCTTCTGATACTGCTTGAGCGCCATGTAAGCCCGTCCCAGTTGCAGAAACGCTATGGGAGTATTGGGTTCCTGCTCTAGTACCTGCTCCAATATTGGTGCAGCCTGTTGATACTGCTCACTCTCCATGTCAACCAGCGCTCGATAGAGGAGATTCGCGATATCAATCTTTTGTTTAGGATCCGCCCCGCCCTCATTGTACGTATCACTCGCCACCGCTGAATCCGAACTCATGTAACCCAAGGCGTGCAAACTTTCGCTTTGCTGCAAATCCAACTTTTGTCGTTCAACCGCCTTTCCTTTTGTCTTCTCATAAAACTCTGCAACCTGGGCTGCAGCCGTGTCCGCGATGGCCTTGAAATCAGAAGCCAGGTTATGTGCCGCAGCCGGGTCCACTGACTGGTCATATAACTCGCGCTCCGGCGCTTGAATGTATAGATACTTTGCGGAACGCCAGGCTTGCAGTTTGCTCCAGCCAAAAGAAAGGTGGCCATAACTACTTTCTGCATAAACCGGAAGGTGCCGATTCGAATCGTCGGTTTCAGTAGAGGCTCCTGGCGGGTCCGACTTCGAGACGCTGAATAGCGGCTCGCCCTGCATGCCGGCTGGAACTGCTACTTTCACCGCACGCAGAATGGTGGGCGCCACATCTACGAGCCCAACTCGGGTTTCAACTCTGCTCCCGGTGTGTCGCCCGGGAGCCTTGATCAACAGTGGAACGTGAATCGTTTCATCGTAAAGAAAGATGCCGTGATGGTTCTCCCCATGCTCCCCGAACGACTCGCCATGATCGGCCATAACCGCAATCAAAGAGGAATCGAATAGGTGATGCGCCCGCAAACCATCAAGCAGTTTTGCCACCGCTGCGTCTGAGTACGCAATCTCACCGTCATAAGGTTCTGCCTGGTAGCGGCTCTTGTAGGGTTCCGGGGGATCATAAGGATCATGAGGATCGTAGAGGTGCACCCAAAGAAAGAACGGTCCAGAAGGCTGTTTGCTCAGCCACGCCAGAGCACGACGAACCACTTCTTCGCCGCGGCGCTCAAGGCTGTGGTAACGGTCCTCGTGTGGGCCTCGCCGGTGAAATCCTGCGTCGTAAATATCGAAGCCACGCTCGAAACCCGGCGCCAGTCTCCTCGGCTCGAGTGCCAGCGCCCCCACGAATGCAGCCGTCCGGTATCCATTCTTGTGAAGGATATCGGGTAGAAACGGGACAGCACTACCGAGTGGATCTCCCATATAAGCTACGTGATTGAACTGCGGATAAGTCCCCGTAAGGATTGCAGCGTGGGAAGGAGTCGTTAAGGGAACTTGAGCGTAGGCATGGGAAAAGACCACTGCCTGGCGGGCAAGTTTATCCAAATTTGGCGTGAGCCCACGCTCAGAACCGAGAAACCCCACGCGATCGGCGCGAGTTGTGTCCAGGGTGATCAGTACGATATTCGGATGCGGCGAACCCAAACTTCGGGGATGTACGGCAGAAGCGGCGCCCGCGCATTCGGTCAGCAATATCGCCCACACCAGGTGCCAAAGAATCCGCATGCGAAATTTGCAGCCTCAATCCGAGTCAGATCACTCTACTGGACTTACGGCTGGATGGCTGCCAAAAGAATACTCTACTGTATTTCTGGAGGGTTCAATTCCGGTTCAGTGAGTCGTATTCACCGATACCGAACCGAGGGAAAACTTGGGTCAGGGGATTTCCTGCTTGCTCCGCGAAAACTTCATCCAAGAAACTCGCGGTCGACGTAACACCGTTACATTGCTTCCTGAATCCCAGGGCAAGGCAAGTTATGCGGCGCGACTGTTTGCTGTGGCCAGCCCCCGGGCGAAGGCATGAATATAGGCGGCATTGCATCCGCAGCAGCCGCCGAGGAACTGAATGCCCTCCGCGTTGGCTTTCTCTGCAAAGCTCTCGAACGCGCTGCGCGGAAGTTGGATGGCTTCCAATTCATCGGGAAATTGCGGCAGGCGCGTAAAACAGGGAGTTGCGTCTGTCGTCCGGAAGGCTGCCGGCTGCGCGGCAATAGGAGCGCTGACCGCTTTGCGCATCTCCCGAAGGATCGCCAGGATGCGATCAGGTTCCTGCTCACAGTTCGCTCCCACTACCGCAGCGCCTGCATCCACCATCGCTCGCGCGCAATCAGCTGGAGAATGTCCATCAGAACACTGTGTCAAGGTCGGGCGGAACGTCATGGTGGCCACAATTGGCAACCCGCTCGCGCGAGAGCACTCAATGGCAATCAGCATCTCTTCCAGGTGAAAGAAGGTTTCCAGAATAAGAAAGTCCACGCCCGCGTCAGCAAGTAAACGAACCTGTTCAGTGATCAGGTCGCGCACATGCCCGGCCGCCGAAGGTCCTTCCCGTTCGAACAGTTGTGTCCGCGACACCGAGCCTGCAACCAGAGCGCGATCTCCCGCTACTTCGCGTGCAATGCGTACCGCGGCGTCGTTGATCGCCTGCGTTTGTTCTCCGTAGCCGGCTCGATTCAACTTTTCTCGTGTTCCAAAAAAGGTAAGAGCCTGCAATACCTGCGAGCCGGCATTGAGAAACTCGCGGTGCAACTCGCGCAGAGCATCCGGATTCTCGATGGCTACCTCGGGCGTGAATTGCCCGCTGCCTTTGCCAGTGCCGACCTTTTCGCGCCCCGAGCCGCTGTCCACCCAGCCACGGCGCTCCAGTTCGATCAGGTATCCCCCATCGCCCAATACAATGCCTTGCTTTGCGATTCGTTCCAGTATGTTTTCAGCAGGTTTCATAATGGTAGTTTGCCTTCTTAAGC
>Ga0209069_10001763_pt1 | contig 11106 bp, 10 predicted proteins | sample Str013_2_FD_187202 | JGI IMG/M metagenome (GOLD analysis project Ga0209069, IMG submission 187202) | Freshwater sediment microbial communities in response to fracking from Pennsylvania, USA - Straight Creek_MetaG_SC_2013 (SPAdes) (version 2) | ecosystem: Environmental > Aquatic > Freshwater >...
TTCTTGCTCTGGATCATGACATGGGCACCGATCAGCATGGCGATCTCCTCTAGAGGTCCCCCTCCGCAACCCTAGACATCGCCCGCACTTGGCCCATGAGGCAATAGCTGCTTTGGGCCACGCCGTAACGCCGGGCGGCCTGGCTTTGCCAACTGACTTAGTCGATCAGGAGCTGCAATTGACGCCTGCCGCAGCGGCCCCGACGGGAAGTCGCTAGTTCCGGCCGGAATGCTCACTGTGAGTTGATCTTACTGGCGAACTCGTTGGATCGATCCGATCGGCAAGGCAAAGATCGCTTGCAGATCCGGCGCGGAGGCCGTGACGACCAAGCAGCGGCCCTGAAAATTGTGCTCGCTGCAAAGGCGCCAGATCGTGTTCTTGACGACCGCGGATTTGGCGACGAGCGTCGGGTGGAATTTGGACGCGTCGGCGATGTCGCTGCCGATGGCTCGCCACTGTCCGCCGTAATTGGTGGCCTCGAACAGCACCAGCGCGGCCGAAGGCGGTATCGGCTGTCCGAACCATTTGTCGCGAAAGAGTTCGCCCGGCTCGGGGCGCAAGGATCTCACCTGGTCGTTGAATCCGACATCTTTGAGATTGCGCACATCGTACTCGAACCAAAGACAGTTGCCGCCGTAATTCGGCTCGGAGCAGAGCAGCCAGAGCCCGTCGCCGACGATGACGCTCGAGATGTCGCGATCGAATTGCGTCCCTCGCAGATCGGGCTGCGCTCGTGTGAAAACGCCGTGCCTGCCACGGAAGTCCGCGTCGACATACGCTTTCATCTGGGCGGCGTTGGCGTCGACTGCCAAGGCCAGCAAAATCGCACCGGCCTTGAGACAGATGGCGAAGAAACTCGGCACTGCAGCGCGCATCCCACGTCCTCTTCTTGCCCGACCGACCAAAGTGACGACCCTGCCGGAACGTACTCAACCACAATGCCGAGGCTTGCAGCCAATCGCGAGTTCGCCGCCGATTCCCGAATCTAATGCCTGCTCGCCCCCTCGGCTAATCCGTGGTGAAAGCCCTGAAGCGCTTCCAGGCGGTATTTGTTCTAGGAGTCTATCCTCAGTTGGCCGCGCGACGAAGCGTTCGCCGGTGATTATTCGGCGCCGCCCGAAGGTTGACGATGCGGCCGTTGCCGCTCGGCTTCCTGTCAATTCGTGTCATTGTGCGGAACTAAAAAGCCGCATCATCTCCCCCACAAATCATGCGCCGCTGCCTTGACAATGTTCATGATATGTTCTATCGTGAATAAGACAGAAATAGAGAGGTATTTCGCTCAAGGGGCTTGCGCCAAACAGCAACATCAAAGGCGCCGATATCGGCCTGAGCAAGGTGTGCGAGGCTTTTGAATTCGGCGACATCGAGACGACGAAACCGACGGTCGATCGGCGACCGGCGCGTGGGTGAGCCACATCAATCGCGCCGCCGTTTGCGGACGACGGCGACAGAGGAGATTTTTGATCCCGTGATGGACGAATTCGAGTGCGACGCAGCGCCGGGCGCGGCACGCTTCGACCAAGCCGGTGCGCATTAGATTCGTGTTATTTACAGCAAACAACAGCGGGCGGCGTCGGGCGCCACTCGATTTGCCGCCGCTTGCGCATGGAGCCCCTGCCGCCGGAACCGGGAACTGGACCGGAGCCCGATCCCGTCGTTGTGACATGGACCTAGCGGCTCGAGTCAGGCCCTGAGTACCATGCCGCTGCGCGTGCTTAAATCCTCCGTGTACGTTGTATTGCACACCCGGTGGCGGTGCGGGCTTAGATCGGAGCGGCGGCGAACTGCCTGGCGTGAAAATACACCCGTTCGTGCGGCTCGGGCGGGTTGGCGGGCGAGGCGAACTGTGCCCATAGTTGCCGCTCAGAGGGCCGACCAAGGCTCCGCCGTTCAGTCTCCGGAGGAAGCCCGCATCATGGCGAAGACCGTCGCGCCCGAAGACCGCGTCAAGGGATCTTGGCTCTTCGCTTATGCGCTGCCCGGCCTGCCGATCGCGGCGCTCGGCCTGCCGCTGGCGGTCTATTTGCCGAACTTCTATGCCGTCGAAGTCGGGCTTGGTTACGCAGTCGCGGGCAGCGTGTTTTTGCTGACGCGCGTTCTCGACATCTTCCTCGATCCGATCATGGGTGTCGTCTCCGATCGCGTTCGCACGCCGTGGGGGCGGCGGCGCATTTGGATGGTGCTGTCGGTTCCTCTGATGGTGACTGCGTCGGTGATGCTGTTCATGCCTGCCCACGGCACAACGTGGGACACCACCGCGCGTGCGCTCGTGCTGATGTTCGTCGCCTGGACCATGCTGACGATCTCGCATTTGGCGTGGGGTGGCGAACTCAGTTCCGATTATCACGAGCGCTCGCGCGTCACGGCGTCGCGCGAGGCGGCTTACATCATCGGCATGTTCACGGTGCTCTTGCTGCCGTATCTCATTCAAACGCAAGGCGGCGACAAGTTCGCGCAAATCGCGGCGTTCGGCTGGTACGTCATCATTACGCTGCCCATCGGCGTTGCGGTCGCGGTCTGGGTCATCAAAGAACGCGACCTGCCGCCGTCGCCGCATATTTCGTTGGCCGTCGCGTTCGGCGCGATCGCCAACAACAAGCCGCTGCGCTATGTTTTGTTTTGCGATCTGATCGCCGGGCTATCGGGCGGGATGGTGGCGACGCTGTTTCTGGCGATGACGACGGTCGGACTGCAGCTCGGCAAACAGGCAAGCCTGCTGTTGCTCATCTATTTCGCCATGGGCGTGCTCTTCATCCCGCCGATGCTGTGGGTCAGCCGCCGCTTGGGCAAGCATCGAACGCTCTCCGTATCGTCGATCATCAATTTCCTGCTCATCCCCTGCATTTTCCTGCTGCCGAAGGGCGAGTTCTTGCCTGCCGCCGGACTGTGGACCCTGTTCGGCCTCAACATGGCGGTCGGGCCGTTTCTGTTCCGCGCGATCATGGCCGACGTCGCCGATCACGATCATGCCGAGACAGGACAGGCGCGCGCGGGCGTCTATTTCGCGATGCTCGCACTGACCAACAAGCTCGGCTATTCGGTGGCGATCGGGCTGTCGTTCTGGACACTTGCTCTGATCGGTTTCCAGGAAAAGGCGCCGAACACGCCCGAGGTCGTCGGTGCGATGATGCTGCTCTACATCGTCCCGGCAAGCCTGGTCAGTTTGATCGTCGGGCTCGTGATGTGGCGTTTCCCGCTCGATGAAAAGAAGCAACGAGAGTTGCGCCGCGTGATCGACGAGCGCGGCGTTGCCGGGTCGGCGATCGGGGCGAGCACCGGTCTCGATCTCGAAGGTACCAAGGACGAGGAAGCAGCAGAGGCGATGGGTTCTGCGGTTCCAAGACCGGCTGAATAGCGACTGCGATGCCTACACTCGACGTCGACGGCGCGGCGATCGCATACACGGACCAGGGCGAAGGCGACGCGGTCGTTCTCGTCCACGGCTTTGCGGCGAGCGTTGCGGAGAACTGGGAGCGCAGCGGTTGGATCGCGATGCTGGCGCGCGCGAAGCGGCGCGTCGTGGCAGTCGACCTGCGAGGCCACGGCAAGTCGGCAAAATCTTACGACCCGACTGACTACTCACTCGATATATTCGCGCGCGACGTGGTGGCGATCGTCGAGCACCTGCAACTCAAGAAGCCCGACCTGATCGGCTTCTCGCTCGGCGCGCGGGTCGTGCTGCAAGCCCTATTGCTCAAGCCCGAGCGGTTTCTGCTCGGCGTCTTGTGCGGCGTCGGCGAACTCTTGCTGAACCCGCGCGCGGATCGCGACCCGGAAGAGTTCGCGCGCGCCATGGAAGCGGCCAACGCAGAGGCGATCGGCGACGACATGGCGCGGCGCTTTCGCCTCTTCGCCGAGGGGCAGGGGCAAGACCTCAAGGCGCTGGCGGCGGTGTCGCGCGGGCTCAACGCCAGCGGGCGAGGGTGGAGTGCGGCGGAGCTTGGCGCTATCAGGCACGAGACGCTGGTCGTTGCCGGCACCGGCGACGACCTTGCAGGTGCGCCCGAGCCGCTCGCCCGCATGCTTCACAATGCCAAGGCCGTGCGCGTGCCGGGCTGCGGCCACATGGACTGCCTGATCCAGCCAATGTTCAAAGGCGCGGTCATGGATTTCTTGGCGGGCATGCCGACTTAGAAACGGAAATCGGCCGGCGGCGCTCTACTAGATTGTTGGTCTATCCTACAAGCGTTCTGGTATCTCTCTTGCGCGACTCAGCAACAGCCGCAAGCGCCCGCGCCGGCCAGCAAGATTCCATCCTTGTGATAAGCGGAAGCGACGGCCGAGCGCGACAAGTCACGGCTCTTGGCAAAGTCGACCTTCGCCTGCTCGCGCAGTTCGGCGCTCGCGAAGAAGTCGAGGGTGGTCATGGCGAGAGCCTTGGCGCCGTCGACGACGGCCTGGTCGCCGCGCGGCGAGTTGGCGTGGGTCGCGAACTCCGCGTTGTGGATCACGACGTTTGGTGGCGAGACTTGGATCATGGGGTGGATCGACGGCACGCGGTGGCTGACGTTGCCCATATCGGTCGAACCGGCGAGGCCCGCCGGAAGGCTCGCGGGGTCCATGAGTTCGCGGCCCAGCGCCTTGGCGTTCGCCTCGTAGGCATTCGCGAGCGGCCAGCTGGTTTTGAGGTCGAGGCAGTCGCAGCGCCCCCACAGCGCCTCGAGGCGCGTTCCGGTCGCCAGCGCCGCGGCCTCGAAGCAGGCGGCGACACGCTTCTTCAAGACCGCGAGCTCGACGCCGTCGCGCGCGCGAACATAGAAACGGCCGCTGGCGCGCTCCGGCACGATGTTGGGCGCCTGGCCGCCGTCGACGATGATGCCGTGAATACGCTCCGTGTGCTGAATGTGTTGCCGGAGCTGGGCGATCGATTGATAGGCGGTGACGAGCGCGTCGAGGGCGTTCAAGCCGCGATGGGGCATGGCCGAAGCGTGCGCGGCGCGGCCGTGGTAAATCACCTCGACTTCCGACAGCGCGATACAGGGCATCGTCACCATGTCGAAGCCGGCGGGGTGCACCATCATGGAAGCGTCGACGCCTTCGAAGGCGCCGCCTTGCGCCATGATCTCCTTGCCGCCGCCGCGTTCTTCGGCCGGCGTTCCCATGTAGCGCACGCGGCCCGAGAGCCTGGCGCCCAACTTCGCCAAGCCGAGGGCCGCACCCAAACCGGCGGAGGCGATGATGTTGTGGCCGCAGGCGTGGCCGATCCCGGGCAGCGCATCGTACTCCGACAGAATGCTCATGACGCCCGAGCCCGGCCGGCCGAACTCGGAAGCGTAAGCGGTTTCGACGCCGTAGGCGCCGCGCGTGACGCTCAAGCCATGTTTCTCGACGGTTTTCGTCAAAAGCGCGGCGGCGAATTTCTCCTCGAAGGCGAGTTCGGGGTGGGCGTGGATGGCGTGGCTCACGGCAATCAACTCGCCACGCATATCGTCGATCGCGCCGCAGAGGTCGCGCTTTAGGGCTTCGAGGGTCATGGCTTTCTCCGGGTCGCCGTGTCGACCAGTTTTGCGCTAGCCTGGACCGGAACCAACCCCGCGCTCAAGAGGCAGTATGGCGTCCTTCGAGGTTCCCGGACCGGCCTCCACCGCTCTGCGGCTTGCCTATGACGTCGAAGGTTCAGGGCCGCCGATCGTGCTGGTGCACGGCTTTGCCTCGAATCGCGCGACCAATTGGAAATCTCTCGGCTGGTACACCGCCCTTGCCGGAGCGGGGCGGCAAGTCATTGCGCTCGATGTCCGCGGACATGGCGAAAGTGACAAGCCGCACGATGCCGCGGCCTATGACGAAGGCGAGCTGGCGCGCGACGTCGGGCGGCTCATGGATCATCTGGGCATCGAGCGCGCGGATGTGATGGGCTATTCCATGGGCGGCTTCATCGCGTTGCGCCTGCTCGCCGACGAGCCGCAACGCTTGAACAAAGTGATCGTCGCCGGTGTCGGCGAGAATTATTATCGCCGCACGGCGGCCGACAGCGGCGCGATCGCCGACGCCTTGCGGGCGCCGAGTGCGCGCGATGCAAAAGACGCGGTGGCGCGCCAATTCCGCCTGTTCGCCGAACACGGCAAGAACGATCTCGAGGCGTTGGCGCTGTGCATGCAGAGACCGCGCGTGACGATCACGTCGTTTCGCGATACCGGCGTGGCGGCACTGATCGTTGTCGGCGCGACCGATTCAATCGCCGGCGACCCGAATGTGCTCGCGCGAGCCGTGCCGAATTCGCGTGTCGTCATGGTGCCGAACCGCGATCACATGCTGACCGTCGGCGACAAGCACTACAAGGAAGCGGTGCTCGCGTTTCTGAGCGAAGCATAGAAAAGCCCCGCGTTGGGCGGGGCTTTGCAATTCAGATCGCGCGTTAGGTTTTAGCCGGGCAGGGCCACCGTCACGGTGCCGACGAAGCCGCCTTGGCAGAAATCGCCGAAGATGCCGCCGCCGAAGCAATCCGTTTTGCTCAAATTTGTGTCGACGTAACGCGCATCAAAACTGAAGATTCCGGCGGTGGCGGTCAGGCCAAGGTCCCAGTAAAGGTAGTCCGGAGTGCCGAAATGGCCGTTCTTCTCGATCCACTGATAGCCGAGATGGCCGGAGCCCGCGAGCCCGCCGTCGAAGAACCAGAACTCCTTGAGCAGCGGAGCCGTTGCCGTACCGAACGCATTGACGCCGGTTCCCGACTCCGCGAAATAGTCCGGGCTCCAATCGACTTCGGCGGCAAGAGCGAACTTGCCGAAGTCGTGTTTGACATGGCCCTGAAGCTCAAAATAGTCGTAGTTGAAAGTGAGCGACGAATTCGAGTCCGGGTACCAGTAGTAGCGCGCTTGCAATCCGACTTCCGTCGTGTCGGTCCAGGCGTAGTTGTAGCCACCGTAGATATCGACTTCGGCCGGCGAATTCTGTGGGTCCTCGAAATCGACATTGGACGCCCACACGCCGGCGAACCAACCGTTGCGGGCGAAATCGACCCCGCCTTGAACGGCGGCGCTGCGATCGGTTTGACTAATGCCGCGGAAGCGATAGTCGTTGGTCAACGCGATGTTGGCCGTGAACGGGCCCCACGCGCCGTCGGCGCGCGCGATGCCGCATAAACCCATCAAAGATACCGCCGCAAATAACCCGGCTTTCCATGTTGCAATTCTCATCAGCGCTACCTCGCTCAGTGACCAAAACTGGTTGTCGTCGCCGCGGGGCTCGTCGCCCTTGGCAGATCGCGTTCGTTGCAACGCACAACGAAGCGCAGTCATCGCAGTAATGTCTTGAGCCAAGTTGGTTGACAACGGGTTAATACGCGAAGTCAGTGATTAAATCGCGACGACGATTGTAAAAACTCGAACTGAAACTTTTACGGGCATCGATTGCGAAATTTTCGCCTATTTGCCAGGCAATGTGCTGCTTTTTTTCGCTTCGCACGGACTAATTCCTGTGCGGTGATTCGGAGCACAGCGATTCCTAACGCCGTGGCGCGCCGGCAATTGTCAAATGGTGGCCGGCGTCGCTGAGCAACGTCTCGCCGGTGATGTGCTGCGCGCCTTCGGCGCAGAGAAACACGACCGCGTCGGCGACATCGTCCGGTGTTCCTGCGCGAGCGAGCGGCGTCGTCTGCTTGGTGTGCTCGATGATGCGCGCATAGGTTTCTTCGCCGAATCGCTCCGAAAACCAACGTGTGCCGATGAATCCGGGACACACGGCGTTGACGCGAATCTCCGGAGCAAGCGAACGGGCAAGCGATTTCGTCAGCGTGTTGAGCGCGCCCTTGGAGGCCGCATAGGCAACCGACGAACCGATCCCGGTCACACCGGCGATGGAGGAGACGTTGACGACGGCGCCGTACCCTTGCGCCTTCATGTGCGGCATGCAGGCACGGATCATTTGGTACGCGCCCACGACGTTGACTTTGTAGATGTTGAGAAAGTCATCCGAGGTCAGGGCTTCGAGATCGGCATGGTCGGCAAATTTCGTCGTGCCGGCGTTGTTGACCAGGATGTCCACGCGGCCCCATTTGGAATGCGTGTCCTTGACGAGGCGACGGCAGTCGGCGTCGCTTGCAACATCGCCTTGCAGCAAGAGGGCGTCGATGTCCTTTGCTCTTGCCTGCGCCGCCGTTGCCTCGGCTTCCTTCAGGCTCTTGGTGTAATTGATGACGATCTTTGCGCCGCGCGCGCCGAGTTTGAGCGCGACCGCGGCGCCGAGACCCGTCGCCGAGCCGGTGACGATCGCGACTTGGCCTTTGAGATCCATCATGGTGCTTCTCCCGTTCTCGCTGCCGGCACCTTAGCGTGCGGTTACTTGCCTTGAAACTGGGGTTTGCGCTTGGCCATGAAAGCGCGACGGCCTTCGATGTAATCCTCGCTTGCCATGCAGGCGGCGAAACTGCGTTCGGCTTGAGCGCGAAGGTTCGCGTCGTGGCTCAGTGTCGCGCGAATGCCCGCTTTCGAGGCGGCGAGCGACAGCGGCGCGTTCTCGCACAACATCGCAACATAGCCGTCGACGAGCGCGTCGAATTCGGATGAAAGCGCGATGCGTTGAACAATGCTGCGTGCCAAAGCCTCCGCTGCCGAATAGACTTGCCCGGTGAACAGAATATCGGCCGTCGTAGCCGGCCCCAGGCGTTGAACCAAGGCGCCGGTGGCACTTAGCCCGTAGCCGATGCCGAGCTTGCCGGCCGGGATGCAAAAGCGCGCATCATCGCTTGCCAGTCTCAAATCGCAGCCGAGCGCAAGCGCGAATCCGCCGCCGAAGCAGATGCCGCGAATTGCAGCAACTACCGGCTTCGCGCAGCGGTAGAGGCTTTGGACGGCCGCTTCGGTGGCGCCGTCGTACGCGGACGCGGCCTGATCGCTCGCGCGATTGCGGTCGAATTCGCTAATGTCGGCGCCGGCGCAGAAGGCTTGAGAGCCTTGGCCGGTCACGACGACGACGCGCACCTTTGGGTCTTGGGCAAAGCGCTCTATGATGGGTGCCATGCCCGCCCACATTTCGAAGCTAAGAGCGTTGCGCCTGTCGGGCGCGTTCAGAATCAGATAGCCAGCGGAGCCACGGATTTCGGCAATGAGCTTTGAGGTCATGGAGAGTCAGACGTCCCGGATGCCACGGCGCCGCAGAAAGAACGCGCCCGCACCGCAGGGTCAGCGCGCTCCCATCTCAGTCGTTTTGATCCGCCACGGCAAGCCCGCGATCGGGAAAGGCCGCCTGCTAGGTCATCGCACCTTCCAAGACTATATCGAAGCCTACGAGCGCGCCGGACTGGACCCCCGGGATCCGCCGCCCGGATGGCTTGTCGAATTGATGCGTAAAGCGCGTCGCGTGTTCGCCTCCGACAGGCCGCGAGCGCGCGAAAGCGCGAAGGCCTTGGCGCCGCACGCCGACGTGTTGCCCGATGCGCTTTTCATGGAGGCGCAGCTGAAGTCGCCGAAGGTGCCGCTGGTGCGCATGAATGCGCCGGTATGGGCAGTGGTCGCTCGTCTGGCATGGCATGCCGGGCATCACGGCGGCATCGAAGATTATCGCGACGCGAAGGCTCGGGCGCTCAGGGCGGTCGAGATTTTGCGTGCCACAGCCGAGAGGGACGGTATCGCCGTGCTCGTCGCGCACGGTTACTTCAATGCCATGATCGGGCGGATGCTGTCGCGCCAAGGCTGGCGCAAGCACGGACGCCATCGCGCCAAGTTTTGGAATGCAGTCACCTACGAATTGGCGTGAGCATCCCTCAAATTGTCATCCTCCGCGAAGGCGGAGGATCCACGACTTGTTCCTGTTAGCGCGAAGAGAAGTCGTGGATGGTCGGCCGGAGTTTGCCCTCGGGCAAGGCGAAGCCGCGACCCGGGGGCCGACCATGACAGCACTGGATTGCACTACGGCTTCCATTCCTTCGCAATGTCTTCAAAGCGCGGGCGCGGGCGGTCGACGAGCGGTTCGACAGCGTGGCCGAGGTAAATGAAGCCGGCGATGCGCTCACCCGAATGCAGGCCAAGTGCCTCGCGAACGGCCGGATGATAGGCGCACCATTCGGTAATCCAGTTGGCCACGAAGCCCATCGCGTGCGCGGCGATGCAAAGCGTTTGGCAGGCGGCGCCCGCCGACAGGATTTGCTCCCACTCGGGGATCGGGATCGCTTCGCGCACGCGGCTGACGACGGCGACGACCACGGGCGCACGCAAGAAGCGCCGGCGCTCAGTTGCAAGACGGTCCTCGCCTGCGTCCGGTTCAGAAGCAGCGAGAGCCAGAGCCGCGACGTCGCCCAGCGCGGCGCGGGCGTCACCCTTCAGGATCAAGAACCGCCAGGGGACCAATTTGCCGTGATCGGGCACGCGCGCCGCGGCGGTGACGAGCGTTCTGATTTGCGCGTCGCTGGGGCCCGGGCCTTTCATCGCTTTGGCGGAACCGGAGCGGCGGCTCAGTAACAGGTCGAGCGCGTCGGGCGCCGCGATGTTCAAGGTCGTCGGTTGTGTCATTCGTGGATTTTCCGGCTCTTCGCTCTTAAGGAAATTCACACCAAGGGCCGTATTAACCGGCACAGGCGCTGCTTGAAAGACTAACGCAACGACCCAATTTCATCTAAAGTGGGGTTAGAGACGGGGTTCTATGGATCGGCCATTGCCAGTCATTGCTGAGAAGTTTGCGATTTGCGATCCCGTGTGGTCGCAGATGCGCGAAGAGGCGTTGCGCATCTCGCGAGCGGAGCCGGCGATTGCGAGCTTTGTCCACGCGACGGTTCTTAATCACGAGCGGCTCGAAGACGCTCTGACCTTCCATCTTGCTCAGAAACTCGGCAACGGCGACGTCGGTGCAATGGTCGTGCGCGAGGTCTTCCAATCGGCGCTGAACGACGAACCGTCGATCGGCGAAGCGGTGCGGGCCGACTTGTCCGCCGTCTATGAACGCGACCCGGCCGTCAACACCTATGTCGAGCCGTTCTTGTTCTTCAAAGGATTTCTCGCGCTCCAGGCCTATCGCGTCACGCACTGGCTGTGGGCGAAAAACCGCAGCACATTTGCGTTGCACTTCCAAAGCCGCATCTCGGAGGTTTTTGGAGTCGATATTCACCCCGCCGCCCAAATCGGTCGCGGCATCATGATGGACCACGGCACCGGCATCGTGATCGGCGAGACC
>Ga0209069_10001764_pt1 | contig 11106 bp, 12 predicted proteins | sample Str013_2_FD_187202 | JGI IMG/M metagenome (GOLD analysis project Ga0209069, IMG submission 187202) | Freshwater sediment microbial communities in response to fracking from Pennsylvania, USA - Straight Creek_MetaG_SC_2013 (SPAdes) (version 2) | ecosystem: Environmental > Aquatic > Freshwater >...
GACCCATACGCCGTGCTCCCTCGATCGGCTGCGGGGTATGGGTCCCGGCTCTGCGGCCGGGACGACGCAGATCTGTACATCGCCAAGCGCGAAAGCGGGGGCCCGCATGCTCAGTTCGTGCGGGCGTGGCCGGCCGCGAAGTCGGCGATCATCCGCTTGAGCTCGACTTGATTGCCGGCCTTGTCGGCTTCGACGAAGGCCTCGAGCCGCTTCTGGAACGGATCGGTCGCGGCCAGCTTCTCCAGCTCGTCGAGCTTGACCAACTGGGCTTGAATGTCGGCGCTCTGCTTCTTCTTGTCCTCGTCGGAGAGCTTGGCGTCGCTCTGAATCCGCAGCAGGTCACGGCTGGCCTCGAGCTTGCGCATGGGCAGGAGCTGATTGTCGGACGAAGGCCGCAGCGGCGACCAGATCATGCCGGCGATCAATTCCCTAGCCGTCTTGATCTCGTCCGGCGAGCCGATGCGGCCGTAACTCAAGAGGAACGTGTAGAGCTTGGTCTTGATGGTCGGGTCGAGATCCTTGCGCCAGACGATCGGGTCGAGCGGGATGATGGGCGAGGTCCAGATGATCTTGATCTGGGCGCGCGCCTCCGGCGACGTCATCATGAGCCGTTGCAGATCTTCGCTGTTGTTGGTGGCGGCAGCCACCTGCTTGTTCGCGACCGCCATGGCGTTGGCCTGGTGATTGGCGTTGCGCACGGTCTTGAAGCAGGACTTCGGGTCGACGCTCTTGGCGGCAAAAATATAGGCGGTCGGCACCAGGAAGCCGGAGGTCGAGTTCGGATCGCCGATGCCGAAGTCGAGCGTCTTGTCGCACTTGAGGATGTCCTCGAGCTTGTTGTAGGGGCTGTCCTTGTGGACGATGATGTGGGAGTAGTAGCCGAGGCTCCCGTCGGTCGCCACCACTTGGGCAAAGACTTGGCCGCTGGCGCGGTCCACCGCTTCCATGCCGGATTTGTTGCCGTACCAAGCCACCTGGACCTTGCTGAAGCGCATCGCCTCGATGACGCCCGCATAGTCGGTCGCATAGAAGCCGTTGATCTTGTAGCCGGTGGACTTGGCCATGGCCGCCAGGAACGGCTCCCACATCTTCTTCTGGTTGACCGAGGCTTCGGTCGAGATGATGCCGAAGTTGAGCTCGGTCGGCGCCTGCGCGTTCGCGGCGAGGCCCGATACGGCGAGTGCGACGGCGGTCACCGTGCACGAGAGAAGTGTCCGCAACATTTTCCGTCTCCCTGTTGAGTGACTATCGAAAGTGGTGGTCGCCCTTGTGGTCGTCGATGAGCCGCTGATGACGGCAAAACGCTCAAACCGCTGCGGCCGAGACGGGCTGCTGCCGCTGCGGATCCGGGTGCGAATGACGCATCAGCGGCGCGTCCGATTGAGCAGTCTCGCTGCCGCGCATTGAAATGCTGAGCTGATCGAGCGACGGCAGGAACAGGTCGCTGCTCTCGGCGCCGTAGATGCCGTTCAGCACTTCCGGCGTGAGCTCGCATGACGGACCGTCATAGACCACCTCGCCGGCCTTGAGCGCGATCGTGCGCGGGCAGTATTTCAGCCCGTATTCGACTTGGTGCAGCGACACCAGGATGGTGATGCGGTCGCGCCGGTTCATGTCGGCGAGGATGTCCATCACGCGCCGCGCCGATTTCGGATCGAGGGAGGCGATCGGCTCGTCCGCAATGAGAAGCTCGGCGCCCTGCACGAGGGTGCGGGCGATCGCGGCGCGCTGCTGCTGGCCGCCGGATAGCTCCGAGCCGCGCCTGAGCGCATGTTCCGCCATGCCGACGCGGTCGAGGGCCCGCATGGCGCGGCGCTTTTCATCCGCGGTGAAGCGCCCGAGCGTGCCTTGCAGGAACGGCATGCGGCCGAGCAGGCCGAGGCAGACATTGGTGAGAACCGGCAGTCGCGAGACCAGATTGAACTGTTGAAAGACGACGCCGATGCGCGCGCGTAATTCCTTGGCCGAGCCGATGATCCGGCCGTTTTGCTGCATCGGCTGGCCGAACAGGAAGATGGCGTCCGAGTCGGCTTCGCCGCCTTCGGCGGCGCGCCGCTTGTCGATCGGCACCAGTCCGGCGATCGCCCTGATCAATGTGGACTTGCCGGAACCGGACGCCCCGATCAGCGCGACCATCTCGCCGCGCTTGAGCAGGAACGAAACGTTCTTGAGGACCGGGACACGGCGGTCGAACGACTTCGAAACCCGCCGAACCTCGACGAGAGTTTCAGCCAGCATGTCGGACCTCCTGGTGGATCTGAGCTACCAGCGGCCTGTGACAGTTCGATGAAAGGCGTGGGATGCCTTGCGGTTATCCCGGAATAGTTGGCCTCTTGGCCGCCCGGCTCACCGTGGCGTGGCCGATGACGCGAAACGGGGTATCGGGACGGTCTTGGCGCGCCAGGGCGAGCCGATCGAGCCGAATGGGTCCGTGTCCGCAGCGCCTGGCAAACTCGTTTTGCAGAAGGGTGTGGATCGCCAGGCGTCGATCCGGCCCAATGCGTCGCGTCAACGTCATGTGAAAGCGGAACTCCTCGAACACATAGGGATATCCCCAGCGGTCGAGGTTGGCGGCCTGGTGCGGGCTGAGCCCGGCCGCCATGCGTCTGTCTCTTTCCTGCGCGGTCATCGGCAGGCGGAACCGCTCGAATGCCGTGACGCAGTCCACCGCCAGCCGGTCGAGGGCCGGTGACGCCGTGCGCGGAACGATCGCCACGAATCCACCGATCAATTCGACCGCGGGCTCGAGCGTCGGAATTGGCGAGATCGAGGCCGCAAGCGTTTTGACCGCCGCGAGCAGATCATCGTGATCGAATTCGTCCCGCAGCCGAAACGGGGCTTTCAGGGTGGCGTGGAAGCCGTAGGTTCGCGGCTCTGCCGTCAGCGACGCCCACTCGGCCTCGGTCGGCCCGACGTCGCGCAGCCGCGCGACACTCTCGCCGGTGTAGCAATCATAGCCGAGCACGGCCGCGCCGAACCGGTAGAGCGCCGTTCCGGCGGCCGGGACGAAGTAGATGGCAAATCGCGGGCCGGCAACCAAGGTGCGCGTCCTTTCCGCAGGCCGGTTTCAGGACGACACGATACGGTCGGCGTCGACCAGATGCACGATACGGCCCGCCACGATGGTGGCGACCACGCGCGGCCGTTGATCCTGCGTATCCACCAGGATCAGGTCGGCGCGCCGCCCGCTCGCAATTGTGCCCCGATCCGTGAGCCGGGCGGCCGCAGCGGCGGTCTGCGAGACCAGCGCCCAGGCCGCATGCAGCGGCACGACGTTCTCGGCGGCGAGACGGAATGCCGCCAGGAGCGGTGCCGGATAGTAGTAGTCCGAGGCGAGCACCGAGCACAGGCCGCGCCCCACCATGTCCTTGGCGTCGATCCAGCCGATATGGCTGCCGCCGCGCACCACGTTGGGGGCGCCGAGCACGATGCCGTCGCCTTGCGCCGCGGCTTCCTGCGCGGTCTCCACCGTCTTCGGAAATTCCGCCAGCCGGCATCCGAGCGAGCGGAACCAGCGGCGCTGATCGGGGCTCGCATCGTCGTGGGAGAGGAGGGGAATGCCGTGCGCGAGCGCGGCTTGCGCGATCCGCTCGATCGATGCCGGCACCTCGTTGGCACGCCGCCGCACGCGCTCGACGATCGCCAGGAATTCCTCGCGGGTCACGCCCGAGCGCTCGACCATCTGGGCGAGCTTCTTGGAGCGCGGCGAGGTCTCGTCGGCGATCAGCATATGATCGTTGAACGCCATCAGGCCGATCCGGCGCTCCGCCAGCCATTGCAGGATTTCGGGCTCGGCCTCGAGATTGTAGGTTTCGTGCCGCAGATGAAAGTGCGTGTCGGCACCGAGCCGCGGCCGCAGCCGCTCGATGCCTTCGAGCATCTGGCGGGCATTTTCCGGCCCGCGCAGGCCCGGCTCCCATGACCAGGTCACGCCGTGGAATACCGTGGTGATGCCATTGGCGAGCACCTGCCGGTCGCTGTCGAGGAGCGCGATGTCGAGGTCGAAGCCGACGCCGGGCCGCGGCATCATCTGCCGCTCGAAGGCGTCGCCATGAATGTCGACGATGCCGGGGAGCACGATGAGGCCGTCGGCGTCGATGCGGCGGCGCGCGGGCGCATCGCTGCCGATCGCGCTGATCACGCCCGGCGCGGGAGCCAGATGGAGGGTGGTGCGCTCGAGCGCGCTGCCGATGAGGACGCGCCCGCCCTCGATGCGAATGTCCATGGGTTCGGATCTCGATCTTGATCTCAATGATGCCGAGTTGTGCTCATGTTGCAAGCCGCCAAGAACCGTTTCACGCCATCGCCGTCGCCATCTCGTGCCGATCGAGAAAGCGGTCGATCGGAAGTCTCTGAAAATCCGGCAACGCCGCCTGCAGGCGTTCGTGGCTCCAATCCCACCAGGCCAGCCGCTGCAAGCGCGCGGCGATTTCATCGGGAAAGCGGGCGCGGATGAAGCGGGCCGGGTTGCCGGCCACGATCCCATAGGGGACCACGTCCTTGGTCACCACCGCACCGGCCGCGACGACCGCTCCGGTGCCGATCGTGCGCCCCGGCAGAATGATCGCGCCGTGACCGATCCAGACATCGTGACCGATCGTGACCCCGTGGGCGCGGCGCCAGGCGAAGAATTCCGCGTCATCGGCCTCGCCCGCAAAATACGCGCTGGCCCGATAGCTGAAATGCGATTGGCTGGCGCGGTCCATCGGGTGGTTGCCGGGATTGATGCGGGTCATGGCGGCGATCGAGCAGAACTTGCCGATGGTCGCATAAGCCGCATCGCTGTCGTTGACGACATAGGAATAGTCGTCGAGCGCGACCTCCAACAACTGGGTGCGGGCGCCAACCTCGCAATAGGCGCCGAGCCTGCAGTCGCGCACCTCCGCGGTCGGATGGACCAGCGGCGTCGTCGAAAGTGTCGTGGTGGGCATGGTTCAAGCCTGTCGCACGTCGGATTGTCCGGCTGCAAGGACGACTTTCGAATGACAGAACGATGACGTACGATCGACAACGGGTCGTTTCGCAATGCCGGGAGGACAACCATGTTGGAGCGAAGTTCGACTGCTGCGATTACGGTTGCGACGGCCGCCGTGCTGATGCTGACGATCAGCGGCGCTGCGGCCGATGCGAAGTATCCCGACTGGAAGGGGCAGTGGAGCCGTCTCCTCATCCCGGGGGTGGGGGGCCAGGGAGCCTTCGATCAGACCAGGCTTTGGGGGCGCGGACAGCAAGCCCCACTGACCCCGGAATATCAGAAGGTCTTTGAAGACAGCATGGCCGATCAGGCCAAGGGTGGGTTGGGCAATTATCCGCCGGCCCTCTGCTTCCCGGGCGGGATGCCGCGCATGATGTATTTCGGGGCGCAGGAATACATCGTCACGCCGGACGTCACCTATATTCTGGTGGGAGGCGGCGTCGACCAGCATCGTCGCATCTTCACCGACGGACGCGACTGGCCCGCCGACATCGAGCCGACCTATCAGGGTTATTCGATCGGCCACTGGATCGATGAAGACGGCGACGGCCGCTACAGCGTGCTCGCGGCCGAGACGCGCGGCCCCTTCAAGGGTCCGCGCGCGTTCGACGCCAGCGGTTTGCCGCTGCACGCCGACAATCAGTCGGTCTTCAAGGAGCGGTTTCATCTCGACCGGGACAATCCGGGCATTCTTCATGATGAAGTCACCGTGATCGACCACGCCTTGACGCGGCCCTGGAGCGTCGACCGAAGATACACGCACAATCCGGACCTGCGCGCGCAATGGCCCGAGGTGTTTTGCGTCGAGAGCAACGTCAATCTCGTCATCGGCAAGGAAAACTATACGCGCAGCGCGGATGGGTCCTTGATGCCGACCAAAAAGGGCCAGGCGCCGCCGGATTTGAGATATTTCAAGCCAGCGCCGAAGTGACGGCGGCGCCGGGCGGACATGGAGCATTTTCAGGAAAAGCGGGATCGGGTTCTCCGTCCGAAAATGCGACGACGCAAGAATATTTGCGCGGCTTCTGTTTCCTGCCATTGTGAAACCGATCTCGGAATCAGCTCTCGACCAAAAGCTCGACGCGGTCGGCCGCAAACCGCGCCCGGCTCGTCAGGATCGGCGTACCGGTCATCGTGACATTGACGCTGTCCACGATGAGGACAGCTCGCCCGGGAACCAAGTGAAGCCGCTCGGCATCGAGCGCATCGGCCGCCGCCGCCGTGATGCGGGTCGATTGGCGCCGATAATCCTTGATGCCGAAATGCGCCAGCGTGGCGGTGATCGAACGGCGGGCGCGAAAGACCCGCGCCGCATCGGCGGCGCGCGCAGCCGGCAGCCAGCTGGTCGTCGCGCAGATCGGCACCCGGTCCGCGCTGCGCAAAATCTCCAAACGAACCACCATGTCCCCAACCTCGAGGCCGAGCTGCTGGGCGGTGTCGGGCGTCGCCGGCTCGCTGCCATGGCCGATGAGGCGCCCGCCCGGATCGCGGCCGGCCGATCCCACGTTCTCGGAAAACCGTGTGCGCGCGCCGATCGGATAGGTCAGTCGACTGCGTTCCACATAGGTCCCGCTGCCTCGCTCGGTCCGAACCAGGCCGCGCTCGGCCAGTTCTGCCAGCGCGCGCCGCACCGTATGCCGGTTGACGCCGAAACGGGTGGCGATCTCGACCTCGCCGGGAAGACGGTCGCCGGCCGCGTGGGTGCCCAGCGCAATCGCCTGCTCGAGGTCATCGGCGATCCGGCGCCACAGGGTGACGCCGTGTGCGGCTTCTGCCGGCGCCGGGCGCTGCGGCCTCATCGATTTCCCCAGGGGCGATCTTTGGTCATCAGGACGTCATTGAAATGGCGTTTAAAGTTGTCTAGTACTATAGACAACTTGAGAGCCAAGTCCAGGTCCCTTCGATCGTCGAGCCGCCGATGTCCGAGCCGCAAATGCCCGATCCTGCCGCGCCTGCGCCCGATACCGGCCCGCGCCGGGCCGCCATGGCGGTGCTGGCGCAGGCGCACACGCCGGAAATCCAGCAAGGCCTGGCGGCCGTGGCCGATCCCCTGCGCTATGTCGAGCTGCGGCCGGTCGCGACCGGGCTCGTGATGGTGCGCGGCCGCATCGGCGGCGACGGCGCTCCCTTCAATCTCGGCGAGGCGAGTGTCACGCGCGCGGCCGTGCGCATGGATTCAGGCGAAGTGGGCTTTTCCTATCTGCTGGGTCGCGATCACGACAAGGCGCGGCTGGCCGCCGTGTGCGATGCGCTTTGGCAGAGCGAACGCTGCCGGGATGCGATCGAGCGGCACGTGCTGGCGCCCATCCGGGGCCGCCTCGCGCGCGAGCGCACCGAGAAGCGCGAACAGGCGGCGGCGACCCGCGTCGATTTTTTCACCCTGGTGCGGGGCGAGGATTGAGATGCTGGCGCCCGCATTCGACGATCCGGCTTTGGCGAGCCAGGCGGTGTTCCGCACCGTCATGGAGGCGCTCGCGCGTCCCGGTCTGCCGCGGCCACTCGTCTCCAAGCTTTCGGTCCCGCCGCCGCTCAGCAAAACCGCCGCGGCCGTGGCGTTGACCTTGCTCGACTACGAAACACCATTCTGGCTCGATCATGAGCTCGCCGCCGCGGGCGAGGTCGCCGCCTGGTTCACGTTTCACACCGGCGCGCCACAGGCCACGGATTCGGCGCGAGCAACTTTTGGATTCGTGTCCGATCCTGCCGCAATGCCGCCCTTCGATGCGTTTTCGCCGGGTTCGCTGGAATATCCAGACCGCTCGACCACGCTGGTGGTGCAAGTCGCAAGCTTCGAGCATGGCAACGCGCTCGCGCTGTCGGGGCCCGGCATCGCGGGAACACGGCGTTTTTCCGTGCAACCGCTACCGCCGGATTTTCGGGCGCGGCTCGTCGCCAATCGCGAAACGTTCCCGCGCGGCGTCGATCTCATTCTGGTGACGCAGGATGCGGTTGCGGCGCTGCCGCGCTCGGTCCGCGTCGGCTCTTGAGGGAGGTGGCCCATGTATGTCGCGGTCAAAGGTGGCGAGCGGGCGATCGAGAACGCCCATGCGCTGCTTGCGCATACACGCCGCGGCGACCCGTCCGTGCCGGAGATTTCGCTCGCCCAGATCTCGGAGCAGCTGGCGCTTGCGGTCGACCGCGTGATGAGCGAGGGCTCGCTCTACGACCGGGAGCTCGCCGCGCTCGCCGTCAAGCAGGCGCGCGGCGATCTCATCGAGGCCATTTTCCTGGTGCGCGCCTTCCGCACCACGGCCCCGCGCTTCGGTGCGTCGGAGCCGATCGATACCGCCGCAATGGACCTGGCGCGGCGCATCTCGGCGACCTTCAAGGATCTGCCGGGCGGGCAGGTGCTGGGTCCGACCTTCGACTATACGCACCGGCTGCTCGATCACGAGCTCGACGCAGGCGGCGCCGTGCCGCAGCCGGCGCGGGCGCCGGCGGTCGAGGAAGCAACGCCGCGGGTCACGGATCTGCTTGCGGCCGACGACCTGATCGAGCATTCGGGCGCCGCTGATCCGGCCGCGCCGGTCGGCGACCTCACGCGCGAGCCCTTGTCGCTGCCGGCCGACCGGGATCTCCGGCTGCAGAACCTGGCGCGCGGCGATGAAGGGTTTCTGCTCGCGCTCGGCTATTCGACCCAGCGCGGCTACGGACGCACCCATCCGTTCGCGGGCGAGATCCGGTTCGGCGACGTCGAGGTCGAGTTCTTCGCCGAGGAGCTGGGCTTTGCGGTGCCGCTCGGCCGGATCGCGGTGACCGAATGCCAAATGGTCAACCAGTTCGGCGGGACCGCGAGCGAGGCGCCGCGCTTCACGCGCGGCTATGGCCTGACCTTCGGCCAGGGCGAGCGCAAGGCAATCGCGATGGCGCTGGTCGATCGCGCGCTACGGGCGCGCGAGCTGGGTGAGGACGTTAAAGCTCCAGCGCAGGATGAGGAATTCGTCCTACTGCATTCGGACAATGTCCAGGCGACCGGCTTTGTGGAGCACTTGAAGTTGCCCCATTACGTCGACTTCCAGGCTGAGCTCGGGCTGGTGCGGCGCTTGCGCGAGGAATTCGCGGCCGCGGCCCGCGACGGCAGGCCCGGCATTCCGGAGGCCGCCGAATGAGCGCCACCACCTACAACTTCGCCTATCTGGATGAGCAGACCAAGCGCATGATCCGGCGCGCCATTCTCAAGGCGATCGCCATTCCGGGCTATCAGGTGCCGTTCGCGAGCCGGGAAATGCCCATGCCCTACGGCTGGGGCACCGGCGGGGTTCAGGTCACCGCCTCGATCCTCGGTCCCGACGACATCTTGAAGGTGATCGATCAGGGCTCCGACGACACCACCAACGCGGTGTCGATCCGCAAGTTCTTCGCCAAGACCGCCGGCGTGCGCACCACCACCCAAACCGGGGCGGCGACCGTCATTCAGACTCGCCATCGCATTCCGGAGGCGCCGCTGCACGAGGGACAGGTTCTGGTCTATCAAGTTCCGATTCCCGAGCCGCTGCGATACTTGGAGCCGCGCGAGACCGAAACGCGCCGCATGCATGCGCTGGAGGAGTACGGGCTCATGCATGTCAAGCTGTACGAGGACATCGCGCGCCACGGCCACATCGCCACCACCTATGCGTATCCGGTCAAGGTCGACGGCCGCTACGTGACCGATCCCTCGCCGACGCCGAAATTCGACAATCCCAAGATGAACGATTGCGCGGCCCTGCAGCTGTTCGGCGCCGGCCGCGAGAAGCGCATCTATGCGATCCCGCCCTACACGCAGGTGGTCTCGCTCGATTTCGAGGATCACCCGTTCGAGCCCTACCGGCACGACGCGACCTGCGCGCTCTGCGGCTCGACCGAGAGCTTCCTCGACGAGGTCATCACCGATGATCGGGGCGGGCGCATGTTCCTGTGCTCGGACACCGATTATTGCGAAACCCAGCGGGAGGGTGGCGACCAAGCCGGCGCGTCGGCGCCGCCCGCACATTCAGAGGAGCCGCGCCGTGCCTGATCCCGCGTCCGTCACGGTGCGCAAAGCGGGCGCTGCCGACATTCCGGCGGTGCTCGGCCTCTATGCCCAGCCTGATCTCGACGACGGTAACGTGCTCACCATCGATCAGGGGGTCGCGCTGTTCGAGCGTTTTGCCCGCTACCCCGACTACACACTCTATGTGGCGGAGCAGGATGGCGAGATCGTCGGCAGCTTCGCGCTCCTGGTGATGGACAATCTCGGCCATCTCGGCGCCCCGTCCGGCATCGTCGAGGACGTCGTGGTGGCGCCGGCCCGGCAGAGCCAAGGCGTCGGAGCGGCCATGATGCGGTTTGCCCTCGAGTGTTGCCGACAAAAGCGCTGCTACAAGCTGGTGCTCTCCTCCAATGCCAAACGGGTGCGGGCGCACGCCTTCTACGAGTCGCTCGGCTACGAGCGCCACGGCTACAGCTTCCGCGTCGATCTCGACCGGGTGCCGCAATGAGCGCCGACGAGGGGCCGCTGCTGGCGGCGGAAGGATTGTCCAAATGGTATGGCCGGCAGCTCGGCTGCCGCGACGTGTCGTTCGCGCTCCATGCCGGCGAGGTGCTGGCGATCGTCGGCGAATCCGGGTCCGGCAAGACCACCCTGCTGCAACTCTTGTCCTGCCAGCTCGCGCCGGATGCCGGACGCGTTCTCTACCGCACCCGCGACGGCGTCATGCGCGATCTCGCCGCGCTCGGCGAAGCCGAGCGGCGTTTCCTGTTTCGCACCGATTGGGGCTATGTGCACCAGGATCCGGCGCTCGGGTTGCGCATGTCGGTCTCCGCCGGCGGCAATGTCGGGGAACGCCTGATGGCGGTGGGCTGGCGGCACTACGGTCGTATCCGCCACACCGCCGCCGAATGGCTCGATCGGGTCGAGATCGATCGCGCCCGCATCGACGATGCGCCGCGGACCTATTCGGGCGGCATGCGGCAGCGCCTGCAGATCGCGCGCAATCTCGTGACCAGCCCGCGGCTCATTTTCATGGATGAGCCGACCGGCGGCCTCGATGCATCGGTGCAGGCGCGCCTGCTCGATCTCTTGCGCGGCCTGGCCGGCGAGCTCGGGCTCGCGGTGCTGATCGTGACCCACGATCTCGCGGTCGCACGCCTGTTGTCGCACCGCATCATGG
>Ga0209069_10001766_pt1 | contig 11104 bp, 10 predicted proteins | sample Str013_2_FD_187202 | JGI IMG/M metagenome (GOLD analysis project Ga0209069, IMG submission 187202) | Freshwater sediment microbial communities in response to fracking from Pennsylvania, USA - Straight Creek_MetaG_SC_2013 (SPAdes) (version 2) | ecosystem: Environmental > Aquatic > Freshwater >...
TTCACGGGTGCATCAGGCCTGTTCAGCATCGTGCTGAAGCCTGTAACGGCGAAAGCCGTCGATGCGCTGCTCGATGCGGTCAAGCTGTTCGGGATGGGTTATTCCTGGGGCGGCTTCGAGAGCCTCGTCATCCCCTTCGACTGTGAAAGCTATCGCACCGCCACCACATGGGCACCCGGCGGCCCGACGCTTCGGCTCCATATCGGACTTGAGAATGTCGAGGACCTGAAGGCCGATCTTGACCGCGGCTTTGCAGCCCTGAACGCCGCGTAGGGCCACACTCCGAGCTGAAGGCCGCGGCCCGGCTCAATCCACACCCAACGCCAATGGCATTACGCTGACGGGACTTCAAGCCCGAACAGCAATGGATTTTTTTGCGCATTTGTCATGCACGCGTAACCGACCGTTCACCATGACCAGGAATCCCGGCAACCTTTCGCCCAATTATTTCATCCCTCAAGTCCCCTTATACCTTTGATGCCTACTCATACGAGCGGAGAAGGCTGTCACTGCCATCAGTTGAGTCATCCCGGCGTAAGGGTAGATCGTAAAGCGTATGAATACCGCCCGTATTATCGTCCTGATTGTCGCGCTCGGCGCCGGAGGTTTCGCTGCCTATCTCGCCCGCGGGACCGACGGAAAGCCTCAGGCCGCGGCTGAAGCGGTGCCGCAGTTGCCGACGGTCGAGATTCTCGTTGCCAAATCCGATATCGGCCTCGGTCAGTCGGTCAAGGCCGAGGACGTGCAATGGCAGATCTGGCCGGCGGGGACTGCGAGCAAAAGTTTCATCAGCCGCGCCAGGCCCGATGCGATCACGGAGGTTGCGGGTTCGATTGCGCGCGCGCCATTCATCGCGGGTGAGCCGATCCGCGAACAGAAACTGGTCAAGGCGAATGGATCGGGCTTCATGGCGGCGATCCTGTCCAGCGGCATGCGGGCCGTCTCCACCGAGATATCGCCGGAAACCGGCGCCGGCGGCTTCATCCTGCCGAACGACCGTGTCGACGTGCTGCTTTCCAAACGGGAGAAAAATCCCGACCGGACCGGAGCTGACATCGTCGTCTCCGAGATCATCCTGGGCAATATTCGAGTCCTCGCGATCGACCAGGCGCCGAAGGAAAAAGAGGGCCTCAATGCGCTCGTCGGCAAAACGGTAACGCTCGAACTGAAGCCGGAGCAGTCGGAGACGCTTGCCCGCGCGCGGCAGAGCGGCACGTTGTCGCTGGCGCTGCGCAGCATCGCCGATGCCAACGCAACTGAATCCAATTCCGAAGACCAGCCCACCAGGCGCGGCGAAACCATCAACGTCGTACGTTATGGCGTTACCGGGCAGATGACGGCACAGAAGTGACCGAAAGGACGGCCGTGATGAAACACGGGAGAAGCCAACAAGCGATGCGGATCGGTCTGATCCGGGCGATTTCGCTTTCCGCGGTCGCCATGCTGTTATTCGATCCAGCTCTCAGCCATGTTCGCGCGGCCGATTCCGATCTCGGCTCCGAAACGCCCGCCGCCGCGAGCGCATCGGTCAGGACGCGCTTTGTCGCGCTCGGCATCGGTAAATCCGTCGTCATCGACCTGCCGCGCGCGGTCAAGGATGTGCTTGTTGCCGATCCGAAGATCGCCAATGCCGTCGTACGTTCGGCACAGCGCGCCTATATCATCGGCGCCGCCGTTGGCCAGACGAACGTCGTGTTTTTCGATGCTGACGGCCAGCAGGTCGCGGCCTACGACATCGCGGTCAAGCGCGATCTGAATGGCGTACGCGCCGCGCTCAGGCAAACGCTGCCGGGAATCCAGATCGAAGGTGTCGGCGAAGGCGTGATACTGACCGGCTCGGTATCGAGCCCGATCGAAGCCCAGCAGGCCGGCGATCTCGCGGCTCGACTGGTGGGTGGCGCGGACAAGGTCGTCAATTCCATCGCCGTCCGTGGCCGCGATCAGGTGATGCTGAAAGTCAATGTTTCGGAAGTGCGGCGCGACATCGTCAAGCAGATGGGCGTCGATCTCAGCGCCAGCATGAACTACGGCACCGCGGTCGTGAACTTCAACAACAGCAATCCGTTCACCGCATATGGCCGTCCCCTGGTCAGCGACAACAATCTCTCCACCTCGGCGCTGTCCAAGGGCTTGCCTACGGTAACCGCGACCATGCGTGCGATGGAGAGCGCCGGCGTGGTACGCACCCTGGCCGAGCCCAACCTCACCGCGATTTCCGGCGAGTCCGCGACCTTCATCGCAGGCGGCGAGTTTCCGATCCCCGCCGGCTATTCCTGCGATCCGGTCACGCACGTCTGTACGACGCAGATCCAGTACAAAAAATTCGGCATCTCGCTCAATTTCACGCCGGTCGTCCTGACCGAGGGCCGCATCAGCCTGAGGGTGATGACCGAGGTCTCCGAATTGTCCACCGACAACGCGATTACGCTGAACCAGGCCGGCAATTCCCTCACCATCCCCTCGATCAAGACCCGACGTGCCGAGACGACGCTCGAAATACCGTCGGGCGGCTCGATGGCGATGGCGGGCTTGATCCAGGAGCAGACCAAACAGGCCGTCAACGGTTTGCCGGGCCTCGATCAGTTACCGGTTCTCGGCGCGCTGTTCCGAAGTCAGGACTACGTCAACAACGCCACCGAACTGATGGTCCTGGTCACACCCTATGTGGTCAGGGCAGTAGCCCAGAAAGAGCTTTCGCATCCCGACGACGGCTTTGCGCCGGCCTCGGACTCCCAGTCGACGCTGCTGGCCCGCATCAATCGGATCTACCACCTTTCCGCCCGCGTCGAACCAGTTGGAGCCTACCAGGGCAACTTCGGCTTCATCATCGACTGAAACGGGACGATCCCATCGCAGCGGTACGAGGACAGAAAGATGACGAGCAGCATGTCGACCGACCGCGCAAAAGCCGTGCGCCTGTTGAGCACCCTCATCGGCCTGTCCGCGCTGCTTGGCGCCTGCACGCAGACCGGTGGCGACATCGTGACGGCGAGTGTCCCCAACGATTACCGTCAGCGTCATCCGATTGCCGTGACGGAAGCCAACCGCTCGATCGTGGTGTTTGTCGGTCAGGCTCGCGGCGGCCTGTCGGTTCCGCAGCGCGCGGACGTTACCGGACTCGCAGAGTCCTGGGTCCGCGAAGGCACCGGCACGATCGTGGCCGAGGTGCCCGTAGACACCCCGAATGCACGGGCGGCCGCGGCCTCGTTCCGGGAAATCCAGACGACGCTTGTGGCAGGCGGCGTGCCCGCACGGGCGATCGCATTGCGTCAATATCGTCCGGAAGATCCCCGGACCCTGGCAACGATCAGACTGAGTTATCCAAGGATTTCAGCGGTTGCTGGACCCTGCGGTCAATGGCCGGAAGATATCGGACCGTCGATCTACGATGCGGGCTATAACGAAAACAAGCCATACTACAATTTCGGTTGCGCGACCCAGCGCAACCTCGCAGCGATGATCGATAATCCAGCGGACCTTGAACAGCCGCGACCTGAAAGCCCGGCCTACACCGCGCGGCGCACGGCGGCGTTCGAGAAGTATCGCAAGGGCACTCCCACCACCACGGTCTATCCCGAAGCCGACAAGGCAAAACTCAGCGATACAGGCAAATGATCAACCGCTCCCGTCAAAATTCCGAAGATCAACCGGACGTCGTCGCTCCGGCCGGCGATGAATATATTTCACCGGCGCCTCGCGTTTCGGTGCAGGCCTTCTGCGCCACGGTGGCGGTGGCAACCGCGGTGCGAAGTGCCGGCGAGGACCGGCGCCTGAGCAAGGCCCATCTGTCGGTACAGATGGGGGGAGCCGCGGCGGCCATCGAGCTTTATCACACGGCTCCCACGCCGAACGTCATCATACTGGAAACCGAGACCGACTGCGATATTCTCGCCGGCCTCGACGAACTCGCCACGGTTTGCGATCGCGGAACCCGCGTCGTCGTGATCGGCAGCGCCAGCGATGTGGCCCCCTATCGCGAACTGGTTCGCCGCGGCGTCAGCGACTATGTTGTCGGACCGGTCGAGACCATCGACGTGGTGCGTTCGATCTGCAGCCTTTATGCAGCCTCGGAAACCCTGCCAGTTGGCCGGGTCGTCGCCATTGTCGGGGCCAAAGGCGGCGTCGGCGCGTCTACCGTCGCACACAACGTGGCATGGGCGATCGCCCGCGACCTCGCGCTGGATTCGGTTGTCATCGATCTCGACCTCGCATTCGGGACCGCTGGCCTCGACTATAATCAGGACCCGTTGCAGGGAATCGCCAATGCGATATCCCAGCCGGAACGGCCCGATACCGCCTTCATGGAGCGCCTGCTGGCGAAATGTACCGACCGCCTCAGCCTGTTGGCGGCGCCGGCGACGCTCGACCAGGTCTACGACTTCGGTGCAGAAGCCTTCGATGCGGTCTTCGATACGCTGCGCATGACCACTCCTTGCATTGTACTAGACGTTCCGCACCAATGGTCGGGATGGACAAAGCGCGCGCTGATCGGCGCAGACGACATTCTGATCGTCGCCGAACCCGATCTCGCCAACATGCGCAATACCAAGAACATGCTGAATGTACTCAAAGCGTCACGGCCAAATGATCGGCCGCCGCTCTATTGTCTCAATCAGGTCGGCATGCACCGACGACCGGAGATCGGCGCGCGCGAATTTGCCAAGGCGATCGAGACCCAGCCGATCGCCGCCATTCCGTTCGATTCACGAATGTTTGGCACCGCCGCCAACAACGGCCAGATGATCGCCCAGATCGCGGCCAGCCATCGTACTACCGCGTTGTTCCTGGAGATCGCGCAACGGCTGACCGGGCACGCCGTGACCAAAAAATCGCGGATTCCGTTCCTGCAGCCGATCATCAGGAAGCTACGGGCGGGCTCACGCGCTGCATAGAGCGTGGGGATAGTGGTAGCCGTTTGCCCTTATCCGTCACTGGGAACGAGCGGTAGCCGCGATTGGTATTTTATCGACTTCCGCACGACTGTTCCCCTGACGGGAAAGTAATTGCTTCAATTGAGCGACATTGGCGGCGCCTTCTTCGGGCGGCAGGTCCGCTTTGGCGATTTTTTCAGCTTCGGCCATGCGGCCCTGCAGGCCGACCGCCAGGGCCAGGTTCGCCCGGACCCGCGGGTCGGTGCCGGCATGGCCGTAGGCGCTGCGCAGGGTTTCCTCGGCCTTGAGGAGATCCTTTGAAAGCAAATACGAAAGTCCGAGATTGGACAGCACCGTCGGCTCGTCGGGCGCGATCTTCAGCGCGCTCGCGTAATATTGGCGCGCCTCGTCATATCGGCCGAGTTGATCGAGCGCGGCTCCCTGCGCTGAGAGGATCCGCCAATCCGGGTCGTCTGGCGTGTGGGCGCGCCCGAGCACATCGAATGCCTGCTGGAAATTGCCATTGTCCAGCAGCGCGCGCCCATAGCCTGCAAGAAGCGCCTTGTTGCCGGGCTGGGCGATCGTCGCCCGTTCGAGCACCGCGACCGCCTGGGCTCGCTGCCCTGCGCCGCGGAGCGCCTTGCCATATTGCAAAGCCGCCTCGGGGTCCTTCGGGCTGGTTTGAAAGCGGCTCTGCGAAGCTTCCACCTCGCGGCGAGGGTCGGCAGCACGGCCGGAGCCGGCTTTGTCGCCCAGCGAGCCCGTGACGTCAGGCGTTGCAGCGGTTTGGCAACCGCAAAGCCCCGACGCCAGAAGCATGGCCGATATCACGACCGAAAGAGATCGTGTGACGCGAAAGGGCTCGAGCATGCAACTGGACCTGCGGTCGGCGACGGTCCGGCAATGCTCACAGCTTAACCCTAAATCCAGGTTAAGCTGGAACCCTGTCGCGTACGATCCGGGCGAGTTCTTGGGGAACCGGCATGCGATCGGCCTACGGCCGGGTGGTCTGCGAGACCTTGCTCCGTCCGAAGCAGCGTTTTGACCTAATCGACGAATTGAGCGCCCAACTCGTGTCCGATCCGCCACGCCAGCCTGCAGTGGCGCGGCTGGCCCGTCGAAAGAATGACGGTAAATTCCGGAGGGATTTCAGGATATTCGGCGATAATCTTGACGCCGCCATCCGATATATCCGTGATCATGCAGTCACGCGGCAAAGCACCGGTTCCGAACTGGATCTTCGCAAAGTTTCTGCATAGACGACGCTCGCTTTTCCGTCGATTCGCCAACATTTCAACCCTAGCCTTGCTTGAGGTGATGACATCCGCACTTGCACCCTTTTTACAGAGCAATTATTGGAATCCACCTAGCGGAACGTCTTGCAATCTAACCGTTCTTTTTGAACTACCTTTACCGTGTGCTTGGGCACTACCCTAGGGATTGGCGCGATGATACGCCGGAATGGAACGCGGATCGCATGGGTTTCCGGAAGCCGCGAGAAAGCTTCGTCGTTGCGCATGCTCGAGGTCTTGACAACGCAACCCAACACAAAGTCGACAAGTTCAGGTGTCCTATGATTGCATTGATGTTATCCGACGAATATTCAATCTCATGACTTTTTCGCCAGGCAAGACAATGCGCCTCTGCTGGCGAGCCTTCGCCGTTACACTGATCCTGGTGGAACCTCTGCCGATTGCGGCGGCCTTTCCTGGCAAACAGCAACCTTCCCCGAATTCAGAACCATACCTGAAGAGCGCGCAGACTTCTCACGGGCTGGATGAAACCTACCCGTTCGAGCGTCCCGTCGTCCTGGTTGCGGCGGAGGCCAAACAAGAAGAACCGGATATCGACATGTACGCCCTGATGTCGGGGAGGTGCAGCAAACTAAAAGTCGCCGGACGCGACTTTACCTGCAAGGTGGTCGCATACTTTCACAGCCAGCGGGGCCGCGCGGACTTCACGATCGTTCTCGACGATCCCAACGATCAAAGTCACATCATCTCGTTCTCGGGAGAGAATGCCCGGAGAGAGCAGGAGAACCTGTACGAGCTATCGGTCGACCGAATGCTTTTGAAATCCAAGGATAGACCGAAGATCGACGGTCTTCCCGTTCCGCTCGTCGAATTATCATCCGGAATGTGCCGGCAGATCGGCAACTTCGCGACCAGAGAGGTTTCCAGCATTGCCTGCGTCGCCGTGAGCACAAATGGCCAGAAATACGAACTTCAATTCGAATCCGATGGCGCTCCGATCAGGGTGCTGAAGCTGCGGCAAACCCCACTGCCGACGGAACAGCGACGAGCCAGGCAGATCGAGCATTTCAAATGCCGCGTCAAGGCCGATGTTGCCAAGGTCTTGCCGAGGGATCGGGCTGCGTATCTTATTCGATGCCTGGAGGACGATGGCCCAAAACTCACAACGGACGGACCGCAGTAACAGCGTTGCAAGGTGGGACCTATGCTTAATCCTCCGCAGACGCCTGCCGTCCGTTGACGATGATGAAATAGAGGTTGCGGGCGTAGACCACGAGCCCGAACGCCTGCCCCGCAATGAAGACGGGATCGCGGCGATACAGCGCGTAGATCAACAGCAGTACGCCGCCGCCGATCGAAAAAAACCAGAACGCGACCGGAACGACGCTCTTGCGCGCTCGCTCGGAGGCGACCCACTGCACCACGAAGCGCATGGTGAAAAAGCCCTGGGCGACGAATCCCAGCACCACCCAGGCATCGAACTTGATCACGAACACGTCGTGCAGGTAGTTCATTAAGTCATTCATGGGACGTCACCTCGGTCGCGACCGGCGTCGGTTTCTTGCGGTGGATCAGCCACCAGACGCCGGCGAGATCCATGATCCCGATCCATAGCCGATCAAAGAAGCCGTAATTCGACACGCCGGAATGTCGGGGTCGATCGACCACATCGACATAGGCGATATCGTAGCCCTCGCGACGCACCAGCGCCGGCAGGAAGCGATGCAGCCCGTCGAAATAAGGCATCGACAGGAACACTTCGCGCGGAAAGGCCTTCAGCCCGCAGCCGGTGTCGCGGGTGCCGTCGCGCAGTACGGCCTTGCGTACGGCATTGGCGATGCGCGACTGAACCTTCTTGAAGCCGGTATCCTTGCGACCGACGCGTTGGCCGGCGGCAAGGCCTGTGCGTCGCCCGCCATTTTCGATCGCCAAGATCAAGTCCGGCAAGAACGCCGGATCGTTCTGTCCGTCGCCGTCGAGGGTCGCCACGATCGTGCCGCGCGCCGCAAGAACGCCGCTGCGCACCGCCGCTGACTGGCCTGATGAATTGGCGTGCCGCAACTGTCGCAGATTGGCGCGCTGCTTCATCAACGCGGAGAGCCGCTCGGCCGTCGCATCAGTCGAGCCGTCGTTGACATAGACGATCTCATAAGCCCAGCGGCCGTCGAGCGCCAACGCGATTTCCGCAATCAGCGGCGCAATATTGTCCGCCTCGTTGCGCACGGGCACGAGGACGGAAACGGTTACGACGGCTAACTCAGGGGAAGGCAAATCCACGCTCATCGTTCGGGCTGGCCAAGGGCCGGAAGCGCTTTGGTCCGGCTTCGCTGCGGCGTGGGCTTCTTATGGGGCGGATGCGCCGCGGGCAACCCTTTTGAGACGCCCGAGCGAGGGTCCTGCCAGAGGCACGATGGTGCCGTCGCGCCGGATCGCAAAGCCGAGGCGCCGCGCGGCGAACCAGTAGCGCACAAACATCGCGCCGACCACGCCGGCAAGGGCGCCGGCAACGACGTCGCTGGGGTGATGGGCCAGCAGCACCAGGCGGCTTGCAGCGACCAGCAGGGCGTACACCAGCATTGCGATCCGCGCGCCCGGCCAGACCGCGGAAACCGCAAACGCCAGCGCGAAGGCCGTGATCGCATGACCCGAGGGGAAACTCGCATAGGCCTCGCTGCCGGAAAAATGCGAGAAGTTGAGGGCGTTGGCCTCGCCGCCGACAAAGGGGCGGCCGCGGCCAACGATCCATTTGATCAGTTCACCCGTGAGAACCGGAACCAGCACGGCGAAAAACAGGAACTGCAATCGCGTTCCCAGGCCGAGAAGCAGAGACCGCGGCATGCCACGCACGCCCGGGACAACGATGGCAACCACGGCCAGGAACGCCGCCAGCGACCACAACACATAGGTTGATTTTCCGAAATCGGTCAGGATGCGGACCAGCCAAAGATTGGCGGTGCCACGCGGCGGCATCAGCCGGATCTCCGGCACATCCAGCGCGCACATGCATGCGATAATCGTCGCGCCCACGATGGCCGAGAGCCACACGACATGTCGTGCCGCCTTGCGGGCCGCTGCCGCGCGCCGCGAATGCGAAGGGGCGCGCACGAGCCGTGCCAGCGAGATCAGCGCCAGCGCATAAAAGCGCGCGACGTAGCTTTGGGATTCACCGAAGCTGACCTGGACGGACATCTTACTCCGTACCTTCGGAACGGAAGATGGCGATGGAAATCGCCCTGCCCTGCGAGATGTTGTAGCCGTCGATCCTGGTCGCGGCGTTGTAGCGCAGCCCGATCGCCTCAGCGCGCTGCACGAAGCTGCGTTCCGCGCGCGACTCCACCAGTGCAAACCTGCAACTGCCCTGTCCCAGGAAATCCGCGGCGCCCGATCCGTCCGTGAGCAATGTCTGGGTGCCGTTCATGAATACCAGGCTTGGCTCGTGAAACCCGGCCGACGCGGCTCTCGGTCCGACGCAGACGACATTGCGCAGGGCGCGGGCGATTTCGGCGCTCGGAAACAACGTGGTCAGCGAGGGCACCACGACGCCGTAGACGGCGGTAGACAGGAACATGGCAGCGATCACGGCGTTGAGCAGCGAGCGTTCGGCACGGTTGTCGTCATAGAGCCACCACGCGAACAGGCCGAACACCAAGGCCGCAGCCATCAATGGCCAGGCAGGAAACACCGGTTGATGTGTCAGCTTGATCGCACCGACGATGGCGATGACCGAGGCGATCGCGGGAATCGTGAACCACCAGGCTGCTCCACGCTTCAGCCAGGAGCGCGATAACACGCGGCGCTCCAGCGTACCCGCTGTCAGGATCGCAATCGCGGGATAGAGCGGCAGCACATAATGCGGAAGCTTGGTCAGCACCAGTTCGAATACGATCCAGGAGGGGACGAGCCAGGCCAGCAGGTATTGTGCGCCGGGCTCGCGTCGCGCCCGCCATACCGCCGGCGCCGCCATCCCCGCGAGCGGGGCCCCCGGCCAGAACGTCACCCAGAACAGCAGCAGGTAAAGTCCGGGCGGCGCGCCGTGCGACTCCTGTGCCGCCAGCTTACTCAACATGTCGCCGCCGATCGACGCCGCGAAGAAGCTGTCGCCGGCGCGCCAGAAGATGGCGACGAACCAGGGCAACACCAGCACCAGAAGCCATGTCAGGCCCCAGACCGGACGCATCCGCCAGAACCATGCCGCCGTGCGGTCCAGAATGGCCAATGTGGCGATAGTCAAGCCGACGAACATCAGGATCAGCGGGCCCTTGAGCAGGATGCCGCCGGCCAGCGCGGTCCAGAAAATCGCTGGCCACGACCATGGCGGATGGGCAGGATCCTCGCCGCGCTGCCAGGACAGATAGACCCGCGCCATCGCGCCCATCGCGGCAACCACCGTCAACAGCAGCATGGCGTCGGTCTTGGCGAGCCGCGCTTCTCCGCCCAGCAACACCGAACTGCATACTAGCAGCGCGGCAAAGGCCGCACCGCGCCGTGTCACGAAAGCCAGCGCCGTCCAATAGGTCAGCAGGACCGCGCCGATAGCGCCGATCAGCGACGGCACGCGGTACAGCCAGATCCGCAACTGCGCGCGCGGCAGGCCAAGCGTCGAAGCGGTCTCGACCGCGACGGCCTGCAGCCAGTACACGCCGATTGGCTTCTTGTAGCGCACCTCGTCCTGGAAACGGATGTCGACGTAGTCGCCGGTCTCGACCATCTGCTTGGTCGCCTGCGCGAACCGCGCCTCGTCGCGATCGATCGCCGGAATCGCGAAAAAGCCGGGCAGGAAAAGAACGATCCCGCACAGCGTCAGGAACACCATCGCACGAACATGACTGGCCACGGCGAAGTCAAACGCCGCGATCAGCCGGCGGCTGGAATTCGCTGGTTTAACAGCCGCTTGACCTGCTCCGAAACGTCTGACTGGGGCGGTTTCAACCATGCTGTTCGCATACGATGAAACCGCCCTGCAAACAACTCCGCAGTTCC
>Ga0209069_10001767_pt1 | contig 11101 bp, 8 predicted proteins | sample Str013_2_FD_187202 | JGI IMG/M metagenome (GOLD analysis project Ga0209069, IMG submission 187202) | Freshwater sediment microbial communities in response to fracking from Pennsylvania, USA - Straight Creek_MetaG_SC_2013 (SPAdes) (version 2) | ecosystem: Environmental > Aquatic > Freshwater >...
TGCGACGAGCGCATCGTGGTCGATGGCGACAGCGATGACGGTACGCCCGAAATTGCCCAGGCCAAGGGCGCGCGCGTTGCGACGGAAGCGTGGCATGGTTTCGGCGCGCAGAAGAACTTCGCCCTTGCGCTGGCCGGCGGCGATTGGGTCCTTTCGATCGACGCCGACGAGCGGGTGACCCCGGCGCTCGCACAGGCCATCGCGGCCGCCATGGGGCGGCACGGGTTCGACGGCTATGAAATGCCGCGCCGCTCGAGCTTCTTGGGTCGCGAGATACGGCATTCCGGCTGGTCGCCGGACTACGTCTTGCGGCTGTTCCGCCGCGGCCGCGCGCGCTTCACCGACGACCTGGTGCACGAGCGGGTCGTTTGCGACGGCCAGGTCGGCCGTCTCGCGGAAGCGTTGCTGCACTATCCCGTCATCGGGCTCGAAGATGCGGTCGGGCGCATGGATCGCTATTCGACGGCGGGCGCCAAGATGTTGGTGACATCCGGCCGCCGCGTATGGTTCGGAAGCGGGATCGCCCACGGGCTGTGGTCGTTCTTGCGTGCCTATGTGTGGCGCCTCGGCTTTCTCGACGGCCGTGAAGGATTTCTGCTTGCGGTCGCCAATGCCGAAGGCACGTATTATCGCTACATGAAAGCGTGGCTCGAGGCGCGCCGCGATGGCTGAACTGATCTCCGTCATCGTCACGACCTACAATCGCGAGGATGCGCTCGGCGCGGTCTTGCGCTCGCTGTCGCGGCAGAACGAACAGGGGTTCGAGATCATCGTCGCCGATGACGGTTCAGGCCCGGCTACCGCCGGTGTGGTCGAGACCTGGATGTCGAGCATGCGGGTTCCGCTCAGGCACGTTTGGCAGGAGGACCGCGGATTTCGTGCCGCCGAGGCCAGAAACCGCGCGATTCGCGCCAGCACCGGCAGCTATTGCATCTTCCTCGACGGCGACTGTATCGCGCGGCCGGATTTTGTCGCCGCCCATCGCCGGCTCGCCGAACCAGGACATTTCGTGACGGGCAATCGGGTGCTGCTGTCGTCCGCCTTGAGCGAGCGCATCCTCGCCGGCGGAATCGAGCCTGAACGCTGGGGGCTCGTGGATTTTCTGGCGCAACGTTGGCGCGGAGACGTCAACCGAATAGCGCCCCTGCTCGGGCTTCCGCTTGGTCGATTGCGCAAGCTCGGCGGGCGGCGCTGGCAGGGCGCCCGCAGCTGCAATGTGGCTTGCTTTCGCGATGATCTGGAACGGGTCGATGGCTTCGATGCGATGTTCGCCGGCTGGGGGCGCGAGGATTCCGACCTCTTCGTTCGGCTCATCCGCAGCGGCGTGCGGCGCAAGGACGGACGCTTTGCAACCGGCGTACTGCACTTGTGGCATCTGGAAAGCGAACGGTCGCGACTTTCAGTCAATCAAGCGAAGCTTGATCTCATCCTGCAAAGCGACCGTTCGCGCGCATTGCGCGGTCTCTCGGCATTGGATGTCGTGTCGACGAAGCCATGAGAACAAAGTTCACCCGAAGCGAGCCCAGCGGCGACGACTCTCCGATCGAGGCAACATGATCGTGCTGCCCTCCCGTGCCCGCATTCTCGTCGTCGCGCTGCGCCGTCTTGGCGACGTGTTGCTGACGACGCCGCTGATACGCAGTCTCAAGCAAGCGTATCCGGATGCCGCCATCGAGGCCCTGGTATTTGCCGGCACCGAGGGGCTCCTCGCCGGCAACCCCGATCTGGCCGGCGTGATCACGATGTCGCCGCGCGCGGCCACCGGCCGTCTCGCGCTCGCGCGGGCGCTGTGGCGGCAATACGACCTCGCGGTATCGACGCAATCCGGCGATCGACCGACGTTGTTTGCCTGGATCGCCGGGCGCGCGAGCGGCGGGCTTGTCGCCGCCAAAGGCGGGACCGCTTGGCTGAAGCGGATGGCGCTCGATTTTCCGGTCGTCGCCGACGAGGCGCGCCATCGGGTCGAGGAAGTGCTGGATTTGGCGACTGTCCTCGGCATACCCGCGGTCCGCGAGCTTGTCTGCCCGTCAGGGCCGCTGAGGGCCGATCTTCTGCCGAAGGGGGACTATGCGGTCATCCATGCCGGTCCGATGTTTCGCTACAAGCGATGGACCGGGGAGGGTTGGCGGGCTCTTGCGGCCTCACTGGCCGAGCGCGGCCTCGCCGTCGTCGCCACCGGCGGTCCGGGCCTGGAGGACCGGCGCTATTCCGACGAGGTGTGGGCCTGCGGCGCTCGTGCTGCACCCGTCGTGCGCCGCCTTGACGGCGTGCTCACTTGGCCGGAGCTCGCCTCGATGATCGGGGGCGCCAGGGTGTATATCGGCCCGGATACCTCGGTCACCCACCTCGCCGCTGCGACCGGAGCGATGACGGTGGCGCTCTATGGACCAACGGACCCCCGTCGCTTTGGGCCTTGGCCGGCCGGAGGGCCTGCCGGTACCTGGGCGGCGGCCGGCACGATCCAGCGTCGGGGGAACGTGTGGCTGGTTCAAAATCCCCTGCCGTGCCTTCCTTGCCAGAATGAGGGCTGCAAGCGCGAAATCGACAGTTACAGCCTCTGCCTCGACCAATTGTCGCCGCCGCAAGTGCTTACGGCGGTCGATCAGGCACTGGCCAGCGCGCGCGCAGATCGCTGATTTCGGCCGCGCCGTGTTCCGGTTCCTCGGCGGGCCGGGGGTGGCGTCAGTTCTCAAACACCGGTAAGGATTGGCGCCAGATCCGCCGGTCCGGTCGGGGAATATGATCATCAGAGTACCGAGGCTGACTACACGCCAAATCCTGATCGTGGTGCACGATCTTGTGGCCACGGCGGCGGCGATTATCGCAAGTTTTTATATCCGCTTCGAGGCGCCTGGTCTGCTCGATCGGCAGCGCCCGCTCTTTGCGATATTGCCCGGCTTCCTCCTCTATGCCGCGATGATCTATTGGCTGTTTCACCTTTACCGTGGCAAATGGCGATTCGCCTCGCTGCCGGATCTGTCCAACATTCTCCGAGCCGTGACGGTGCTGGCGCTGTCGCTGCTGGTGCTCGACTACATCCTGGTCGCACCGAACATGCTTGGCGGGTTCTTCTTCGGCAAGATCACGATTCTCCTCTACTGGTTCCTCCAGATGTTCTTTCTCGGAGGGCCACGCATTGCCTATCGGTATTTTCGCCACGCCCGAACGCGCCATCACGCCATGGCGGGCGAGCGAGCCGCGACGCTGGTGCTTGGCCGGGCCGCCGATGCCGAAATCCTGCTGCGCGCCATCGAAAGCAGCGCGGTCAGGAAGATCTGGCCGGTCGGAATCCTGTCGCCGTCGCCGGCAGACCAGGGTCAGTGGATGCGCGGCGTGGCCGTACTCGGCGGGCTGGATGATCTCGAGCGCGTCGTGCTTGACCTCGCGGCGCGCGATCGGCCCGTGGCGCGCGTGGTCTTCACTCCTTCCGCGCTCGCGCCGGAGCTCAAGCCCGAAACGATCTTGATGAAGGCACGGCGGCTCGGGCTGACGACGAGCCGCCTGCCATCCCTGGATGAAGACGGTGAGGCGCTGCGCCTTGCCCCTGTCAATGTCGAAGATCTGCTCCTGCGGCCCGGCGTGAAGATCGACTACCGCCGGCTGGAGAATTTCGTGCGCGGCAAGGCGATCGTCGTGACCGGTGGGGGCGGATCGATCGGCGCCGAGATTTGCGATCGCATCGTCACATTCGGTGCGGCACGTGTCCTCGTGATCGAAAACTCGGAGCCCGCCCTTCACGCGGTCTTGGAGGCGCTTGCGACCAAACAGTCGAACGCGACGATCGAAGGTCGTCTGGCCGACGTCCGCGACCGCGATCGGATCTTCCGTCTTACGACCGAATTCCGGCCGGAGATCGTTTTCCATGCGGCCGCGCTCAAGCACGTGCCGCTGCTCGAACGTGATTGGGACGAGGGGGTCAAGACCAATGTGTTCGGGTCGGTCAACGTGGCCGATGCCGCCGCCGCCGCCGGCGCGGCCGCAATGGTGATGATTTCCACCGACAAGGCGATCGAGCCGGTGTCCGTGCTCGGCGCCTCGAAGCGCTTCGCGGAAATGTATTGCCAGGCCCTCGACCATGACTTCGCGCGGCGAGCCGACGCACACCGGCGGCCGCTTCGGCTGATCGCCGTCCGTTTCGGCAACGTTCTTGCCTCCAACGGTTCGGTGGTTCCCAAATTCAAGGCGCAAATCGATGCCGGCGGTCCGCTGACCGTGACGCATCCCGAAATGGTGCGCTATTTCATGACCATACGCGAAGCCTGCGATCTTGTCGTCACGGCCGCCAGCCATGCACTCGGGCCCGACCAGGCCGATGTCGCCGTCTACGTTCTCAACATGGGCCAGCCCGTGAAGATCGTTGATCTCGCCGAGCGGATGATCCGACTTTCGGGCCTGGAGCCAGGGCGGGACATCGACATCACGTTTACCGGCATCCGACCGGGAGAGCGCCTGCAGGAGATTTTGTTTTCCCGCGAGGAGCCGACCGCGCCGATCGGCATCGATGGCATCGTCGCCGCCAAGCCCGTCTCCCCTCCGTTGGAGGCAATGCGCGGATGGCTTGTCGCGCTCGAGCAGGGCCTGCGCCGCGAGGATCGCTCGGTGATCTATGGCGTGCTGCGCGACGCGGTGCCGGATTTCGGCGGCGAAGCCGCTTAGTGGCAAAGCCGCCCAGCGACAAGGCCGCCTGGCGGCGAATCCGCATGGCGGGAGCCTCAATTCTTTTTTCTCGCGAAGCTCGAAAGAAGCCAGGCCACCAGGGCGACGCCGATCAAGAGCGCGACCGTGATGACAAGGGGATCGTGCTTTGCGGTCGTGAGGAACGCAAGTCCGGCGAGCGCGAGATTGGTCAAGAAGACCCGTCCGACGATGTCGGGAACGCTGAAGCCGAGGTCGCAAGCGCGCTGATAGTAGTGGCTGCGATGCGCCTGCCAAAAAGGCTCGCCGGCCGCGACCCGGCGAAAAAGCGTGACGGTCGCGTCGGCCAGGTAGTAAAGCGGCAGCAGGAATGCTGCAGCCGGCTGGCCGTCTCGCGCCAGGTGCAGGAGCAACCAACCGAGCAAGAGCCCGATCGGCAAGCTGCCGACGTCGCCGAGAAAGAGCTTGGCCACCGGCTTATTGAAGGGTGCAAAGCCGAGCATCGCGCCAAGCAGCGCGAGGGCCAAGACGGTCGCCGGCGGCGGAACCGTCGCTGGCTGACCCAGCAGGACCGCGCTCGCGGTCAGCGGCACCACCTCGGCGACCGTCATCCAGTCGATGCCGTCCATGAAATTGACCAGATTGACGAACCACAGCAGTGCGACGAAGAGGCAGAGGCGCTCGACCCACCACGGCAGCAACGGAACGATGCGCAATTCGGCCGGCATCGCCGCGATCGCGACCGCGATCGCGAGCATCTGCAACATGAGCCGCGGCGCGACCGGCATCGGCCGCAAGTCATCGATTCCACCCACCACGGCAATGAAGGCGGTTGCGGCGAGCACGGTGAAGACCTCCGCGGCTGCGGCCGAGCTCATTTCACCGAGCGCGCCGGCGCAGCCGACGGTGACCACGATTGTGGCGGCGATCACCGCAAAGCCGCCGCCTTGCGGTGTCGGCTCGCGATGGGAGGAGCGCGCATTCGGCTGCGCCAGCGCGTGGCGGCGCAGCAGCGGGCGCAGCAGCACGATCAGGACGGTGCTCAAAACGGCCGCGGCGATGAGTGCGCCGGCACCGGCCCAAAGCCGCAATCCTTCATTGCCGCCGTTCATTTGTCCTCCGCCGCGGAAGCCGCATGCTCCTTTAGCAAGTCGGGCAGGCATTTGGCGATATCCCGGCCGTTGCCCGCCGTGCGGCTTCGACAACCCGCTGGCGGGCGGCGTCCTCGCGTTTTGGGTTGTCGAAATTGGGTTGACGAGGCGGACCCCCCTTCCTAGAAACCTCGTCAGCGACAATGGGCATTTGGCGCCGATTCGTCGCCAGCCGCTGGCGAGTAGATCATGTCCAAGCTCGATTTCAGGGTCGGTAGCCCGGAGGTCCGCCGCTATTTCACGGCCTTGTCCGACTATCTCGTGCAGGCGACGGTGACCTCGGCGTCCGGCGCACCGCTCGAGATGGCCGAGGCCATCAACCAGATCATGGCGCTCGCGTGGCGGACGCATGCAGCCGGTAACAAGCTCATATTCGTCGGCAACGGCGGCAGCTCCTCGATCGCCAGCCACATGGCGACCGACTATTCGAAGAACGGCGATGTGCGCGCCATGGCGCTCAACGATACTGCGATGCTGACCTGTCTGGGCAATGATCTCGGCTATGAGCGGGTGTTCGCCAAGCAGATTGAGCTCTACGCGCGGGCCGACGATCTCGTCATCGCGATCAGCAGCTCTGGGCGCTCGGCCAACATCCTCAATGCCGTGAACGCGGCGCGCTCGGCCAAATGCGCCGTCATGACCCTCAGCGGCTTCACCGCTGACAATCCGCTGCGCCGGCTGGGCGACATCAATTTTTATATCGCTTCCGACCGCTACGGTTTCGTGGAGATCGGCCACCTGACGATCTGCCACGCGATCCTCGACTTCATCTGCGGCTTGCGCGTTCCCGAGGGCATGGTGCCGATCGGGGCGACCGTAGCCTGAATTGCGTCTTCGGGCGAGCGCCTCATGTCCCAGGCGTCTTCGGATTGGCAGCCCGATAGTGTTCGTCCCGACGATGTCCGTCTGCACGTACCCGCGGTGGATGCCGCCGATCCTGAGGTGACGATCCTGGTTCCCTCGCTCGACGAGGAACTCACCATTGGGCAGTTCATCGACTGGTGCCACGAGGGCATAAGAAACGCCCGGACCTGCGTCGAGATCCTCGTTGTCGACAGCTCCACCGACCGCACCGCCGAGATCGCCCTGGCGAAAGGCGCTCGCGTGCTCAAAACGCCGAGGCGCGGTCTCGGCCGCGCCTATATCGACGCCATTCCGCACGTGCGCGGGCGGTTTGTCATCATGGGCGACGCCGACTGCACCTACGACTTCCGCATCATCAAGCCTTATGTCGATGCCTACCGGGCCGGAGCCGAGTTCGTCATGGGCTCGCGCTTCAAGGGCACCATCGCCTCGGGTGCCATGCCGGGATTGCACCGGTATTTCGGCACACCGCTAACGACGTTCATCCTCAACCTGATGTTCGGCAGCAAATTCTCCGACATTCATTGCGGCATGCGCGGCCTCACGCGCGACGCGCTGATGCGCATGGACCTGCGCTCGCAAGGCTGGGAATACGCTTCCGAGATGGTTTTGAAATCGGTGCATATGGACCTCGTGACCACGGAGGTGCCGATCAATTTTCTCAAAGATCCGGAAGGCCGGCTGAGCCACATGAAGCGCCGCGGCTGGCTCGAGCCCTGGCGCGCCGGATGGATGAATCTGCGCGCGATGCTGACCCACGGGGTCAATTTCTTCCTGCTCAAGCCGGGTTTCGCGCTGCTTGCGCTCGGCTTGACGTTCCTCGTTCCCTTGTCGTTCGGACCTTTTTCGATCGGCCCGGCCAATCTTTCGTTGAATACGATGTTGCTCGCCATGGTGGTGGCGACGCTCGGCCTGTCGATGGTGTTCTCCGGGCTGATCGCGAGCGTATTGTTCGACTATTCGGGTGCGTTGCAGGCGCGGATCGAAGGCGCGTTGTCGTTCAACCGCACTTTCGTCGGCTGCCTGCTCGCCGCGCTTGCCGGACTTCTCATGATGTTGCCGCTGGTGCGCAGCTATATCGTCCAGCACTTCACGCTGCAGGAGGGCAGCATCTACACCCATTGGGCGATCCTGGGGCTTTGGCTCGTCAGCGCGTCCTTTCAGACCTTCATCTTCGCCGCGATGATCCGCGCGCTTGACGTCGTGCTTCCTCGGCGTTCGCAGCCTGGGGTCGTTGCGAAGCGCAAAGGCGCTTCGGCGCCCGAGGTCGTGCCCGACCGGCAGGAGTGATCGCGGGGCGATCGACGTTCAACAGGTCGGGCCGGCGCGAGCGAGCCTGACTGGATCCACGAAGGTCGCCTTGAATTGAGGCTGGCGGGATATTGCGGATATTGCGATCTTGGACCAAACCTAGCCGATGCGAACTCTAGTCACCGGCGGCGCCGGCTTCATCGGCAGCCATCTTTGCGATCGCTTGCTCGCGCGGGGCGACCAGATCTGGTGCGTGGACAACCTGCGCCTCGGTCGGCGGCGCAACATCGCGCATCTCGCGGCCTTGCCGGCATTTCGCTTTATTGAGCTCGACGTGCTGGACCGTCCGGCGCTCGGCGCCTTGTTCGCCGAGGCGCGCTTCGGCGCCGTGTTCCACCTGGCGGCGAATTCCGATGTTGCGGCCGGCACCGGAGACTTCAGGCTCGATCTGGAGCTCAACCAGCTGACCACGGTAGCGGTGCTGGAGGCAATGCAAACGCATGGCGTGAAGCGCCTGTTCTTTGCCAGCACCTCGGCCATATTCGGAGAGACCGACGCGCTGCTGCACGAGGATTTCGCACCGCTTGAGCCGATCTCGTTCTACGGCGCCAGCAAGCTCGCGGCGGAAGCCTATATCTCGGTCTTCGCGCACACATTCGGCGTCCGTGCGGTTGTATTGCGCTTTCCCAACGTGGTTGGGGAGCGCGCGACCCACGGTGTGATCTATGACTTCCTGCGCAAGCTGGAAGCCGATCCGGGCCAGCTTGCGGTGCTGGGCGACGGCAACCAGTCGAAACCCTACCTCTATGTCGGCGATCTCGTCGGGGCGGCGCTCACCGCCTGGGACAAGGCCGAGGGGGCATTTGCGGTCTATCACGCGGCCGGGATCGGGACCACATCGGTGCGTGACATCGCCGAGATCGTTGTGGCCGCGGCGGGTCGCAGCGACACCCGCATCGTCTATGCCGGAGGCGATCGCGGCTGGCCGGGCGACGTTCCGCGCTTTCGCTACGACATCTCGCGGCTGCAGGCGTTAGGATGGCAGCCGCAACGCCATTCGACGCAAGCGGTTTGTTTCGCGGTGGAGCGCATTCTCGCCAATGGCTTTTGACTCGGGTTGATCCGCATGCATGCCGCCATCATCGCGGGAGGTCTGGGAACGCGCGCGGCCATCATGACGGGCGACCGCATTCCCAAGTCGCTGCTGCCGGTCGCCGGCGTGCCGATCATTTTCCGCCAGTTGCGCGTGCTGCGGCGCGAAGGCGTGACGCAGGTGAGCGTGCTGGCCGGCCATCTGGGCGATCGGTTGAGGTCGGCGCTCGAACCCGAAGCAGCCGCGCTCGCGCTCAAGCTGCAGATCATGGTCGAGCCAAAGCCGCTCGGGACCGCCGGCTGTTTGACGGCGCTCGATCCCGGCAGGCAGGAGATATTGATCCTCTATGGTGACATGCTGTTCGATATCGCGCTGGCGCCGTTGTTGGAATTCCATCGCCGAAAGAACGCGCTTCTGACCGTGGTCGCGCACCCGAACGATCATCCCCGCAGCTCGGATTTGATCGTCGAGCGCGCCGGCCTGGTGCAGAGGATTCTGCCGCACTGGCAGCCGCGCCGGCACGATCACCGCAATCTGGTGCCGGCCGGCCTCTATCTCGCTTCGCCCGGGTTCTTCGCTGCGCTCGAGCCCGGCACCAAGGCGGACATGATCAATGACGTGTTGCCGAGGCTCGTCGCCGCAGGGGCGCCTATTGCAGCCTACAATACGCCCGAATATTTGCGCGACATCGGCAGCCCGGCGCGGCACGCGCTGGCCGAGCGTGACCTGCTCGGCGGCGAAGTTCGGGCGCTCAGCTGCGCGCACCCGCGGCCCGCGATATTCTTCGACTGCGATGGCGTGTTGAACGAGGAGCCGGGCGATCCGGGCGTCGTTATCCCGGACGACGTGAGGATGATCCCGGGTGCCGGCACCGCGTTGCGGCGCGCGCGGGCGGCGGGCCTGCTGACGGTAGCGGTCACCAACCGTCCGCAGGTCGCCAAGGGATTGGTGACGTTCGAGGGCCTGGACCACATTCTGGGCCGTCTCGAAGCGCTGCTCGCCGAGGATGGCGGCGTGCTCGACCGAATCTATGCCTGTCCACATCATCCGGAGTCCGGCTTCCCGGGCGAGATTCCGGAGCTGAAGATTCGCTGCGAATGCCGCAAGCCGGGGACGCTGCTGTTGCGACAGGCGCTTGCGGATCTGCCGATCGATCGGCCCCGATCGATGCTCATCGGAGACAGCTTGCGCGACATCGGCGCCGCACGCGGGATCGGAATCTGGGCTTATGGCGTGCGCACCGGCTACGGCTGCCGCGATCGCGAGCGATACCGGCGGGAAGCCGGCACACCGCCGGTTCTCGACCTGATGTTCGAGAGCGTGTCGGAAGCGGTCGAATTCGGCGTCGGCTACCGCGCGCTCGCGGCGCCGGTCATGGCCGGCATCCGTCGCGCGATGGAGCGGGGGACAAAACCAGTGCTGGTCGCGGTGAGCGGTCGCTCGCGGGCCGGCAAGTCCGCCATCGCTCACGCCGTCACCCGGTCCTTGATCGAGGACGGCGTGGCCGGCCTGCACGTGCGACTCGACAATTGGATCATGTCCGCAACCGAGCGCGAACCACGCGCCTCGGCCGAGACACGAAACCGCGTCGATGCGCTGTCGGGTGTGGTCTTTGCGTTGCGCGCCGGATCGAGCGTCAGTGCTCCCGGCTATGATGCGGCAACGCGCGGGGCAGGCGAGGCGGTGACCTACGATGCCGCGGGGCGATCGGTCATCTTGCTTGATGGCAGCTTTGCGGCGCATCGCAGCATACGGGCCATGCTGGACATTGCCGTCTTCGTCGCCGCGCCGTCGGACGTGCAGCAGGCGCGGTTCGCGGCCTTTTATCGCTGGAAGGGGCTCGACCAGCAGGCAATCGACGCACTCTGGCGCGAACGGGCCGACGACGAATGGCCGGCCGTCGACGCGCAACGGGAAGGCGCCGATCTCGTCCTTGCTTCGGTCGGGAACGATGCATGACACCTCAGCGCGAAATTCGCGGATTTGGGTGGCCTGGACGTCACCCGAACTGCGGTAGTATGGCTGTTCACCCATCGATGCGATCAAGAAAGATCGTTCACAAGCGAGGTCAAACGTCCCGTGACAGCGCCACGCGTCAGCATCGTCG
>Ga0209069_10001768_pt1 | contig 11100 bp, 12 predicted proteins | sample Str013_2_FD_187202 | JGI IMG/M metagenome (GOLD analysis project Ga0209069, IMG submission 187202) | Freshwater sediment microbial communities in response to fracking from Pennsylvania, USA - Straight Creek_MetaG_SC_2013 (SPAdes) (version 2) | ecosystem: Environmental > Aquatic > Freshwater >...
AGCGTGACCTGCTTCTCGGAAAGTTCGCCGTGCTTTTCGCGGCTGATTGGACGAATCCATTTGCCCGTGTCGAGCAGTAATCCGGCGACACAGCGGTGCGAGTACTTTTTCGAGTGGGCCAGACAAATAAATTGGACAAGGCGCACATGCCTATATCTTCCTAAAGGTGCTGAATTGTCAAGTCGGACCAGTACCTTTGGAGGTACTCAAGGACTAGCCGCCTATGGCAATACTCGGCGGTAGGTTCGCTGCAGAGCAGGGCTGTCGGGATTGCAAAAATGGACTTGTTCAATTTCTCTTCGATTCGACGTTCCGTCAGCAGGCTCAGGAATTTTCCTTCATATTCTTCCCAGTTGCCGTTTCGCTTCTTGTAGTCGTCGAGCATTTCCTTGGTCGGGGCAAGCATCGGCTCATGAACATATTCCGCATCGCAGATTTCCCGTAAGAAATATTGAAGGTCGTTCCGTTTGGCGAACCCTGCAAGCTGGGAGACATTATTAAGGCGGACATCAAGCAAGCGGCGAATTCCCGCGCCTTTCAGTAAGCCGAAGAATTGCTCTGCTTTTTTTTTCGTAAAACCGATGGAATAGACTTCCAAGGCTCGGCCTCGGCTTTCTGAAAGAGCGAAAGTTGATCCCTGTTCGGGTCAATCTCCGCGGCAACTTCCTCTTCCGTTTGAATTCTTCCATCCCCGCGTATGTGATCCAATCGAAATCCGTGTTCCAGCAGGACGCGCCCGATGAGCAGTCTGCGGTGACACGCGGCGGGATTTTCCTCGGCGCACAGCATTGCTACCTGGTACTCGCGAATGCCTCGTTCCAGGCGAGACAGGCCCTCTTGAAATCGGGAGCTTTCCGCGACTCGGTCGTATAGAACATGGCCGGCTTCGTCGTAAAATTCCTCGCCCTCGGGGCGTCCGCCCAATTCAGCGCCAAGGAACAAGTAGCGGATTCCGGCGACTGTGAGCGATTCCTTCAAATCTTTTTGGTCAAATTGCGTGGAATATTTGGAGTACGGCTGGGAGCGCGTATCCACCACGACCTGAACGCCGCGCGATTTTAACAAATCGAGGAAATGTTCAGTGGTGTGGTTGGAATGTCCAATCGTCAGGACGCGCAATTCCGCGTTTGCGTTCGTCTCCATAGTTCGCCACCGCAGGCTTCATGCAGTTTAGCATACACGCGGGGCGCACAGTCGATGGGGTCAAGAAGGTGGCAGCAACCTACCCGCCGGTACGTCCGATGGGTTGGCGGAGAGCGGCGCGGTCGAGATTTTCGCGCAGATTCATTAACGTAAGAAAAGTATTGAGGATGCGGGCTTTCATTTCATCGGCCAGATGCAGTCCGCTGGTGGATGCCCGGGCCAGCATTTCGCCCTGCTCGGCGATGTAGCTTATGATTTCGACTTGCCGGGCATGGGGCGTCTTGCCATAAACGGTCTCGCGGCGCATTTCGGCGCAGGCCTTTTCAATCTTGAGGGTGAAATGCAGTACGCAAAGATGCACCGGTTCCAGCGAGTGGGGCACCGCTCCCTTGCATCCGTTTTCCTTGCATCCAGTCACTGTTGGCATGGCTTGGGCTAGACCCGATATTTGATTGTAATGGTCCGTTGCACGGAAAATCCACGGTCCCCCTCAAGGCATGCGCCGAATCAGCCATCTGTACGATTGGACACCTAAAATGGGGGTCCCAGGGACTCGAATGCGTTGGCAGGCATGGAAATAAGTGGTCAGGGTACAATATCACGCTAGTTTCAGGCGCGGGGCCAGCGCGTTTACCCTGGTATGGCGGGGCAGGCGCTCGCACGCAACATTTTATTGATTGCAGGAAATTAGCTTAAATTAGGGAAGCAAAACCGGAGTCCCATTCCAACATGGCAAACACAATTGAAACGACCGAAGAAGATATAAGCAAGATTCGCTGGGACCTGAGCATCTTGTATTCAGACATCGCCGACCCGCGCCTCGATTCCGATCTGGCGCGCCTCACTGCCATGGCGAAACTTTTTTCGCTCACCTACAAGGGAAATCTTGCGCAGTTGCTCGAAGGCGCCATCCGTGACTACCTGGAAATTGAAATGCTGAGCGGCAAAATCTCCTCCTATCTTTTTCTGCGTGAGACGACGGATCTGACCAACGCGGCGATCAAGGCCAAACATGCCGCATTTCAGCGCGAGTTGAGCGCGGTGCGCGGCGAGCACCTCACATTTTTTGAATTGGAACTGGTGCAGTTGAGCGACGACGCGCTCAAAAAATTTTATGAACAGTCTCCTCTGGTTGCCAAGCACCGTCCCTGGATTGAGCACATTCGCACATTCAAGCGGCATTTTTTGAGCGAGCCGGTTGAAGCCGCGCTGACCAAGCGCTCGCCATTTGATTCCAGCGCCTGGGCCGATTTTTTTGACGAAGTGGAAGCCGACCTTACATTCACGTTTCGCGGCGCGCCCAAAAATCTTACCGAAGTGCTGCACCTGCTCACCGAATCGAAAGACGCCGCCGAGCGCGCGGACGCCTTGCGCTGCGTGAACGACGGACTGGGTGGAGCGTTCGCGAAGTATTCCGCGCAGACGCTGTACATGGTGGCGGGCCTGAAAGCGGTCGAGGACACCGAACGCGGCTACGCGCACCCGATGGACCTGCGCAACAAGTCGAACCGAATTCCGGATTCGGTCGTGGACGTTCTCCACAAATCCGTTACGACCATTGCTGGCCCTTTGACGCGGCGCTATTACCAACTGAAGGCGCGCCACCTGGGGCTGCCGTTGCTTCGCTGGAGCGACCGCAACGCGCCCATGCCGTTTGCCGACACCACCAGGATTCCCTTTGGCGAGGCGGCCAATATCGTTACCACGTCATATGAAAGTTTCAGCCCCACGCTGACGACGATTGTAAAAAGTTTTTTTACCGATCGCCGTATTGACGTGCCCGTGGAGAAACAGAAGCGCAGCGGCGCTTTCAACTCCTCGCACGTCTTGCCGGGCGGCCAGCCCGTGTCCTACACGCTCCTGAATTATCTGGGATCGAATAAGGATGTGATGACGCTGGCGCATGAATTGGGTCACGGCGTGCACGGAATTCTCGCCGGGGCGGCGCAAGGCCCGCTGATGTACCACGCGCCGATTGCGTACTGCGAAACCGCTTCCGTGTTCGGAGAAATGACCACGTTCACTTTCTTGAAGGAACGGCTTGTTCGGCTGGGCGACAAAAATTCGCTGCTCGCGCTGATCATGGAAAAGATTGACAGCACCATCAACACGGTTGTCAGGCAGATTGGTTTCTCGAACTTCGAGCGCCGCCTGCACGGCATGGATGCTGCGTATTCGTCCTGGGGCGAGCCAAAAAAACAATCGGTGGAAGAATTAAGCGAGGTCTGGCTCACCACCGCGAAGGAACTGTACGGCGAGGAAGGCGAAATTTTCACCTATGAAAATTGCGATCGCCTGTGGGCCTATATTCCGCATTTTCACAGCCCGTTTTACGTTTATGGATACGCCTTCGGTGAACTGCTGACGCAGAGTTTATTCGCGCAGCGCCAGCGCCTGGGCGTGAAATTCGAGCCGCTCTATCTGGACCTGTTGCGTTCCGGGTCCACCAAGGACGTTGCTGAGTTGCTCGCTCCCTTTGGCCTCGATGCGCGAAACGAGGCTTTTTGGAAGGACGGCATCATGGTCAGCCTGGGAGCATTGATCGAGGAAGCCGAACAATTGTCTCGCGCGATGGGCGTAGTCTGAATGGCGAGGAACAATCCTGCATGAGAGCGATTCAAATCGACCGCTATGGCGGGCCGGAGGTCATCGTTCACCGGGAATTGCCAATTCCAACTCCCGGCCCCGGAGAGTTGCTCATCCGCCTCGCGTGGTCCGGCATCAACTTCATGGATATCCATACGCGACAGGGTAAATACGCAAATTCGCGCACCTATCCGCAATCCTTGCCAACCACATTGGGCATCGAGGGTGCTGGAACTATAGAAGCAATCGGCAGCGGCGTCGTCGGATTTCACGCGGGTGATCGAGTTGCCTATTGCCTGGCCTGGGGGAGTTACGCGGAGTTCGCCGTCGTTGCGGCATGGCGCGTGGTTCCTGTGCCAGACGCGTTGCCTCTGGATTTGGCCGCTGCATCCATGTTTCACGGACTGACCGCGCATTATTTGGCGAATGATCTCGGCAAGCTCGGGCCCGGCGTAAGCTGCCTTATACTTTCGGCCTCAGGGGGTATCGGCCAATTGCTGGTGCAGTTGGGCGTTCGCCTGGGTGCGACAGTTTACGCAACGACGAGTTCCGAGGCGAAAGCGGAAGTTGCCCGCAAGCACGGCGCTGCCGCCGCATTTCTTTACGACAACGGTCGCTTTGCCGATACGGTGCGCGAACTCACCGGCGGCCGGGGAGTCGACGTGGTCTTTGATCCCGTCGGCAAACCTACTTTTCGAGACAGCCTTCGCGCCGCTCGAAAAAAGGGCCTAGTTGTGAGTCTCGGAAGCGTCGGCGGCTCGATCCACGACATCGACCCGATTGAACTCGGCGAGGCAGGCTCGCTCTTTCTGACTCGGCCGCGCCTCGCGGATCATCTTACGGATGCCGAAACAATCCGTCGCCGGGCCGCCGATATATTTACGGCTCTGCTGGACGGATCGCTGTCGCTCCAGATTGCCGGACGGTATGCGCTCGAAGATGTCACCCGCGCGCACGAAGATCTTGAAGGCCGGAGAAGCGTCGGAAAACCGATTATTCAAATTTCCTAGGACGTTTCGTCCCGGGCAAAAATTCCCTCAGCCGCTTATTTTTATTGACGCCGAACGGGTATACAATGCCGCTCAATTCCCAGGTCAGAACTGCCGGCTGCAAACAAGAGAGCGAGGTTTCACGAATATGAAACGCAATGGAATTCGATTTGCCCTGGTTGCGGCAATCCTTCTGATTGCTCAAATCGGCGGCACCCAGGCGGCAACGCCCGCGCCGCAAAAAGCGAAGGCCCCGAAATCGGTGAGGCTCTACGTATTTGATTGCGGGACTCTCCACAATCCGGACATGGGCCGCTTCAATTTGAAAAATGAAGATGTCACAACGTCGGACATGTCGATGGTGTGTTTTCTGATCGCGCATCCCAAGGGAAATTTGATTTTTGATACCGGCGCCGTTCCCGACGATTCCTGGTCGCCGACAGGCAGCGTGGTCACGCAGCACGTTACGCTGCCGGACGGTCAGAAACGCGAAGCGGATGTGGTCAAGAACCTGCGCGGGCAGCTCGCGCAAGCCGGCTATTCCCCAGCTGACATCAACTATCTTGCGCTGTCGCACTATCACTACGATCATACCGGCAACGCCAACGAGTTCGCGGGCGCCACGTGGCTTGCCCGCCAGCTCGACCACGATGCGATGTTCGGCGGAAAAGCTTCCGGCTCGCTGCAGCCCTCGACTTTTTCGGCGCTCGAGAAAAGCAAGACGATCATCATAAAGACCGATGAATACGACGTGTTCGGCGACGGCAGCGTAATCCTGAAATCCGCTCCTGGGCATACGCAGGGCCACCAGGTTCTCTATGTGAAGCTCGCCAAGACCGGCGGCGTTGTATTGTCCGGCGATCTTTATCACTATCCCGCGGAGATGACGCTCGATCGCGTCCCCACGTTCGAGTTCAGCCAGGAGCAGACCCGCGCCAGCCGAAAAGAGGTCGCCGCGTTTCTGAAGAAGACCAACTCGCAACTGTGGATCCAGCACGATTTTGTCGGCATGTCGAAAATTAAGAAATCGCCGGAGTTTTACGAATAGGGAGTGGGCGCGGTTGGACCCACGGGTTTCCTTCCAACTGAAAGTGGAAATTGAATTTTGGTTTTGATTTGGCGGGTGCAGCACTCTTCACGTCTCTTGTGAAGGGTGCGGATTTTCATTCCAATGTGCGCTTGGCGCATTCCTGGAAAGCGCGGATCGGAATTGATCCCGGGGATGAGCGAATGAATGGGAAATCAAGACCCGCACCCTTAAAATCGTAAGGGTGCGGCACCCGAAAATCAAAGCCGATTTTGGGTTTCCCTGGTCCTGCGAAACATCCGTCCATTTGTTCCGATTCCGGGAGCCCTATGCTAGACTATCCCGGCAATAAGCAGGGATTAGTCCCCCAACTCGATTCCTAATTTTGGCAGGCTCGTCGCCGCGGCGACAGCCCGCACCCGTAGAGGCGATTACCATGTCTGGGCATTCTAAGTGGGCAACAATCAAGCATAAGAAAGCGGCGACCGACGCCAAGCGCGGACGCGCCTTCACAAAAGTGATTCGCGAAATCACCATTGCCGCGCGTGTGGGCGGCGGCGATCCGGATTCCAATCCGCGCCTGCGCACCGCGATCCTGGCCGCCAAGAATGAGAATATGCCCAGTGACAACATCGAGCGGGCCCTGGCGCGCGGCACCGGGACACTGGAAGGCGAACAGTACGAAGAAGTGAAGTTCGAGGGCTATGGCCCCGGCGGCGTGGGCATTATCATTGAGGTGGTCTCCACCAATCGCAACCGCGTGGTCAGCGAAATCCGCCACATGATGAACAAGGGCGGCGGCAACCTGGCCGAAAATGGCGCGGTCGGATGGATGTTCCATCGCAAGGGCGACATCATCGTATCCAAGGAAAAGGCCGACGAAGACAAGATGCTTTCGATCGTGCTCGATGCCGGAGCCGAGGATCTGCGCGACGACGGCGAGGCCTGGGAAGTCTTGACTCCGCCTGAAGCGTTTGAGCCTGTGCGCGAAGCGTTGACCAAGGCCGGCATCGCGCCGGATTCCGCTGAGGTCGGATGGGTGCCGCAGAATTACGTGAAGCTCACAGGGACACAGGCGGGGCAGATGTTGCGCCTGATGGAAGCGCTCGAAGAACACGACGATATTCAGAAGGTTTACGCCAACTTCGATATAGACGAAAAAGAAATTCAAGCGGTAATGGCTGAGGAATAGATTAGTAGCGCAGGCTTCAGCCTGTGGGTTTAGATTTTTCTCGTGCGTAACTTAAACCCACAGGCTGAAGCCTGCGCCACCAAGCCCGCGCGGAAACGCATTCTCCAACACATTGTCCTGAAAAAATTGTAGCCCGGTGCGTTGCGCCGCCGTACACTCAGTGCCGTGCCACCAACATCTCCAACGAATGGCAATTTCTTCCGCGTGCTTGGCGTTGATCCCGCCGCTGCCGGAGCCACAGGCTATGGAATCATTGAAAGCGACGGCCGGCGCTGTCGGATGCTGCGCTACGGAGCGTTGCGTGCCACGCGCAAAGGGCCGGAACATTTTCCTGAACGCCTCCGCGAAATCCACGCGATGCTCAGCGAATTAATCGAGGAATTTCAACCGCACGGCGTCGCCGTCGAATCGGTATTCACGGCGCTCAACGTGAAGACGGCGCTCAAGCTGGCCGAGGTTCGCGGCGTGGTTTTGCTTGCTGCCGCGCAGCGGGATATTCCCGTGTGCAGTTATTCGCCGCGCGAGGTGAAAGCTTCCGTGGCGGGTTACGGCCATGCGGATAAGCAGCAGATGCAGCTGATGGTGCGCGCGCTTCTCCAGATGAGCGAAACTCCCGAGCCTGCCGATGCCGCCGACGCGCTGGCCGTGGCGCTCTGCCACGTGCAAGCCGCGCAATTTCGCGCGCGGCTCGATGCCGGGACTTCCCGGGGGAATACTCGCGCCAATACTTGCGCCGAGGCGCGTTTAAACGAGCGCGTGAACGACAACGCCGTCATGAACGAAGTCACCACGCATACTCCGCGAAATGCACGCAGCAGCACCGCCGTTTCGCGCATCTCACTCTTACGATGACGCAGAATCGGTTACACCCCTGTTTCTTGCTCTTGCTGTCGTGGGCGATGCTGTCGGTTCCGGCTGTCCATGCGGCAACGGGCGCTGCAACGCTTACCTACCGCCGCGTCTTCAACGGCAGCACGCCTGAATTTATCGAAATAAAAATTACCGAGCCCGGCAAAGCCACGTTCGATATTCGCCAGCTGGAGGAAGACGCCGATCCGCAGCTGTTCGAAGTCGGCGCGCCGGTGCGCCAAAAAATTATTGAGCTTGCCGCTGCGTTGAAAAATTTTGATATTGCCGGCCTGGACATGCAGAAGAAAATCGCCAACCTGGGCCAAAAAACATTTCGCTACGAACAAGGCGCTGAAGTTCATGAGACGAATTTCAATTACACACTCAACGCCACCGCGAATCAGCTGATGCAAATCTTCGAAGGCCTGGCGCGCCAGCAGGGCGACCTCGTCTTGCTCGTCCGCAGCGTGAAATACGACCGGCTGGGAGTGAACGACGCCCTGCGCCAGTTTGAATTGGACATGGACCACCGGGTGCTCCCCGAACCCGAGCGGCTTCTGCCCGTTCTCGATCAGATCGCCGCCGATCCGCACTTTGTCGAGATCGCGCGGACACGCGCGCGAGCCCTCGCGCAGCGCATCCGCGCTTCCCGCCCCGGCTAATTTCTTTGAAAATGTACCGCGTGGGTAAAACCGAATTTCGACTCAAGTAGGACAGGCTTCAGCCTGTCTGGTTTTGACTTTGAGTGAACCACAATTTGAATTCGAGTGAACCAAAAGAAGACAGGCTGAAGCCTGTCCTACTTAAGAGTTCTCCGTTCGGGCGATTTCCGGCGCAAGAAAATCAAGTAATCACAATTCCCGCGTAGCCAACCACTTCCTGCAAATCGCCATTCACTTCCCCCGAAGTCGCGTAACGCAATAACTTGCCGCGAGTCGCGCCCAATTTGCGCATCGCGGTGAGCATCGCAACAACGGCACCGGATCCGCACATGGAAATGTTTTCCTTGTGGACCGTGTCGAAAAGACCTTGCGGGTCCAGCGCCAGGATGCGGTCAATCGCTTTGCGATCTTTCACGCGTGTTGCAGCATCGGTTTCGTAATGATTCATGTCCGAGCTTGCTGCCAGCAGAATCGGTTCGCGCTCCGCCGCGATAACCTCGGCAAGGGCATTCCCTAAATCCACCAGGTGTTCATAGGAAACGGGACCAATCACGATGGGCACAAACGAAAACCCGGGAACGAGCCGCTGAAAAAATGGCAGCAGCACTTCCAGCGAATGCTCGGCACTGTGCGCCACTTCGTCTTCGCGCAGCACTGGGCACGCGCGCGCGATTTGCCGCGCGAGGCGGAAATCTATTTGCGCCAAGCCCAGAGGCGTTTGCCAGGCTCCCTCGGAAAGTATCGCGGCTGCAGCGCCGCGCGGAAAATGCCGGGGGCCAATCAGAATCGCGCGCGGGGGAATTTGCATGCGGCGAAATACTTCGCCCGCAACGCTTCCTGAAAATTTGTATCCGGCGTGCGGCAGCACGCATCCTCGCGCGGGAAGTTTTTCTGCCACTTTCTTGTCCTGGGAGGGTTGTGCGAGAAAGGAATCGAGCGTTTCCAGCAAGCGTGCGGGATCGTCAGGATAAAAACGGCCGGCGACGGCGGGTGGACGGATCATGAAGGCATTTCAGGTTCCGGGATTGAGCTCAGAGAGGTTTGGAAGGTTTGCCCTTAATTTTCAGCGCTACTTCCGTGCCCGCCTGGTACCAGATGGTGACTTTGTCTCCGTATTGAAATCCGCCTTGATTGAAAAGAAGCTGCATTTTGTCGCGGATCTGATCGGAGTAGGAGAACGTGTGAATTTCAAGTCCGTTGGCCAGGCTTCTTACTTGAATGGCATTTGGAAGCATGTGCAAAACTTCAAAGCGCGCCTTGACCAGCGTCGATTCCGGCTTTTGCGCCGACTTTATGGTGATGATCGGCGTATTGATTTCCTGCGCGCGCGCGGGCATGGCCAGTGCGCAAACGGCGAGGGCGGCAGCCGGCAGGAGCGCGAATATCTTACTCTGATTCATCGTGCGAAATTTTCAGCGATTTCAGGAAACGCAGATCCTGCGGCGTCATTTCCAATTTTGGCGCCTGTCGTTCCTCGTGCAGGATTTCCTGATCCACCTGAATGTGTAGCGATTCCAGGAATCGCTTGTCGTTGGGAGTAATGTTCGTGTCCTCGCCGTCGCGCCGCGCCAGGCCGATCGTGGCGTCCAGCTTCAGCACGATATCGAATCCGGCCGCGCGCACTTCCGAAATCGCTTCGGTGATGCGCGAAGAGTCCGACACGGTATCGTTAATTGCGTGGCCAAGCTCGCGCAGCAGTTGTTTCAAATGATTGTCGAGTTGCACGATGCCTCCCTCCGGCAAACTGCTCCTATTCGGATTGTATGGCGCGGGCGCGATGGATACAAGTCCCCGTGCCCCGCGGTCAGTGTCCAATCCGTCCATGCTCGTGTTGGCGGCTGAACAGGACGCGGTTTTGTACTAGAATTCAATCGTGGCGGTCCAACCCATCGGAGTCTTCGCGACACTGCGGCATTCCTTTCGCGTCCTCTAGCGCGCCGCGCGCGAATTATTCCATGAGGTCACCGGCGCGCTATTTTTCCTGATCGCCGTGTCTGCGATCCAATCGGCGTGGCGCGCCTGGCAGCGCGGCGCCGGCCAGTGGCTCATTGGCATGAGCGCCGGATATGCGTTGCTGATGATACTGTTTGGGGTCCTGTCTTTTCGTGATTCCAGGCGCGTGCGATGAGCCCATCTTCTAAAAATCCGCCCGATGTTCCGGCCGAAAAAGCGAGGGGTAAGTCCACAATGCCCAGTGAGCGCAAAAATCATTTCGCCACGCTCGGCGGCATTCCGCTGAAAACATTTTACACGCAGGAAGATGCCGCAGCCCGAGACGCGGAACTCCAAAGGGAAAACTCGATCGGAACTCCCGGCGAATTTCCCTACACGCGCGGAATTTATCCCACGATGTATCGCGGCCGTCTGTGGACCATGCGGCAGTACGCCGGATTTGGCACGGCGGCGCAATCCAACGAACGCTATCGCTACCTGCTTGCCAAAGGGCAAACCGGATTGTCCGTTGCATTCGATCTGCCCACGCAAATCGGCCTCGATTCAGACCACTCGCGTTCGGCCGGAGAAGTCGGAAAGGTCGGCGTCGCAATCGATTCTCTCGAGGACATGCAAACTTTGTTTGACGGCATTCCGCTCGAGTGCGTCTCGACTTCGATGACCATCAATTCCACCGCCGCGATTCTGCTGGCGCTATAT
>Ga0209069_10001770_pt1 | contig 11094 bp, 8 predicted proteins | sample Str013_2_FD_187202 | JGI IMG/M metagenome (GOLD analysis project Ga0209069, IMG submission 187202) | Freshwater sediment microbial communities in response to fracking from Pennsylvania, USA - Straight Creek_MetaG_SC_2013 (SPAdes) (version 2) | ecosystem: Environmental > Aquatic > Freshwater >...
TGAATGAAAGCTTCTTCACTTTCTTGCTGAGCCGCTCACCCAGCTGCACCAACTTGTCTTGAACCTTGCGGTCTACATCGCTGACGGCACTGTTCAACTTCACCGCCACGCGAAATTCCTTGAGAGTCTTCTGCGGCGCGCGCGGCAGATGCGCCTGCAGCCCCCGCGCATCGGGCATGGCAGGCCCCGCCAAGAGCCCCAGCAACACGGCAAGGTCTTTGGCAGAGCGAGCCATCGGCCCCGCCACGGTGATGTCGGCCATGGTGACAACACCGGGTGCCGCATGGCCCTTGTAGGAGACAAGGCCATAGGTTGGCTTGTGCCCATAGATGCCGCAATAATGCGCCGGGTTGCGGATCGAAGCCCCAATGTCTGAGCCGATCTCAATGGCACTCATGCCCGTGGCCAAGGCCGCCGCAGCACCACCGGACGAACCGCCCGGTGCCCGCGTCAAATCCCACGGGTTGTTGGTCGTGCCGTAGATGGCGTTGAAGCTTTGCCAATCGGAAAGATCCAAAGGTACATTGGTCTTGCCATAAAGCACCGCACCAGCAGAGGTCAGCCGTGCGATGGCATCAGCATCACGGCTGGCGATATTGTGGGCCAGCGCCGGGTCGCCAAAAGTCGAGGGCGTGCCCACCCAATCAAAACTTTCCTTGGCCGTCATCGGAACGCCGTCGATGGGCGAGAGGGCGGCACCCTTTTTCAAACGCCGGTCCGCTGCCTCCGCCGCTTTGAAGGCGCGGGGTATATCTGTCACCACCACAGCATTGACCGCCGCATTGTGGCGCGTCCACTGGTCGAGGCAGGCTTGCAGTAGGTCTTTGGCAGAAATTTTGCGCGCCTTCAAAAGGCGGCCAAGTTCAAGCGCAGGTTTGAAAATGAGATCATGCATCAGCGCAGATTACCCATGCGCGCCAAGACGGCAAGGGGCAGGCGACAAATCATTTGCTGCCCCTTAAAGAGGGCGCATGAACCGGCAAACATTTCTGGGTTATTTCTACGCGGCGGCAGGTGCTGCACTTTTTTCAACCAAGGCCATTTTCATCAAGCTCGCCTATATGGACAAGGTGGATGCCGCCTTGATGCTGGCCCTGCGCATGGTGACAGCGCTGCCCTTCTTCCTTGCGGTTGCCATTTATATGGTGCTGAAATCGCGCCGTGAAGGCAGACCCTTGCCTCCGGCATCGGCGTGGGTCGGTGCCGTCTTGGTAGGCTTTCTTGGTTATTACCTATCAGCACTGTTGGATTTCGAAGGCCTCGTCTACATCACGGCCCAGTTGGAACGTCTCGTGCTTTTCACCTATCCTGTCATGGTCATGGTGATCGGCTGGCTGTTCTTCAAAGGTCGCATCACTTGGTTGGGTGCGCTGGGGGCAGGGATCACCTATGCCGGGCTTTTGGTGGTCTTCCTCAAAGCCTTGCCCGAAGGCGGCAGCAACACAGTGATCGGCACCGCCTTGGTGCTGGGCTGCGCCTTGACCTTTGCCATCTATCAACTCTTTGCCAAACGCTATATTGGGGTGATGGGCAGTCTGCTGTTTACGGGCGTGGCGCTCTCAAGTTCCGCAATCGCGTGCATTCTGCATTACATCATCACCACGCGCGGTTTCGATTTCTCTGCCACCACGCGCTTTTACTGGCTAGCCGCAGGCTGCGGGTTCTTCGCAACTGTGCTGCCCAGCTTCATGGTCAACGCTGGCCTCTCACGCATCTCGGCGCAGGCCACCTCAATGATCGCCTCGATCTCGCCGCTCATCACCATTTCGCTCGCTGTCTGGATTCTGGGAGAGCATTTCACGATCTATGACGCCTTGGGCTCAGCCATGGTTATCGCAGGCATCGCCGTCTTCGCGGCCACCGACAAAAAACCTGAGGCAGAAAAGAAGCAGGACATGGCCGGAGAGTTGGAGCCAACGTAAAATTGACTGTGCCATTCGGTTTGCTGCCCGATCTGATCAGGTGTAAGAACGAGCTTGGCTGGAGGCGCTAAGCATGAACAATGTATTCTTGCACCACGTTTCGCTCACGACGAAAAATCTTTCCCAAGCGCAATCATTTTATGTCGATGTCCTCGGATTTAAAGAGATCGCCCGTCCGGCGTTCCCACGAGGAGGAGCATGGCTCAACGCGGGCTCCGTTGAAATTCATTTGATCGATTATCCAGAGGGATCATTTCGCAGCACGAAAACTGTCGGAACGGACGATGTTCATTTTGCGATGCGTGTGAAGGACTTCGAGTCATTGATCGACAAATTGAACCGCCACGGCTACCGCGATAATCTGGATGAAACTGATAACAGACGGCTGATTATCAAACGCAAAAGCATGGCGGGGTATTCCCAGCTTTACATCATGGACCCGGATAGTCACTTGATCGAAATCAACGCGGCTTTCTCGTCAATCTAGCTCGCGCCATCCACCAACAGCGCGAGCCTGCTTTATCCCTGCAATAAACTCCCTACTGCTTTGGCAGCTTCTCCCATGTTGCCTGCAGCAGCTTTTCTTCCTCTGGTGAAATAGGCGCAATGGCGGAAATCTTCTTCAATGTGGCTGCCGGTGGATAGAGGCCCTTTTCCTTGAGGATGGCGGGCGTGATGAAAGGTGCCGAGGTTGTCACCGGGTTGGCATAGTGCAGAAAATTGGTGTTGGCCGCCGCGATATCGGGCCGCAGCATGAAGTCGATCAGCTTGTAAGCCGCGTCTTTGTTTTGCGCATGGGTCGGGATGACAAAGAAATCCAGCCACATCTCGGTGCCTTCCTGGGGAACGCTGTAAATGATCTGGCCGTTGCCTTTTTTCTTGGCTTCTTCCGCCGCGCGGAATGTGGCCCCCGGATAGCCGATGCTGACGCAATATTTGCCGGAGACCATGCTTTCGCCCCAGCCCTCATCAGGCACACGTTTCACATACTGCGCTATTTTGCCGAATGCGGCATCCACAGACTCAATATCGGCGATGCCGATATTCTTGATGTCGCCGCCGAGATAGGCGATGAGCGTGGGCATCACGTCATCGGGCTCATCAACCATCGATATGCCACATTGCGCCAGCGTGGCGGCGATCTCGGGGTTCATCACCAGTGCAGTGCTGTCAAGCTTCAGGTCTGGCCTGATGGCTTTGACCTTGTCGACATTCACCGCAAGGCCCATCGTGCCCCACATATAGGGCTGGCTGTGCAATCCGCCGGGGTCCAGAACATCGGAGGCTGAAGTCACCTTGGGATCAACACCAGCTGAATTGGGAATCTTGGTGCGGTCCAGTTTGACAACCGGGTCCTTGCCTTCAAGCACCAGCCGCATCTGCGATCCGGTCTGAATGATGACATCATATTTTTCGCTGCCGGCGAGAAGGAGGTCCTTCGATTCGGAAGAGGCGGTGTAGGTGTCGTAGGCCACTCTGATGCCGGTTTCGGTTTCGAACTTGTCGAGTGTGTCCGGGTTGATATAGGTCGTCCAATTCAGCATATGGATGGTTGTCTTGGGTGGGTTGTCCGCAAACTTGAGCGTGCGTGTGATATTGTGTTCCATGTCGCGCGTCAGCAGACCGCGCACTTTCATTCCCGCGTCTTCCTGGAAGGATTCAATCGAAGCGAAAGTTGCAGGCCCAAACACGCCGTCCATCGGGCCCGGCTCATAGCCCAATCGTTTCAGAATTTGTTGGGCGACGCGCACCTTGTCTTTGTCGACAACCAGTTCCTGGCCATCGACATTGCCGGTGCCCCAGCCTTCCTTCTTCCACGCCTCGGCGAAGAGTGAGCGGATTGCCACACTGGCATTCACCGAGAACACAGGTCGGCCCACCGCAGCAAAATGCGCGTCCAATGCTGTCGCCGTCTCACCATCCATTTTGTGCGTAAGTTGCTCCATTTTCAGATAGCCCAAACGGCGCAGCAGGCGCTGCACGGTGACGATTTCCTGCTCAGGTGCCTGGGCAAGCCCGGCGTAGAGCGTGGTTAGATGTTCCGTGTCAGGCGCTGAAACCATGCCTTGGCCGAAAGCGGCACTTGCCGCGCCAAACATGATGCCAAAGGACAAGGCCAATTTCACAACGAAGGTAACCTTACTGTTCATCTCACATACTCCTTGGGGTTGGGCATCAGTTAGGGGAAGCTCTGTTCAGGGCAGTGACCGGACAACGCGGAACCCGATCGAATTGGTCTTCCGGCTGGATTTTTCCCATCCGGCAATTTGTCCAGTCACTTTGTTGCGGCCAGTTGACCAGGCACCGCCCAGCACAACGCGTGTGTCGCAAGCGTTGGTGCCGGTGCTTGCGGCATAGGTGAAGGGCTGCCAGCAATCCGCCGACCACTCCCAAACGTTGCCCTTCATGTCATAGAGTCCCAGCGCGTTCGGTGGGAACGAGCCAACGGGCGAGGTGCCATTGAAGCTCTTGGTACAATCGGCCGCAGCCGCACCACTGGCGTTGAAACATTCGGCCACAGCACCACCGGCGTTGCCTTTGGCCTGTGCCTCCCCGGCACCACCTGCCGCTGCATATTGCCATTCATCCTTGTTGGGCAGGCGGTAGACTTTGCCGGTGAGCCTCGAGAGCCATGGCAAATACTGTGTGGTGACATCTTCGTAAGACACAAAGATCAGCGGCCTGTTTCCGCGACCCCAGCCACCATCTTCCGGCAGGGTTGAACAGCCGCCACCCGCCACACACTTGGCCCAGTCATCGAAGGTGATTTCATAACGCCCGATCGCAAAGTCATGGTCGATTGGGATTGCCTTTGGCGGTGTGCCGGGCTTGGCTTCGTCCACGCGCACAAAGCTTCCGGCAGTGACGGCAACCAGCTGTGGGCAGTCAGCGCAATCACGAACGACATTGCCTTGTTGGACAGATGGTGCAGCCGCCTGCACTGGCGCAGTCACCTGTGGCGGCGTGACTTCAACCTTGGAAGCCACGTCGTCTGCCTTTGGAGGCTCAGCAGGCTTTTCAACCACTGGAGCGGCTTGTGCCGGGGGGCTTGCATCTTGCACGGCAGGTTTTGGGACATCAGTGCCAGCGTCAGCCGCAATAGGCGGCTTGGAGGGTTCAACAGCTGGCACTGCGCTCGCAGCGGCTTCCGCCAGTTTTTGCGACAAAGTCAGCTCCGGCTGAACCGTCTTTGTGGGTTCGGGGGCGGGCAGGACCGCAGGCTCAAGCTTGGCCACAGTTGGCGCATTCTCGACAGGAGCCTTCGCAACCGCAACAGCTTTTGGGGCTTCAGCCACGGGCGGTGGGGATGGTGCAGGCGGCGGAGAGGGCGAGACTGTTGGTTCAGCAACTTTGGCTATCTTCGGCGGTTCAGGCGGCGGCTTCTTGCTCTCGGCAACGCTGTCCGCCACGGCCACTTCAGCAGGCGCGGCACCAAGTCCGAGCAAGTGTCTGATTTTTCCGTCAGTAGCGAAATCGAAAGCGAAACCAAAACTGGCCAAGCCAATCAAAACGCCAAAGACAACGGTGGGTCGCCAGCCGCCGGGTCCCTTGGGCGGTTGCGAGCGCCTCGCAGATGTTGCACGTCTGCGCATCGGGGCAGGTGCATGCCTTTGTTGCGGGTTCTCGGAGTTTGAATTTGCCTCCAACCCTGGCCCGAGGTCTGATATTTGATCTGGCGTGCTGGCACGGTCCGGGTTGCGCCAATCACGTGGCAGACCACTTGCGGGCAAGCGGTCAAAATTATAGCGGCCACCTGTGCGGAATCGCTTTTTGTCGTCTTGAGATGGGCTCATTGCCAATGCTCCAAAAGCAAATGCTTTTGCACGTCATCGGCGCTGTGTGTTCACAACCTCGGCGACATGCAAAACTCCATCGTCGCCCCTGTTAAGCGCCGACAGAATTCCGAGCCGTCCCGAAATTCAGACTTACGAACTACAGACCATGGATTAAGACACTTGGTAAAGAAGAAATCAACGCCTCTTCGCCAAATTCTTGCCCGAATGGTTAATGTGCTGGCCTGAGGTGCGGCAGCGCGCGCCCTAACTCACACTATCTGGCAAGACGGCCTTGCGCTTGGCCATGAATTCGCCCAACGCTTCGTCGATGCCCTGGTCCAAGGGCGGGGCCACATAGTCACGCAGCATCTGCTTCCACTTGGCATTGGCGCGCACCACAATGTCTTTCGAGCCATCGTCCTGCCATTGCTCAAATGAATTGTTGTCAGCCAATCCGGAGCGCCAGAATGCGTTTTCAAAGTTGGCTTGTGTGTGAGTGGATCCCAAATAGTGCGAGCCGGGGCCCACTTCGCGGATAGCATCCATCGCTTGGCCATTTTCGGAGAAGTCCACACCCTCAGCAAACTTCTGGAACATCGAAAGCTGGTCGGCATCCATGATCAGCTTTTCATAACCGGAAGACAGCCCGCCTTCGAGCCAGCCAGCCGAATGCAGGCAGAAGTTAACGCCCGAGAGAATTGTGGACCACAAGGTGTTGGAACTTTCATAAGCCGCCTGCGCATCTGGAATTTTTGATCCGCAAAGCCCGCCGCCCGAACGGAAGGGCACACCCATGCGCCGCGCCAATTGGGCGGCACCAAAGGTCACATGCGCAGGCTCCGGCGTGCCGAATGTCGGCGCACCCGATTGCATCGACATCGAGGCCGCAAATGTGCCGAACACCACGGGCGCACCCGGGCGGCAAAGCTGCGTGAAGGCAATGCCCACCGAGGCCTCAGCCAGAATCTGTGTGAGGGTGCCAACGGTGGTGGTGGGCGACATGGCCCCGGCCACGATGAAGGGCGAAATCACCGTCGCCTGATTGGCGCGGGCCAGCACTTTCAAAGCTCCGAGCATCACGCCATCCCACACCATTGGAGAGTTGGCATTGATCAAGGATGTCATCACGCAGTTCTGGTCAACGAAATCCTTGCCAAACAGGATCTCGCACATGGCAACAGAATCCGCCGCGCGTTCGCCCGCAGTGACGGACGACATGAAAGGCTTGTCGGAATATTTGATGTGGCTGTAGATCATGTCCAAGTGGCGCTTGGCCACCGGAATGTCGACAGGCTCGCACAAAGTGCCACCCGCGTGATGCAGGCTGGGCAACATATAAACCAGCTTGGCGAAATTGCGAAAATCCTCAATCGTCGCATAGCGTCGGCCTTCATCGAGGTTGCGAATGAAAGGTGGGCCGTAAACCGGCGCAAACACCGTATTGTTGCCGCCGATCACCACATTGTTGGCGGCGTTGCGCGCATGTTGAACATATTCGCGTGGCGCAGTCTTGATGAGTGAACGCACCAGCCCGCGCGGAAAGCGCACGCGGAAACGCTTGGTATCCTCGAGGTTTGGTTTCACGTCAGCGCCAGCAGCTTTCCACATCGCCACGGCTTCTTCGTCTTCGTAAAAGTCGATCCCCGTTTCCTGCAAAACGGTCTCAGCATTGTGTTCGATCAATTCCAACTGGTCATCGGAATAGGGTTCATAAAGCTTGATCTTCCGGCGGATATAACCAGCCTGCTTGATTTCTGTGGAGGTGCGCATGGCGCGACGCGCATCAGCGCCGCCTCGGGCGCGGCGGCCAGATGGGGCAGGAACTTGGGACTCGTCAGTCATTTTTGCCTCTGTTGAAAAGCTTTCACCTGTTTTAGCGCCACAAGCGCCCGGCACGCGGCATCAAGCGCCCCTCAAAGGCCAAGAAACGACAGAAGATGGCTTTGCATGCTGCGACACACTGCAAGCTCGACACGGTCCAGTCGCAAGCCTAATTCTGCCGTCATGTGGGTGAAACTGCAAAGGATGAAGCAAGAGCTCCAGTCAATGTTGACGGGTTGGCTCGTCGTTGCCTTGTTGGCTCCCATGTTGCTGGGCCTCATGCCGGAGCGCCATCTTTCGCCTGCCGAAGCCTATCTGCACGATGCCGAAATGGCGCTGTGCACAAAGGCCGATCCGCTTTCGCAAAGCCGGGATCAACACAAGTCCCACAATGATGATTGTCCTTGCTGCCTGCCGGGTGGCTTGGCGTCACACGCTGCCCCAGCACCGGCAACAGCCTTGGAGCCAGCGTTTACCGCACCCCATTTCGTGGCGCTCGTCCCGCTGGAATGGGCCACCCCGGCTCGCCTGCCGCATGACCGAAAACTGGCGCTGCAAACCGGGCCGCCAAAGTTCTTCCAAGCCTGAAACTTGAACGGATGCGCCGAACAGTCGGTGCACATAACTTTTCTCAATTGGAAGCAATAATCATGAAAACAATAACGCAAATTGCATTTGCCCTGGCCCTCACGTTTGGCGCCATTCTTTCTGCTAACCCATCCAATGCCCATGAAATCAAACTTGGCAATCTCATCATCCACCATCCGTGGATCAAACAGCCGATCGGCAGTGCAACAGTGGCCAGCGGCTATACGACCATCGACAACACCGGCAAGGAGAACGACACCTTGATCAGCGTCAGCATCGAAAATGTGGCAACGGTGCAGATCCATGAGATGATGATGGCAGGCGATGTGATGAAGATGACGGAGATGGCCAAGGGCCTGCTCATCCCGGCGGGCAAAAGCGTGGAACTGAAGCCCAAGTCATCGCATATCATGCTGATGGGCATCAAATCGGCCTTTATGGAGGGCGAGCAGGTGAAAGGCACCTTCACCTTTGCCAAGGCTGGAAAAGTGGATGTGGATTTCGAAGTGGTGGCCCCCGGCGCTGACATGCCGATGAAACATTGATCATGGCCACGCGGAGATCATTGCGCATGGCGGTCTTGGGAATGGTGGTGCTTGTCGCCGCCATTCTCGGCTTTGTCGTTTGGCAACAGGGCGGCAGGCCGGGCCAAAGCCCATTGCTCGCCAATTTCGGCGCACCCTTCAAACTGGCTTCTACCAAGGGCGGTGAACTTGACTCCCAAACATTGAAGGGCAAGCCCTACGGCATCTTCTTCGGTTTCACCCATTGCCCGGAAGTTTGCCCCACCACGCTTTTTGAAATGTCGGCAGCCCTCAAAGAACTGGGCGATGACGCCAAGGATTTCCGGCTGCTCTTCATCACGGTGGACCCGGAGCGCGATACGCTGCCAATTGTGTCAGACTATCTCGCCAATTTTGATCCGCGCGTCGAAGGCCTTGTACCAACGGCAGAGCAATTGCCTGCCATCGCCAAGGGCTTTCATATCTACTATAAAAAAGAACCCACCAGCGATGGCAGCTATACGATGGACCACACCGCCACCCTGTTCCTGATGAACAGCAAAGGTGAATTTGCCCGAACGATTTCATTTGATGAAGACAGGGCCACGCGCATTGCCAAGTTGAAGATGCTGTTTGCGAACCAATAGCGCCGTTGCGGACATTGAAGAAAAAATGGTGGGAGTGACAGGGATCGAACCTGTGACCACACCGATGTGAACGGTGTGCTCTACCGCTGAGCTACACTCCCCCCTTTCAGAGGCTCGCGCGCTATAGACTGTGCCAGAGCTGAAAGTCAATATCGCGTGTCAGGCGCATCGCCAAAGACATCGACGGGGCTGGTGCCCTCAAATGGAGATTCACCAGTGATGCACCGGGCCGCAGCACGCTGGCTCGCCGCCGTGGTCGAATAGGCATTCACGTAAGTGGGCACGCGCGGCGCGTCGCGCAGATAATAGGCATGGCCGAAGGAAATCATCAGCGTTGGCAAGTCATGCCAATAGCGCGCCATGCCTGTATCCAAGCCCTTCTGTTCGGCAAGCCAATCAACATGGATATGCGAGAGGCCGAGGGAAGATTCCACCGCGAAGACATAGAGCAAAAGATCAGCATTCTCGCGGGTGGGCGGCGCTTTCGGATCAAAGGGGCGGAGTTCGAAACCGCGCGCTTTAAGCTCATCGGTGAAGACACTCATTTCCTTGCGCGGCGCTCCCGGGAACATGCCGGGCGCACCGCTGCCAATCACCACAATGCGGCGATGCTTGTGTGGAGACAGCGGTAGCGTCTTATGAATGTCTTTCACTTTGGTGATGGATTTCTCGGCGGCATTTGCAGCCAAGGCCATGTGCTCCCTGGATTTCACGATCTCCTTAACCGACGACAAAGGCGCGATGCGTTGATCGACTGACTTCTTGTGCAGGCCCAGCGCGGCCTTGAGCGCCAGAATACGCGTCACTGCATCTTCCAGGCGCTGTTCGCTCAATCGCTTATCGCGCAGGCCCTTCAGCATGAATTGATAGTCCTGTTCCGGATGTGGTGAGAACAGGAACATGTCACAGCCATTCTCGATAACTTCCGGCACGCTGGTCTCGCGCGCCGCAAATGAGGTGAGGCCAGCCATGGGAGTTGCGTCTGAAATGATCAGACCATTGAAACCAAGATCGCCGCGCAGCAAGCCAAGGTTCAGATGTTTGGAGAGGGAGGCCGGGCGGAACCGTTCCAATCCTTCTGGCACGCGCTTCTTTTTCATATAGGCAGGCAGCGCGATGTGGGCGGACATGATGGTGAGAACGCCCTGGCGGATGAGGGCGCGGTAGAGCTTGCCGAAATTCTCTTCCCACTTGGCGATGGAAAGGGGATTGATCGTCGTCACCAAATGCTGGTCACGTTGATCAAAGCCTTCGCCCGGCCAATGCTTGGCTGTGGCGGCGATGCCATGGCTTTGCAACACCGCAATATGGACCTTGGACTGGGCGGCGATGCGCTTCAAGTTCGAGCCGTAGGACCGTGTGCCAACAATCGAACTTTGCGTTTCATGATTGATGTCAATGACGGGCGTGAACGACCAGTTGAAACCCAGCGCCTTGGACTCTTCACAGACCGCAGAAAGCAAGCGGCCCGAGAGTTCCGGATCATTGGCTGCCGCAAGACCAAGTTGGTTGGGGAATTGCAACATCGACGGGCTGCCATGGCCACCGCCCTCTATGTCTCCGGTGATGAAAGGCGGAATCTCCGACATTTCCAAAAACTGCCGCGTGGCCTTCCAAGCCGGCTCCAGTTCCGGCCCCATGAACCGGTGCAATCCGCCCGGCTTCGTATTCGCCAGAGCGCTGATCTTGTCCAGATCATCGCCAATCGAAAGCTGAACAAAGAGCTGGCGCAGCTTGTCTTCGGTGGAAAGCGCGTTGCGGGTTTTCTCCACCCAGACCACATCTTCGGCCGAAAGGTTGAACGGGGCTTTGCGCAGAGATCTGAGTACGGTCATGT
>Ga0209069_10001773_pt1 | contig 11086 bp, 8 predicted proteins | sample Str013_2_FD_187202 | JGI IMG/M metagenome (GOLD analysis project Ga0209069, IMG submission 187202) | Freshwater sediment microbial communities in response to fracking from Pennsylvania, USA - Straight Creek_MetaG_SC_2013 (SPAdes) (version 2) | ecosystem: Environmental > Aquatic > Freshwater >...
GACGGCGGGGTGGGCTCGGCCGGCCCGGCCTGGGCGCTGACCGTGGACGGGCTCAGCGGCCGTACCGGCCCGGGCACCGCCGGCTGCGGTGCCGCCGGCGCGCCGGCCTGGCGCGATGCTGGCGGCGCGCCGGCCTGGCGCGGTGCCGGCCCCGCGCTGGCCTGGCGCGGTGCCGGCCGGGCGCCGGCCTGGCGCAGTACCCGCAGGATCAGGCCCGGGCGCATGAGCGCGGACGGCGGATCGATCAGCCCCGCCGCGCGGAAGAACGCGTTGGTAATGCCCGCGTCGTGCACGGCGGCGTGCTGCAGCCGGGACATGTACGCGTTGGCCATGCGGACCTTCGGCGTGCGGTGCCCCTGCACCCCGGCGTACCCGAGGTCGGAGCCGGCGGCCAGTTCCCACGGGGCGTCGATGTCGGCGGCCAGGTCGTGGAAGAACGCCCGGGCCCGCGGCGGTTCGCCGGTGCGCAGGTGCCGGGCCAGGGTCAGCGACTCCAGTGCGGCCACGGTCATGCCCTGGCCGTACACCGGGTTGAAGCTGCACACCGCGTCACCCATGACCAGGTACCCCTGCGGGAACCGGGTCAGGTGCTCGTAGTGCCGCCGTACGCTGGCCGGGAACCGGAAGCAGACCGCGTCGTCCAGGGGCTGCGCCCGGTGCACGGCGCGGTGGATGTCGGGTACCGGCAGGGACCGGACGAAGTCCAGGAAGCCGTCGGTGTCGGTCGGCGGGTGGTCGCCCAGGATGCCGGTCAGCGACAGTTCGACCCGGTTGTCGTCGCCGGGCAGCCGGTAGAAGAACGCCCCGCGCGGGTGCGTCGGCGTGGCCACCGGGATGATCGCCAGGTCGGCGCCGAACGGGTCGGACTCCAACTGGAAGTGCCGGGTGGTGTACGCCAGCCCGATCTTGACCCGCTCCTCCTCCGGCCGTGCGTAGCCGAGTTCGGCCAGCCACGCCGGGGTACGGGAGCCGCGGCCGGTGGTGTCCAGCACCAGATCCGCGGTGGCGATCCACTCGATGCCGTCGACCTGGCGCTGCAACCGGGCCCCGGTGACCCGGCTGCCGTCGGCGGTGGTCTCCAGGCCGAGGATGTCGCAGCGCTCCAGGAACGTCACGTTCGGGATGGCCTGGACCCGGCGCCGTACGTGGAACTCCAGCACCGGCCGGGTCGCCGGTACCGACACCAGACCGGAGGCCGCGGTGGCCAGCTGGCGGCCGTTGAAGTACCAGCGGATGTCGCTGCTGAAGTCGCCCGGGCGTACCCCGGCCGCGATCAGTTCCCGGGTCAGGCCCGGGAACTGGGCCTCCAGGATCTGCTGGCCGCGGGCCACCAGGCCGTGCGCGTGCCGGCCGTGCGGGACACCGCGCCGGTACCCGGTGACGCCGGTCAACTGGTCGCGGTCCACCACCAACACCTCGCCGAAACTGTCGGCGAGTACCCGGGCCGCGAGCAACCCGGCCATGCTGCCGCCGAGCACGACAGCCCGGTCTCCGACGCGTTCGGCCATCACGGCATCTCCCTCGGTTGCGGATCAGTTGGTGTGCACGGGGGTGTTCTGGTACGCCGCGATGGACCAGCCGTGGTCCTGGCGGTGCAGGACCCAGGTGGCCCGGATCGCCCGCGCCGCGGCGACCTGCGCCTCGCCCGCGGCCAGCACGCCGCCCTGGGTGACGATGACGGTCACGTCGTCGCCGAGCCGGGTCAGCGACAGCGGTTCGCCGACGACCCGGGTACCCCGGTACGGGCCGGCGAAGCCGGCCGCCATGTGGTCCCGGATCTGGTCCTGCCCGGTGAGGTGCACGCCCGGCAGGATCAGGCTGGCGTCCTTGGTGAAGACCGCGGCGAAGGCGTCCGCGTCGTTGTCCGCCCAGGCGGCCACGATGCGCTGCGGTACGGCCTGGGGTGCGCTGGGGTCGGGGACCGCGGGCGCCGGGCTGGTGGACATGGTGGGTTCCCTTCTGCCGGAACAGGAGTCGCGCAGGGCAGTCGCGCGGGTGGGCGGCGCCGCGCGGCCGGGACGGGTGCGCCACGGCCGGCGGGCGCGGGTACCTGCGGCGCGGGAGCGCCCCGCGCCGGCTCGGCGGTACTTGAGATGGCCGCGGTACTTGAGATGGCCGCGGTACTTGAGATGTCCGCGGTACTCAGATGTACAGCGTGTTGGGTGGCAGGCCGCACAGCACGCGCCCGTACAGCTCCAGGTTGGTGTTCGGGTGCATGATGGCGTGCAGGTTGATGGTCTGGACGTCGCGCTCGATGCGCTGGATCGGGACGTGCTGGTAGATCGAGCTGCCGCCGCTGGCCGTGTTGAGGATGTCCACGGCCTCCTTGGTGCGCTGGCAGACCGCGCCCATGTCCAGGCGTACCCGGGCCCGCTCCTCCAGCGTCCACGGCTCGCTCCCGGGCGCCTTGGTGTCGATCATCGCGGCGGACCGGTGTGCGTGGAACTCCGCCTCGTCGATCTTCGTCGTCGCCTCGGCCACCTGCAGGTGGGTCAGCGGCGCCTCCTGCTGGTTGCCGTACTCGGTGTAGGTGATCTTCCGGCCGGGCAGCCGCTCGAAGAACGCGTCCCGGGCCGCCTTGGCCAGGCCCAGCGCGGCGGCCGCGACGGTGGCGCAGGCGGTCGGCATGAACGGCGCGCGGTAGATCGCCGAGTCCGCGTTGGCCCGCGAGCTGTGCTGGCCCTGCAGCACCGGGATCATCGACAGCACCCGCGGCGCGGGGACGAACAGGTTCTCGGCCACCGTGGTGACGCTGCCGCTGCCGCGCAGCCCCGAGGTGTGCCAGTCGTCGACGATCTGCAGGTCGCGCAGCGGGATCGCCACCATGACCGGCTCGTGCGTACCGTCGGGGTGCGCCACCACGGCGGCGTTGGTGTTCCAGTGGCTCTGCCGGGCGCCGGTGTTGAACGACCAGCGGCCGTTGAGCACCACGCCGCCGTCGACGGGTACCGCCACCGCGGACGGGCTGAGGATGCCGGTGACCCGCACGTCGGGTACGGCGAAGATCTCGTCCTGCACCTCGTCCGGGAACAGCCCGACCATCCAGGTGCTGATCGCCCACACCGCGGCGGTCCAGGCCGCGGAGCCGTCGCCGCGGCCGATCTCGGCGATGACGTCGACGACGGTACGCATGTCGGACTCGTAGCCGCCGTACCGGGTCGGTACCCGCATCCGGAGTACCCCGGCGCCGGCCTGGGCGTCGATCGTCTCGTCCGCGAGGATCCGGTTCTCCTCGCCCCACAGGGCGTTCTTCGACAGCAGCGGAATCAGCTCGGTGACCCGGGCGACCAGGTCGGTCCGTGTCGGCGCGGAGGTGGTATCCATCGATTCTCCTCAACATGCGGCGGGGCCGGGACGGGGGGCTGTACAGGCACGGACCGGAAACCGGGCGGCCGGAACGGTGCACCGGCCGACCCGGACCTCACGGTGGCACCCGGCCCGGCCCGGCCGCATCTTCCGGTGTGCGTTGCCGCGTACCGGGCCCTGCCGGCGTACCGGTGCCGCACGGCGCGCGTTGGGTCGCCGGGACCGGGATGGTAGAGTTCGCATCCGGCCGGCGCCCGTTGTGTCCGTACCGACCGGGATCCGACCGACGCCGCGCTCCGCTGACGCCGCCTTCCGCCCCTGGGGGATCCGTTGAAGCTTCTGCTCACCTCGGCCGGCATCACCAACGACAGCATCCGGGCCGCCCTGGTGGATCTGCTCGGCAAACCCATCGCCGAAGCCCGGGCGCTCTACGTGCCGACCGCCATCTATGCCACACCCGGCGGCGTCGGGTACTCCTGGCGCGGCGGGCAGGAAATGGCCGAGCTGGGCTGGGCGGAGTTCGGCCTGCTGGAACTGACCGCGCTGCCGAGCATGCCGCAGGACTGCTGGCTGCCCGACCTCGAATCGGCCGACGCGGTCATCGTGGGCGGCGGCAACGGCGGGTACCTCAGCTACTGGCTGCAGCAGTCGGGTCTGGCCGCGGCGCTGCCGAAGCTGCTGGATCGGCTGGTGTACCTGGGGGTCAGCGCGGGCAGCGCGATGGTGACCCGGCAGCTGCGGGTGGACCCGGACGTGCTGGCCAACACCGGGGTGTACTACGACGACGAGTACGACGAGGCGGCTCCCGCGGGCGCCGGCAGCGACCGTACCCTCGGGCTGGTCGACTTCGTGCTGCGCCCGCACCTGTTCGCCGAGTACTTCCCGGCCGCGAACCGGGAGCTGATGCTGACCGCGGCCGCGCGGGTGGACGTGCCGCTGTACGCCATCGACGACCAGAGTGCGATCAAGGTCGTCGATGGCTCGGTGGAGGTCGTCTCCGAGGGCACCTGGGAGCTGTTCAACGGGTAGCCGCCCGGTGGCGCACTGCCGGAGATGCGGCCGGGTGCCGCCACGGGCCATGCTGGGCGGGTACCGTCGGGCACCGCGGCCGTGGAGGCGACGCTGATGGGCGTTCCGGGCTCCGCCGAAGTCAAGCACGTGCCGATGAGCGAGGCGCTGCGCACGTACCTGGTACGGCACGGTACCGCGCCGGATCCGGTGACGGTCAGCCTCGCCGGGCGTACCGCCGGCCTGGGCGACGCGGCCGGCATGATGATGCCGGTGGAGCAGGCCGCCCTGCTGACCCTGCTGACCCGGATGCTGGACGCCCGCGTGGTGGTGGACATCGGTACCTTCACCGGACTGTCCGCGCTCGCGCTGGCCCGCGGCCTGGGTACCGGCGGCCGGGTGCTCACCTGCGACGTGACCGACGCGTACCTGGACCTCGCCCGGGAACACTGGCAGCGGGCCGGGGTGGCCGACCGGATCGACTTCCGGCTCGGCCCGGCCGGGCGTACGCTCGCCGCGCTGCCGCCCGGTACGGTGGTCGACCTGGTGCTGCTGGACGCCGACAAGATGAACTACGCCAACTACTTCCGGGCGGTGGTACCGCTGCTGCGCCCGGGCGGGCTGCTGCTGGTCGACAACGTGCTGCTGGACGGGTACGTGTTGGACCCGGAGCTGGCCGGCGAGCCGCTGCTGCGCAGCTGTGCCCGGGCGATGCGCGCGTTCAACGCGATGCTCGCCGCGGACGGGCGGCTGGAGTCGGTGATGCTGCCGATCGCCGACGGGCTGACCGTGGCCCGCCGGCGCTGAGCCGGGCGGTCCGCCGCCGGCGACCGGTCCGTCCACTGTGGAGCGCGGACACCCGCGGATCGTCCGTCCGGTGTGGAGCGTTCGCCCGCGGCTGCGCCGGACCGGACGGGCCGGTCCGGCCCGGGACGGTCAGCCCCGCGCCAGACCGTCGAATGTGGACAGATCCGGAACGGTCCAGCCGTCCAGGTCGTACTCGTCCAGGCACGTGTCCACGAACGCCTTGTACCCGTCCACCTGGCCGCTGGCCAGCTGCGCGTGCCACAGCTCGACCCGGGTGTTCTCGTGGTTGCCGGCGTAGTTGCGCTCGTACAGCTCGTGCCGGCCGCCGAACTCGGTACCGGTCGCGTCCCACAGCAGCTTCATCAGCTTCACCCGGGCCACCGCGTCCGCGCCGTGCGAGCCGCGCAGGTACTTGTCCAGGTACGGCCGCACCTCGGGATTGTGGAAGTCCGCCGCGCTGGAGTTGACGTAGATGAGCCCGCTGGCCACGTCCTGCTGCACGATCTCCTTGACCCGGGGGTACCCGATCTGCATGAACCAGCGGTACGCCATGCCGTACTCGGGATTGGGCAGCACCGCGCCGTTGCGCCACGGTACCGGGTTGCGCGCCGCCGCGTCCGACAGTCCCCAGAACAGGTTCCGCCAGGCGAGCACCTCGCCGAGGCGGCTCTGCACGCCGCGGAAGTCCCGCGTCCCGGTCAGCTCCACCGCCTTGGCCAGCAGGCCGGCGATGAACTCCAGCTTGACCGCGAGCCGGGTGCAGCCGTGGAAGGTGAACCGCTCGGCGAACCCGGACTGGCCGGTGAACAGCTGCACCTTGCCCAGGTCGCCGTAGATGAACACGTTCTCCCACGGGATCAGCACCTGGTCCAGGATCAGGATGGTGTCGTTCTCGTCCAGCCGGGAGGACAGCGGGTAGTCGAACGGGCCGGCCATGCTCGCCGCGGTGGCGGTGTACGACGGTCGGCAGATCAGCTTCACCCCCGGCGCCCCCATCGGTACCGTGGCCACCAGCGCGAACTCCCGTTTGCGCACCGGCAGCCCGTAGTGCGCGATGAAGTTGTAGTGGCACAGCGCGGAGCCGGTGGCCACCACCTTGGCACCGCTGACCACCAGGCCGGCATCGGTCTCCCGGACCACGTGCACGAACACGTCGGCGACCTCGTCCGGCGGGCGGTCCCGGTCCACCGGCGGGTGCACGATGGCGTGGTTCCAGAACAGCACCTTCTCCTGCGACTCGCGGTACCAGCGCCGGGCGTTGTCCGCGTACGGCGCGTAGAAGTCGGCGTTCGCGCCGAGGGTACCGAGGAACGCGGCCTTGTAGTCCGGGCTGCGCCCCATCCAGCCGTAGCTCATCCGGGCCCAGGCCGCGATCGCGCGCTGGTCGGCGACCAGGTCCTCGGCGCTGTAAGGGGTGGTGAAGAACCGGTGCGTGTACCCGTCCCCGCCGCTGTCGGTGGGCCGGGTCAGTACCGGGCGGGTGGCCGGATCGTGCAGCGCGTCGTACAGCCGCGCGGTCATCCGTACCGGGTTGTGGAACGCGACGTGCGTGGTGACGTCCTTGACCCGGTCGCCGTACAGGAAGATCTCCCGGCCGTCGCGCAGGCTCTCCACGTACTCGTCGCCGGTCAGCGGCCGGGTCGCCGGCGGCCGGCCGGTCTCGGGCGGGTTTCCGGTCATCGGTGGCGTCCTTCCCCGGGCCCGCCGGCGGCGGGAGACTCGACCCTGCCACGCCGCCGGGCCGCCGGCGCCTTCCGGCGTGCGCATTCGGGCCCGGGCTGGCGATGAGTTTTCCGGCCCCCGGCCGTCATAGTGTTGGGGGCTCGGCCGGTACGCGGCGGTACCGCGACAGGGAGGTGGCCATGACGGACAGCCAGGGCGGCCCGGCACCGGCCGGCGCAGCGGTGGCGGCCGGCGGGGCGGTGGCGACCGGCGATGCCGCGGTCGCCGCCGCGGTGGCCGGGGACGAGTCGGCCTTCACCGTCCTGGTGGGACGGTACCGCCGGGAACTGCACGTGCACTGCTACCGGATGCTGGGCTCGTTCGAGGACGCCGAGGACCTGGTTCAGGAGACGTTCCTGCGCGCCTGGCAGAAACGCGCCACGTACCAGGGCCGGGCGTCGTTCCGGGCCTGGCTGTACCGCATCGCCACCAACGCCTGCCTGGACTTCCTCGACGGCCGGCCGCGCCGGCTGCTCCCGCCGCAGGTCACCAGCCCGGCCAGCCCGCAGGCGGCGCTGGTACCGCGGCCGGACATCCCGTGGCTGCAACCGTACCCGGACCGGCTGCTGGACCGCGTCGCGCCCAGCGACACCGAACCGGACGCCGCCGTGGTGGCCAAGGAGACCATCGAACTGGCGTTCCTGGCCACCATCCAGCTGCTGCCGCCGCGGCAGCGGGCGGTGCTGATCGCGCGGGACGTGCTGGGCTGGTCCGCCCGACAGACCGCGGCCCTGCTGGACACCAGCGTCGTGTCGGTCAACAGCGCGCTGCAGCGCGCCCGTTGCACGCTCAAGGCGCACCTGCCGGCCCGGCGGATGGACTGGGCCCCGCACACCGATCCCAGCGAGCAGGAGCGCGCGCTGCTGCAGCGGTACATGAGCGCCCACGAGCGCGCCGACGCCGCGGCCGTGGCGGCGCTGATGCGCGAGGACGGCCGGCTGATGATGCCGCCGTACCCGACCTGGTGGCAGGGGCCCGAGGCGATCCGGGCGGCGCTCGCGCCCGGCTTCGATCCCGCCTCGCCGCGCTTCGTCGGGGACCTGAAACTGGTACCGACCCGGGCCAACCGGCAACTCGCCGCGGCCAACTACGTGCGGTACCCGGGCCAGTCGGTGTACCGGCCGCTGGGCCTGGACGTGCTGCGGGTACAGGACGGCCTGATCGCCGAGATCGTCGGGTTCGCACCGGACCTGTTCCCCGCCTTCGGCCTGCCCGCCACGCTGTGATGGACGGCGCCGCGCCGTGGCTTCGGTGGCTCCGCGGGCGCCTGCCGGACGCGTTCGAGCTGGACGTGGTGGTGGTACCGGCCGGTACCCGGCGCGCCTTCGACCCGGCGCAGTGGCGCGACGCGCTGGTCGTGGTGGAGCACGGCGAGATCGACCTGGAGGGCGCCGGTGGTACCACCCGGCGCTTCGGCCCCGGCGCCGTGCTGTGGCTGGCCGGGCTGGACCTGCGTGCCCTGCACAACCGCGGCCGGGACAGTGCGGTGCTGCTCGCGGTGTCCCGCCGTACCGGCCCGGTACCGGGCCGACCGCACCCGGTACCCCGCGGCGATGAGTTTCCGGCCCGGCCACCGTCTCAATAGGACGTACCTCGACCCGGAGGGACCGACGACGAGAGGACCGATGGTGGCAGTCGACACCGACATCAGAGCCGGGCGGCGGGAGTGGATCGGGCTGGCCGTGCTGGCGCTGCCCACCCTGCTGGTGTCCCTGGACGTGGGCGCACTGTTCCTGGCACTTCCGCACCTGACCGTGGACCTGCACGCCGGTAGCGTGCAACAGCTCTGGATCACCGACATCTACGGCTTCATGACCGCCGGATTCCTGATCACGATGGGTACCCTCGGCGACCGCATCGGCCGGCGCAGGCTGCTGCTGATCGGCGCGGTGGCGTTCGGCCTCGTGTCGGTACTGGCCGCGTACTCGACCAGCCCCGGCATGCTGATCGCCAGCCGGGCGCTGCTGGGTGTGGCCGGAGCCACCCTGATGCCGTCCACGCTCGCGCTGATCAGCAACATGTTCCGCTCGCCCCGGGAACGCGGGGCGGCCATCGCGGTGTGGGTCACCTGCCTGATGGTCGGTGCGGCGCTCGGCCCGGTCATCGGCGGGGCGCTGCTGGGGTACTTCTGGTGGGGCTCGGTGTTCCTGCTGGGCGTACCGGTGATGGTGGTACTGCTGGTGACCGGGCCGATCCTGCTGCCCGAGTACCGCGACGCGAGCGCGGGCCGGCTGGATCTGGCCAGCGTGCTGCTGTCCCTGGCGGCGATCCTGCCCACCATCTACGGCATCAAGGACCTGGCCGTGTACGGCGGGCGGCACCCGCTGGTACCGGTGGCGGCGGTGCTCGCCGGGGTCGCGTTCGGCGCGCTGTTCGTACGCCGGCAGACCCGGCTGGCCAGCCCGCTGCTGGACCTGCGGCTGTTCACCGTGCGGCCGTTCCGGGCCGCGCTGATCATCATGGTGTTCGGCGGCGCGGTGATGGCCGGGGTGTACCTGTTGCTGGCCCAGTACGTGCAGACCGTGGGCGGGCTGTCGTCCTGGCGTACCGGCCTGTACCTCGCGCCGGCCGCGCTGTCCATCGCCGTGGGCGCGATGATCGCACCCGGGCTGGCCCGGTGGATCCGGCCGGGATACCTCATCGGCGGCGGCCTCGGCGTGTCCGCGCTCGGGTTCCTGCTGCTGACCCAGGTCGGCCACCTCGGCGGGCTGTGGGTGCTGGAACTGGCGCTGGTGGCGTACAACGTCGGCGCCGGGCCGATGATGGCGCTGGGCACCAACCTGGTCGTCGGGTCGGCGCCGCCGGAGCGGGCCGGCTCGGCGGCGGCGCTGTCGGAGACCAGCAACCACTTCGGTACCGCGTTCGGGCTCGCCGTGCTGGGCACCATCGGTACCGCGGTGTACCGGGGCCGGCTCGGCGACACGGTACCGTCGGGTCTGCCCGGCCAGGTGGTGGACACCGCGCGGCAGAACGTGGCCAGCGCGGCCGGCGCGGCGGCGCGGCTGTCCGGCAGTGCCGGCACCGACCTGCTGCACGCGGCCCGGGACTCGTTCACTGCCGCGCTCAACGTGGTCGGCGGCATCGGTGGCGCGGTGGCGGTGGCCCTGGCCGTGCTCGCCGTGGTCCAGTTCCGGCACCTGCCGCGTACCGGCGAGCAGCCGCCCGCGGCGGCCGATCCGGTACCGGCGCCGGTACCGGCCGACGCACAGCCGCGGGAGGCGTTCGCCGGTACCGCGGACTGACCCCGGCGCGGCCGGCGCACCGGCCGCGCCGCCCGTACCACCTCCCGGCGCACCGCACCGGGCCGGCCAGCGCGCCGGCCCGGTGCGGTGCCGTGCCACCGCCGGATTCCGGGCCGCCCGGCGGCGGGCGCCGCCGGCAGAGCACGCTCGGACAATCACCGCGACCGATGGCGCCGCATCCTGGAACGGCCCGACGCGGAGCACGCAGGTGCGCCGACCGTACCGGCTGTCGTGTGCTGACGCGGGTTCCCGCACCTGCGGTACCGCCGGCGGTACCGCACCCGGCCGACCACGCAGCCGTACGGCGTCCGGGTCACACCGGCGGAGCAGTCCGAGTCCAGGATTCCGAGGAGACTCCATGAACGACGAGCGGTACGAGGCGGCACCGGACGGCTTTCGTGACGCTGCGCCCGGACCCGGTACGGCGCAGGGGGAGCCACCGCGCGGCGCCGGCAACCCCGGGCCGCCGGCGTGGGAGCTGGACGGCGGCGGGCCGGACCGCGGCGCCGGACGCAACAGCGCCCGGGTGATGGTCAACGTGGTGGCGGTGCTGGCACTGGTGATCGGCCTCGGTGCCGCCCTGCGCGGCCCGGTCGGCCGGCTGCTGCACGGCAGCCAGGCACCGCAGGCCGCCGCGGCACCCGCCCCGGGCCAGGCCCAGGCGCAGGGCGGCGCGCAGGCCGGGTCGGCCGGCGACGTGCCGGCCGGCAGCCAGAGCGGCGGCGACCCGACCACGGCCCCGCTCGACCTGCGCCAGGGCGGCGTGTTCGTCCAGTCCAACGACGGCTCCCGCAACCGCGTGGTCGCCTTCGCCCGGGCGCAGAACGGCCGGCTGCGCGAGGTGGGGCGGTACGACACCGGGGGTACCGGCAGCGCCACGTTCGAGGACAGCTCCAACGGCATGGTGCTGGGTACCGTCGACGGCGAGGCGTCCCCGATCCACATCGTGGACAAGGCCGAACTGCTGTTCGTGGTCAACGCCGGCAGCGACCAGGTGTCCG
>Ga0209069_10001774_pt1 | contig 11085 bp, 11 predicted proteins | sample Str013_2_FD_187202 | JGI IMG/M metagenome (GOLD analysis project Ga0209069, IMG submission 187202) | Freshwater sediment microbial communities in response to fracking from Pennsylvania, USA - Straight Creek_MetaG_SC_2013 (SPAdes) (version 2) | ecosystem: Environmental > Aquatic > Freshwater >...
TCATTAGTCCTTTGTAAATATCAATTTCCATACCTCCACCGAATAAAAGCCCGATACCAAATTTGCCATTAAAGCCGTTTACGACAAATGTGTTTCCGTTTCCGTTTCCGGAGTCGTTCGTTTCACTCAGGTAACTAAGGGCTATTCCTAAAAAGATATAGGGCCGCACTTTTTTGTTCAAAATATTCTGTTGTACCTGTACAGGTATGGAATAGAGCCTGGAAGTGATGTAATTCTTTACAGGGTAAGGGTAATTACCATCCAATTCTGAATGTTTATAATAGTAATAGCTGATGCCTGTATTAACGGAAGTGCTGGCACTTACCCTTGGAAAATAACTTCTGTACGTTAACTGGGCAAATATTTCCTGGTTCTTGCTGTCTTTCACCATTCCACCCAGGGTAGCTATAATAAAATGGTCTGATTTTCGGTTGTCTTTGATTATTTTATTTTCAAATCCCATGGATATGTTATAACCATTGATAATTTTAGTAAAATTCCTTTCTCCAAAGGATGTCCTTTCCAGTTTTTCTTTTGTATAGCCTGAACCGGCTAGTGCGGCGGCCAAATAATCTATGAAGAAATAATGCGTCATTTCCCTGGAATAGGGCCCGTCGGCGAGTTTGTCATCCTGCAGGGGATAGGTTTTATCGTTGTTGGTAACAAGAAAAATGTCTTCTGCCATATAATTGATCCTGTACAGGGATGCTTTTCCTTTGATAATTTCCTTACCCAACACTCTTATTGTTCCATCCATATGGTGACCATGAAAATTAAGCAATTCGTATACCTGGCCATCTTCGGTTTGAAAGTGCTGCACCTGTGAGGTATCGTAGATGGTTTCGTTGGTAGCAGTGAGATCGGTTTTAAAACTGATTTTATAGTTAAGACTTGATAACTCTCCATCTTTAATATAGCCATTCAGTGTCTGACCGTTTTGAAGAGAAACAGTTCCTTTGATGTAAGAAAATTTTACCTGGCCGTAAGTGAATTGATTACAAAATGAGAGGAGCAACAGGAATAGTATTCCTAAGCAGTTAATTTTTTTCATATGAAGGTTTAGCTGTTAAGGGTTTAAATATAGGCGTGAATTTTGAAATAGTCAAAATTAAGGTGAGGGGGTAGGGTTTAATGTAGAAGACAGTGTTAAGTGATAAATCTTTATGTTAAAATAAATTACAATTCATTGTATGATTTTTATGGAAATAGCAGGTTAGTATGCTCATGGAATTACCAGGTTATCTATTATTTCCATCCATTAAGGGCATTGATTTATTTGATAAAAGCTATTGGTAAAATTACTATTCAAGTATACTTCGATCGAAGGATGTACGAAGGATGTACCAAGGATGGATGATGGTCAAGACATGGTAAAGGTTTCTTTAGTACTGCTTAAAAGTGATTTTTAACCCGCTCTCAATAGAATAAATTCTACTCCTGGCAGCTGATAACCGGAGGGAAAGGCATTGTACGGACTTCCTTTATAGATTTTGTTTACGCGCTGAAATAATCTTTGTCAAGGCTCCCGCACCTGCGCTTTTATTTGGTTTTTAAAGAATACCTACTTTTGCCTTGTGAAAATCTACATTAAAGAAAACTCACTCTTTGCAAGGATTGCCGCCTGGAAACTAAAACAGGATAAAATGGCGATGGTGCTGGGCAGGACCATATTGCTGCACAATACTACCAAGGCGGAAATTATCAACAATAAGAAATGGCTGCGGCACGAACTGGCGCATGTGAGGCAATTCCACCGGCATGGGTTCTTTCCCTTCCTGTTTAGTTATCTCATTGAAAGCATCCGCAACGGTTACAAGAACAACAAATACGAAAAGGAAGCAAGGGACGCAGAAGAAGATATCAGCCTGGACCATAACCTCATCATGCATTGCTCATAATACCAGCCATTCCAGTTCGCCAAAATCAAATTGCTCTTCCATAGCGGTGGTTACTACCAGTTTGCCATCAGCGGTTACGCGCTGAATAATAGCATCAAAAAGGCGGGTTCCTTTTTTTAGTTTAACGGATTTGCCCCTTGCATATAAATGATGGTTGTAATCTTCCAGTAATTGATGGGGTTTGTCCAGTTGCTGCAGGCGCTTTTCCATACAATAGCAGAGTTGCTTTGACAGGGCAGTTACCTCATTGGTCTTACCTGTTATTTGTTTGAGGGAAACGGGGTTGGGCAAATAATCTGGAAATGCCACCTGGTTGATATTGATACCAGTGCCGATAATAGTCCATTGCCAGGGGTTGGCAGATGTAGTTGCTTGTCCAATTACATTCTCGATTAATATACCTCCTGCCTTTCTGTCACGCCAGTACAAATCATTTGGCCATTTTATAGAAGTTTCTTTGCCTGCGAGGTTAGAAAAGAAATCAAAACAGGCCAATGCAATGGCTGCAGAGAGCAGGAATTGTTGGGATAAAAGCAGCCCCGGTGGCTGCAAGGCAATGCTCATGAGGATATTTTCACCGGGATTGTCTTTCCATTGCCTGCCGCGCTGGCCCTTTCCCGCTGTCTGGTGCAATGTAAACCAGGCATCCCCGCTTTTTGCCAATCCCGCACGTGCCTGTGCCATGGCATAGTTGTTGGTACTGTCCACCGAAGGCAGTATTGTAAGCTGTTTGCCTATTGAAAACATCAGGGGGTAAGTGGTCAAAGATTTGTACTTTTGCCCGCAGCGAAAGTAGGATTTTTGGTAATTTACAGGCAAATAAACCGTTGAAGATAAAGCGGCCTTGAAGCGTGAACCAGGAAAAGGAAAAACAATATTTTACTTCACTCAACACCAACATACATTATTCACCTAAACGTTTAGATTATTTGGAACAATTGAGCATGTTAGCTACCCGGAAACGAAGCAGTGTAGCAAGGTTAACGAGGAACTCGAAAATATTTAAAACCATCATCCAAGCCATTCAGCAAAAAAAGGGGGAAAATATAATATCTCTTGATCTGCGTAAGATACCTGAAGCAGTGACGGACTTTTTTATTATATGCCAGGCTTCCAATACCACACAGGTAAAAGCAATCAGCGATTACGTGGAGGCACAGGTAAAGAAAGAATGCGATGAAAACCCTTTTCGCCATGAAGGACAGCATGCTTCCCAATGGGTACTGGTAGATTATGTAAACGTGGTGGTACATGTAATGCACGCTGAAACCCGAAAGTTTTACAAGCTGGAGGAAATGTGGAGCGATGCCAACGAGGTGGATCATAGCTAATACCCGGTTAAAAAGTCACCGATTTTGAACAAACATGCTGTAAAAGCATTTATTTAGTACGATAGATTTTAAAAACATGGCACAGGAAGATCAGAAACAGCAAGAGCGGGGAAACAGGATTCGTCCACAGGGCAATGGTGATGACGCGCAGCGCCGCGGACCAAAGTTTAATATATACTGGGTCTGGGCCGCAATAGCGGTTATACTTATTGGCTTCAATGTATTCCGCGGAAATTTTTCTCCTACTGCAGTAGAAACCAGTCAGCAGGAATTTCAGACAATGCTTCTTAACGGCGACGTTGAAAAACTTGAAATCGTAAGCAGCAGCAGCAATAAGGCCCAGGTAAAAGTTTATATAAAGAAAGACAGTCTTTCCAAGTATAAAAAGGATCTTGCCAAAAAGAATGCTCCCCCCGGTGATGGCGAAGGCCCTCATTTTCAATTCACCGTTGCAAAGCCTGAAATATTTGCCGATGACCTGCGTGATTTTTACTCCAAACATCCCGGCTTAAAAGAAGTAGAAAAGAAATACGACAATGAAAGCGATTGGCTGCAACCCTTCCTTTCTTTTCTCGTTCCCCTTATTATCATCATCCTGGTATGGATACTGCTGATGCGTAAAATGGGAAGTGGTGGCGGTGGCGCCGGCGGACCAGGGGGTATTTTCAATATTGGGAAATCAAAAGCAACACTGTTTGATAAAGGAACCAAGGTAAGTATCACATTCAATGATGTGGCAGGACTGGATGAAGCAAAGGTGGAAGTAATGGAGATTGTTGACTTTCTGAAGAATCCCAAAAAATATACATCCCTGGGTGGTAAAATTCCCAGAGGTGCGTTGCTGGTAGGACCTCCGGGTACCGGTAAAACATTGCTGGCAAAAGCAATGGCGGGTGAGGCACAAGTGCCTTTCTTTAGTATGAGCGGCTCCGATTTTGTGGAACTGTTTGTGGGTGTGGGAGCCAGTCGTGTAAGGGATTTGTTTAAACAGGCAAGGGAAAAATCGCCCTGTATCATATTCATCGATGAGATAGATGCAATTGGTCGTGCCAGGGGAAAGAACGCCATCATGAGCAATGATGAGCGCGAAAGCACCCTGAACCAGTTGCTGGTGGAAATGGATGGCTTTAGTGGCGAAACCGGTATTATTGTACTGGCAGCCACCAATCGTCCGGATGTACTGGATACCGCCTTGTTGCGTCCCGGTCGTTTCGACAGGCAGATTGAGATAGATAAACCTGATTTAAAAGGCAGGGAAGCTATCTTTAAGGTGCACCTGAAACCAATTAAGATTTCTCAAACTTTAGATATCTACAAATTGGCGGAACAGACGCCTGGTTTTGCCGGCGCAGATATTGCCAATGTTTGTAATGAAGCGGCACTGATTGCGGCGAGAAAAGGTAAAGAGGCTGTTGATATGGCCGATTTCCAGGATGCAATTGACCGTGTGATCGGCGGACTGGAAAAGAAAAACAAAATCATTTCTCCCGACGAGAAAAAAATAATTGCCTACCACGAAGCGGGCCATGCTATCTGCGGATGGTACCTGGAGCACGCATATCCATTACTAAAAGTGACTATTGTTCCAAGAGGAACAGCGGCACTGGGATATGCGCAATACACGCCGAAGGAGCAATATTTATATAATACGGATCAGTTGCTCGATCAGATTTGTATGACGCTTGGTGGTCGTGCCAGTGAAGACATCTTCTTTGGTAAAATATCTACCGGTGCACAAAACGACCTGCAGCAAATTACCCGGACTGCTTATGCAATGGTCACGGTGTATGGTATGAATGATAAAGTAGGTAATGTGAGCTATTACGACCCGCAACAGGAAAATTCATTTACCAAACCTTACTCAGAGGAAACATCTAAATTAATAGACCAGGAAGTAAGAAAGCTGATTGACCAGGCATACGAAAGGACCAAACTACTCCTGAATGGCAAAAAGATGCAGGTGGAAAAACTAGCCGAGGCATTGCTTGAAAAAGAAGTTTTGTTCCAGAGCGATGTTGAAATATTGATTGGTAAGCGCCCGTATGAAGAAAAGAAAGTATTGGATGTTGACCACAAAGAACCACATGCCAGTGATGGAACCATTAGCGAAGGTGTTCCACCCTACGACAGCGGTATCACCAATAAAGCACACAATTAAGACAACACATACATGAGTGTTTCTTCATCAAAAGAGACGATATTAAAAAAAATCAGGAAGGCGTTGAGTTCGTCAACGCCTATTCCTTTTCCCCTAAGTGAGGGAAGCAATTCCCTTATGTTGCCATCAACAAAGGAATTAGAGGTACAATTTGCGGAGGAATTTACCAGGTTATTGGGCAAATTTGCTTTCTGTCTCAATTATGATGAACTGGTGGTACAGCTTGATGCATTGATTGCTGCCAGGGGATGGACAAAAGTGTTTTGCAATGAAACACAACTAAAGCAAACATTGAAAGCCCATTCATTTGATCAGTTTACCGGAACTTCTTTACCGGATTGCGATGTAAGCATTACCACCTGTGAAAGCCTGGTAGCAAGAACAGGAACCATTGTGATGAGTACAGCCAGCCAGAGTGGACGTACTGTAAGTGTATATGCACCTATTCATATTTGTATTGCGCATACCAGCCAGCTGGTATATGATATCAAGGATGCCCTGCAGCAGGTAAAAGATAAATACGCCGGTAAAATTCCTTCCCTTATAACATTTGCCACGGGACCCAGCCGTACCGCCGATATTGAGAAAACACTCGTAGTAGGTGTGCACGGCCCAAAGGAAGTATATGTATTCCTGGTAGATCAATAATTTGCCCGATTGCAACTATCTTTATGCCATCATGAATCAGGCATTGCCAAAATTGTTTGTTTACGGTACGTTGCGCAGCGGTTTTCATCATCCCGCATATGCTTATATCAGCAATAATTTTATTTTATTGGGTGGTGCAAAAGTAAAAGGTAAGTTGTACGACCTGGGAGAATTTCCCGCCGCAGTTCCGACCACAGAAGAAAATTTCATTATTGGAGAATTGTATGAATTGCATCCCGACCAGGACTTTAGCTGGGTAATAGAGCAACTGGATGATTATGAAGGTTTGCATGTGGAGGCAAATGAAAGCACCATGTACCGGAGGGAAACGGCCACAGTATATATAAATGATACTACGGTACAGGCATGGATGTATTGGTACAATATGGAAATTGCCGGACAACCCTTGATAGTTTCAGGAGATGTATTGGAATACCTTCAGCAAAAGCAACAACCATAAGGCATGGAAGTAAGGCCCGATAAAAAAGTATATTTTCTTTCCGATTTTCATTTGGGCGCACCCGATTATTCCAGCAGCCTTGAAAGGGAAAAAAGAATTGTTGCATTCCTGGAACAGGCAAAGAAGGACGCTTCCCATATATTCATTGTTGGCGACTTGTTTGATTTCTGGTACGAATACAGGTCTGTTGTACCGAAGGGATATGTACGGATATTGGGTAAGATGGCGGAGATTACAGACAGCAATATTTCCATGTATTTTTTTGTAGGCAATCATGATATGTGGATGAAGGGATATTTTGAAAAAGAACTGAATATTCCTGTTTATTTTGAACCAAAAGCATTTGAATTTAATAATAAAACATTCCTGGTGGGTCATGGGGACGGTCTTGGCCCCGGTGACCACGGGTATAAATTCATCAAAAAGGTTTTTCGCAACAGGGCCTGCCAGTGGTTGTTTGGTATATTGCCCCCTGCAGCAGGCGTAGGACTGGCCAATTTTTTAAGTCGCAGGAGCAGGGCAGTTACCGGCCAGGTTGATGAGAAGTTCCTGGGAGAGGAAAAGGAATGGCTCATTACCTATTGTAAAGAGGTGCTGCAAAAACAGCATTACGATTATTTTATTTTCGGACACAGGCATTTGCCCATAGATTTTAACTTAAATAATAACAGCCGGTATATCAATTTGGGCGACTGGATTCGTTATAATTCATATGCAGTTTTTGATGGTTCTCATCTTGAATTGAAATATTACCAGCCTTGAAAAAATTAATCTTCATCACCTGTTGTTTGTTTGGTGCCTGTGCTTTATTTGGACAGGCGGATACTTCTTTAAAGCTGGTAACAATACTTAAGGGAGAGTACCTTGATTTTACCGTTGATAACCTGGGCAATATCTTCCTGCTTGATAAAAATAACCAGCTAAAAAAACTTACCTCATCCGGAGATTCGGTAGCTGTATTTAACGATGTGCGCCGCTATGGAAATGTATATTCCATTGATGCCACCAATCCTTTAAAAGTATTATTGTATTACAAAGAATTTGCAACAATAGTAGTGTTGGATCGCCTGTTAAATGTGCGAACCACTATAGATTTGCGGCAGCAGAATATATTCCAGGCAAGAGCTATTTGTCAATCATATGATAACAATATCTGGGTGTATGATGAAGGGTCTGCAACCTTAAAGAAAGTTGGTGATGATGGAACCATCGTGGATCAAACAGGTGATTTGCGCCTCCAGCTGGATGACGCACCAGCACCGGAAAGTCTTGCCGACCAGGACAGGCTGGTGTATATGTATGATTCTATCAAGGGCCTTTTTATATTTGATTATTTCGGTACGCTGAAAAATAAACTCGCTTTTACTGGCTGGGAGGATTTCCAGGTAGTGGGTAAATATATAGTAGGCAGAAAAGGTATTTTACTGGAACGCTACCAATTGTCCAGCCTGCTGCTGCAGGAAAGAACATTACCGGCAGTTTTAAAAAATGTGACAAAGGCAAGAATTGCCATCGACAGGTTGTATTGCCTTCGGGATGGATTCCTTTATATTTATTCCCTGTAAGGAGTAAATTTGCATTTTCCCGTCAAACATCAATATGAATTCTATCCTGGATAAAGTTATTTTGGACAATACGGTGTACAGTTACCTTATCTGTTTTGGTACCATATTGCTTGCGCTCCTTATCAAACGGTTATTGTCAAAATACCTTGCTGGTATTTTTTACCACCTCATAAAAAAGAAATCCTGGGAATCTGAGAAAAGTACATTTTTGAATTTGCTGCTGGGTCCGGTGGAGCTTTTTGTTATGGTCATTATTATTCTTATTTCATTCGACCGGTTAAAATTTCCATCGGCATTTGCGTTTGAATTGCATCATGTTTCATCAAAATCCATCGTGGATGGTATTGGCTGGGCCATCATCATCATTGCATTCATTCGGTTTTCCTTACGGGTATTGGATTTCATTGCTTCCATCTTTGAAAGGAAGGCGGACCGTACACAGGATTTGACGGATAACCAAATGGTGGTTTTTTTCAGAGACTTTTTTAAAGTAGTGCTGATATTAATTGGCGTTTTGTTAATCATCAAATTCACCTTTAACAAAGACATTGGGACCTTACTTGCGGGTTTTGGTATCGTAGCCGGTGCGCTCGCTTTGGCGGCAAGGGAAAGCCTTGAGAACCTGATTGCCTCTTTTATCATATTTTTTGATAAACCATTTCACATAGGTGATGTGATCAAAGTGCAGCAGGTAACTGGAACGATTGAGAAAATTGGTTTAAGAAGTACGCGTATCCGAACGGATCAAAAAACCTATGTCACTGTTCCCAACAAACAGATGGTGGATAGTATTACAGATAACCTTTCATTGCGCACGCAACGGAGAACGGATCTAAACCTGGAAATACGCTTAAATACTTCTTCGGTACAATTGGAACAATTAATTGAAGGGATCAAGACTATCCTGAATGGCCCCATGATTGAAAATAAGATTGTGTTCCTGAATGATATTGACACTAATGCATTTATCATACATATTGAATATTATACCGGGCCCATTGCTATCACTGAATTCAACCTGTTGAAGCAAAAGTTAAATATGGAAATAATCAAATTGATTGAGTCGTTGCATATAGAACTCGCTGGCATGAGTACCGACATTAAACTGAGTGGTAAGTTGGAACAGCCCTGATATTTTTATAAAGAAGCCTTTATTTCCAGGAGAAAGGATTTGATCTTTTGTAATGAAGCCATCATTTCATAGCGTTCGTCGGCGTTTTTGTTTTTCTTCAAAAAATCCCTTGCTCCCTGTATCGTAAATTTTCTTTCGCGAATAAGGTGATGGATGAGTTGCAGGGTTTTCACATCTTCGGGACGGAAATAGCGGTCCCCTTTTTTATTTTTCCTGGTTTGAATAATGCCTTCAAATTCATTGCTCCACATCCTGATGAGGGAGTGATTGGCATGAAACATTTCGGCTACCTGTCCTATAGAGTAATATTGTTTTTGGAATAATATTTCATCTTCGGGGATTTCAATCAGGTCTGCGGAGTTTTCAGAATCTTTCAATGAAATACGTCCCCTTTTGCCCGGTGTGGGCGGAACAAGGGGGGCTGCATTGGGTTTCCTGCCGCGTTTCTTTTTAGTAGTGGAATCACTTTCAGGAGACTTGCTTTCTGCAGGAGTCTTCTTCTGCGCGTCAAATGATAAGGCTATTTGTTTTAGATCTGCCATAGTGTAAGATTAGCAAAGATACTGCCGTAAAATTGACGCAGCAGCAAGCTTTGCTGATTTTCGCGACCTGTGGAAAAGTTGATGCCCTGCATACCTTCAATGCCTAGTCGAAACTCTGGTTGCTGGAAGCCGCCAGTTTTAACAGGCGGTCAAACTGTTCAGGGGTAAGATCATTATAAAAGAAGTATACCGGGTCTACGGGTTGCCCGTTTTTGTGCACTTCGTAATGGCAGTGGGGGCCCGTACTTTTACCGGTACTGCCTACCCAGCCAATGATTTCGCCACGTTTTACCTTTTGCCCACTCCTTACTTTTACACGCACCATATGGCCGTACAAGGTTTCGTAGCCATAACCATGGTTGATGACCACATGGTTGCCGTAGCCATTGCCTGTATTTCCGCCAGTTACCACTGTTCCATTAGCAGTAGCATAAATAGGGGTGCCCTGGGGGGCGGCAAAATCGAGCCCGGCATGCATTTTTACTGTCTTGTATACAGGGTCGATTCGGTAACCAAAGCCAGAGGCAATACGGTTCAGGTCTTTGTTGCTGACAGGTTGGATAGCGGGTGTACAGGACAACAGTACCTGTTTATTTTTGATAAAAGTGTTTATTTCATCAAAGGATTTGTTCTGAAAGGCCATTCTTTGGGAAAGATTATTAAGCGAGGTGGCAATAGAACCGGATAAATCGTATTGGCTCATGCCCAGCACCAGTTGAATTTCCTTTTGTTTTTCCATAGCCTTGGCCCTGGCGCTGTCGGGAATGGGATTTGCCTCGAATATGGCGCGATAGACTTCATTGTCTCTTTTTTCCAAGTCGGCCATTTGCTGCTGCAATTTTTTGGACTGTTCGCTCAGGATGTCAAAATTTTCCCTGGCAGCCTCATATTGGTTGCGTAATACCTTCTCTTTTGGCGAATCGAGGTATTTAAATGCAATGGAAACGATAATGAGGGCGGTAACGATGGAGGCCGCTATAAAACCAAGCACGCGCAACAGGGTTACCCGAAGCGGTGTCTCCAGTTTTTCATAACGGAGCGTATTGGTGTTGTAGTAGTACTTGATCTTTTTCATGATTCAAGCAGCCTCAAAAGGTATGGGTTACAGGCAAAAACAACCTTAATTAGTTACCTTTGCGCAATTCTTTTCTAAGCTTTTAAAGTTATCAAATATATACTTTAGAAGGCCAATCACCAACCAAAGATTGTACCGGTAAATAACAGGGACGAAAAGAAATGGCTGAATGGTAAAAATTAAATTATGACATCAGGCGAAATACGGCAAAAATTCCTCGATTTTTTTCAGTCAAAGGGCCATACGATTGTCCCTTCGGCCCCGATTGTAATAAAG
>Ga0209069_10001775_pt1 | contig 11085 bp, 13 predicted proteins | sample Str013_2_FD_187202 | JGI IMG/M metagenome (GOLD analysis project Ga0209069, IMG submission 187202) | Freshwater sediment microbial communities in response to fracking from Pennsylvania, USA - Straight Creek_MetaG_SC_2013 (SPAdes) (version 2) | ecosystem: Environmental > Aquatic > Freshwater >...
TATATACATCTCCTACCCGCGGATGGGCAAAATAATTTTCAATTGATTTGCTGCGTTCATTTTTTACATAGGGCAAATAAATAACCAGGAAACCTATTATCCCGATTACCATTATTAAAACTATTTTCTTATTCAGGTAATTCATAAAATTTATTGCATACTGGCCGCCACCAATTCCGCTACGTCCAATACCTGTACTTCCTGCTCTTTTTCTTTATTTTTTACGCCATCCGTCAGCATGGTATTGCAAAAGGGACAGGCCGAAGCTATAACTGATGCACCGGTAGCAATGGCTTCATTGGTTCTTTCAAAATTAATACGGGTATTCCCTTTTTCTTCTTCTTTAAACATTTGCGCACCGCCTGCACCACAACACAATCCGTTACTCCTGCACCGCTTCATTTCCACCAGTTCGGCATCCAGTGCTTCCAATATTTTGCGTGGCGCTTCGTATATACTATTGGCACGTCCCAGGTAACAACTGTCGTGATAAGTAATTCGCTTCCCTTTGAACACACCACCTTCTTTCATTTTTATTTTGCCCTCGTCAATCAATTGTTGTAAAAAACTGGTATGATGGATGACTTCATAATGACCACCCAGTTCTTTGTATTCATTACTGAGCGTATTAAAACAATGCGGACAGGCGGTTACAATTTTTTTTATGTTATAGTTATTAAGTGTCTGAATATTCTGGTAGGCCATCATTTGGAACATAAATTCATTACCGGCCCGCCGAACAGGATCGCCTGTACACATTTCCTCTTTTCCCAAAATTGCATAGTTAATCCCAACTTTATCGAGGATGGCAGCAAAAGCCTTTGTGATTTTTTGTGCACGCTGATCAAAACTCCCTGCACAGCCCACCCAAAACAATATTTCAGGTGATTTTCCCTCCGCCACCAATGCAGCAACTGTTGGTACATACATGAATTAGAAATTTTTCGTAAATCTAAATTAATTGGGGGAGACACATAATAACTTTTTGGCGACAATTATTGTAATTTAAATCTTGAATTGAAACCTATGACAGCAGATCAGCAAATGTTATTGATACGGAATTACGATTTGTGGAGCCATATCAGCGATGAAGAATACGAGGAGCTGAACCTGGTTCACCGGTTTATTGAAGCGAAAAAGGGTGACTATATCTATTTCGAAGCTTTTAACCACAACAAACTCTATTTTATCAAGGATGGTTATATTCGTATCGGGTATATTGATGAAGGAGGAAAAGAAGTAATCAAGGATATTATACAGAAAGGAGAAATTTTTGGCCAGTTCACCCTGGAGAAAAACAACCTCAATGGCGAGTTTGCGCAGGCGTACAAGGCGGATGTAAGCCTTTGTGCCTTTAATATTGAGGATTTTGAAAAACTCCTTCACCGGAAACCTGAAATAGCCCTGAAATTCACCAAACAGGTGGGCCACAAGCTCAGGAATATACAGAATCGGCTGGTAAACTTGCTGAACAAGGATGTAAAAACCAGGTTGCTCAATTTCTTCTGGCAACTGGTGGAGCTCAATATCGGGGAAACCAGCGCCCGGGGCTTTTGCATACCCAATTACCTCACCCACGAGGATATTGCTCATTTAATAGGCTCCAGCAGGCAAACAGTTACCAGCATGATCACCGGCCTGGCTGAAGAACAGGTTATTTCATTCAACAGGCAGGAAATATGTTTCCCTGATGTTAAAAAATTACAAAACCTCATAAGTGTCATGTAAGTGACAGCCGTTGGTTGGGGAGCTTTCTACATTTGTCATACAAAAAACGGAATATGAAAAGGATATTATTTCTATCACTGGCAGGATTGTTCATGACCTGCTTTGCCTTTGCACAGGATCAAACGGCTTTGAGGAAGAACCAGTTTAACCTGGAAGATGGTATTGCAGTCAGCGGATACGATGTGGTTGCCTATTTCACCGACAATAAAGCGGTAAAAGGCAGCAAGGAAAATGCAGTAAGTCACCAGGGTGTTCTTTATTATTTTTCATCAGTGGCCAATAAGGAAGCGTTTAAAAACAATCCCTCCAAATATGAACCCGAATATGGTGGCTGGTGCGCTTATGCCATGGGCGCCAAGGGCGAAAAGGTGGAAGTTGATCCCAAAACCTTTAAAATCATCAATGGTAAGTTGTACCTTTTTTATAACCGTCTTTTCAATAATACACTGACCAGTTGGAACAAGAATGAAGCGACATTGAAAAAGAATGCGGATGCCAATTGGCAAAAGACATTTCATTAATTAAATTTTATTCAACCCTTAACCCACATTCATGAAATTACAAACAGTACTGATTTGGATATTGCGCCTGCTGGCCGCCTTTATCATGATACAGACTTTGTATTTTAAATTTACGGGTCATGAGCAATCGGTAAGATTGTTTACAGAACTGGGCATGGAGCCATGGGGCAGGATTGGTACCGGTGTGTTTGAATTAATCGCTTCCATACTTATTTTATATCCGCGTACTACTGGTTTTGGGGCGGCGCTGGGTGTGGGATTGATGAGCGGGGCCATATTTTTTCACATTACCAAGCTGGGGCTAAAATTTGATGGCGACTATGTGCTGTTTATGTATGCAGTGATTGCCTGGGTTTGCTGTGCAGTATTGTTGTGGATATTTCGTTCGCAATTGTTGTCACTGGTGGGCCGGAAACCCGCGGCATAGTTGAAAAAGCCATAAATTTCTTAAATTGAATAAGCGGTAGGATATACGGAAGTTAAATAAATAGATTGGACAGATAATTGAATCAACAGAAATATGAAAAAGTACACAATTCTTGGTTTTTTATTACTGGCTTTTGCCCCATTAATGGCGCAAAACCTGCAACCGGATGCTGATAAGTCTGAGGTGAAATTTACCATCAGGAATTTCGGAGTTAATACAGGTGGTGATTTTAAGGGATTAAAAGGGAGTATCATTTTTGATGCCGGCAAACCGGCGCAATCATCTTTTGATGTAAGTATCGAAGCTGCTACCGTCAATACGGATGTAAATTCGAGAGACAATCACCTTCGTAAAGCGGAGTACTTTGATGTAGCCACCTACCCACAAATTACCTTTAAGACCGACCGGGTGACCGGTTCCAATAAACAGGGAGCTTATTTCGCCTATGGCAAACTTACCATCAAGGGGACCACAAAAGATATTTCCTTTCCTTTCACTGCTGCAGCAACAGATGAAGGCTATACATTTACCGGAAGTTTTGAAATAGACAGGAGAGATTTCAAGATAGGCGGAAACAGTATGGTATTGGGCGATAATGTAAAAGTGGAACTGATAGTACATACCAAAAAGAAATAAGCACGACCTTTAGAAACAGTTGTATAATGTGATGAGTGAATTGGAAAAGCCGGATTTGGAATTTACTTTTACCAGGCATATTGACGTCTATATTCTCTATAATCCTTTCACCAGATTGTAATATTCTGAAAAACCATTGCCCTTGATTTATCGTAATTATTGGATAAACAACCTTATAATCATGCAACTTCACGCCTCTATCCAACAGGTTTTCGTTCAATTGAGCGGTTCGCTGGAACAGCTCAGCAATGAACAATATGTTTATAAAAGTAAGATACTGTCGAATGCTACCATTGGGCAGCATGTAAGGCATATCATTGAAATGTTTATCTGCCTGGAAGATGGTTATGAACCAGGGATTGTTAATTACGAAAAGAGAAAGCGCGACTATACCATCGAAACCAGAAAGGAGGTAGCCACTGCCTTGTTGAAACAGATTTATGATAACCTGGAAAAAGAAAACAAAACCCTGGTAATGGAAGCGGCATACAATGATGATTCAAATGAATTAATTCGTATTGCAACCAATTACTACCGCGAGATTGCTTACAATCTCGAACATACCATCCACCATATGGCCCTGATCAAAGTGGGAATCCGTGAAGTGTCTGATATTGCTATCCCGGAAGGATTTGGCGTAGCTTCCTCTACCATTAAGTACCGCAAGGAATGTGCACAGTAACCTATATTCCCCAAAAGGATAAAATCTTCATTACGCACAACCGCGATGAAAAGAGCGCGCGCTCAAAAGCCATACACCCCAAAGAATATATTGTAAAAGGGCACCGCCTGCTTTTCCCAAGGGATAGCCATGCCGGTGGTACATGGATCGCCATCAATGACAATGGTACGGCGGCCGTTTTATTAAATGGCGGATTCGAAAAACATGAACACAAGCCGCCTTACAGAAAAAGCAGGGGTTTGTGTTTCCTCGATATTATCTGTTCGGACGATTTGTATTTTTCTTTTAACAGGGTAGACCTGGATAATATAGAACCCTTCACTATTATATTGTGGAACCATGGCGACTTGTATGAATGCCGCTGGGACGGAAGCCATAAGCATACCCTTCCACTGGACCCCAGCCAGTCCTATTCCTGGTCATCTGCTACTTTATACGAAAAAGAAGTAAGGGCGAGAAGAAGCGAATGGTTCAACAACTGGCGCTCCGAAAATCCTGACCCTACACTGGAAGCTATTATGAATTTTCATTTATTCGGCGGTGAAGGAGATGCGCACAATGATCTCTGCATGAACCGCAATGGTGTGATGCTTACCGTTAGTATTACCGGCATGGAGATAACAGCTGCTGGTTCCGCCGTTATGAAATATAACGACCTGCAGGACAATTCTTCTACCGCGCAACAATGGCTGTTCACCAAAGTCCCGCTTTCAAGACAATGAACTGGCTGCAACGCATTTCCCGCCGCCCGTTTTTCATCAAACTGTTTAACTGGGAATACTGGTCGTTCAATGCCGTATACCTTTGGATAATGCCTGTATGGGTATGGCTGGCCATCAGGGCAAGATCATTCTTCTTCTTTTCTGCCGCCAACCCAAGTATTGAAAATGGCGGTTTCCTGATGGAATCAAAGAAGAAGATTTATGATATCATACCGGCTCAATATTATCCGCGCACCATTTTCTTTCCCGCCGGAACTGCTGCTGAAAATGTATTACAACAATTGGAACAACAACAATTTGTTTATCCCCTGGTTGGCAAACCTGATATTGGTGGAAGGGGCAGGGGGGTATTGAAAATAAAAAGCGAAGCTGAATTGATAGCCTATACTTCCGGGTCACCGCTTGATTACCTGGTACAGGAATATGCCGATCAACCCAATGAAGTAGGTGTATTTTATTACCGCTATCCCGGTGATGCAAATGGCCATATCTCCGGAATCGTAAAAAAAGAATTACTGAGTGTAACAGGCGATGGAACAAATACGATTTATCAACTGCTGCAAAAAGACAAGCGCTTTATTCTTCAATTGGAAGTGCTGGAGAAATTATACGGGGAAGAATTAAACAACATTTTGCCTGCGGGTGAGGAAAAAGAACTGGTGCCCTATGGCAACCATGCCAGGGGTGCAAAATTTTTAGATGATACGCGTCTTGCAGACGACGTGATAGAAAAGACGATTGACGCCATCTGCAAACAGGTGGAGGGGTTTTATTTTGGCCGGCTGGATATCCGGTACAATAGCTGGGAAGACCTAAGGCAGGGGAAGAATATTTCTATCATTGAATTAAATGGCGCGGGCAGTGAACCTACCCATATGTATGATCCTTCTCATTCACTGTTCTTTGCCTGGAAAGAAATTATCCGCCACTGGGTAATTCTCTGGCGCATCAGCAGGGCCAATCATAAAAATGGGATACCGTATCTTTCAAGAAAAGATGGCCTGAAGATGATGCGCGACAACAAAGCTTTTGAACAAAAGATGGGACAACTCTATGCTTGATCTTATCAAAGTATTTTTTACCGGGATGTTTATCAGTTTCCTGGGCAGCCTGCCATTGGGTAGCCTCAATGTATCTGCCATGCAGGTTGCCATTGAAGAAGACATTAAAAACGCCATAAGGTTTTCACTGGGTGTAGCGTTGGTGGAAATACTTTACGTAAGACTTTCATTAAAAGGAATGGATTGGGTGATGGCTCATGAACAATTGTTTTATATACTGGAATGGATTACAGTGGTTCTTTTTCTCGTGTTGGCATTTACAAGTTTTAGGGCAGCCAGTAAAAAAACAGGCGAACGGAAAAATATACTCCTCAATAACAACATGAACCGTTTCTGGCTGGGGTTTACGATGAGTGCTATAAACCCGGTACAAATACCCTTTTGGTTTATCTGGAGTACCTATTTATTAAGTAATAAATTTCTATTGCCTACTGAATGGCAATTTGATGTGTATACTGTTGGCATTGGAATAGGTACTTTATCGGGACTTGCCTTATTTATTTATGCAGGCAGGTGGATGGTAAATAAAATAAATGCGGGCCACAGGGCCATCAATATTGCAGTAGGGCTGGTCTTCCTGGTTTCAGCCATTATTCAATTTTACCGTGTGGTAAAACATCCCATTCATCAACAACTGCAGGAAAAGGTGATCAGCCAAACAGTTAATAATTAACATCCTTTTTTATCCACCAATCCACACATGCAACGCATGTATTATCAACATGCTGCATGATTAACATCCTTTAACAAATCTTTGGCGCAATACTTGCATAAACAGCGATACCCAACCGTTTAGAGCGTACTCCCGTAGAAATTTAAACGTTGATCATCCCCCTTTATCTCTCAGACTGTATCCTTATCCTTTGACGAAGTCTTACCACATTTAATCACTTAAAGAATCATTATGCGCAAATTACTTTTGCTCAGTATTTTCATGCCCGCTTTTGTCCAAGCCCAGAAATTCAGCCTTGATCTTTTCGGAGGATTCAGTAATTACCAGGGAGATTTACAGGAGAAGAAATTTACCACCGACCAATCCAAACTTGCTTTTTCACTGGGGGCTCGTTATCACTTAACAGATCAATTGGCCATTCGAACCAATTTCAGTCTTGCTAAAATCGCCGCTGCCGACAATAAAAACAAAAAGCCCGTCTTGCAGCAACGCAACCTCAGTTTTGAATCAAATATTACTGAAGGAAATATTTTACTTGATTATAGCTTTTACAGTTTGGAGGACAGAAAGTTTACTCCCTATGTGTTTGGTGGAATAGCCGTGTTTCATTTTAACCCCTATGCTTACGACAGTACAGGCAATAAAGTTTTCCTAAAACCTTTGAGTACCGAAGGCGAGGGATTGGCTCAATATCCTGACAGAAAGAATTATAATCTAACACAGTTTGCCATTCCTTTTGGCGTGGGTGTGAGATGGAAGGTAACCGACAATGTGGTGCTGGGATATGAAATTGGTATGCGCAAAACATTTACCGATTACCTGGATGATGTTAGCACTACGTATGTTGATCCCGCCATCTTGCTGGCTGCAAAAGGACCCAAGGCCTTGGAGATGTCATACCGTGGCGGAGAATTAAAAAATGGTAACCCCGCTTATCCAACGCCCGGCGCCATCAGGGGTAGCGCCAAGTACAAAGACTGGTACTATTTCTCTGGTATTTCTGTGAGTATTGGTCTTAATGGCAGGGGAGAGAAAGCCTTTAGTGGCAGCGGCCATGGAAAAGGAAGGATTGACTGTCCAAAAAAATTGTAATCCGCCCTTCAACAATACATACTATTCAATAGCAGAAGGTCAGCCAAAAAGGCTGGCCTTTTTCTTTACAGAAATAGTTCTAGCTAACATTAATCGGGGTCATCTTTATGAAAATATTATCTGCATAGCATCCAAACTGAAAGACACATTGATTACATTTAAATACCATTTTCATAACCGCCTCAACCCCTTTTTCATGAAAAAGTATCTATTGTTACTGCTTCTGCCTGCTATTATTGCCAGCAGTTGCACCAGCAGTAAAAAATCAAGCGGTTCCAAATCTTCTTCCAAGACTGCTGCCAGCGAAGCAACCGTGGCCAATGCCCCCGAATCTGAGCAGGATGGTTCATCGTTTGAAAAGGCAATATTTATAAAAGAAACAGCGGAAACAGCGGGAGTACATGCAGAATATGCCTGGTTGAAGGAACATTACCCTGGTTATAAATCACTGGGACAATCCTTGCTGTACAAGGGGAAAAAGGCATATGATAAGCTTTCCATCCAAACCGCCGACGGCGGGAAAAAAGAGGTATACTTTGACATCAGTAATTTCTTTGGAAAATACTGATTGCCGCTACCATCATTCTTCCGCTTAATTGTTTGTTGCAGCAAAACAACTTGCCATTGCTTTGTGTTTTACATTTGCGTGTAAACTAATACAATGGCCTATCGCTCCCTGGAAGAATGTTTGATTGATTTGGAAAGGAACGGACAATTGGTAAGGGTAAAAGAAGAAGTGGATCCTTTTCTTGAAATGGCGGCCATTCATTTGCGCGTACACGAAGCCGGCGGACCGGCACTATTGTTTGAACGCGTAAAAGGTAGCAGGTTCAGGGCGGCTTCCAATATTTTCGGAACCATTGAGCGAAGCAAATTTATTTTCCGCGACAGCCTCCTGCGCGTACAGCAGTTAATTCAGCTAAAGAACAACCCGCTGCAGGCGTTTAAACATCCGATAGACAATGCAGGCGCAGGATTGGCCGCATTGAAAGCAATGCCACTAAAAAACCCCGGCAAGCAACCTGTTCTTTACCAGCAAATTCAACTCGCCGATATTCCCCAAATACAACACTGGCCAAAAGACGGTGGTGCATTTGTAACCCTGCCACAGGTATATACAGAGGATGTGGACCAGCCGGGCATCATGCATGCCAACCTGGGTATGTACCGCATTCAATTGTCGGGCAATGAGTATGAACCCAACAAAGAAGCGGGCCTGCATTACCAGTTGCACCGCGGTATAGGAATACACCAGGCAAAGGCAAATAAAAAAGGGGTTCCCTTAAAAGTAAGTGTGTTTGCCGGCGGGCCCCCTGCACATAGTGTAGCGGCTGTGATGCCCTTACCGGAAGGCATTAGTGAAATGACATTTGCCGGTGTGCTGGGCAACCGAAGGTTTCGTTATTGTTATGAAGATGGTTATTGCATCAGTACCGATGCTGATTTTGTGATTACCGGTGAGGTACTGCCGGGCGCCAATAAACCAGAGGGGCCTTTTGGAGATCATCTTGGTTATTATAGTTTGAAACACGCGTTTCCCGTAATGCGCATTCACAAAGTATATGCGCGCGAAAATGCCATCTGGCCCTTTACCGTAGTAGGCAGGCCGCCACAGGAAGATACCAGCTTTGGTAAACTGATCCATGAAATTACCGGTGATGCCTTGCAGGAAGAAATACCCGGACTGAAAGAAGTGCATGCGGTAGATGCCGCAGGAGTGCATCCATTACTGCTGGCCATCGGCAGCGAACGGTATACACCTTATATGCCCACCAAACAACCGGCGGAAATACTCACCATCGCCAATCATATACTGGGTACTGGACAATTGAGCCTGGCGAAATTCTTATTTATTACCGCCGACGATACCAATCAATTGCACACAAAAGATATCCGGCAATATCTTGAATACGTCCTCCAGCGAATGGATCTGAAAAGGGATATTCATTTTTATACCAATACTACCATTGATACGCTGGATTACTCAGGCACTTCATTAAACAGTGGCAGTAAAGTAGTATTGGCCGCTTATGGAGATAGTATCCGTACACTTGTTACCGAGGTTCCCCAGGCATTGAAAGAACTGGTAGCTTTTGAAAACGCGCAATTGGTAATGCCGGGAGTAGTGACTATTCAAACCAATGCGTTTACCAACTATGAAAATGCAAGCGCAGAAATAGAAAGATTGAATGAACAATTGAAGCATAAGCTAAGCGATTTGAATGGTTGCCCTTTAATCGTTATTTGCGATAATGCCTCTTTTGTGGCGGAAAGCCTTCGCAACTTTTTATGGGTAAGTTTTACCCGCTGCAATCCCTCGCACGATATGCATGGTATTGATAGTTTTACCGACTACAAACACTGGGGCTGTAATGGCCCGCTGGTAATGGACGCAAGAATAAAACCACATCATGCCCCGCCGGTAGAAATGGATGCAGCTGTGATGAAAAAGACTGACCGGTTATTTGAAAAAGGCGGTAGTTTATACAATACCCCAACCACCTGACACAAAACAATTCTTTACAAACAGTAATTACTAACTTCACTGTTTATAGTCAATCAAGAAACATTCATGCATAAATTATCGATAGCGGCGCTGATAGTGCTACTGGCCAGCGGTTGTAGTTCCTCCAAAAAAGTAATAGCAGAAAAACCCTTTGAACTGGAGAAAACATTGTTGTGGGAAATCAGTGGTAATGGTTTGTCACAGCCTTCTTATTTGTTTGGCACCATGCACCTGCTCTGTGCCGACGATGCCAAATTAAGTGATTCATTGCGCTATGCCATTCGTGTCGCCAAACAGGTTTACTTTGAAATCGATCTCGACAATATGGTAGAAATGATGGGAGCGATGCGTTACCTGAATATGAACAACAATACCAAATTGTCGGATTTAATTACAGCGCCAGAATACAAACGCGTGAAGGATTATTTCTCCAAAAATAAAACCATGCTGCCCCTTTCCATGATGGAGCGCATGAAACCCTATTTCATTACTTCCCTTATTTCTGAAAGCAAATTTCCCTGTCCTGCCAAGGATGGTATGGAACAGGTGATAATGAAGGAAGCAAAGAAAGATGGCAAAAAGATAAACGGACTTGAAACAATCAGGTTCCAGGCAAGTGTGTTTGACAGTATCCCTTACCAGCGGCAGGCAAAGGATTTGGTAAAGATGATTGACAGTTCCGGCAAGGGGGATGATGACAGCGATGCGAAACTGATGGAAGTGTACCGCGCACAGGATTTGAATAAGATGCAGCAATTAACCGCCGGTGAAGAAGGATTGAATGAATACCTGGATTTGCTGTTGTACAACCGCAATGCCAACTGGGCGAAGAAAATGCCTGATATAATGGTGGGCAAACAAACTTTGTTTGCAGTAGGGGCGGGACACCTGGGTGGTGAAAAAGGCGTTATCAATTTATTGCGCAAAGCCGGGTATACGCTGCGGCCCGTAACGCATAAACCGGGTCTTGAAATGAACAGCAATTAAAAACATCAATTATCAGACCAACGTATATTATATTATTGACACTGATAATT
>Ga0209069_10001776_pt1 | contig 11078 bp, 4 predicted proteins | sample Str013_2_FD_187202 | JGI IMG/M metagenome (GOLD analysis project Ga0209069, IMG submission 187202) | Freshwater sediment microbial communities in response to fracking from Pennsylvania, USA - Straight Creek_MetaG_SC_2013 (SPAdes) (version 2) | ecosystem: Environmental > Aquatic > Freshwater >...
TTTCCAAGCAATGCAAAAAACCGGAGTTGGCCGCCTGCTATTTTCGAATAAAAATTCGCTGCCCTCAGTGCCGAACCGCCATCATTTGTGCTCATGCGAAATTCGCGGCCCGTTGGTAACGGAACTACTGTCACACTAAGCGGTTGCCCGCTTAGAAACGTTCCATTTATATCGGCATCGGCAATCTTGCCAGCTCTGGCACGTAAGACAGCGTCAACGTTGCTGATGATCTCGCCACGATTTGCAGTCACGCGATCAAAATGAGCGTGCATTGTGAAGTCTTGCCCTTCAGCCGTACTTGCCGACGCGCTGTCCGGCGTCGAAGCGGCCGGCGATATCAGTGTTTTGATGTATGGCCTTGCATCAAAATTCTTTCCGGTCAGCGAAAGGTCGACCGTGCCTTCGCCTGGTGTAATACGGGCCGAGAACACATTGTCTTCATCAAGTTTAATTTGGTCCATTATGACAGATTGTAACTTGCCTTTCAGTGAGGTCTTAATGTTTCCACGGAGATGCAATCCATCACCATCAAGTACAAAATTGTCGATGCTTCGACCTTCAGAGGTGCTGCGTACCACAAATGATGCTTTGGTTCCTGGCGTGGCATCGCGTTTCCAACTGATTGCCGCCAGCTTCATTTTCACTTGGGAAAGGTCGGCATCAATTGCAACTTCAGTTTCACCAGCATCGCTCTTATCAATTGTGGCGTGAACTGGCATCGGACCAGAAATGTAATCTACCATTTTCATGCCCATTTTTTCACGGGTCTTTTCATCAAGCGTGGCACTTATCGTTGCTTTGGACTGCCCACCCGTGCGCGGCTTTTGCCATTGGATCTTGGCAGGCAAGCCGTTTAGCTTTGCTGGGCCTGCAATTGAAATTGAATCTGGAAAAATATCAACATTGAATTGACCTTCCGACAGATCAACGCCTGGAATAATGTTGGCAAGAGCGACGTTAGAAAGCCTCACATCAGTGCTAAAGTCGATCCGATCTTTGGGGACATTATTAATCAACGGCAGCTTGAGGCCAATGCTTGCTTCGGCCTCGCCCTGCAAGTTTGTGAACTCTTCGATTTTTGTTTTTATCACGTCAAGTTCAGGCTGACTTGCGAACGCCAGCATGGCATTGATAGGTGCTGACAACTCAAAAGCGAAGATCCCTGGTACTTCGTCTAACATGACATCTTTTGCAATAAAGTCACCACTGTTTAGTTTAATCGTTTGTCCACCATCCAAACTCGTTTGACCTGAGGTAACCTTGAGTTCGAAGTCATTATCAGTTTGGCCTCCTTCGCCTGCCCCATTTGTCAATATGGGCAGCGTTTTAAGATAACGGGTGCTCACGTCTTTAAGTTTGAATGTGAACGCCACGGAGTTTTCGGGCAACCTTTTCTCAGCTTTGGCTTTGGCCAGCGCATTAGCACTCAAATTGACTTGAAAAGTCCCTTCAGTTACTCGTCCATCAACAACATTTTCATTGATCCAGTTTCTTGAGTTTGGCGCGATGATCGGTGGCCAAACGGTTTTCAAAAATTCCGCAGATATATCCCTGACGCGCCCTGCCAAATGAATTGCGGGTGATTGTTCGCCGCTGCTGATCGAGCCGCGCATGCGAACACCAGTGTTGCCTGACATCACAACAAAGTCCTCTATTTCAAGGCTCGCATCTGTAACGCCTGCTTGGCCTGTAAACTCGACATGATCGACGACAATCGGATCAACCTTTTTGCCGGCCGCATTTAGGCTGACGTTATGAGCCTTCATTTGAATTCTGACGGCGGATAATTTTCCGTCTGCTCCCCGTACCGGTGCAATGTTACCAGAAAGATCAGCACGTGTGCCACCGACAACGAGGGATGAATCTATAACATCGAAGCTTGATTGGTCAGGTCGATACTTGACATTCAATGTCCCGTTGTCGATGTCGATAGGTTGGGCCACAAAGTCTGGCAGGCTTAGACGGCCTTTGCCAGCTGTAAACTCGGCAGATGCAGTAGTCAGACCGCCGCTCTCGGTCGCCTCAAGTTCAATATGGCCTGCCAAAGGAATGCGCACTTTAGCAAACTGCGAAAGTGCGAATATTTTATCGGCCAAATCGGCCGGTATTACATTGTCTACAGTTGCGCTGACGGCAAAGTTCTTTTGATCGTGTCGATAAGTGGCGGAAAATTCAGTATGCCAAGGCTCCTTTGCAGTGTTGACATCGGCTTTTGCCAAAATCACAAAGCCATATGGCATTTTGCGAAAGGTTAAATCGGCATTGGGCGCAAACCAATTGGCAGAGTTGGCATCGTCATAGACATTAATCGAAGCCGATGTGATACGAATGTCTTCCAAAGAGGAAAGCGAACTGCCGTCATTGCGATCATCCAACAACGCGATGAGTTTTGCACCAGATGTTTGGTTGGTAATTTCTGGTTTTGCATCGCTATTGCGATCAGTTTTCCCGCTTTGTGTATCATCAGAGGAAATGCTTTGATCAGTTTGGGCTTCGTTGACCGAAGCCTCCTGCCCGCCCACGCCAAGCTCCACGGTTCCGTCAAGATTTCGTCTTGCGCTTATTTTTGGGCCTATAAGCTCTAAACTTCGAGCAGCGATTTTTCCACTCCATATGGCAGAGCTATCAAGTGTTACCGCCGCACGCGGGGCGTTTGCAATAACAGCACCTGAACTATCTGAAAGAACCAAATTTCGAAATCTGACATGCGGAACATGCGAATTTGAATCAAGCTCAAGAATAGCTGCACCCAGTTGCACCTTCATGTCTTTAAGTTGGCCGTTGATGGCTTGTTCGATGCGATTGTTCAAAAATGAGATTGTTATTGGGCCTTGTGATAGCTTCCAAGCCACCGCGCCTATACTGAGCAACACGATAACAAATACGGCTAGAACACTCCAAGCCGCAAATTTTGCTATTCTTCGCTTCAACCTACCCGACCTATCACTTTAATTGCCCGTCCTTGAATTGCAGTCTTGAATAAAGATTCGGACTACTCACTTCCAATCTTATTTATACGCACAATTGGTTCTTATGGCCACCAAAGCTTGACCAAACAAAGGCAGGGCTTACCCCATGACAAGCAGCTCGAGAGCCTTTATGTTATGCTTTGGACGGCATCCAATTGATAAAGAATCGATAAGCAAATATGATTTTTAAACGTTCAAAATCTGCTCCCCCTAAGCCACCAGCAACTGTGGCTGAGCCATCTTACATTGCTCGAGATACGACTGTTGAGGGCAACATTATGACAGATGGCGAGATTCATATTGACGGCGCGGTCCACGGTATGGTGCGCGCGAATACGTGTTTGGTCGACAACCGAGGCGAAGTAAGGGGTGAAATTTCGGCCGATGTGATCTATGTGCGTGGCCGTGTCATCGGTCCAATAAGTGGCATTCACGTTCAAATCGAGGCAGGCTCACATGTTGAAGGTGACGTGACCAGCGAGACGATTAGCATCGAGAATGGGGCTTATGTCCTCGGGTCAATCCGTCATGTCGCGCCACCGCCTGGCCAGCCAATCGATATTTTTGCAAAGTTAGAGGCACCCGAAAACGCTGCACTCGATCAAACTTCAGAAAATGTGCGTCCGTTTAAAGCGCCAAAGCAAAATTAGTCAATGTCTTCAACGGCTCCGGGCGCATTGCCGTGAATTTTTTGCGCCAATGAAGCTTGAATGAAATCGTCGATCTCGCCACCCAGAACCGCTGTCGGATTTGTACTGGTAAATCCCGTACGCAAATCTTTTACGAGTTGATAAGGCTGCAATACATAAGACCGAATTTGATGACCCCAGCCAATGTCGGTTTTCTTGGCGTTGGCGGCATCAACTTTATCCTGCTTCATTTGCAGTTCGCGTTCATACAGACGCGCTTTCAACATTTTCATCGCTGTTGCCCGGTTTTATGCTGAGAGCGCTCGGCCTGACAGGCAACGATGATGTTTGTCGGGACGTGCGTGATACGCACTGCGGAGTCGGTGGTATTAATATGTTGACCACCTGCACCCGAGGCTCGGTAGGTATCAATTTTTAAATCGCTTTCAATAATCTCGATGTTGATGTTGTCATCGATGACCGGATAGGCCCAAGCAGACGAAAAGGACGTGTGACGACGCGCATTCGAATCATAAGGCGAAATGCGCACCAATCGATGTACGCCTGACTCAGTTTTCAATTTGCCATAGGCATTTTTGCCTTTGATTTGCAGTGTACAAGATTTGATGCCGGCCTCTTCACCATCATGTTGGTCAAGAACCTCGACCTTGAATTTGTTAAGATTGGCCCAGCGCACATACATGCGCATCAACATTGAAGCCCAATCCTGACTTTCAGTGCCCCCTGCTCCAGCGTTAATTTGCAAATAGCTATCATTTCCATCGGCTTCGCCAGACAAAAGCGCATCAAGCTCGGCTGCGGCCACGTCTTTCTTTAATGTGGATAATGCCATTTCGGCGTCTTTCACAATGGATTGGTCGCCCTCGGCATCGCCCATGCCGATAAGTTCAATGCTGTCAGCCATTGTCGTTTGGATTTTGAGAATCCCGCTAATACGATTGTCCAAATCTTGGCGCTTTTTCATCACCTCTTGGGCTTTCTGGGCATCGTTCCAAAGCGACGAATCTTCTGCGCGCGCGTTAAGTTCGGCTAATTCACGGATTGAGTTGTCCCAGTCAAAGATGCCTCCGGAGCAAGCCTAACGACTGCTCAATTTCTTCAACAAGCTTGACCATTTCAGCGCGCATAATTGATCTATCCAATAAAATTGATTTGCTAGGCGCTCAATAGAGGCCGTTGCCTGCTTGCGTCAACCCATCATCGGCGGCCGCTCCAGGGGGCACCAGAACAACGCCTTCACCTGCTGCCTTTGGGGCACCTGCACCCGCAACACCATTGCCAATAACAATGGTGTTGGCCGGTGGTTCATCTCCAGGTTTGAATGCTTCTAAAATTACGCCGTCTTCGCCAAATATTCCGCGCTTACCGGTATTGACATGGATGGGGATCAGCTCAATGGCGCGTGGTACACGAAAGGGAACCGCAGCTTTGTCTTTCAAGGCAAGTTTCATAAAATCGGCAACGATAGGTGCTGCAAGCTCGCCACCGGTACGTCCTTTGCCCATGGGTTTTGGATTGTCATACCCCACATAAACGCCAACTGTCAGGTCGGGTGTGAACCCAACAAACCAAGCATCGCGTTCATCGTTGGTTGTGCCGGTTTTTCCCGCCACGGGTTTGCCAAGAACAAGCATTTTTTTGCCAGTACCGCGCTCAACAACACCTTCCATCATTGATGTAATTTGATAGGCAGTATAGGGGCTCATCACCTGCTCACGATTGTCAATTAGTTCAGGCTCGGGCGCGCTCGGGTCAAATTTCTCCTGCTTGCAGCCTGTGCATTCTCGGTCATCGTGGCGGTAAATGGTTTGGCCATAACGATTTTGAATGCGGTCGATCAAAGTTGCGTCAACCTTTCTGCCACCATTGGCAATGATCGCGTAGGCCGTGGTCATTTTGAGGAGTGTGGTTTCACCTGCCCCCAAAGCCATTGCAAGTTGGTGGGGCATTTTATCATAAATGCCAAGTCGCTGGGCCAAATCAGCAATTTTGGTCAATCCCAAACTATCGGCCAAGCGCACGGTCATGGTATTGCGTGATTGTTCAATGCCGCGCCGCAAGGTGGACGGGCCGAAGAAATTCTTTTCATAATTCTTTGGTTTCCAAACGTCGCCGTTTTGTAATTTATATTCGACTGGCGCATCTAGCAAAACCGAGGCCGGAGAATAACCATTCTCAAGAGCTGCGGCATAGACAATGGGTTTAAACGATGAACCAGGCTGACGCGTTGCCTGCACTGCGCGATTAAATTGGCTGCTGCCATAAGAAAAGCCACCAACCATTGCTAATACACGTCCGGTGTGAGGGTCCATGGCGACCATTGCGCCCTCAACATCGGGCAATTGAACCAAGTGCCAAATTTGAGGCTGCCCCGAAGGCGCGACGTAAACTATGTCACCTTTTGCCAAAACCTGTGTTGCAGTTTTGATTTCCTTGCCCAATTCGGTACCGTCGACATATTTGCGTGCCCATGTCATCAGACTGACCGGAATTGTGCCCACTTCGCGTTCGGCACCCAATTCGCCATTGCTCAAAAACTTGGGCTGCAAACCAATAGAAGCGGAGTCAGCTGTCACATCGGTTACAATCGCCGCGCGCCATGGTGCTGCATCGGCAGCCAAATGAATTGTACTTAGATATTTAGCCCAATCCCCGCCTTGCAAATCGACATGTTCGATCGCCCCACGGAAACCACGTTTGCGGTCGAACCCAATCAGTCCACGCGCCAAAGCCTGTCTTGCGAATATCTGCATTTTTGGTTCAAGCGTTGTATGCACAGAATAACCGCCTTTGTTCAGGGCGTCTTTGCCGTACATCTGCACAAGGTCGCGCCTTGCTTCTTCTGCAAAGCCTTCTGCCGCAAACAACTGGACGCCAAAGGGGCGTGGATTAACTTTGAATGGTTTGGCTTGAGCTTCTGCTAATTCTTGCTCGGTGATATATCCGTTCTGGAACATTTGCAGCAGAACCCAATTACGGCGGACCAAAGCGCGCTCAGGAAATTTAAATGGGTTATAATTGTTTGGCCCTTTTGGAAGTGCTGCCAAATATGCCATCTCTTCCAAACTTAACTGATCAAGTGGCTTGCCAAAATAATTGAGCGAAGCTGCAGCGATACCGTAAGAGTTCAACCCTAAAAAAATATCATTCAAATAGAGTTCAAGAATCTGGTCCTTGGTGAATGAACCTTCAATTCGCTGGACGATAAGTGCTTCCTTCAGCTTGCGGCTCATCGTTTGTTCATTGCCGAGCAGAAAGTTTTTGGCAACTTGCTGGGTAATTGTTGATGCGCCTACGATCTGGCCATGGCCTGTGAGTTTCACTTGTGCATAACGAATAATCGCGCTGGTGATGCCTTTCCAATCAAGGCCGTTATGTTGATAGAAATTTTTATCTTCGGCGGACATATAAGCTTGGATCAATCGCTTTGGAACTGAATCGATTGGCACAAACAAACGGCGTTCTTCCGCGAATTCTGCGAGCAAAGAACCATCTGCTGCGTGCATACGCGTCATCACAGGCGGCTCCCATGAAGCCAGCTGCTTATAATCGGGCAAGTCTTTCGAAACGTCATAGATCATGTACATGCCAGCACCAGCCAGACCAACGAAGATCATAAACAATGCGCCAAATAGCCAACCGAAAAATCTAAGCATGCCGCCCTATCTTAGTCACTTGCGCCGGATTATCCGACTTTAAGGCTTGGCGTTAGCATGATTCAGGCTTGTGCCAAACCCTCAAAAGACACAGCGAGTTAGGCTTGGATTGTGGCGAAGGCGCGGCGCTAGTTTGCGCTGAGTTTGGTTGCCGCTGGTCCGAAATAGTCGTCAACAGCATGTGTCATTGCAGTCGCCATGTTGTTGCGCCAATCAGCCGAATTCAACAAATTTTCGTCCTCGGAACTGCTGAGATAGCCGAGTTCTACTAAAACAGACGGAACATCTGGTGCCTTCAAAACAACAAAGGCCGCCGATCGGACAGGCTTGCCAGTAAACCGCGCATAAGGCTGCAATTGAGTTACAGCTTTTTTTGCAAAATATAGTGCTTGATTTTTCGACTCGCGCTGGGCCAAGTTGATCAAAATATCAGACACCGTTTTGGTTTGATTACCAAGGTCAATTCCAGCGATCACGTCGGCGCGATTTTCTTTTTGTGCTAAGGCTTCAGCTTCAGCATCAGTTGCCTTGTCTGATACCGTATAGAGTGTCGTTCCGCGCACGTCTTTCTCATCGACTGTATCGGCGTGAATAGCAATGAAGAGATCGGCTTTGTTTTCACGGGCGATTTTGACTCGCTCATCGAGGCTGATGAATGTGTCGCTGTCACGTGTCATCACCACTTTATAGTGTGTCGACTTTTGCAAAGCATCACGCAGTGCTATGCCATAGGCAAGCACAACATCTTTTTCTTTAGTCTTTTTGTGGCTAATGGCACCGGGGTCAATACCTCCGTGGCCAGGATCTATAACAATGATTTTGCGTAGTTCGGCTTCGATAGGCTGAGGCGGAGGGACTGCGGCTGGAGAAATGGTTGCTGTTTGTTCGGCGGAACTTCCCGAGGCCACCGGAGTATTCTCCTTTTCATAGGTCAACTGAAAATTCTCTGGCGTCGTTGGCAAAATTTCAACAACGATATGGGCCGGCTTTTTACCTTTGGCAGGAATGACTTGTGATTTTCCAATCAAAACCGGCCCAGTAACATCCAAGACAATTCGGGACTTGCGATCTTCAACCAGACCATAGCGAAATGATCGGATCAGCCCTCCGGCCTTGCGGCCTGCTCCTGCTGGCAAGTCGAAGCTGACATCGGCAATGTCAATGATGACCCGATAAGGCGCTTTTAATACTGTCGCACTGAAACCTACAGATGAATTTACATCTGCTTCAAAGCGCGTTGATTGCAATGTCCCTGAAATACGAGCAGCCGAAATGACAACATCCTGGGCTTGCGCAAAAACACAAAAAGCGCTCAATAGCACTGAGGCGAAAACCAGGCGAAGTATCGGGGTGATGTTTTTTCGCATTGAAAAATATATGCTTTTTGACTTTTTTACGAAATTGTTGCTGTATAAAAGCACGCTAAAGCGGTGTGGTTAACCCAAGGTTATGATCGAGCGGCTATCGCGTTTTTGGGCAAATTGTAACCCAAATTCTTTGCTGCCCTTGCAAAGTCGGCTCATGACACCTACAAAGGAAGTGTCTTTAACGCAGACTCAAGTTTCAACTTGCGGCTGCATAAGCAAAAGTTTCGTGTTGGTTAGGTGTCCGAGCTAGTTAGCTAGCCTGCCAAATGCGTAGATGTGGAATCCTCCGTGGGGTTCAAGAAGCCCTTTTTGGTGAAGGCACCATAAAAGGCAAAGCGTTTTAACCGTTCGACATTTGTCGGACATAAGGTCAACTAGGACATGCTCCACCCTGTCGCGCATATGATTGAAACTTCAAGTCTCAATGGCTTGTTGGCTCATGGCGCATTTTTGCAGCGTGTGTCGGCCATGCCCAATTTTGTAAGCGGCCCTGTGGCCTCATCTGATTTCTCAAATTCGGACAGAAATTTAGATATTGCCCAGCCGTCGCTTGCGCGAAGGAATATGAACCATGGGTTCAAAAATGTTAATCGACGCCAGTCAACCGGAAGAAACCCGTGTTGTCGTGGCCCGCGGCAATCGTCTTGAAGAATTTGATTTCGAAAGCGCTTCCCGTACTCCCCTCAAGGGCAATATCTATCTTGCCAAAGTTACCCGCGTAGAGCCATCGCTTCAGGCGGCTTTCGTGGACTATGGTGGGAACCGTCACGGATTTTTGGCGTTTGCCGAAATTCATCCTGATTATTATCAAATCCCGATTGCTGACCGTATGGCGCTGATCGCTGAGCAAGAGGCAGAAGAAGCTGAGCAAGACGAAGATGATGATCTCGAAGACAATCATCCCCCTGCTCACGACAATCAACCCGACGCAAACATTACAGATGATCATGAGCATCATGGCGAAGAAGCTCATGACCATCATCATGATCCTGAACCCATGGCGTTGGAACAAGCGCCAGAGCCTGCTCATGTTTCCGAGCCCGTCTTAGACACAGAAGAATTGGTCGCTGAAGAACATGGCGAAGCTGAACTACATGATGATGCAGCACCTCCAGCCGCGCCACAAGGTGGTGAGCTTGAGGTTGTTGAAGGTGATGCTGACAGCCAGAAGATCGAAACCATTGGCGAAGAAGATGCGATGGAAGAACTTCCACAGCGTTCGCGCCGCCAACCACGTCGCCGCTATAAAATTCAAGAAGTGATCAAGCGCCGCCAAATTCTTTTGGTTCAAGTGGTAAAGGAAGAGCGCGGCAATAAGGGCGCAGCTCTTACAACTTATATGTCACTTGCCGGACGTTATTGCGTATTGATGCCGAACACCGCAAAGGGTGGCGGCATTTCGCGCAAAATTACGGATGCGAGTGATCGTCGTCGATTGAAGGAAGTGGCCAAAGACGTTGAAGTGCCAAAAGGCATGGGCGTTATTGTACGCACGGCAGGTGCACAACGCACACGTCCTGAAATCAAGCGTGATTTTGATTATTTGATGCGCCTTTGGGAATCAGTGCGTGAGCTCACACTGAAATCCACAGCGCCTTGCGTGGTTTATGAAGAAGGCAATATCATCAAGCGTTCGATCCGCGATCTTTATACCAAGGATGTGGATGAAGTGATTGTGGAAGGCGATGCCGCCTACCGTGATGCCAAAGACTTCATGAAAATGTTGATGCCTTCACATGCCAAAAACGTGAAGCCCTACAAAGAGTCTCGGCCTTTGTTCCAGCGCTTCCAAGTTGAAAGCATTTTAGATGGTTTGTATTCTCCATCAGTTACGCTTCCTTCGGGCGGTTACATTGTCATCAACCAAACCGAAGCCCTGGTTGCCATCGATATTAACTCTGGCAAGGCCACGCGCGAACACAACATTGAGGACACGGCAACCAAGACAAACTTGGAAGCGTGTGACGAAATTGCCCGTCAACTTCGCTTGCGCGATTTGGCTGGACTTGTGGTGATCGATTTCATCGACATGGAAGAAAACCGCAACAACCGCGCGGTTGAGCGGCGCATGAAAGATGCGCTGAAGAATGATCGCGCACGCATTCAAGTGGGCCGCATTTCACATTTCGGCTTGCTCGAAATGTCGCGTCAACGTTTGCGTCCAGGATTGCTCGAAGGAACGTTCCGCCCTTGCCCACATTGCGAAGGCCGTGGCATTACACGTTCCATTCCGTCGTGTGGATTGGGTGTGTTGCGCACCATTGAAGAGTTCTTACAAAAAGGCCGCGCTGAAAACTTAACAGTAAAGTGCGCTCGTGAAGTGGCTTTCTATTTGCTCAATGAAAAGCGCGATAGTCTGCTGATCATCGAACAGGCTTATGGCATTTCTATTTTCGTTCAGCCGAGCGACGACGTGAAAGGCCCACAAGCTGTTAT
>Ga0209069_10001777_pt1 | contig 11074 bp, 8 predicted proteins | sample Str013_2_FD_187202 | JGI IMG/M metagenome (GOLD analysis project Ga0209069, IMG submission 187202) | Freshwater sediment microbial communities in response to fracking from Pennsylvania, USA - Straight Creek_MetaG_SC_2013 (SPAdes) (version 2) | ecosystem: Environmental > Aquatic > Freshwater >...
GCCCGGCCAGGATCTCGACGCAGCGCTGGCCGACGTGCGCACCGCCATAGAACTGGCGCCGGCGCACATCTCCCATTACCAGCTGACGATGGAGCCGGGCACGGTGTTCGGCGGCCGTCCACCCGCGGGCCTGCCGGATGACGAACTCGCGTTCGAGATCCAGCTGCAATGCCAGCAGGGGCTCGCGGCGGCGGGCTATCGGCAGTACGAGACCTCGGCCTATGCGCGTCCCGGCGCGCAGTGCGCGCACAACCTCAACTACTGGCGCTTCGGCGATTACCTCGGTGTCGGCGCGGGCGCGCACGGCAAGATCACCTCGACCGCAGACCAGGCAGTCACGCGCACGGTGCGCGAGCGCGAACCGCGCCGCTATCTCGCGCGCGGTCACCAGGGCGCGCCCGTGACCACGCTCGTAACAGACACGGAACTGCCCTTTGAATTCATGATGAATGCGCTCCGGCTCGTCGATGGCTTCGACGAGGAGCTGTATGAATCCCGTACCGGCCTCGCCTGGGAGACCGTCGCTCCCCGAGTCGACCGGTTGGCCAGCCGTGGCCTGCTGATAGGAACTGATGTACCGGGGGTCTGGCGGTCCACCGAACTCGGGCGGCATTTCCTAAACGACCTGATCGCCGAATTTTTGCCAGCACCGTCGCGGGGTTAGGCGACAACGCGCCGCGGCACGCGCTCTTATGCACAGCCGGCAGGCGCTCGAACCAAGAATTAGCGAATTACACCATGCATTGCAGGCCAGTTGACATTTGTAAGATCTAACTCATTGATTGTATAAGCTGTAATTTATTGGTCATTTTCTGTCCAAACCAAAAGAAAGGCTAAAATGGCGTGCAAAGGGAGGCCGCGGGGCGCGGTTCTGCACAGAGTTATCCACAGAATTTGTGGATAAATGGCCCTGGAAGCCGCCGCCGAACCGGCCTACTTGTAGGGAGGGCGGTACACGGCTAGACTGCGCGCCCCTTTCGATTGCCGGCTCGACCGGTGTCGGCCCCAAGGTGGCGTCCATGAAAGCAGCTACACATCCCGATTACACCGAAATTTCCGTGACCTGCAGTTGCGGGAACAGCTTCAAGACGCGCTCGACCCTGGGGCACGACCTGCAGGTGGAAGTGTGCTCGAACTGCCACCCTTTCTATACGGGCAAGCAGAAGATGGTCGACACGGCCGGTCGCGTCGACAAGTTCCGCAAGAAATACGCGGCCGCCGCGGCGCGCTGAGCCGCGTCTCACTCCGCGCGGGCGTTGCCCGCGCTGCCCAGGTCATGATTCGCCACCGCCGGCGTCGGGCGTGGTGTGTGACGCGACACCTTGATTCCATAATGCGCACATGTAACGCTGCGATTCGATATGGAAAAACCGCCCTTCGATCTGATCAACACGGCAACCGGCACGAAGACACAACTGCCGGTCCGCACCGGCACGATCGGCCCGGACTGCCTCGACATAGCCGAACTCAGCAAGGACCAGGGTGTATTCACCTTCGACCCTTCCTTCGGTGTCACGGCCAGCTGCGAAAGCAAGATCACCTACATCGACGGCGACGCCGGGGTGCTGCTGTACCGCGGCTACCCGGTGGAGCAGCTCGCGGCGCGCAGCAGCTTCATGGAAGTGGCCTACCTGCTCATCTACGGTGAGCTGCCGAATGCCGACCAGCTGAGCCGCTATCGCACCAGCATCACGCGGCACACGATGATCAACGAGTCGCTGCTGCGCTTCACCAACGGTTTCCACCACAACGCGCACCCGATGGCCATGGTGTCCGCGGTGGTGGCCTCGATGGCGGCGTTCTACTACGACTCGATGGATATCCATGATCCGCGCCATCGCGAGATCTTTTCCCACCGCATCATCGCCAAGCTCCCGACCATCGCCGCCGCCGCGCACAAGCACGCGCTCGGCCAGCCGTTCATCTACCCGCGCAACGACCTCGATTACTGCGCCAACCTGCTCAACATGTTCTTCGCGGTGCCCTGCGAGCCCTACCACGTCGATCCGGTGGCGGCCCAGGCGCTCGACCTGCTGCTGATCCTGCACGCCGATCATGAACAAAACGCCAGCACCTCAACGGTGCGGCTCGCTGGCAGCACCGGCGCGAATCCCTACGCTGCCATCTCGGCGGGCGTTTCGGCGCTGTGGGGCCCGGCGCATGGCGGTGCCAATGAAGCCGTGCTCGACATGCTCGAGCAGATCGGCACCGCTGACCAGATCCCGAAGTACCTGGCGCTCGCCAAGGACAAGGCCAGCCACTTCAAGCTCATGGGCTTCGGGCATCGCGTCTACAAGAACTTCGACCCGCGCGCCAAGCTGATCCGCGAGGCCTGCCACCGGGTGCTCAACAAGCTCGGCAGCACCGATCCGCTGTTCGAGCTCGCGCTGCGGCTCGAGGAAATCGCCCTCAAGGACGAATACTTCGTCTCCCGCAAGCTTTACCCCAACGTTGATTTCTACTCCGGCGTGATCTACCGGGCGCTGGGCGTGCCGCGCTCGATGTTCACGGTGATGTTCGCGATCGCGCGCACCGTGGGCTGGGTGGCGCACTGGATGGAGATGATCGCCGACCCGGGGATGCGCATTGTCCGGCCGCGCCAGCTCTACACCGGCCCGACGCGACGTGACTACGTCGATGTCGGCTGGCGCACCTGAGCCCGCCGGGGCTCAGGCTCCGGGGCGGTCTCCGGCCGTCAGCAGCGCTTCCACTTCCGAGACGTCGGCGCGGCGCATCGGCCGGCCGTCCACCGGGCTGACCGGCGTCTGGCGGATGCCGTCGACCGGAAACACCGTGGCGCGGATCGTGTAATCACCGAGCTCGAAGCGCACCGCCGGGTAGACCTGGAAGCGCTCGGCGTCGAGCCGCAGGCGATGTTCGCCCATCTCGTGGCTGACGCCGCGGTCGAGCAGGCTGAGGGCTACGGCGTCCGGATTGTCGACGAACAGGTGCAGCTGCACGTCGCTGTGCGCGGTGGCCGAGCCGGTCAGTACCGGGCCGACCAGGCGCGGTGAATAGGCCTCCAGCGAGCGCATGGCCCGGAGCGCCACCCGACGCTGCGCCTGCAGCGTCTCGTTATGGGCGTCGCCCCCGAATAACCGCTGGTAGGCGACCAGCGATTCCTCGATCTCGGCGTTGCTGGGCAGCGCGCCTTCCTCGGTGATGCCGAACCGGTCAGCGGCCTTGCGTTTCGCTGCGCGAAAATCCTGGATGCCGTGCTCGGCCATGATGCGTGCCGCCTCTTGGGCGACGGCGCGGCGCAGGTTCTCGCTGCGGGGGGAGTTGCGTCGGGGCACGGTGGCTGACCTTGAACTGGAGGACGGTCTAGAACAGGGGTTCGCCGCCGGCACTGCCCGGATTGCCGGGCATCGCGCTCGCGGTCGGCACCTTGTCGATGAAAAAATACTCGGTCAGGGCCGAGAGGTCGTTGGCGGGCGCCAGCAGGCCGGTCTGCGCACTGATGCGCGCCGTGACGATCCCGGGGGGCACCGGCCGCGGCACGTCCGGCACGCCGCGCAGTCCCTCGCGCATGAATCGCACCCAGACGGGCACCGCGACGCTGCTGCCTTCTTCGCCCTCGCCCAGCGATTGTTCCTGGTCGAAGCCCACCCACACCGTCGCCTCGATGCCTGGATTGAAGCCGTTGAACCAGGTGTCGTGCGATTCGTTGGTGGTGCCGGTCTTGCCGCTGATGTCCTCGCGCCCGAGGGCGCGCGCCCGCACGCCCGTGCCGCGCTTGATCACATCGCCCATGATGTTGTCCATCAGCCAGGCGTTGGCTGCCATGATGATGCGCGGCGCGCGGCGCGCGTTGCTGAGCAGCGGTGGCAGCTGTTCCTCCACGGGCGGGGCGAGCGTCATGACCTTGCTGGTGCGCGGCGCCGGCGCCTCTGCGGCGGCGGACCCCGCGATAGCGGTAGGCCCGGCGGCGGCGCCAGCTGCGCCTGCTGTGCCGCCGGCGTCGGCCGCGGCGACGGGCGAGGCCAGCGGCGAGTTGGCTTCATCGCCCGGCCCGCAGCCGTTGCAGACGATGCGGGGGCTGGCCCGCCATACGGTCTGGCCCTGGCCATTCTCGATGCGCTCGATGAAATACGGAGAGATCTTGTAACCGCCGTTGGCGAAGGCGGCGTAGCCGGTGGCGACCTCGAGCGGTGTCGCCGGCAGGGTGCCGAGCGCGAGCGTCAGGTTGTTGGGCATGACCGCCGGATTGAAGCCGAACCGGGAGGCGTATTCGATCACGTCGGCGGTGCCGACCGCCCGCAGCAGGCGGATCGAGACCAGATTGCGCGAGTGCACCAGGGCCTCGCGCAGGCGAGTCGGTCCGCTGAAATTGCCGCCGTCGTTCTCCGGGCGCCAGGTCTGCTCGATGCCGCCATCGGCGACGACCACCGGCGCGTCCATGATGACGCTCGCCGGCGTGAACTCATGCTCGAGTGCCGAGGAATACAGGAACGGCTTGAATCCGGAACCTGGCTGGCGGCGCGCCTGCGTCACGTGGTTCCAGGCGTTGCTGAAGTAGTCGAAGCCGCCAACCAGTGCCACCACGGCGCCGTCCTGCGGGTCGAGCGCGACCAGCCCACCCGCCACGGCGGGGATCTGCGCAAGCTGCGCGGTGCCTTGGCCGTCGCTGACCACGTAGATCAGGTCGCCGCGCTGCAGGACCGCGTCGGCCTTGCCGGTTGCGGAATTGCCGCGCGCCCACGACATGCCGTCCCAGTTGATCTGGGCGTAGCCGCCGCCACGCACGTACACCCGGGCGGCGGTTGGCGCGACCGATACCACCGCGGCCGGCAGCAGGTTGCCCACCGGCGGCAGGTTGGCGAGCAGCGCATCGAGCTCGCGCGGTCCGGCGGCAGCTTCGAACTTCGTGCGGCGCACCGGGCCGCGGTAGCCGTGGCGGCGGTCGTACTCGATCAGCCCCAGGCGCAGTGCGCGGTTGGCGGCGGTCTGCAGCCGCCCGTCGATCGTGGTGATGGCCTTGTAGCCGGCGTTGACCGCGGCCTCGCCAAACCGCTCCACCACCACCTGGCGGGCGATTTCCGCGACGTAGGCCGCCTCGATGGCCGTACGCGGCGCAAATTCGCGCGGCTTGATTTCCTCGTTCATGGCCCGGCGGGCCGTGTCCGGGTCGATGAAGCGGAGCGCCAGCATGCGTTGCAGAACGTAGCGGCGGCGTTCGGTGGCGTGCCGCGGGCTGGTGACGGGGTTGTAGCGCGAGGGCGCCTGCGGCAGGCCACCGAGCATGGCGGCCTCGGCGACCGAGAGCTCGGGCAGCGACTTGCCGAAGTAGACCTCGGCCGCCGCCTCGACCCCATAGGCCCGCTGACCGAAGAAGATGACATTCAGGTAGGTCTCGAAGATCTCCTGCTTCGTGAACTGGTGCTCCATGCGCAGCGTCACGAAGATTTCCTGCAGTTTCCGGCCGATGGTCTTGTCATGCGTCAGGAACATGTTGCGCGCCGTCTGCATGGTGATGGTGCTGGCGCCCTGGGCGTAGTCGCCGGTGGTCAGGTCGACGTACATGGAGCGCAGCATGCTGAAATAGTCGATGCCGCCGTGGCGGAAGAAGCGGTCGTCCTCGGCGGCCAGGAAGGCCTCGCGCACCAGCTTGGGGATTTCGTCGTAGCTGACCGGCACGCGCCGCTGTTCGCCGATCTGGCTGATGAGCGCACCGCTCCGTGTGTAGACGCGCAATGGTACCTGCAGCGGCAGGGAGCGCATGCTCGCGGCACTCGGCAGCGTGGGCGCCAGATATACATAGCTGGCCAGAAATGCATAGATGACGCCCAGCACCAACACCACGGCGACTGCTGCCAGGCCGATCAATACTCGCAGCGTGCGGGACTTCACCAAATGGGACTCCGTTTGTTGCCTTCGACGGCGCTGGCGTGTTGAAGTGCGGGACCGTGACATATGACAGCCAACTGACACGCCCTAATCGACGTGCCGACTCGACCGCTGTGACCTTGCGGGGTGAATTCCGTGAGGCTACTCACGTTCAATTTAACCGATGGCTGATATATATTGCCGGGCAGATTAGTGCAGGTTCGCCGTCGTGGCGCGTATCTTACTGATAAGGAAGGGAAACTGTGTTCCTGTTCTCGCGTAAGAGCCGCCAGTTACTGGGGTTGGACATTACAACCTCCTCGATCAAGCTGATCGAGCTGGCTAATTCGGGTGGTCAATACGTCGTCGAATCGTACGCGGCCGAGGCGACGCCCGCGAATGCCATGAATGAAAAGACGCTAGTCGACCCCCAGGCGGTCGGCGAGGCCATCCGCCGGGCGGTCAAGCGTTCCGGCGCCACCAGCACCGAGGTCGCCATCGCCATCAGCGGCGATGCGGCCATCACCAAGGTCATCCAGATGCCCAAGGGGCTGCGTGACGCCGACCTGGAGGCCCAGGTCGAGATGCAGGCCGACCAGTACATCCCCTTCCCCATGGACGAGGTCGCCTACGATTTCGAGGTGCTGGGGCCGTCGGAGAAGGACGCCGAGTCGGTCGATGTGCTGCTGGTGGCCTCGCGCTCCGACAACGTCGAGCAGCGCCGCGCCGCGGTCGCCGCCGCCGGCCTCAACGTCCGCATCGTCGACGTCGAGGCGTTCGCGCTGGAAAACGCCTGCAAGCTCATGACCCACCAGATGCCCGATGGCGGCATCGATCGCACCATAGCGGTGGCCGATTTCGGCGCCAGCAGCACCACCTTCAGCGTGCTGCGCAACCTCAAGATCATCTACACCCGCGACTTCGCCTTCGGTGGCCAGCAGCTCACCGAGGAAATCATGCGCACCTACGGCCTGACCATGGAAGAGGCCGGGCGCGCCAAGAAGGAGGGCGGGCTGCCGGGCAACTTCCAGGCCGAGGTGCTCGATCCGTTCATCGACGACATGACCCAGCAGGTGAGCCGTTCGCTGCAGTTCTACCTGGCCTCGGGCAGCGGGCGCGAGCAGCCCGAGAAGATCCTGATCTGCGGCGGCTGCGGCAACGTCACCGGGGTCGCCGACGTGATCCAGAGCCGGGTGGGCATCACCGCCGAGAAGGGCGACCCATTCGGCCAGATGAAGCTTTCGGCGCGCGCGCGCGCCCAGGCCGTGCAACGCGATGCCACGGCGCTGTTGACGGCCTGCGGCCTGGCCCTGCGGAGTTTTGACTGACATGCCACGCATAAACCTGTTGCCCTGGCGTGACCAGCAGCGCAAAGAACGCAAGCTGGCGTTCTTCGTGTCGCTCGGCGGCGCCGCGTTCGGCGCGCTGGTCGCCGCCTTCGCCGGCTACCTGCTGTTCAAGTCGATGATCGGCTCGCAGGAGCAGCGCAACGAGCGGCTGCGCACCGAGATCAAGACCGTCGATCGCCAGATCGAGGAAATCAACGACCTCGAGACCCAGAAGCAGCGCTTCATCGCGCGCATGCAGGTCATCGAGAAGCTGCAGCGTTCGCGCTCCGAGGTCGTGCACCTGTTCGACGAAATCGCCAAGACCATGCCCGACGGCACCTACCTGACCTCCTTCAAGGAGGATGGCAAGAAACTCAAGTTCGAGGGCGTGGCGCAGTCCTCGACGCGTGTGTCGACCTTCATGCGCAATATCTCCGCCTCGCAGTGGATGAAGGATCCCGAGCTCGAGGTGGTGGAGAGCAAGACCGGCAACACCGTGGGCAACAGCTTCGTGCTCGACGCCAGTGCGATCAGCACCAGCGGCGACGAAGAGGCAGCCGGGCCGGCCAAGCCGAAGCACGCAGTCCGCAGCGGAGGTGCGCCATGAACCTGTTGCAGGAACTGCGCGCCCTCGATCCGCGCGATCCGGGCCGCTGGCCGTTCGCGGTGCGCGCCGGCGCGGTCGCCGTGTGCTTCGTGGTCGTGGCGGTCATGGCCAGCTATTTCTTCGTCTGGACCGACCTGAACCCGCAGCTCCAGCAGCTCGAGGACCAGGAGCAGCAGCTGCGCCAGGAATTCCACGAGAAGCATGCCAAGTCGACCAACCTGGACGTCTACAAACAGCAGCTGGCGGATATCGAGAAGTCGTTCGGCGCCATGCTGCGGCAGCTGCCGAGCAAGACCGAGGTCGACAACCTGCTGGTCGATATCTCGCAGACCGGACTGGCTGCGGCGCTCGACCAGAAGCTGTTCCAGCCCGAGGGCGAGATCAAGAAGGATTTCTACGCCGAGCGGCCCATCAAGATCCGCTTTGCGGGCAGCTACCACCAGTTTGGCGCGTTCGTCAGCGGCATTGCCGCGCTGCCGCGCATCGTGACACTGCACGACGTGCAGATCGCGCCGGCCAACAAGAGCGGCGCCGCCGGGAATTTCGACCAGCTGCAGATGGATCTGACGGCCAAGACCTACCGCTACCTCGACGACGAGGAAGTGGCGGCGGCTGAGGCCGACCGGCGCAAGTCGGAGAAATTGGCCAAGCGGCCGACGGGTTGATGAAGCAGATCAAGCAATGGGTAAGCGGATGAAGCAGCATCAAAACCGGATCTGGCAAACGCTTGCGCTGGTCACGCTCAGTGTCAGCGGCCTGGCGGCGTGCTCGGGACGCGACGCCGACCTGAACCGCTTCGTCGACGCGACCAAGAAGGAGCCGGGCGGGCGTGTCGAGCCCCTGCCCGAGGTCAAGCCCTACGACAGCTACGTCTATTCGAGCAGCGCGATGCGCTCGCCGTTCGTGCCCGGAGGCTCGCGCGGCGCAGCCAGCGGGCCGCGCCCCGAGGTGCAGCGCAACCGCGAATTCCTCGAGCAGTTTTCGCTCGACGCGCTGAGGATGGTCGGCACGCTCAAGCTCGACAACCAGAGTTTCGGCCTGGTGCAGGTGGCCGATGGCCGCGTGCAGCGCGTGCTGGTCGGCAATCACCTGGGCCAGAACGATGGCCGCATCACTGAGATCGCCAGCAACAAGATCAGCCTGATTGAACTCGTGCCGGACGGGCTTGGCGGGTACATCGAGCGTCCCGCGGCCCTGGCATTGAACGAGTGACCGGAATGGAGACTAAGCGAATGAAGCGATCAACCGCCGTCAATCACCTGCGCCGCGCCCTCGGGCTGGCGTGGGCCTGTCTGGCCGCAACGCTCGTCACGCAGGGCGCACTGGCCGCCGACGCGCCCGGCAACACGCTGCGGTCGATCGACGTGCAGTCCATGGCGGGCGGCAAGCAGGTCCAGCTTACCCTGCACCTTTCCGGGCCGGCTCCCGAGCCGATGAGCTTCACCATCGAAAACCCGGCGCGCATCTCGCTCGACCTGCCGGGTACGACGCTGGCGCTGCCCTCGCGGCGCATCGACGTCGCTGCCGCGGGCGTGGATACCGTGCTCGCGGCCGAGGCCAACGGCCGCGCCCGCGTCGTGCTCAATCTCGACCGGCTGCAGCCGTACCAGACCCGCGTCGCCGGCAACGACATCATCGTCACCGTGGGCGCCGGCACCGTGGCGGCTACGGCCGTGGCGGCTGCGGCACCCGCTGTGGCTGCCGCCGGCGGGAGCCGCGAGATCCGCAGCATCGATTTCCGCCGTGGTGACGGCGGCGTCGGCCGGCTGGTCGTCAAGCTCTCGGATCCGCGCACCCCCATCAACCTGAGCGAGCAGGGCTCGCAGATCACCGTCAGCTTCGCCGATACCGGCCTGCCCAAGCGGCTCGCGCGCCGCTTCGACACCCAGGATTTCGGCACGCCGGTCTCGGGCTTCGACGCCATGCACGTCAATAACGACACGCGCCTGGTGCTGACTACCACCGGCGAATTCCAGCAGCTCGCCTACCAGTCTGACGACGAGTACGTGGTCGAAGTGCAGCCGGTCACCGCCAAGGCGGCGGCCGCGGCTGCCGATGACAAGCGCATCTACACCGGCGAGAAGCTGTCGCTGAACTTCCAGGACATCGATACGCGCGCGGTGCTGCAGCTGCTCGCGGATGCCAGCGGCCAGAACATCGTGGTCAGCGACACCGTCAAGGGCAGCGTGACGCTGCGCCTGCAGAGCGTGCCGTGGGACCAGGCGCTCGACATCGTGCTGCGCACCAAGGGCCTCGACAAGCGCCGCGATGGCAACGTCATCATCGTCGCGCCATCCGACGAGCTGGCGTCGCGCGAAAAGGCGGACCTGGCCTCGAAGAAGGACATCCAGGAGCTGGCGCCGCTCCATACCGAGTTCCTGCAGATCAATTACGCCAAGGCGTCCGACCTCGCGCTGCTGCTCAAGGGTAACGCCAACGCCAATTCAGTGCTGTCCACGCGCGGCAGCGTGGCCGTCGATGAACGCACCAACACGCTGTTGCTGGTGGATACCGCCCAGGGCCTGGATGCCATCCGCAAGATGGTCACCACCCTCGACATCCCGGTGCGGCAGGTGCTGATCGAGTCGCGCCTGGTCATCGTCAACGACGATTTCGAGCGTGACCTGGGTGTGCGCGCGGGTTACACCGGCATCCATAGTAACGGCAACAATGGCCTGTTCATGACTTCCGGCACCGCGAACAGCACCGACACCGGCCTCGGCTCTGCGCTCGGCAATCTCGCCAGCACCGGCACCGTCAATCCGGTCAAGGTGCCGACCGGTGACAACGCGGCCAGCCGTTACAACGTGAACATGCCGGTCTCGAACCCGGCCGGCAGCCTCGCGTTCCTGCTGCTCGGCTCCGATTACATCGTCGACCTCGAACTCTCGGCTGCGCAGGCCGAAGGCCGCGGCGAGGTGGTCTCTTCGCCGCGCCTCATTACCGCCAACCAGAAGGCGGCGCGTATCGAGCAGGGTACGGAAATTCCGTACCAGGAAGCCGCTTCGAGCGGCGCCACCACGATATCGTTCAAGAAGGCGGTGCTGTCGCTGACGGTCACGCCGCTGATTACGCCGGATAACCGCATCATCCTCGATCTGGTGGTGACCAAGGACAGCGTCGGCCAGGTGGTGGTGACCTCGGGCGGCGTCAACGTGCCGTCGATCGATACGCGCACGCTCACCACGCGCGTCATGGTCGGCGACGGCCAGACCGTGGTGCTCGGCGGCATCCTCGAGACCGATCGCCGTGAGTCCGAGAAGAAGGTGCCCTACCTGGGAGACATCCCGGTGCTCGGCCACCTGTTCAAGAC
>Ga0209069_10001778_pt1 | contig 11073 bp, 9 predicted proteins | sample Str013_2_FD_187202 | JGI IMG/M metagenome (GOLD analysis project Ga0209069, IMG submission 187202) | Freshwater sediment microbial communities in response to fracking from Pennsylvania, USA - Straight Creek_MetaG_SC_2013 (SPAdes) (version 2) | ecosystem: Environmental > Aquatic > Freshwater >...
TTGAAAGACCACAGTGCGGTTCCCGTTTAGAAGAATGCGGCGCTCCACATGCCACTTTACGGCTCGCGCGAGCACCGCGCTCTCCACATCCCGCCCTACGGCAGCACAATCCTCTACAGTGGCTCCGTGGCCCACACGAGCCACGTCCTGCTCCACTATCGGACCTTCATCCAGATCCTCCGTCACATAGTGCGCAGTCGCGCCAATGAGCTTCACGCCGCGATCATGCGCCTGTTGATAAGGTTTCGCGCCCTGAAAGCTCGGCAGGAACGAGTGGTGGATATTGATGGCGCGCTCTTTGAGTTGAGCACACAGCTCAGGTGAAAGGATCTGCATGTACCGGGCAAGTACGACCAGATCGCAGCGCTCATCGCGAATAATCTCCATGAGACGCTGTTCTTGCTTGAACTTATTGGCAGCATTGACCGGCAAGTGATGAAACGGAATATTGTTGGCCGCTGCCAGCTGGTAAAAATCACGGTGATTGGAAATAATTGCTGGAATCTCAATTGCGAGCGCACCAATGCGGTAACGATACAGAAGATCGTTAAGGCAATGCCCAAACTTTGATACTAGTAGCGCGACGCGCGGCTTCACGGCGCAGTCGTGGATAGCCCACTCCATCACAAACGGCTGACTGACCTTCGTGAAGGCATCCCGCAGCTCACCCGCAGTGCGGCTATCGTCGGCATCAAAACACACCCGCATGAAGAAACGGCCTTTGGTGTTATCGCCAAACTGAGCGCTGTCAATGATGTTGCAGTTCTGCTCGACCAGGACATTGGCGACCGCGGCGACGATACCTTTGCGGTCGGGGCATGACAAAGTAAGTATGAAGTGCTTCACTCGACGATAACCTCCGTTGCTGGCTCAGGCGGGCTGTGCAATTCGACGCCATTTCCAGCTGGATCACGGAAAAACAGTTGGCGGCCGCCCGATTGCGGTACATCGCCTAGTTGATGCGCAATCCCGTGCGTCAGTAATCTGGCTGTCACCTCGTCCAGGTCAGTGCAGCTGAAGGCAGCGTGGTTGAAGGTCGACACCGTATTCAAATGTGGTGCCTCGTGTGGCAATGCCTCGGTAAGATGAAGGACAGGCTGCCCACCTGCGTAGAGCCAGTAGCCGAATTTTGTGAAGGGCGGTCTCGCCCCTGGCTCCAGCCCGACGATTTCAATGTAAAACTCCCGCAACTCATCCAACAGCCGGCGTTCGGCGGTCAAGTTGAAGTGGTTGAATCCCGTAATCAATTCTGTTGCTCCGTAACCGGCGGTGCAGGTAGAAAAAACCTTGTTGTGTCGGGGCTACGCTGCGGCAATCGGACGATTGACCTGGTACGACACATCGCGCGACTGCTGACGCAAGGCCGGCAGCACTTCGCGCCACGCCGACCATACACTGGGGTACACCGGTGGGCATTGCGACTTGATCGCTTCATGCAATTCAGGCAACCGGTGGTACGGCACCATCGGGAAGTTGTGGTGCTCAATGTGGTAGTTCATGTTGCAGTACAACCATTGAAACACCGGGTTTGATACGAAAGTACGCGTGTTCAAGCGGTGGTCCTGAACGTCCTCGGCCAGGCCGGCGTGCTGCGTAATGTTGAACAGCTGCGCGAAAAACGCCCCGTAGAAACGCGGCAGTACGACATACATCGCGGGCAGGATGCTGTGCGTGTACACGCATGCGGCAATCACCGCCACAAATACCAACACGTATATACGCGACGAGCGAACCACTCTTGCGCGCTCGGACGCTGGGATGAAATGCTCGGCCGCGGGCACCAGATGTCCGGTCGCGTTGCGGCAGATGTTTATGATTTGGATCGGTCCAGCGTGCAGCATGAAGAAGTCCATCAGCACGTATAGGCGGTTGGCCGGCCGCGGCACCGCAATCTCAGGATCCTTGCCGACAATGATCGTGTGGGTGTGATGACGTGTATGACTCCAGCGCCAGTAGTAGGCCTCGTGCAAGGCCATGAAGGCATTGAGGTGGTACATCGTTTCGTTGAGCCAACGGGTCTTGAAGGGTGTCCCGTGCGACAGTTCGTGCGCGCGATGATCGCTGGTCGAATACAGCACACCGTACACAAGAAAGAATGGCACCGCCCACCAGCTACCCCAGGTCAGGTACCCACCCACACCGCTGACCACCATCAGCACGATCCACAATGCGTAGTTCGCCAGCGCCGTGTCGTCTGTGCGTTTCATAAGTGATTTCAATAACTTGCGGTCCACTTGCGGGGTGAACCACTGCGAGCTGACCTCGGTTTCAAACTCCTCACGGCGCAAGTCGCCCTCCGGTGCGCGGTCGTCTCGCAAAGCATAGCGGGCGTATGGATCGGACATCTCTCGCCTCCAAAACGACGGTATTGAAACGACACCTGAGGTGGCTGGAATAACGCTGAATTGAGCTTAGAATTTAGAAGAGTATTTTGATAGCCTTGGGCAGGACAACATGTCAAAATACGTCAGATAACAATAGAGCTAAGACATATATATGTCAGAACTAAAAGCCAGCCGCTCGACGATGGGAGACGTTGCCCGTGCTTCCGGACATAGCCTGTCGACGGTCGATCGGGTACTGAACGGACGCAGCAACGTGCGCGCAGGTACTGCCCACAAGATTCTTGCGGCGGCCGAAGCGCTCAACTACTACGCCGCCGCGGTAATTCGAGAGCGCATGCGCGAGGTGAAATCACGGCGCACACTCGGCTTCTTGCTGCAGCGGCCCGATTCTGCCTTCTACAAGGCATTGGACGAATCGCTCGTACACGCCACCGAGGCCTGCCCGACCATGCACGGCAGAGCGGTTGTCGAATACGTCAAGAACCAAACTCCTGAGGTGGTGGCCGACTGCATTGTTGCGATGGGAGCCAAGGTCGACGCGCTCGCGGTAGTTACGGCCGACCATCTGCTGGTCACCGAGGCCATCGAAAAACTGCGCGCAGGTGGAGTGCCCGTGTTCGCGCTGATTTCCGACCTGAGCGCGCCCTCACGTGCCGGCTTTGCAGGCATCGACAATCGGCGTCTTGGTCGAACTGCCGCCTGGTTCGTCACCGAACTATCGCACCGACCCGGCAAGGTGGTGATGTACATCGGTAGCCCGCGATTCCAGTGTCAGGAGCTCAGCGAAATCAGCTTTCGTTCCTACATGCGCGAGTTCGCGCCTGATTTCGAGCTACTCGAGTCCATCGCTACGCTGGAGAGCGAGGACTACGGCGAGGAACGCACCCATGACTTGTTGCAGCGACACCCGGATCTGTGCGGCTTCTACATGGGCGGCAGTGGAATCGAAGGCGTGCTGCGTGCGTTGCGAACCTATAAACCGGGACATCGCATCGTTGGCGTCGGCAACGAGATTACGTCGGTCACACGATCGGGCCTTTTGAGCGGACATTTCCACGCCATACTCGCTCATCCTTTGCCGCTGTTGTGCAAGAACTTGGTCATGGCCATGGCGGATGTGCTGGTTCAACCGAGTAGTGCATTCAGGCAGGTGCTCGTGCCTATGGAGATTCACGTTCCGCAAAGCGCCTGATGCTGCACGTGGAGCGTCGTCAGTCTTGGCCGCAGTGCATCACCGCGGCGACCAGCCAGTCCTCTACGGCGGAGAGCAACGCAAGACCCTTGTCGGGGTCGAAATCTCGGGGATCCGGACCCACCACGCCCCAAAGTGGGTGGCCGACTCGGTGGCGTTGCGGACCCCAGCCATCTTCTTCAGGTTCGCCGCCGCTTGCTGTCTTGGGCGGCAACCGACCTAGGTCAACACATTCCGGCCACAGCGCATGCAGCAACGTCGTCTCGAAAATGCCGGCGTGATCGGGCGGTATCGGCGATCGCTCGGCGCCGTTGATCGCCAGTGCCAGCACTTTCATGGGTTGCCCGGCGGCAGTCCACTCCATGGCAATGCGCCGAATCATCGCAATTTGCTCGTCAGCAAAGTGGCCCGTGAATAGCACGACGCAACGCACACCGAATTCCTGTAATCGCAGCAGAGCCCGGCCGAGAAGCGTGGTTATTGCACTGTCATCCCTCATCATCACTGTCCACGGGTAGTCGCCATGACCGCCGCCCGTGCCAAAGTGAAGTGGCGGGTAGACCAACCCGCCCGACCGCGTTGCCGCGCGCAGGCAAACGCCATGCGCCGTCAACGCATCCAGTCCCACCGGCAGATGCTCGCAATGCCACTCAATCGTTCCCAGGGGCAGGTAGACAACTGGTCGATCGGCCAGCGCCGCACGGATCTCGTGCGGCCGCAACAATTCCAGTTGGCGAGAACGCACTTCAAGGGGCAGGACTGTACTCATTGAGCCTCTCAATGGTAATAGTTGCGGATCCAGATGTGCGACTGCAGTTGCTCGAGCAACTCCGGCGGGAACGCTGTGCCACCGGAATAGATCACGTTCATGTCGACCTCGGCGCGGCTTTTCATACCGGGGATGACGGCCGCAACCTGCGGGGAACTCAGCACGTAGCGCATCGCCGCCTCCGCCAGCGTCGGGTAGTAGCGCGTACAAACCTGCTTGAGCGCTTCAGCGCGAGCCAGTGTTTCGCCAAACCGCTCGCCGCGAAACATCTGGTGCGGCACCGATCCGGGCGTCCAACCCGAATAGGTATCTGCCGTCCAATTGCCGACGAGAGAGCCCGAATCAAGTGGCACCCGGGCAATGAAAGCCGTTTCACTGGCCTCGCCCATCGGAAACAATTGTTGGCGCGGCCGTTGCTCGAACAGATTATGGATCACCTGAATTGAATCAACGAGACCGAAGCGCGCCAGTTCGATGCCCTCCTCCGGCCGGAAGTCGCGCAGTGATACGCCAATCTTGTCGATCTTACCCTCGATGCGCAATTCATTGAGAGTCTCCAGCCAATCGAGAGACAGCAGGCCGTCACGCATCCACGTATGCAGCTGAAACAGGTCAAGGCACTCCACGCCCAAGCGTCTGAGTGACTGCTCGGCGCACTCACGCAAGTACCAGCGCGGAAATCGGCCGCGCATCGCCGGCGCATCGTCGTCCGCGTCGGGCCAGCGAAGCGGTTGGACTTTGGTGGCCACGTAGATTTTCGGGCCACGCCATTTGCGCAAGGCCTTGCCAATAACCGCCTCGCTGTGCCCTGCACCATATAACTCGGCGGTATCTACGAAATTAATGCCATTTTCAAACGCGTAAAGCAGCGTGTCGATCGATTCCTGGTCGTTGACCTGTCCCCAGTCGCCGCCAATCTGCCACGCGCCGAAGGCGATCTCGCTGACTTTCCAGCCCGTGCGACCGAAATCGCGGTACCTCATCTAAACCCCCACGACTGCGGCTTAGCGACGATTGCGCCGGCGATATTGATCCGCCACCACGGCGGCCACGATGATCGCGCCCTTCACCATCTCCTGGTAATACGCGTCCAGGCGAATGAAGGTAAAACCTGAAGTCATCACACCAAGAATCAATACACCTATCACCGTGCCGGTGACGCCACCGATGCCGCCCGACAGCGAGGTGCCGCCGATCACAACCGCCGCGATTGCGTCAAGCTCGTACCCAAAGCCCATGCCCGCCTGACCCGAAACCGCCCGCGCCGCTGTCACGGTGCCCGCGATGCCCGACAACAGACCTGCCAGCGCGTAGATCCAGACCAAGTGTCGATGGACCGCGATTCCGGATACGACGGCCGCCTGCCGATTGGCACCGATAGCGTAAGTGAATTTACCGAAGCGCGTATAGCGCAGCACGACTTGGAAGGCTATTGCCAGCACGACGAATATCACCACCGGGTTGATGCCTGAACCGATCCATGCGAAGGAGTCTGTCAGCATGCTGACCGGCATGGCTCCCGTGAACCACTTGGCAAATCCGCGTGCTGCCACCATGGTGCCCAGCGTGGCAATGAAGGGTGGAATCTCGGTTAGCGCAATCAGCAAGCCGTTGATCAGGCCGATCACCAGCCCCACAGAAACACCAGTCAGAATGGGCCAGAATGGCGCCAGATCGGTAAGGTGCGGAAACACAGCTCGGGGAAAGTCGGACACCTGCGCGAGACTCGCGGATACCACCGCCGTAGCAGCCACTACCGAGCCAGACGACAGGTCAATGCCGCTGGTGATAATCACCATAGTGGCGCCAACTGCGATGACGCCTATTACCGCCACCTGCAGGACAATTATCTGCAGTCGATCAATATTGAAAATGAAGCTCTGACCATTGAGGTACCAACCGATCGCTTCAAAAAACAGGCTGACACCGATCAGCACCATGAAGATGCTCAGTTCCGGCGGCCACTTGCGCTTGGCCCGTTTCAAGGTCTCTGATCCCTCGCCCGTGGTGGACTTACTGGCGCTCATACCGACTCCATCGTATTTTCACGGCCGCGCTCATTGCGAAGCCATTTCCATGATCCGAACTTGGTTCGCGTCCTTGCGATCGACGATACCGATCATCCGACCTTCGTGCATCACCATGATTCGATCACTCATACCCAGGACTTCGGGCAACTCCGAAGAAATCATCAGCAACGCGACCCCTTGACCAGCGAGTTCGCTCATCAGGCGATGGATCTCCGCCTTCGCACCCACGTCTATGCCACGCGTGGGCTCATCCAGGATCAGAATATTCGGCTTTGTCAGCAACCACCGGCCAATAAGTACCTTTTGCTGGTTGCCGCCCGAGAGATTCTGGATCACCTCGTCCAGACCAGGCGTCTTCACGCGCAGCGTCCCGCTCATGTCACCGCAGTCCTTCTGTATAGCTTTGCGCTGCACGAAGCCGCACCGGACATAGCGCTTAGCAAGTACAGCGGCACTCATGTTCGCCAGGACGTCGAGGCCCAGGAAGCAGCCCGTTTCCTTGCGATCCTCCGTAAGAAAGGCCATCCCGCTTCTTATGGCCCTCGCCGGCGAGTCAATCGTCACTTCGATCCCGGCGATGCTGATCGATCCGGTCGTGGCAGGCACCACGCCAAACAGTGTCTCGGCGAGATTGGAACGACCCGAACCAATCAGCCCGGCCAACCCGAGAATCTCCCCGGCGCGTAACTCAAAGCTGACTTCGCGAAAGAAACCGTGCGAGCCAAGATTCTTCACCGCCAGGACCACCTCGCCGATCGGCACCGATAGCTTTGGGAACATCTGCGTTATTTCCCTGCCCACCATCATTTGAATGATTTCGTCGCGCGTGACCTCGGTGGCTTTTCTGGTATCGATATATTTGCCGTCTCGAAATACTGACACCTCGTCGGCTATCTCGAATAACTCATTCATCTTATGGGTGATGTAAACAATGCCTTTGCCCTGCGCCTGTAGCTGTCGAATTATGCGGAACAGGTGGTTCACCTCAGTATCCGTCAGCGCAGACGTCGGCTCGTCCATGATGAGCACGTCGGAATTGTAGGACACGGCCTTGGCAATCTCGACCATCTGGCGATTCGCGATGGACAGATTGCGAACCTCGGCCTCAGGGTCGATGTCGATGACCAGATGGTCGAGCAGATCCTGCGTTAGGCGACGCAGTTGAGCATGATCCACAAAACCGAATTTCGTCTTGGGTTCTCGGCGGATCCATATGTTCTCTGCCACAGTCATAGAGGGCATCAGGTTGAGTTCCTGATGTATCATCGCAATACCGTTGTTCAAAGCGTCCAAGGGTCCCTTGAACACAAGTGCCTTACCTTTGACGCGTACCTGCCCCTGGTCAGGCGCGTAGATGCCGGCGATTATCTTCATCAGCGTGGACTTTCCAGCACCGTTCTCGCCCATTAGCGCGTGAACAGTCCCGGCGCGCAGCCGGAATTGAACATTGTCGAGTGCGACGACCCCAGGAAAGGCCTTGCGGATGCCGTTGACCTCAAGCAATGGCGCCCTTTCCGCTTCGGCGGAGCGGGTTAAATCGCGATCAACGGCAGTAGTGCGATCCATATGCGCTCGTGCGGTTCGGTCGATCGTGCAGGCTAGACTCAGCGGCTCACCTGGCAAATTTGCCCACATTAGCTGGAGTGACCAGTTCAAATGGAATGTTAACGAAGCGGTCGACAGGTTGCTTCTTGAACATCTTCACTGCGGTTATAAGCGCTCCAGTACCCTGGCCTGCGGCGTTCTGTAAGACGCTTACCTTCAAGTCGCCAGCCCTTATTGAGGCTAAAGCATCGGGCGTCGCATCGATTCCGGCCACCATGAAGTCAGGTCGCCATTTCTTGGCGGCCTTCAATGCTTGTATAGCGCCGATCGCCATCTCGTCATTGTTGGCAATGATGGCGTCAAACTTAATGCCGTTCGACAGCCAGTTCGTGGTGATGTCGTTGCCGGTGGTGCGTTGCCACTTTCCCTCGCGCTTGTCGAGGATCTTGATTCCCGAGCACTCCTTCGTAGCGAGCACTTGCTCGATATCCTTCGTGCGGGTGCGGGCGGCTTCGTTCGATAGGTCACCCATCAATACAACGATATTCCCCCTGCCTTTCATGACGCGGCACACCTCTTGAGTCTCAAGTGTGCCGGACACATTTTCGTCCGAAGCCACCCAGGCCACTCCTGCCGGCAGTCTGTCGAAATCCGCGGGCCGACGATTTACATAGATCAGGGGGATCCTGGCTGCGGTCACCAACTTCGTGATCTTCGGCGTGACATCGGTGTCCACCGGGTTGACAATTATTACGTCGACTCTCTGGGCTATGAAATTCTGAATCTGACTCAGCTGCTTGCCCACATCGTCACCCGCGACTTCCATTTGGACATTCGCGCCGGCCTTCTTCGCTTGGGCAAGTAGTGCGTCGGACATATAGGCCAGAAAGGTGTCTTGGTTGGCCATCGTCAGACCGACCCGTTGCGCGTTCGCGACAGTCGGCAGAGTAAGCGTCGCGGCGACAAGCAGCGCAATCATGATGTAAGCTTTCATGAAGATTCTCCTGGCGGCACTTGCGGCCGATGTAGCGGGCGGCGGCTCGCGCCGCTCAGTTAGCGGTGGGAAAATGATAGCTTGCCGAACTGTCGTGCTGAGTTGCCGGCCACCGCGATGTGACAACCTTCGCTCGCGTGTAGAACGACACACCCTCTGGACCGTGAATGTGTTGCTCGCCAAACAGAGAGGCTTTCCAGCCACCGAATGAGTAGTACGCCATGGGTACTGGAAGCGGTACGTTAATGCCGATCATGCCAATCTTCACGCCGCGCTGAAAGCGTCGCGCCGACTCGCCGCTCGAAGTGAATATCGCCGTGCCATTGCCGAATGGATTTGAATTGATCATGTGAATCGCCTCGTCAATAGTGCCGCAGCGAACTACGCTCAGAACCGGGCCGAATATCTCCTCACGGTAGACATCCATCTCGGTGGTTACCCGGTCGATCACTGTCGGGCCAACAAAAAAGCCGCCCTCATGTCCCTTGACGACGAGGGCTCGACCGTCGACGCTGAGACGCGCGCCCTGCCTCTCGCCCGCGTCGATCAGGCCAATGATTCGCTCGCGCGCCTCGCGCGTGATCACCGGACCCATTTCGCTTTGCACATCGCGGCCCGGTCCCACGCGCACCTTCGCTGCCTTGGCGTTAACCGCCTCAATGGTCGGTTCGCTTCCGCGCCCGACCGCTACCGCGGCGGAAATCGCCATGCAACGCTCGCCGGCAGAGCCAAAGGCCGCGGCCACGAGGTGGTCGGAAGCGAATTCCGGATCGGCATCCGGAAGAATGATGGCGTGATTCTTCGCGCCGCCTAGGGCTTGCACTCTTTTGCCGAGGGCGGTACCGCGAGTGTAGATATATTGTGCGATGCGAGAGGAACCCACAAATGAGATTGCGGCGACCTCAGGATGTTCGAGCAGCGCATCTACGGCTAGCTTGTCGCCGTGAATGACGTTGAATACGCCGTCCGGCAACCCAGCTTCGCAGAACAGCCGGGCGAGGATGAGCGATGCGGTCGGATCGCGCTCACTCGGCTTCAGCACGAAGGTATTGCCACAGGCAATTGCGATCGGGAACATCCACAGAGGCACCATCGCTGGGAAATTGAACGGGGTGATACCCGCCACGACGCCCAAGGGTTCTCGGAACGAGAATAAATCTACCCCGCTGGACACCTGGTCAGAGTAGTGGCCCTTCAACAACGTCGGTATGCCGCAGGCGAATTCGATCACTTCCAGGCCGCGCTGCACTTCGCCGGCTGCATCCGAAACGACCTTGCCGTGTTCGTCACAGATGGCCTCGGCAATCTCACCTACATGAGCGTTCACCAGTTCACGGAACGCAAATAGGATTTTAGTGCGCTTGCTGAGCGAAGCTTGGGACCAAAGCGTGAAGGCTTCCGACGCGGACCTCACAGCAGCAGTAACGTCAGCCTGGCTCGCCAAGGCCACCCAAGCTTGCTGTTCACCGCTGGCGGGATTCCACACCGGAGCAAGCCGATCGGTGGCGGCGGTCACCGGGCCGCCGCCGATCCAATGGGTAATAGTCTTCATCACTCAGGATTCCTCAGTGGGTTGTGCCGAGGACGCCCCGATCAACGGCCGCTGCGCACTCTTGTTGCGCTCATAGGCGGCGCGCGCCGCACGCGTCGATTCGAGCTGCGAGACTTCGGCAACGGGTACGTCCCACCAGGATTCGCTGCCGGGCGCGAATACGAGAGGATCGGTCTCAATATGTACCATCACAGGCTCGTTCCCGCGCTTTGCGCTCACGAGAGCCGCCCGGAATTCCTCGATGGTCCTGGTGCGCAGCACCTTCAGTCCGAGGCTCTCTGCATTTGCGGCCAGATCGACGGGCAACACGGCGCCGTCGAGCCGGCGCGATTGCAAGTTGCGGTAACGGTATTGGGTACCGAATCTCTGGGACCCGACTGCCTCAGACAGCGCCCCAATGGACGCAAACCCGTGATTCTGTACCAGAACTACGATGATCTTGATCCCTTCCTGCACCGCAGTGACCAGCTCCTGGGCCATCATCAGATACGAACCATCGCCCACCATGACAAACACATCACGGTCTGGACATGCCATGCGGGCACCAAGCCCACCTGCGATCTCGTAGCCCATGCAGGAGTAACCATACTCAACGTGATAGCCCTTGGGATCGCGCGTGCGCCAGAGCTTGTGGAGGTCGCCAGGC
>Ga0209069_10001779_pt1 | contig 11065 bp, 10 predicted proteins | sample Str013_2_FD_187202 | JGI IMG/M metagenome (GOLD analysis project Ga0209069, IMG submission 187202) | Freshwater sediment microbial communities in response to fracking from Pennsylvania, USA - Straight Creek_MetaG_SC_2013 (SPAdes) (version 2) | ecosystem: Environmental > Aquatic > Freshwater >...
ATTTCATTCTTTATTTCATATACCCTGCATGGCCTTACCGGCATTGTAGTACGTTCCTTTATTTTTTCATTGATTTTTCTCGCGGGCGCCTATTACCTTCAGTTAACGCCTGACATGAAAGAATTGCTCCTTGTTATCAGGAAAAGGTTGAATAAGAAATAATTTTTCAGAATTGGTAACTTGCTATTTTTTGCAAAAACAACTGAAGTCCCTTTCGTTTTGAATCATCCAATTTATAACTCATGTATTTGTTGAAATAAGCGGATAAATCAAACAGGTTATAGGGGTTTTCAGCCAATACCTTATCCAGGTGCTGAAGGCCAAATGAAGTGGCCTCGTTAAATGATTGAATAAATGATTTGTCCAGTGGTTTATTGCTTACCCATGCGGCATATACAAAGGGCAAACCCGTAAATACTTTCCAGGCTTCGCCAAAATCATACACGTATTTAGATACCTTTCGTTGTTCAAATGCACGATCGCCAATAACCACACCGGCTGTATCGCCCTTTATCTGTTCCCTGAAATCTTCTTTCGCATCAGTGATAATAATATCCCTTTTCCAGTATTCCTTTAATAATATCCTCGCAAGCCTTACACTGGTGCGACTCTGGTAGTCGAGCAATACCTCTTTTACTTCATTCATGGGTACATCACTGAATAAACCAACCGAGGCTACAGGTCCATCACTGCCGATACAATAATCACTGATGACATAAGGTGTATTTAAACGGGGAATAATGGCCACCGGCACCAATCCCACATCAATTTCATCATTCAATAACATGGCAGCGATGTGTGAAGGATAATCAGTTACCAGTTCTACAGCATCCTGCATCATGCCCTGCTGAAAACCATATATCAATGGTTTTGTATTGAAATAACTTACCGCCCCTACTTTTACTTTGTTCATCTTGTTTCAATAATCGTCACAATAACAATAACTGGTATATAAGGCACAATCGATGTAATCAGCAAATTCAACCATAATAGGCCTTGCTCCATTTATTATCCTTATTGTTAGCCGGATTTAATTTAATTTTGGGCACAAATATAGGTATCACATCACACATTACTATACCAATTTATGGAACTGAATTCGCTTACTGCCATATCTCCCATTGACGGACGTTACCGTAAACAAGTACAGCATTTAAGCGATTACTTTTCAGAGTATGCCCTTATGAAATACAGGGTATTGGTAGAAATTGAATATTACCTGTTCCTGGCAGATAAAAAATTCTTTCCCATTACTGCCAAATCAAGGAAGGTATTAAAGGATGTAAGCGAAAATTTCAGTCTTGCAGATGCCCATGAAATCAAAGAAACCGAGCGCATCACCAACCATGATGTAAAAGCGGTTGAATATTTCATTAAGTCAAAACTGGATACTGCAGGGATGGAACAGGAAAAGGAATGGGTGCATTTCGGGCTTACTTCCCAGGATGTAAACAATACCGCGATCCCGCTTTTATGGAAACATGCGGTTGAGTTTGAATACCTGCCTGCCATACTTAATTTAAACCGTGAATTCAGCCTGCTGGCAGAGGAATGGATGGAAGTTCCAATGCTGGCGCGTACACATGGTCAGCCTGCAAGTCCTACCATTCTTGGCAAAGAAATCATGGTATTTGTAGAACGACTGCAAAACCAGATTGAACAATTCATCAATGTGCCATTTACAGCAAAGTTTGGCGGCGCTACCGGAAACCTGAATGCCCATCATGTTGCTTTTCCCAAAAAGGATTGGGTAACACTGGCCAACCAGTTTGTTGAAAACGTATTGGGTTTGCACCGTCAGCAATTCACCACCCAGATTGAGCATTACGACAACCTTGCAGCACATTTTGACGCCATGAAGCGTATCAATAATATCCTGATTGATTTTAGCAGGGATATCTGGAGTTATGTTTCCATGGATTATTTCAAACAGAAAGTAAAAAAAGGTGAAGTGGGTTCTTCTGCCATGCCGCATAAAGTAAACCCGATTGATTTTGAAAATGCAGAAGGCAACCTGGGTGTTGCGAATGCACTGCTTGAATACCTGTCCTCCAAATTACCAGTTTCCCGTTTACAAAGGGATCTTACCGATTCCACTGTATTGCGCAATATCGGCGTTCCTTTCGCACACATCATCCTTGCTGCAAAATCCATCGAAAAAGGATTGAGTAAACTGGTGCTGAATCAAAAGAAGCTGAATGAAGATCTCGACAATAACTGGGCCGTAGTGGCAGAAGCCATTCAAACCATTTTGCGGCGTGAAAATTATCCAAAACCTTATGAGGCGCTGAAAGATTTAACCAGGGGAAACGGCACCATCAATAAAGAAAGCATCCACCTGTTTATTGACGGTCTTAAAATAGCCAACTCTGTAAAGAAAGAATTGAAAAAAATTACGCCTCACAATTATACTGGCGTACAGGCGGAGTATTAGGCATCCACTTGTTTCTTCCACCACAGCATGGGTTCTTTCTCTTCATAATAGACAAACCCGTTTTTCTCTACAATGCGAAGAGAGGCTTTATTGTTCTTATCGATAGAGGCAAGGACAAATTTCACATCTTCCCTGTTTTTGGCCCATTCCAGCATACCTGCCACCGCTTCCGTCATGAATCCTTTTCCCTGCTGTGAAGGCATGGTGCCATACCCAATTTCAATTTCCCCTTTTTCATTGGGTGGTCCCTTAAATCCCAGTTCAGATACGATGCTGTTGGATACTTTTTCAATTACTATCCAGAAGGTATAAAAGACATGGTCCGCTGGTCTTGCTTCCACAATTTTAGGGAGCGTGAGTTCCCGCACCATTTTCTTTACGTCGGGTGACAAGGTTCTTCCGGTAAAACGAAGGCTCCATTCTCTTTCCAGCTTATTGTTTGCTTCCAGGTAGGTAAGCAATTGCGAATAGCTGAGTGGTTTAATCAAAAGCCTTTCCGTTTCTATCATGTCAATGGCTTTAGGATTTCAAACAAACAAACTTCCTTTCCTTCTTCTATAATATTGGGTAACTGGTGAAAGCCGCATTTCAGCAATACTTTCTTTGACAGTTCATTTTCTATGTCGGTAATGGCAAGCACTTTTTCAACGTCTGCTGTATTGAACGCGTATTGCAAACCTCCCAGCGTAAGTTCGGTGGCAAATCCTTTGCCCCATTCTTCCGGCACAAAAGCATACCCTATCTCTGTGCCATTTATAGAGGCAGTAAAGCGCAAAACAAAATTTCCAACGTAACGACCCCCTGATTTATCTGTTACTGCAAAACGGCCATAATAAGGGGTGGAAGCATAACTGGTGATCTGTTCATCCAGCAACTTAAGTGCTACCTCTTTTTTCATCGGCGCCCTGATGTATTTCATCACCACCGGGTCGCCATAAATGGCAAACACGTTGTTGTGATCCGATGCTTCAAACTGGCGGACGATTAACCTGTTTGTTTCAAAAATTATCACACGGCTTCTTTATGAATTTCTGATGTAAAATGGAAGGTTATATCTGTGTTATTGGTTCTTTCTGTATTGAGGAACCATTCACTTTGGGCCAGGTACACCATGTGGCCATCCTTGTCTTCGGCAATATTGGCTTGCTTAAATCGGGAGAACTCCAGTAATTTCTGCGGGTCCTTACTGGTCAGCCAGCAGGCCTTATAAAATGGCAGTGCACGAAACTCCACTGAAGCACTGTATTCCTGCAGCAAACGGTATTGGATTACTTCAAATTGCAATTCACCCACGCAGCCAACTATCTTCTTATTGCCACCAAACTGTGTAAACAATTGGGCCACCCCCTCATCGGTAAGTTGCAACAACCCCTTTTCCAATTGTTTGGTCTTCATAGGGTCTTTGTTTACCACCTCCTTAAAAATTTCAGGCGAGAATGAAGGAATACCCGTATAATAGAAATTCTCTCCTTCTGTCAGCGTATCGCCTATTTTAAAGTTACCCGTATCAAACAAACCCACTACATCACCGGGATATGCTTCTTCAATGACATCCTTGCTCCGGGCCAAAAAACTATAGGGATTGCTAAACCTGACGTCCTTGTCCAGCCGCACATGGTGGTAATATTTGTTCCTTTCAAATTTACCGGAGCATATACGCATAAAGGCAATCCTGTCGCGGTGCTTGGGGTCCAGGTTGGCATGAATCTTAAATATAAAACCACTCAGCCTGGCTTCATCCGGGCATACTTCCCGCAAAGTGGTTTCCCTGCATTGGGGTTCGGGCGCTATCCGGATAAAAGTCTCCAGCATTTCACGCACCCCAAAGTTGTTGATGGCGCTGCCAAAAAACAAGGGTGCCACTTTACCAGTACGGTAGTCCTCTGCATTCAATTCACCATGTACGGTATCCACGAGTTCTACATCCTCTCTTAATTGCGCAGCATCCTTCTCTCCCAGTTTCTCATCCAGCAACTTATTTTCCAAATCCCTTATCTCTACCAGGTCCTCTTCACTGGCCTTGGTATTGGCAGCAAAGAGTACGAGACTTTTGTCATACAGGCTATATACCCCTTTAAAATCCTTACCACTGTTGATGGGCCAGGTCATAGGATGCAGGGGCAGGCTGAGTTCCTTTTCAATTTCTTCCAGCAGGTCAAACCGGTTTTTGCCGTCGCGGTCCATTTTATTCACAAAAACAATCACGGGTGTATCGCGCATACGGCACACTTCCATCAATCTCCTTGTTTGCGCTTCCACCCCATTCACACTGTCAATAACCAGTATTACACTGTCTACTGCTGTCAATGTGCGGTAGGTATCTTCTGCAAAATCTTTGTGACCCGGTGTATCCAGCAGGTTTATCAATGTGTTTTTGTATTCAAATGTCATTACACTGGTTGCCACAGAAATACCACGCTGTCTTTCTATTTCCATAAAGTCGCTGGTGGCATGTTTCTTTATTTTATTGCTCTTTACTGCGCCGGCAGTTTGAATGGCGCCTCCAAACAACAATAATTTCTCCGTAAGGGTGGTCTTACCGGCATCCGGGTGAGAAATAATGGCGAATGTTCTTCTTTTGCTGATCTCGTTGATATACTTCATAGCTTATTCACGTAAAAAATGAAGCCCCAGGGCTTTTTTCAACCGGCCGCAAAGGTAAGGTTTTGAGCGCCAATCCTCAACAGGGCTTTGATGTTGGTATCCGGCCATAGGATACAAATTCAGCAGCGGTTGTGTCACTCACTTGTACCGCAAATTCGTTATTCAGCCTGTTTGCCCTCAAATATTTTACTGCCTTCTTCCCATGGTTTATTTAACTTGTATTAAATAAAACTGCTTATGAAAATTACATTGCTCATCTTAATTGCATTGCTCGCTATGGCTACTTTTGTACAGGCACAATACGCCAGAAAAACGTCCGGAAAAGTTTTACGCCACGTGGTATTGGTGCAATTTAAAAGCACGGCTACCGCCGGAGAAATTAAGAAAATTGAGATGGCCTTTCATGAATTGCCGTCGAAAATAAAGGAGATAAAGAGTTTTGAATGGGGAGTGAACAACAGCCCGGAAAAGCTTAACCAGGAATTTACGCATTGCTTTTTTGTAACCTTTGCCAGCGAAAAAGATCGGGACGCTTATTTACCCCACCCCGAACACAAGGCATTTGTGGAAATACTAAAACCAATTATGGACAAGGTATTGGTGATCGATTACTGGACAGAAAAATAAATCAGATCTTTTATTAAAAAATAAAAGCACCGCGCATTGGCACGGTGCTTTTTGTATTTATATGTTGCCAGGTTAGTGCAGTACTATCGGGAAGGTATAACCCAAAATAGTTACAGTAGCATTGGCATCACAACCTGTATTACCATAATCAAGTGTACGCGTAGGCTCGCCGTCGGGCGTTACGTCCAGCTTTCCACTTTCAAACCAGCGGCAATCCATTTTACGGACCAATGGTTCGGTAATATTAATTGTATATGCTTTTCCGGATGCATTGGTACCACTGGCAGAACCAGTAATGGAATACACGTCATCTGTCCAAACCGGTGTATCAAATCCAGCCACCCATTCGCGTGATCTTGTAGATACCCATGTAATGGTACCGGCGCCATTGGCTTTAATAATCTGGCCATTTACTTCCACCTTATAAACAAGGTGACCAGCATTGTTAAAGCCCTGGTTGGTAACCGTTTTGGTTCCTTTGACTTGGTTATCATTTACAAAGTAATCGACAAATGTAATACTGATAACGGTTCCCGCATCACGATACCTTCCGGTAAATGAAGCGATGATTTTACCACGACGGAACCTTGCGTCCTTACACAGGCAATTGCTCGTACCAAAATCGATGGTAACGCTGTGCGGAACAGTAACTGTGTCGATGGTAATAGTGGCGCAACTGGAGCCCAATGAGCCATCTGAGCCATTTACAGAATTGCCTCCGGCGATACCCACAATAACATCGCCACTTAAGGCGGCCTGGTCTACAAGGGTTGTGACATCATTGTATTGGGCTTCTGCCATTGCGTTGTTTTCAGATGATTCAACATCTGTGTCCTTGGCTGTGGAACTTTTCTTACATGAGGTGAGATAAACACCTGTAAGTACGATTGCTGATAGGGCGAAAAGGGTAATTTTTTTTGTGTTCATACGGTATTGGTTTTTTTAAGTTTACGGTCATTATCAGACCGATGCTTTGCAGCAAGGTTTAAAACGAAAAAAACTTTTCTTTGGTATTAATTTCGGTTTGTTAACATTCCAATTATGGGAAGACGTCCTAGAGGTTCCACCAATAGGTCCATTTTAGTGCCAAAGCCCTGTTTCTCACCGATATAGGTGAAGGATAATAATTGTCGGTATACACCAGGTAGAAATCGGAGGCGGGTTTGTAGCGCCACTGGAGCCTTGTGTTGAGGTTCATATTCTTCAATTGTTGGTTGTATTGAAGAAAAGTGGTTATAAACAGTTTATTCGTCAGCGTTACATCAATCCGGGGTCCGGCCAGCCAGAAATTGGTGTCTCCCCAGGGAAGCGGGAATTGCAGGGAGTTATAACTAAGACTCAGCAAAATGCTCACAAAGGGTTGAAAGCGGTAACCCAGGTCGGTAGAGAAACTGAATTTCTTCCCATTGGCATAATAACCGCCATATCTTATTGAAAAAGTATAGGTGAATAATTTTTGTGGTTTGGAAACAATATCAACACCTGCTGTTTTCCATTTGTGGATGCTTCCGGTTAGCAATGAATCTTTCCCCGAATTGGTAGGATCAAACAATTGCAGCAGCTGCACATAATCCTGCATAATACCGAGGGCAAGTGTACTTCTGTCCCTGAAAGTAAACAGGTAGGATAAAATATTTTGATTGTCTGTTCTTGAAAGACCGGTATTAAAATAATAAATACTAGTCCATTGAGGTCCGTGAGAGAGTATATTACCTCCCCGGGGGAAGAAATTATAACCAGCCACGCCATTCAATTTTACATAGCCCTGTCTTGGTACATAGCCCACTTCGGCATTAAAGTTTTTTCCTACGGCTTCGTATTGTCCTGTTATCAGCCATTTCCTGCTGGCATATTGCAAATGACCAGCATGCACGATGTCCTGACCGCTTTTACCGGGGCTGAAGGATTTTATAAACAATAATTTCCCTGTCCATAAATTATTTGAAGAGGCAAGGTTGTATTCCAAACCTGCATTGCGGTTGTAAGCAGCATAGATGGGCTTGCTGCCAGTTGGATCGGGATGATAACCGATTGATTCTTTATTGATGTACAGGAAGCCGATATTGGAACGCGCGAATATTTTTCGCTGCAATGCTACTACTGTAAAATTTTGAGCCGGTAATCCTACAGAATCCACAGTGGCGGTTTGCATATCCATAATGCCTACGCGCCAGTTCTTGTCCAGCTTACCACTGAGCCTGGCTCCAAAATCAATATGCGCATTCAAACCTATGCGGCGCGAAAAGAAAGGTCGAATTGATGCATAGCCGAAATTGGAGAATTGATCACCATTCTCCAGGAAGAATTGACGTTTTTCCGGAAAGAACAGTTCGTACCTGTTCAGGTTGGTTACCTGTTTGTCTACTTCCACCTGGGAAAAATCGGGGTTTACTGTTAAATCTACATTGATGGAGGAACCCAGCGCCAGTTTTGCATCCATACCAATTCCCTTTTTGAATACAGGGGCAGTTTTATTTTCGTAGTCTTTTGAAATGCCACCCAGGAAATAAGGTATTATTGAAATATTTGAGCCTGCTTCCGGTGGTGGTTCATCCCATACCAGGGTTCCGGTGTAAGCGAGTGAGGCAGTGGGAAATTGTCGTGGTACAGGTGCCCAGCTGGATTTTTCATGTGCCTTTAAATCATTTCTGCTAAAATTAATGCCCCATTCTTTTATACCTTTTTTATAACGAATGCTTTTAAAAGGTATGGCTGCTTCAAAAATCCATTTGTCTTTGTCGTTGGATACCACCGAGCTCCATTTGTTTTCCCAGCTAAGATCTACCTTACCTCCTTCATACATGGTACCGTCCCATTGTGCGCCTGCGGCATTTGCACCGAATGAATACCCGTTTGTCTGATCATCAAAAGGATCCATGAACAACAGGAAATTATCATTTTTTACAAAACTAAAATCACGGCGCAGCGACTCTACCATATATGGGCCGGTTCTTTCGTTGTAGCATATAGCAATGAGGTATAGATTTTTATTGTCGTAACTCATCTTTACAGTAGTCTTAACCATCGCCTGGCTGGTATCCATTGGCAGTACCATATAAAAAGAATTGGCAGAATCCGCCAGTTGCCAGGCGGGTTCATCCATTTTCCCATCAATAATAATGGGGGAATTTGTTTTGGTAATATGCAATTGAAAGGACTGGTTCTTTTTCTGAGCTGAGGCAGAGAAACAAAAAACAAACAGGAAAAACAGGCAGGAAATTATTTTCACAACAGCAGCGTGTTATTGATAAAAGATAACGGGGTAAAACAAGCAATCATATACTACCAGCCACCCTGCAATCCATCCTTGAGGGCCTTGTGGTACTTTTTCAAATCAAAACAATAAAGATAAGGTGATTTGTGGGCCCCTCCTTTTTTGCGTTCCTTCATACGTTTCAAAATTTTATACCCCAGCATTTTGCGCTGAAAATTACGGCGGTCCAGTTTTTTATCAAGGATGGTTTCGTACAATTTTTGCAGTTGCGGCATGGTGAATGTTTCCGGCAACAGGTTATATCCTACGGGTTGATAATTCAAATGCAAGCGCAATGCTTCCAGGGCTTTCTCCAGGATCTGCTGGTGATCCATCATCAGTTCGGGGATTTTATCCAGGTTGCACCATTCACAGGCATCCGACAATTCATCGGGAATGGGTCGTACATGTGAAAACTCCACCAGTGCATAATAACCAATGGTTACAAAGCGCTTTAATATCCAATGATTGGGGTCTGGCACAATACCTTCCGCTTTCATGGAACGGATATGAATACTTTTATCCGAACGATTGGGTTCGCCAAATACATGGAACTGCTGTAAGAACAATTCAGACAACCCTGTTCTTTCCTTTAATACCCTGGCAGCGGCGGCTTCTGTATGTTCGTTGCGCAAAATAAACCCTCCGGGGAGACTCCATTTATCGAGGTGACGCATTTTAAGCAACAATACTTTCAGTACATTATCATGGAAACCGAATATGACACAGTCAACCGACAATGATGGAAGAAACATCGCTTCTCCTTCGTCCATAAACTTTTGTATATCTTTTTCTTTTGACATAAAAGGCCGCCTCTGCGAAATAAAATAAAAATTACCGTTTTTTTTGCCATTAATGCGGAAATACTTAGTTTGTGTCACACAGACGCATTGGTATTTGCTACTCTTTTGCTATTTCTATCAACTAGAAAAAACTTATCAAAGGGATGGTATAATTCAATAGTAGCTGTAAGGAGAACCGGAAAGAAGACCTGCTCCAGGATAATAAGTACCCATTTATGAATTTGGTTTTGCATTGTGCTTTAAAACAAGCGACGGTTTTGGGCAGTCAAAAAGTCAGTTTTGCAGTCTTTCCCAGGTAAAGTCAGACTGTACTTAGGCTGTTTTTTGATCGGTCCCCGATCGGTCCCAGGTACTACCTAAGTACTTGTTTAAATCAAGGTAAGTTCAACCTGACAGCATGTCAGACCGAAGGGCAATAATATTGGATTTCTGTAGTCATTTATACTTAAACATAAAATCTCGATTCCATGCATACACGTAAAAAATTCCTCCAGCACTCAGGGGTGCTTTTATTGGGCGGAATGGCATTATCGAAAAACGCTGCCGCTTTATTTAGCGAAACCGCCGCACACCCAATCGGCTTACAGTTGTTTACCTTTTTTAATGTAATCGACGACGATGTTACCGGTACACTCAAAAAAATAGCGGCTGTCGGATACAAAGAGATTGAATCTGCCTTTAGCAAGAAGGGCGGTTACTATGGTATGAAGCCAAAAGAGTTTAATGCCGCTTTAAAAGATATGGGTATGGCCTGGAAATCGCATCATGTGCTGGGGGCACCATTTAAATTACCTCCCGGAGCCAAACTGCCGAACGGTCCGGATGGTAAACCTATTACAATACCTCCCATGCGCAATTTAAAAGATAATATGCAGCCATTGGTGGATGAGGCAGCGGAAGGTGGCGTAGAATACCTGGTATGTGCCAATACGCCCATTAATACATTAGATGAGATCAAGGCTTCCATCGAAGTTTTGAATAAAACAGGGGAAGCCTGTAAGAAAGCAGGAATAGGATTTGCCTATCATAACCATGATGCAGAGTTTCACGCCGTGGAAGGGAAAATACCTTATGAATTAATTCTTTCTGAGACCAGTGCCGAACTGGTTAAAATGGAACTTGATTTGGCGTGGGCCACCAAGGGTGGCAAGGACCCGGTTGAATTATTTAAACAGCAACCAGGTCGCTTCCCGCTATGGCATGTAAAGGACCTCGACGCCAAACATGAGATCATCCTTCCGGTAGGCGCAGGAACCATTGATTATAAAAGAATATTTGACGCAGCCCCTACTGCAGGAATGAAACACTTTTATGTAGAACACGATATGCCTGCCGATCCGATGG
>Ga0209069_10001780_pt1 | contig 11063 bp, 9 predicted proteins | sample Str013_2_FD_187202 | JGI IMG/M metagenome (GOLD analysis project Ga0209069, IMG submission 187202) | Freshwater sediment microbial communities in response to fracking from Pennsylvania, USA - Straight Creek_MetaG_SC_2013 (SPAdes) (version 2) | ecosystem: Environmental > Aquatic > Freshwater >...
AGAGATAAGAGGCGCGTCCTGTCTGAAGATGAGGAGTTGCAACCCTCCCTCCAGACAGGAGCCTCCCCATGACCGACCAGGCAATGAGCCCGTTACGCCGGCGCATGATCGAATACATGACGATCCGGAAGTTCGCGCCGAAGACCCGACATGACCTGCAGAGGGTCAAGAACTTCGCGGCCTTTCTCGGTCGCTCGCCCGACACGGCGAGCGCGGAAGACGTCCGGCGCTACCAACTTCACCTGACGGCGAGCGGCGTCGGCGTCCCCACTCTCAACCAGACGGTCTCGACACTGCGGTTCATCTTCAAGGTCACGCTCGGTCGGCCGGACCTCGTGGAACGCACGGCATTCGTCCGTGAACCGCGCAAGCTGCCGGTGGTGCTCAGTCCGGAGGAAGTGGCGCGCCTACTCGATGCGGCGCCGGCGCTCAAGTACAAGGCAGCGCTGAGCGTGGCTTACGGGGCGGGCCACAGGCCGTGCTGGCCTATCTGTCGCGCTATACCGAAACAATTCCGTTGGACGCAGTCACGTGGAAATTATTTGTTCGGCCGATGCGATACAAAGGCTGCCATACACTCAGGCACGACACCCGTCAAATCCCCATAGCGTCTGACGCGTCCCCTCGCCACACTTCCTGCGGTTTCCTCCATTGGAGGTTTGCGTACGCCGGCCCCGGTGTGCGCCGCGCCACCTTCATGGGGCCGCCATCCGCAAACCTTCACACTTGCAGACAAGTCGCACCTGATACCCGACTCATCGCGGCCAGGGCCGAAGCCAGGCTTACGTCCGTTCGAATATTGAATAGCGAGGCAGCGAGAAGCCGCTGCCTCGCATTTCGGAATGCGACCACGGGCAGGGTGACGACTTCAGTCCACGAGTGCCTGATAGACGAGCGACTTGAACATCTTGCGGTAATAGGCGCGTATCGGGCTCGGCGCCTGTGTCATGTAGACACCGACGATCTCTTCCTTGGGATCTACCCAGAAAAACGTGCCGGCGTAACCAGCCCACATGAACTCGCCCGCGGAGCCGGACACGCCAGCTATCCCGTCGTTCTGGCGCACTGCAAAGCCAAGGCCGAATGTATAGCCCGGCGTTCCCAGCAGGAGCTCACCCGGCTGGAACGGTGCTGCGATGCGCGTGCCGAGATGGTCTGAGGTCGTCAGTTTGATGGTGGAGCGGCTCAACACGCGCACGCCGTCGAGCTCGCCGCCATTCATTAGCATCTGTCCGAACCGCAAATAATCGATGGCGGTTGAAAGTGCTCCAGCGCCGCCGGAATCGTTCCTCAGCTCCGCAGACACATCGAGTACGCTTACTTTCTGGCCCGACGCCGGGTCGACTGGCAGTGGTTGCGCGAGGCGCGACATCTTTGACGCGGGGAGCCAAAAACTCGAGTCCACCATCTTGAGCGGCGTGAACAGCCGCTCATCCAAAAAGACGGCAAGCCGCTTGCCCGACGCAGCCTCGACGACACGGCCGAGAGAGTCGAACTCGTGGATGCCCGGCTGGGAGAACTTGGCCTCGACATAGGCCGCCTTTACCGGCTCGTTCTTGGTGATCTCCGCATAGGCGAGACCCGCGCTGTGTCGCAGAAGGTCCTGTACGATGATCGGCCTGGCAGCCGGTACATTCGTATAGGTGGCCTTACCATCCGCACCAGTGGTTGCCACGCTCACTTGCATGTCTTTGAAGGCTGGCAGGAATTTGGAGATGGGATCGGTGAGCTGGATGAAGCCATCTTCGACCAGCATCATCGCCACCACCGAGACAAGTGGCTTGGTCATCGAGTAAATGCAGAAAATCGAGTCGAGCTTCATCGGCAGCAAGTGAAACAACGCCGAGTACTATCTCCACAGACCACCCGGGAACAGCGGACGCCAACACATACGCCATGCAAACGCCGAGTGCCGCTCCTGGAATCATGGTCGCGAGAATTTGCCAGTTGAATGTGCGGCGATACATGGCGACAGCGATGACGTCCTGCACGATGAAAATCGGAAAGATGACACCAGCCGCCGCAATTGGTCCGATCAGGAGCGCCAGTAGCGGCGTACTGATCATTCCGACGCCGGCAAACCCGCCCTTTGACAGACCAAGAATGACAACAGCGATCCCGGCCACCAGATAGAAGAGAGTGTCAGTTTGCATAGCGGGATCTTTTGATTCAAACGGATTTCATCGGGCTGCTGAACCGGCGTCGATACTGCCGCGACACTCGCCGAACCCGATCTGTGTAAACTTCTGGGACGGCGGGGTTCGTGCAAACAGAATGAGTTCATCGCCGTCCTCGAGAAAGGCGCGCTCCTCGCCGGATTCGAGACGAATTGGTACCTGTCCCGCGCGCGTGGTCTCGAGGAGGCTACCGAAGCCGGTTGCCTCCGGCGCGGAGATAGTCCCCGAGCCAAATAGGTCACCAGGTTGAAGGTTGCAGCCATTTGAGGTGTGGTGCGCGATGAGCTGCGCCACGGTCCAGTACATGTAACGTGTGCTGCTGCGAGCAACGCAATGCGGCCGCAAACCCTTCTCGCGCAGGCCGGCAGTCATCAAAAAGACTTCCAGGTCGAGATCGAGTGCTCCTGCACGCTGATCTCGATCATCCCAGAGATACGGCAGAGGACGCGGATCGCCTTCCGGACGCGGATACTGCGCAGCTCGGAACGGTGCGAGCGCTTCGGGAGTGATCACCCAGGGCGAGATCGTCGTCGCGAAGTTCTTGGACAGAAATGGACCTAACGGCTGGTACTCCCAACTCTGAATGTCGCGCGCAGACCAGTCGTTGAGCAGGCAAAAGCCTGCCGCGTGTCTATCGGCTTCGTCGATCGGAATGGGATCGCCGAGAGCGTTGCCAGGCCCGATCCAGATGCCAAGTTCCAGCTCGTAATCCAGACGACGGCTCAGACCGAATGTCGGCGCAGCCGAGTTTGCATCCTTCAACTGGCCTGAAGGATGCCGCACCGCCGTGCCAGAGGGCACGATGGACGAGGAGCGCCCATGATAGCCGATCGGTACATGCTTGTAGTTCGGCAGAAGAGGATTGTCCGGTCTGAAGACCTTCCCGACATTTGTAGCATGATGAATGCCTACGTAGAAATCGGTGTAGTCGCCAATACGAGCCGGAAGATGCATGACGCACTCCGCTGCGCGGTGCAGCAGTCGGCTGCTGCTGACCTCCTCGATGCGCTTGCTGTCCGGCCCTTTTGCATCGAGCAACTCGGAAGCGCGTACTCGCAAGGCCTGCCGCGCCGCAGCCCCTAACGCAAAGAGCTTGTTTAGCGATCCCGACGAAGTTGCTTCCGCCGCATCCCGAGTGGCTCCTGCGAGGAGTCCTGCCTCGTTCGCGGAAGCAAGATCCAGGATCATATCTCCGATCGCGATGCCGGCGCGTCTTTCCGAGCTACCAGACGACGAGAAGACGCCAAACGGCAGGTTCTGGATTGGAAAGTCTGCATGACCGTTCGCGGAAGTTACCCAGCTCTGCCGGTTGGGATCATGGGTCTCGTCGAGCCGCATCATCGTTGTCCCTCAGCGCTGCTTCGGATTGAAATGCTTCTTCAGACGGTGCCCATAGGCGCCATATCCCTTTTGAAGCGAACTGGACTGGGCCGCGAAAGCCGTAACTCGCTGCGGGAACCGGGTTTCAAACATGAACGCCATTGTTCCTTCGAGCTTGTGTGGCTTCAACTCGGCATTGCTCGCACCTTCGAACGCGTCCACGTCAGGGCCATGAGGCAGCATCGTATTGTGGAGCGAGATTCCTCCCGGTGCGAACCCTTGCGGCTTGGCGTCATACTGGCCGTAGATCAGACCCATGAATTCGCTCATGACGTTCATGTGATACCAGGGCGGCCGGAAGGTGTTTTCCGCGACGAGCCATCGATCTGGGAAGATCACGAAATCGATGTTGGCGGTACCCGGCGTCTCCGAAGGAGCGGTGAGCACCGTGAAGATCGACGGATCGGCATGATCGAACGAGATTGGGCCGACCGGCGAGTACTTGCGCAGATCGTATTTGTACGGCGCATAGTTTCCGTGCCAGGCGACCACATCGAGCGGGGAATGTTCGAGCGGAGCGACCCACAGATTTCCGCCCCACTTCACGTACAGCCTGCCCGGGACATCCCTTTCCTCGTAGGCAGCAACCGGTGTCAGAAAGTCGCGCTGGTTCGCGAGACAGTTGGCGCCGATGGGTCCGCGCTCGGGCAGCGTCAAGGCGCCACCATAGTTCTCACAGAGATAGCCCCGAGCAAATTCGTTCTTGAGCTCCACGCGGATCTTCACACCGCGGGGGATGACGGCGATCTCGCCGGGCTCGATATCGATGATACCGAACTCGGTCCAGAGCCTGAGCTCTCCCTGCTGTGGCACGAACAGCATCTCGGCATCGGCGTTGTATAAGTACTCGTCCTGCATTGAGCGCGTGATGAGATAGAGATGCGCGCCCATGCCGGCCTGAGTGCCGGCGTCACCGGCCGTGGTCATGGTGCGAACGCCTTCGATAAACGAAAGCTGCTCGTTCGGAATGGCAATCGGATCCCACCGCATGGGCGCGATCGGCACGTCGATTTCAGAGCACGGCGCGGTGCGCCACAATCCGACATCGGCCTTCTCAAACTCTCCCCAATGCATCACCGTCGGCCGTATGCGGTAAAGCCAGGATCGCTCGTTTGTCGTGCGCGGCGCCGTGAAGGGGGAACCGCTAAGCTGCTCGGCATAGAGCCCGTAAGGACACTTCTGCGGAGAATTGCGGCCGACTGGAAGTGCGCCCGGAAGCGCCTCGGTCTCAAACCCGTTGCCAAATCCCGACATGTAGCCCGTGTTGGCCTCAGCGACGGTCGTTTGGCGGATTGCAGCGTCTCGACTTGCCACCTGTACGGTCATGGCTGAACCTCTCCTCTCGTGATACCGACGTTATCCTTGGAGCGCTTCCCACATTTGCAGGTCCCGTTCGGCCGTCCAGATCACGGGATCGTTGATTCCTGATGCCTCATCGAACGCGCGCGACGCATTGAACGGAAGGCAATGCTCGTAGATGGCGAAGGAACCAAACTTGGGATCCATAGCCTCGCGCGTGGCAGCAAACGAGTCCTTGAGGGTTCGTCCCTTCGCCACCGTCATCTCGGCTACGCCGTAGAGCGTCGACACGAAATCGCGGGTCATTGCCAGCGCCTCCGACACGGTCTGCCGGCTGCTGAGTGCGTCGCCACGTCCAGGCGCTATTGCTTTGGGATCGAAATCCCGGATCGCGTTGAGGGTCTGCGGCCAGGCGCGCAGATGGGCGTCCCCGCAATAGCATGCCGAGTGATATTCAATGAGATCACCCGTGAACATGACACCAGCGTCCGGGACCCACGCCACGATGTCCCCCGAGGTGTGACCGGCGCCGAGTTGCATGAGCTTGACCTCGCGTTTGCCGAGGTAAAGCGTCATCTCTTTCGCGAATGCCAGCGTGGGCCAGGTGAGGCCCGGGATGCTCTGCGCGTCACGGAACAAGCGTGGAAACCGGCCGAATTCGGAATCCCAATCCTGCTTCCCGCGTTCGGCGACAAGTCGGTAGGTCTCTTGCGACGCAAGAATCCCCTGCGCCTGATAAGCCGATGCACCAAGGACGCGTACAGCGTGGTAATGCGAGAGGATCACATACTTGATCGGCTTGTCGGTGACGGCACGGACTCTTTCGATGACCTGCCCGGCCATCGCGGGCGTTGCCTGAGCGTCGAAGACAGCGCAGCAGTCGTCACCGACTATGACGCCCGTGTTCGGATCGCCTTGCGCCGTAAAGGCGAACAGGCCCGGTCCGACCTCGGTGAACGAAATCTGCTTTTCAGAAAGATCGCCCGTCGAGGCGAACCCTTTTTTCGATGACATCGCTGTACTCCTCTTGTGTTCGTCGGACGGTTCAGTGAGCGCCCAGATAGGCGGCGCGAACCTTGGGATCGTTGAGAAGGTCAGAGCCTTTGCCCTTAAGGATGACCCTGCCGGTTTCCAGCACATAGGCACGGTCGGCGACGCCGAGCGCCTGGTTCGCCATCTGCTCAACGAGCAGGATCGTCAGGCCTGTCTCGCGCAGCGTGCGGATGGTATTGAAGATGTCCCTGATAATCAGAGGCGCGAGCCCAAGGGACGGTTCGTCCAGGAGCAATAATTTGGGTTCGCTCATGAGCGCGCGGGCAATCGCGAGCATCTGCTGTTCTCCACCGGACAGCGTGCCGGCAAACTGCTCTTGCCGTTCCTTCAGCCGCGGAAACAACTCAAAAAATTGCTCGATCTTCTTTTCCGTAAGCGCTGGGTTGCTTTTCTTGGAGTAGGCCCCGAGCAGGAGGTTGTCTCGAACCGATTGATCGGAGAACACGCCCCGTCCTTCCGGCGAAAGAGCGACGCCCATTCCTGTTCGACGATGCGCGGGCGTCCCGGTGATGTCCTGGCCATCGAAGAAGACCCGCCCACTCGCGACCGCCTCTAGACCAACGATGCTCTTGAGCAACGTACTTTTGCCGGCGCCGTTCGCGCCGATGATGGTTACGACCTCGCCCCTCGGGACCTCGATCGAAACATCACGAACCGCCTGAATGGCGCCGTACGATATGCTGACCGACTCCAGTTTCAACATCGCGCGCTCCTAAGCCGCTTCGGCGCCGAGATATGCCTCGATCACCCGCTTGTCGCATTGAACGACGCTGGGCGCGCCTTCAGCGATCTTGATTCCGTAATCCAGTACGATCACGTGATCGGAAATGGACATCACGAGATCCATGTGGTGTTCGACCATGAGGATGGTGACGCCGAGCTTGCTGATCTGGACAATCAATTTGCCAAGCTCAGCGGTCTCTTGCGGGTTGAGGCCAGCCGCCGGCTCGTCGAGAAGCAATAATTGAGGCTCCGTCGCGAGCGCCCGCGCGAGCTCCACGCGACGCTGCAAACCGTAGGGGAGACTCCCCGCCGGTACTTGCGCCAACTCGCGAAGACCAAGTGTGTCAAGAATAGCCGTTGCACGCGCGTTTGCTGCCGCCTCTTCCCGACGCGCTTGTGGTAGCGCCAGGAGTGAAGACCAGAAGCCGTTTTTCATGCGGCAGTGCTGCCCAAGCAAGACATTCTCAAGCACCGACAGGCTTGCGAAGAGGCGCAAATTCTGGAAGGTCCGGCCGACGCCACGGCGACAGATCCCGTGACTTTCCAACCCTCCGATCTCATTACCGAGAAACGCGATGCGGCCCGAACTTGGTGTAAGGACGCCGCTGATCATATTGATCATCGTGCTCTTGCCGGCTCCATTCGGGCCAATCAGAGCATGCACATGGCCATGCTGGAGCCGAAAAGTGACATCGTTCGCTGGACGGACGCCGCCGAAGTTCTTCGAAACGGAGGCCACCTCGAGCAAGGGGTTGGAACGATTCTCATCGTGTCGGATCGGCGTCGTCGTCGATTGCTTCTGCGCCGCCGGCACAGGTTCGAGAACCGTTTTTCTGGCAAAGAAACGACCGAACAAGCCTGCCACGCCATTCGGCATGGCATAAAGCGCGAAGAGCAAGAGACCACCGTATGCGAAGTGCTGGACAGGTGGCCATCGAGCAAGCAGGGCATCAATAAGCGTCAATGATACCGCGCCGATCAGCGGACCATACAAAGACCCAGAACCGCCGAAGAGCACCAGGAGCAGGATAAATATGGATAGCTGGAAGCTGATGAAGTCGGAGTTCAAGTATTGATTCTGCTGCGCGACCATCGCACCAGCTACGCCGCACATTACAGCCGCGATGACGAAGGCCAAGATCTTGTATCGATAGACGCTAACGCCGATGGATTCTGCCGCGATCTCGTCGGCTTGAAGCGAGAGAAAGGCCCTGCCGAAACGCCCGGACAAGAGGTTTCGCAGAAGCAGATGCGTGATCGCTGCGAGCACGATTCCAAACCAGACCCATTGCAGGTTTGCGAAGGGAACGCCTGCCAATGCGAGGGGCTTAATGCCGAGAATTCCTTGCGCCCCTCCAAAGACCTCGGTCCATTCGCTGACGAGCTTCTCGACGACGATTCCGAAAGCGAGCGTGACCATCGCGAGGTACGGGCCGCGCACCCGCAGCGATGGCCAAGCAATCAGCACGCCGCAGAGCCCGGCGATGACCGCCGAGGCGGCGAGAGCAACCCATGGGCTCAGATCGAAATTCGTCGACAACAATGCCGCGCCATAGGCGCCGGCGGCAAACAGTCCAGCTTGCCCGAGCGACTTTTGGCCCGCGTACCCGACAAGAACGTTCATGCCAGCCGCGCACAGGTAGTAGACGCACATCATAAAGGCGATGCGCAGGTAGTAGTCGTTTCCGATAACTGCCGCCAAGGCAGCGGCGCCGATCGAGACCGCGACAACGATGATGGGGTGTAGGAAGCGCATCAGACTTTCTCCACGGTACGTAGCCCGAGAAGTCCGTGGGGACGGACGGCAAGAACCAGGATTACCAAAAGGAAGACCACGATCTCCCTCCACTGGGCCTGCCAGAGATTCACAAGCGATTCGAGAAGCCCGAGGGCGAACCCGCCGAGCACGCATCCGCGCGGGTTTGACAGGCCGCCGATGATTGCGCCTGAAAATCCCTTCAGCGCGATCGAAAGGCCGACATACAACGAGGCGGACGCGATTGGCGCGATGAGGAAGCCGCTTAGACCGGCGAGCGCCGAGCTCAGAAAAAATGCGCCGACCATGACTGCGGTGACGTTGATGCCCATGAGACTTGCGACGCGTTGATCGTGCGCGACGGCGCGCATAGCCTTACCAATAATGGTTTTCTGCATCACCCAGTCGAGGGCGCCCATAATTACGATAGCGACAATGAACATCAGTATTTCTTGCGGCCTGATGCCGACACCGGCGATTCGGATGACGTCATCGCCCACGGGGGACGGAACAACGATCTGGGACGGTCCCCAAACGGCAAGTCCGAGGCTCGTAAGGATGATGCCGAAGCCGATCGTGCTCATCACCCAGGACATGCCCGGTTTTCCGGCGAAGGGCTTCACCGCCAGGTAGTAAAGCATCACACCGATCAAACCAATGACGACCACCGTTACGACGGCAGCAAGCAATTGCTGCCAGACCGACAGCGTCACTCCCACGAGCGGTGCATTGATCGGCTTTCCCAGTAACAGCCAGAGGACTGTTACGCCAACGAACGATCCGACCGATACGAAATCGCCGTGAGAGAAGTTCAAGGTCTTCGTCGTCGTGAACGTGATGCTGAAGCCAAGCGCGATGAGCGCGTAGGCTCCTCCGACCGCCAGTCCACTGGCGACGGCCTGCAATAGCGCGATCAACATCGGCGTCTCTCCCGTTCAAGGTGACTTGCGATCCAATAGGTGGTTGGAGCGAGTCCTCACGGCATGCCGTGGAGACCCGTGTGTTGATTACTTCTTGTAGTCAGCGTCGGTGAGCGACTTGATGACCTGGTCGCTGTAAGGCAACAGTTTGCCGTCCTGCCAGTGGGTCCATTTGTAGTCCTTTGACCGGAGCGCTTCGTGCTCGGTCTTGGAGAAAGGCTTGTCATAGCTCTTCATCATGCCATCATAAGGCATCTGCAGGTTCTCGAGCGCCTCGCGGATCTTCGATCCCTCGGTGCTATTCGCCTGCTTGATGGCCGAGGCCAACACCATGACCGCATCATAGGAGTGGGCAGCAAAGCCGAAGGCGCTGGCCGAAGTCATCTTCGGCGCAATGCGGTCATAGAGCTTCTGCTGCTTTGCCGTGCGCTCTTCCGTGACCGTGCGCATGAAGATCGGCTTCTCGGCGAGCGCTTTTCCGGCGGCTTCATAGAAGCTCTGGTTATCGGCAGCCCAAGTCATAAGTGTAAGCGGGAAATAATTGATCTTCTCCATGCTGCGCATGAGCTGCCCGAGCGGCGTGCCCTGCGCCCAGACGACGAGAGTATCCACCCCGGCTGCTTTGCACTTGTTGAGCTGCGAAGTCATGTCGGTGTCGTTCACGCCGAACTTCTCGTTACACACAGGCTTTAGGCCTTCGACATCGCCCAACTCCTGCATATCCTTGAGACCGCCTTGGCCATATCCGGTCGTTTCGGAGAGATAGCCGACATTCTTTACGGCGGGATTTTTCTTCACGTAGGCCATCAGGCCTGACACCTGGTCGCGGTCGACCATCGATATGCGAAACATGTAATTGTCGGCGCCTGCGCTCACGGGGGACGTGATGGCCGTCCCCGACCCAACCGTTCCGATGACTGGAATTTTCTTCTGGTTTGGCACTTGCTTCCACGCAAGCGCATTGCCCGAGTTCGTGGGCCCGAACACCGCGACGACCCGTTCGTTGTCGATCAGATCCGACATGTTCTGGATCGATTTCGGCGGCTGCGAGAGGTCGTCGCGGATGACCAGGGTCAGCTTCCGGCCGAGTACACCGCCGGCGGCGTTGACGTCATCAATAGCCGCCTGCAATCCCAGGGTGGCCGCTTGGCCGCTGAGCGCAGAAGGCGAAGCGGACATATCGCCGTTAAACCCTAGTTTGATATCTTGGGCCTGTGCCGCAAGGCTGAACAAGCTGAGCGCGCCGGCGCCAAGCAACCTACCAATGCTGTGTTTCATCGATCACTCCTCCAAAGCGTTTCCAAGGCCATATTCCTGATTTCGATCCCGCCGCTTGGCCTCGCGACGTAAAGCTCGTTTTCAAGCCGCCAGAAACCCACCGTCGACCGGCAAGATCACGCCGTTGACGTAGGACGCCATCGACGAGGCAAGAAAGATCACTGGTCCGATCAATTCTTCCGGTTGCCCAACTCGCCCAAGCGGGGTGCGCGTCATAAAGCCGGCAAGCCTGCTGGGGTCTTCGCGCGTGCTTTCGGTCATCGGTGTCTCGATAACTCCCGGCGCAATGGCATTGACGCGGATTCCATCAGACGCGAGGTCACGGGCGAGCGCTTGCGTGAAGAGCTTCACGGCGCCTTTCGACGGCGAATAGCCGAGATTTCCTCCAACGCCGACGAAAGAAGCGATCGACGCAACATTGATGATGTTGCCGCGCGTCTGACGCAGAGCCGGCAGCCACGCGTGCACCACGTTGAA
>Ga0209069_10001781_pt1 | contig 11063 bp, 10 predicted proteins | sample Str013_2_FD_187202 | JGI IMG/M metagenome (GOLD analysis project Ga0209069, IMG submission 187202) | Freshwater sediment microbial communities in response to fracking from Pennsylvania, USA - Straight Creek_MetaG_SC_2013 (SPAdes) (version 2) | ecosystem: Environmental > Aquatic > Freshwater >...
GGGTTACCAGGCCGTGGGGAGCAATCCTTGCGGCTTTGCGCTATCAGCGAGCCGGCGCCGACTCGCGATCCTTTGGGGATGCGAGCAGCTTCGACTCTGTGGGAGGGAGATCGATAGCGTGACGGGGTGGGGTTCATCGCCGGCTAGCGGTGGCGCGCGGGCGATGGTGCACGCGGCCCTGCTGGCGCTGCTGCCAGCGATCGCGGGTTGCGCACCCAACTCGGCTTCCAATGAGGATCGAACCACCGCGGCCTTGACCTCCCCATCGCCGATCGCGACGGGGGCGGCGCAAAATCCGCCGCCGGAGGCTTCGCTCCAGATCGCCGCGCTCAACGCCGCGATCGGCCGGAGCCCGCAGGATGCCGCACTGTTCAACCGGCGTGGGGCCGCCCGCGGGGCTTCGGGGGATTTGCCCGGCGCGCTCGCCGACTTCTCGGCGGCCATCCGCCTCGATGGGCGGTATGCGCAGGCGCATGCCAATCGCGCCCTGATCGAGGTGCGCCTGGGGCAAGGCGACAAGGCCCTGGCCGACTACAGCCGGGCGATCGCGCTGGCGCCCGACTATGCCCTCGCCTATCTCGGTCGCGGCGCATTGCTGGCGGAACGGGAGGCTTGGCAGCCGGCCCACGCCGATTTCAGCCGCGCGATTGCCCTCACACCCGATGATCCGTTGACGTTTTACCGCCGCGGCGAGGTCAACCAGGCGCTCGGCGCGCACGAGGCGGCGGTGGCCGATTTCAGCGCGGCGCTGGCGCTCGACACCAAGCCGGCGGCTCCTTACCTGCGGCGTGGCAGCAGCCGGCTGGCGCTTCACCAGCACGATGCCGCCGCCCGCGATTTCGCTGCAGCCATTGTGCGGGAGGCGGCCAGTGCCGCAGCCTGGACCGGGCGCGGTGAGGCCGCCGAGGCGATGGGGCGCACCGGCGAGGCCGTCGACGCCTGCCGTCGCGCGCTGCAGCTGCAGGCGGACTATGCGCCGGCCGCCGACTGCGTTCGGCGGCTGTCGGCACGCAGCGGCTGATGCGCCAATTTCCATTTTGATCGAGGGGCCGATGATGCCGTCAGCTCGCACCAGCCTGCTCCGCCACCTCGACCCCGAGCCGCCGCGCGAGTGCCCGCTGTGCCCGCGGCTGGTCGCGTTCCGCCATCAGGCGCGCGCCTTGCAGCCGGACTGGCACAACAGCCCGGTTGCCTCGTTCGGGCCTGCCGATGCGCGGTTGCTGATCGTCGGTCTGGCGCCGGGTCTCAAGGGAGCCAACCGTACCGGGCGGCCGTTCACCGGCGATTTTGCCGGCGACCTGCTCTATGCAACGCTGCTGGAGTTCGGCTTTGCCCGCGGCGTCTATGCGGCGCGGCCGGACGACGGCATCGCGCTGATGGACTGCATGATCTCAAATGCCGTGCGCTGTGTGCCGCCGCAGAACAAACCCTTGCCGGCCGAGATCAAGGCCTGCCAGCCGTTCCTGGCCGCACGGATCGCCAGTCTGCCGCGGCTTGCCGCCATCCTCGCACTCGGCCGGATTGCCCACGACAGCGTCCTGCAGGCCCTGGCCCTGAGGAAGGCGGCACACCCGTTCGGCCATGGTGCGATGCACCCGCTCGGCGACCAGCTGGTGCTTTTCGACAGCTACCATTGTTCGCGCTACAACACCAACACCGGCGTCTTGACTCCGCGGATGTTCCAAGAGGTGTTCGCGGCGCTGCGCCAGCATATCGGCCGCACGCCTGCCTGAAGGCTCCGGCGGCCGCGTCAGCCCTTGTCGCGCAGCAGGCGCTGCTTCTGGCGGTTCCAGTCGCGTTCCTTGCTGGTCTCGCGCTTGTCGTGCAGCTTCTTGCCCTTGGCGAGCGCGATCTCCAGCTTGGCGCGGCCGCGGTCGTTGAAATACAGCTTCAGCGGGATCAGCGTCATGCCCTCGCGCTGCACCGCGATCAGCATCTTGCTGATCTCCTTGCGGTGCAGCAGCAGGCGGCGCGGCCGGCGGCGCTCGTGGTTGAACTGGTTGGCCTGCAGATACTCGGGGATGTCGGCGTTGAGCAGATAGATGTCGCTGCCCTCGGGCGATGCGTACGAGTCGGCGATCGTGACGTGCCCCTTGCGCAGCGACTTGACCTCCGAGCCGCGCAGCTCGAGCCCGGCCTCCCAGGTATCCTCGATGGCATATTCGAACCGCGCACGCCGGTTTTCCGCGATGACCTTGCGGCCGTCGCGCTGCTTGTCAGCCATGGTGCGCCCTGAGGTTCATGCCGCCGTGCTACTCCGCCGCCTTGGCGACGGCGGTGAGGCCGACCCTGGCGAGCGCCGCATCGACGGTCTTGCGCGAAGCCTCCGAGATCGGCGCCATCGGCAACCGCGCATCGGGCCCGCACAGACCGAGCCGATAGGCCGCGTACTTGACCGGGCCGGGATTGGTCTCGCAGAACAGCGCATCGTGCAGCGGCATCAGCCGGTCCTGCAGATCGAGCGCCGCCTTGTAATCACCCTTCAGACAGGCCGCCTGGAACTCGGCGCACAGCCGCGGCGCCACGTTCGAGGTCACCGAGATGCAACCATGCCCGCCATGCGCCATGAAGCCGAGCGCGGTCGCGTCCTCCCCCGACAGCTGGTTGAACTCCTTGCCCGACCGCCGGCAGGCGAGCCGCTGCTGACTGATCCGCGCCATGTTGGCGGTCGCATCCTTGACGCCGGCGATGTTTTTCAGCTCGGAAAAGCAGCGCGCCATGGTCGCCACTGAGATATCGGTGATGGTGCGGCCCGGCACGTTGTACATGAGGATGGGGATGTCGGCGGCCTCGCTGATCGCCTTGAAGTGCAGGAACAGCCCCTCCTGGGTCGGCTTGTTGTAGTAGCCGGTCGAATGCAGCACGGCATCGGCGCCCGCCTTCTTGGCGAACCGCGTGAGGTCGATGGCCTCCCCGGTCGAGTTCGACCCGGCGCCGGCGATCACCGGCACCCGCTTGCGCGCGACCTTGATGCACAGCTCCACCACCTGCTTGTGCTCGTCGTGGCTCAGCGTCGGGCTTTCGCCGGTGGTGCCGACCGGCACGAGCCCGTTGGTGCCCTGGGCAATCTGCCATTCCACCAGCCGCTCGAACGCGGCAAGGTCCACTTCATCGTTCCGGAACGGGGTGATCAGCGCCGTGAATGACCCCTTGAACATGCAACCTCTCCCTGATCGGACCTTCGGGCGCGGCGTCGTCGCACGCCTGCCCCAACTCGGCCCTGTGCCGCTCTGACGGCGGGTAATCCATGCCGGCCGCCCGCGATGCACCGCCCGCACGCGCCAGACACCGGCAGCGACATTAAGCGCTAACGTCGCGAGCCGCAATCCCGTCCCGGCCCGGGAATACAAAGCGCCCTGGTTCGCAATAGGCAAAGTGACAGCTTGACGTCCATCTGTTGGTAGCGCCAACGTCCGCCCGAATTTTGGCGTGCGGGCCGCGTTGATCTGCCGACAATGGCCCGCACCTTTGCTTGGACAAGGAACCGCAGTGCCCCATCCGCTTGCCATAGACTTTCCGCAGATCAACGCGGTTGCCCTGAAGCTCGGGCCGCTGCAGGTGAAATGGTACGGCCTTTCCTACGCCGCCGGGCTGATCCTCGGCTGGCTCTATATCAAGCGCCTGTTGCAGCAATCCCGCCTGTGGCGGAACGGTCTGGTGCCGTTCAGACCTGAGCTGGTCGACGACCTGCTGCTCTGGGTCACACTCGGTGTCGTGCTCGGTGGCCGCCTCGGCTATGTGCTGTTCTATGAGCCGGGGACCTACCTTGCGCATCCGCTCGAGGCATTGGCCATCTGGCATGGCGGCATGTCGTTCCACGGCGCGCTGGTCGGCACGGCGCTGGCCATCCTGGTGTTTGCGCGGCGCAACGCCATTGCACCCTTTACCCTGTTCGACCTCACCGCCGCGGCCGTTCCCATCGGCCTGTTCTTCGGACGCATCGCCAATTTCATCAATGCCGAGCTGTGGGGCCGGCCGACCAGCGTCGCCTGGGGGATGGTGTTTCCGGGCGCGGGACCCGCGGTCCGCCATCCGAGCCAGCTCTATGAAGCCACCTGCGAGGGGCTGATCCTGTTCCTGGTGCTCGCCTGGCTGACCCATTCGCGCCTCGCGCTGCAGCGGCCGGGTATGATCGCCGGCACGTTCCTGATCGGCTACGGCCTCGCCCGCTCGTTCTGCGAGCTGTTCCGCACGCCCGACTACACCCACGCGTTTACCGTCGGCGTGCTGACCCCGGGCATCGTCTATTCGATTCCGATGGTGCTGCTCGGCGCATGGGTCGTGCGGACCGCGCGCAGCCGGGCCGTGCCGGCGGGCGGGGAGGCGCACGAGGCTTGAGGCGATGAGCGAGCAATCCGACGAGCAGCGCGATACGCCGCTGGCGCGCCAGTTGAAGCAACGGATCCGCAGCGAGGGGCCGATCGGCATCGCCGATTACATGCAGGCCTGTCTGCACGATACCGAATTCGGCTATTACCGCACCCGGGCGGCGATCGGGGCGGGAGCGGACTTCATCACCGCGCCCGAGATCAGCCAGGTGTTCGGCGAGCTTATCGGTCTGTGGTGCGCCGTGGTGTGGCAGCAGATGGGTTCGCCCGGCCGCGTCAACCTGATCGAGCTCGGCCCCGGGCGCGGCACGTTGATGGCCGACATGCTGCGGGCAACGCGTGGGGTCCCCGGGTTCCACACCGCCCTCGCCGTGCACCTGATTGAGATGAACGACACCTTGCGAGAGCACCAGCGGTCCAAATTGGCCACTGCGGGTGGCAGCGTTCCGTTGACCTGGTACACGAACGCCAGGGCCGCGCTGACGCGCAGAGGGCCGATCCCGCATGGCCCGAGCCTGCTCATCGCCAACGAGTTTCTCGACACCTTTCCCATCGAGCAGTTCGTCTACCAAGAGGGCGCCTGGCGGGCGCTCCAGGTCGGCCTCGATGCGCAAGGCCGCCTCGTGCGTCAGGCATGCGAGCGCATCGTTACGGCCTTGCCGCGCTCCCTGACGCCTCCCCGCCCTCCCGGCGATGGCGATGTGATGGAATACTGCTGCGAGCAACTCGATTGGGGAGGGCCGATCCTCGGCGGCCGTGCGGCCATGGGGCCGCTTGCGGCGCTGTTTCTTGATTATGGTCACAGCCAAACCAGCTGCGGCGACACGCTGCAGGCGATCTGCCGCCAGCGGCCGGTGAACATCTTCCACGCCCCCGGCGAGATGGACCTGACCGCGCATGTTGATTTCCAGCATTTTGCCAGCTGCTGCACGGGGCTTACCATTGACGGTCCCGTTACTCAGGCCGAATTCCTCGGCGCGCTCGGCATCGTCGAGCGGGCGTCCCGCTTGATGGCCGCCAATCCCGGCAAGGCCGGCGAGATCGAGGCGGGGGTCGCCCGCCTGATCGCGCCCAACGGCATGGGCACCCGCTTCAAGGCGATCGGCGTGCGCAGTGAGGGATTGCCGGTGTTGCCGGGGTTTGAAGGGTCGTGAGATCGTGAAGTCGTGAAGTCGTGAGGTCGTGAGGTCGTGAGGTCGTGAGGTCGTGAGGTCGTGCCGATTTCCAGCGGGCGTTGCCCGCACTTTTCACGATCTCACGAAGCTGCCGCGAGGCAGCGGCTCACGACTTCACGACTTCACGACCTTAAACAATTTCCAGGTAACCCGATGCTGTCACCGATCACCGCCCAGTGCCTCGCCCTCCCCGGTATCCGTCACGGCTTCTTCACCCGCGAGGGGGGCGTCAGCCGCGGCATCTATGCCTCGCTGAATTGCGGGCTCGGCTCGGGCGATGATCCCGCTCAAGTCGCCGAGAACCGCGCGCGGGTTGCAGCCAGCCTCGGCGTGACATCGCCGCAGCTCGTCACGCTCTACCAGGTGCACGGCCGCGACGTGATCACGGCGAGCGAGCCCTGGACCCGCGACGCCGCGCCGAAGGCGGACGCCATCGTCACCTCAACCCCAGGCCTTGCCATCGGCGCGATGGCGGCCGATTGCGCACCGGTGCTGCTCGCCGATCCCGAGGCGCGGGTGATCGGCGCCGCGCACGCCGGCTGGAAGGGGGCGGTGGCGGGAATTCTTGAAGCGACGGTTAACGCCATGGTCGAGCTCGGCGCCGCCCGCTCAGCTATCCGTGCCTGCCTCGGGCCCTGCATCTCGGCCGCGGCCTATGAGGTCGGACCCGATTTCGAGGCCGCCGTGGTGCGACAGAATCCGGAAAGTGCCGGATTCTTTGTGCATTCTGCCGATTCTGAACGCCCGTTTTTCGACCTTCCCGGGTTCGTTCTGGACCGTTTGCGGGCCTGCGCGATCGGCCAGATCGAATCGCAGAGCCGCTGCACCTACGGCGGCGAATCAGCTTTTTTCAGCTATCGGCGCACAACGCATAGAAAAGAGGCGGATTACGGCCGCCAAATCTCCGCCATTGTTCTGACCTAGCCATCAATCCACAACTTTGATGAGGCTTCTCGCCGGATTCGCGTTGAGTTGCAGGGGGCTATCGGCGATTCCGGCTGGACGCCCGCAATCTGAACGTTTAAGGGAATCGATGAGGGGTACCGGAACAAACATGCAGTAAGAACCGCCAAGTACGTACGACGGTTGCCGGATCAAAGCGGGTGAATTTAGCACAAGGGGGGTCGTCACCGATGACCTACATTGACGCTGCTGCCGCTGGGCGCGTCGGTCTACGTCTGGCGCTGCTTGCAGGTATTCTAGCGGTCGGCTTGGCCGGCTGTGAATCGGGCGGCGGTTCAATTCTGGGATCCGCCGGCTCATTGTTCGGCTCCAGTACGCCGCCACCACCGGTTCAGACTGCGCAAACGGCGCCAAAACCGGCAACGCGGGTTGCGGTCGCGCCGGTGATCGGTGCGCCGGATGCGCTCGGCAAGCAGATGAACAGCAAGCTGGCCGAAGCTTTGGGCAAGCAAAGTGTGGTCGTCACCGCGGCCAACGAGCCTGCCGACTTCACGCTGCGTGGCTACGTGGTTGCCGCGAAGGAAAAAGCGGCGACCAAGGTCTCCTATATCTGGGACGTCACCGACCCCGCCGGCAAGCGCGTCAACCGCATTACCGGCGAGGAGATGGCACCGGTCGGCTCGGGCAAGGACCCGTGGTCGGCGGTGACGCCGGCCCTGGTCGATACGATTGTCGGCAAGTCCGCAACTTCGTTCGCTGCCTGGCTGCCGAGCCAGACGGCTGGCGGTGCAGCCATTGCCGCTACCGGCGCGCCGACGCAGACTGCATCGCTCGGAAAGCCGCCGAAGCCGGTCCAGTCCGCGGCGGCGCCGGTTTCGACCGCCAGCCTAGGCGGCGCGGCCACGGCGGTTGCTGCTCAGGTTCAGGTGGTCGCCGTTACCGGAGCACCCGGAGATGGTGGCGCGACGTTGACGGCCGCCATTCAGCGCGAACTGGCCCAGAACGGCATCCCGCTCGCCACCCAGACAAATGCCTATAAGGTCGAAGGCAAGGTGGTCATGGGACAACCCAAGGACGGCAAGCAGACCATCCAGATCGAGTGGAAGGTCCGCAAGCCCGACGGCTCAGCCGCCGGCACCGTCTCGCAGAAGAACGAGGTGCCGCAAGGCTCGCTCGACGGCAGCTGGGGCAAGACCGCCGATCAGGCCGCGCATGCCGCCGCCGAAGGCATCATCAAGCTGTTGCCGCAAGGCCAGCAGGCGAACCGGACGGCGGCGAACTGAGCCGCCGCGCCCCGGCGGCTCGCGCTGCCAACGGCGACCGACGCTCGACGGACATTCACTTCTGACATGCCCCGGCGCGCGAGCGTCCGGGGCGTCTTTTTCTGGCGAGCCGTCCGGATGTGCAGGATGCCCGGGTCACTGGCTGTGTTACGTCAGCACAGGGTGATGAATCGCCCCGCGGCAAGCGTTGCAAAAGGGCTCGGACCGTTTACAGGTGCGGGCCCGCTTGCTAGAACGCAGCGCAATTCATCCGAGGGGCGCTGCTCATGCCATCAGATCCAAAACCAAAATCCGAGGATGGCATGCGCGCGGGGCCCAAGCCCGGCGAAGCCGGCATCAAGCTGATCGCCGGCAACAGTAATCCACCGCTGGCCGAGGCGATCTCCGCCTACCTCGGAATGCCGTTGACAAAATGCGATGTCCGCCGTTTTGCCGACCTCGAGATTTTCGTCGAGATCAAGGAGAACGTGCGCGGCGAGGATGTGTTCGCGATCCAGTCGACCTCCTACCCGGCCAACGACAATCTGATGGAGCTGCTGATCATGGCAGATGCGCTGAAGCGGGCATCGGCCCGGCGCATCACGGCCGTAATCCCCTACTACGGCTATGCCCGCCAGGATCGCAAGCCCGGTCCCCGCACGCCCATCTCCGCCAAGCTCGTCGCCAACCTGATCGAGCGCGCCGGCGTCGACCGCGTGCTGACGCTCGATCTGCACGCCGGGCAGATTCAGGGGTTCTTCGACATCCCGACCGACAACCTGTTTGCGGCGCCGGTGTTCGCCCGCGACATCGCCAGCCGCTACCGCTCCGACAATCTCATGGTCGTGTCACCCGACGTCGGCGGCGTCGTGCGCGCGCGCGCCCTCGCCAAGCGCATCAACGCCGAGCTTGCCATCGTCGACAAGCGCCGCGAGCGGGCGGGCGAATCGGAGGTCATGAACGTCATCGGTGACGTGAAGGGCAAGCGTTGCATCCTGGTCGACGATATCGTCGACTCGGGGGGCACGCTGTGCAATGCCGCAGACGCGCTGATCGCCAAGGGGGCGGTCGAGGTGAAGGCCTACATCACCCACGGCGTGCTGTCGTCGAAAGCCGTCGAGCGCGTCGCCAACTCGCGGCTTTCGACGCTGGTGATCACCGATTCGATCCGGCCGACCGAGGCGGTGCGCAACGCCAAGAACATCCGCGTTCTATCGATTGCCAGCCTGATCGGCGAGGCGATCGCGCGCACGGCCCGCGAGGAAAGTGTCTCGAGCCTGTTCTATTGAGCGGGCCTACACTTTCAACAGGCCAACCGACTTCAAAGCCGATGCGATCACCGCACGTGCGTCCAAACGGTGCCGATCTCCGGCGGTTCCGGACGACGGCGAGGCATCCAGCACCCCGGCGCGCTGCAGTGTCGCGGTGATGAACCCCGACGGATCGGCGACTCCCGGCTGCACAACCGCCGCCTCAGGTCGGAGTTCGTAAGCGGCTGGTCGGGTTCGAGCTGCCAAGCCGCCGAACGCTGCCAACGGCCGTGCCGCCGACGCCATTTTGCTCCGCGCAGCACGCCCGTCCGGATGCAACGGCAGGGTCGACCGCGCGCCGATGGTCAGCCGATCGTCGCCGAGCCCCCAGAACCGCACAATTTGCGCCGTCGATGAGATGCCGGCATCGAGGTGGAACGCACTTTTCTGACCCACCGCCTCGCCGTCCGTCGAAATCGGCACGCCATGCCCGAAATTGGCGATGGTGTAGACTTCAATGATCTCCTCGCCGTCACTATCGTGCCAAGCCCGCCGGCGATGGCCGCCGGCATCGTGCTCATCACAGTCGGGCCCTGCAGCCAATCGATGAACCTCGAGCCATTGCGCAAGGCTCGCCTCGGCATTGGCGGCATTCACGATCGGGTCGGCACTGCCGTGCCAGATCGAGAGCTTGGGCCAGGACCCGTCGTGCGTCGAGGCCGAGCGGACCAGCTCGCCCAGCTCTTGCTGAGGGCGCGAGCATCCCTGCGCCATACTTTCAAAGGCCTCGGTCATCGACGACGCCGCGCCGAACGGCAAGCCTGCGATAATGGCGCCGCCGGCAAACACGTCGGGGTAGCAGGCGAGCAGAGCCGCAGCCATGGCACCACCGGCCGACAACCCGACCACGAAAACACGTTCGGTGTCGATCTCGTGCTGGGCCATCATCCGCGCAACCATCTGGCGGATCGACAGGGCCTCTCCGGCATCGCGGCGGGTATGGGACGGCGCAAACCAGTTGAAGCACCGGTTGGGATTATTGGCTTGCTGTTGCTCGGGCATGAGCAGTGCAAACCCATGCCGCTCGGCCAGCGTCGACCAGCCAGAGCCCCGATCATAGGAGCTCGCGCTTTGCGTGCAACCATGCAGGGCCACAACCAGAGCCGGCTTCTCCGCCAGGCCGGCGGGAACATAGCTCATCATCCGCAATTGGCCTGGGTTGCTGCCAAATTCGCCGGTTTCAGCCAACCCAGGGCCATCGCCACCCGAGCTGCCGATCGGCATCATCGGGGGCAAAGTGGCTTGCAATTGGTCGGCGAGCGAACGCAGGTCTGCGATCCGTTTCAGTGTCTCGTTCAATCCCGTCATGCATCCCCGCTATCATCCATCCGCCGGCCTCTTATGCCGCGCTGCACCATATAATGCTGCACTGCACAATTGCAACTGCGACCATCGGCCAACCGGGACGCACGCTCGTCCCTGTTGATTAAGTAACAACGGCCGGATTGGTTCGATGGCAGATTTATAATTGTCGCGAGTGCCGACTTTTGGGTAGCATGAGTCGTCACATCGCGGCGGGGCAACAGGCTCGCCCAGGCATTCACGAGCCATGGAACGCCCCATTCCCACATCCTCTGGCATGGCCGCGCGCCCGGCGCGGGTCGATCCTCCGGGGCAGCGCATCAAGGCGATCACGTTGATGTGTATCGCCACGGCGATGTTTTCCGGGACGGACGCCACAGCGAAATATCTCGGCGCCCATGCCGGTCTGCCGGTGATCGAGCTGGTCTGGCTCCGATACGTTACGCAATTTCTCATCATGCTGGTCGCCCTATCGCCCTGGGGGTTCGTGTGGGTGCTGCGCTCGGCCAAGCCCATGCACCAGATGCTGCGCTCGGTATTCCTGCTGGGCTCGACCGCGCTCAACTTCCTCGCCCTGCGGCATCTGCGCCTCGATCAGACCGTCACCATCATGTTCCTGACGCCTTTGCTGGTCGCATTGCTCGCCGGCCCGTTCCTGGGCGAGTGGGTCGGCTGGCGGCGGCTGCTTGCCATCATGTTCGGCTTCCTCGGCATGCTGGTGGTGGTGCGGCCGGGGGAATCCCGCCAAAGCCCGGCCGCACCACCACCAGCATGCCGAGGAAG
>Ga0209069_10001782_pt1 | contig 11059 bp, 9 predicted proteins | sample Str013_2_FD_187202 | JGI IMG/M metagenome (GOLD analysis project Ga0209069, IMG submission 187202) | Freshwater sediment microbial communities in response to fracking from Pennsylvania, USA - Straight Creek_MetaG_SC_2013 (SPAdes) (version 2) | ecosystem: Environmental > Aquatic > Freshwater >...
CGGCCTCATCGGCCCCAACGGGTCGGGCAAGAGCACGCTTGTCAATTGCATCTGCGGAACGCTCGCCAACGACAGCGGCACGGTCTCCTTCGACGGCAAAGTCATCGACCGGCTCAAGACCCACGAGCGAACCCGTCGCGGCATCGCGCGCAGCTTTCAGCTGCCGCGCCCGTTCGCGACCCTCACCGTCGCCGAGAACCTGCTGGTGCCGTTGCTCTACACCGTGAACGCGCGACCGGGGAACAACCTCTCCGCCGCCGCGATCGAGGCGCGCGGTGCCGATCTCCTGCAGCTCGTCGGGCTTGCCGACAAGGCCGCGCAGCGTCCGCGCGATCTCACCCAAGTCGAGATGCGCAAGCTCGAGCTCGCCCGCGCCATGGCGGCGGAGCCGCAGCTCCTCATTGCGGACGAATCCATGGCCGGCCTGTCGCAGGTCGAGGTTGCCGACATCGTGACGCTGCTGATCAAGCTGAACGAGCGCGGCGTCACAATCATCCTGATCGAGCACATCATGCGCGCGGTCATGCGATTTTCGCAGCGCCTGGTCGTTCTTGTTTCCGGCACCAAGATCGCGGACGGCGCGCCCGCCGATGTGATTCGCGATCCCGATGTGGAGAGGGCCTACCTTGGCCAATAGCATAGCGATCGAGAACATCGACGCCGCCTACGGCGCCGTGCGCGTGCTCGAGCAGGTGTCGATGACGGTGGGTACCGGCGAGACCGTGGTGCTGCTCGGCACCAACGGCAACGGCAAGAGCACGCTCATGAAATGCATCATGGGCATCGTGCCGCCGTGCGCGGGCCGCATCGCGGCCGTGATCGACGGCGTGAGCCACGACCTGGTCGGCCGCTCGACCGAAGAGATCGTCGATCTCGGCATCGCGCTGGTGCCGGAAGGCCGCCGCCTGTTTCCGCGCCTGAGCGTCGAGGAGAATTTGCTGCTCGGCGCCTTCCGCAAGAAAGCGCGCGCGGAGCTCAAGTCCAATCTGGCCTTCTGCTTCGAGGCGTTTCCGCGGCTGGCCGAACGCCGCGCCCAGCTCGCCGGCAGCATGAGCGGCGGCGAGCAGCAGATGCTGGCGCTGGCGCGGGCGCTGATGACGGCGCCACGCATTCTTCTGATCGACGAGCCCTCGGTGGGCTTGGCCCCCGTCCTGGTGAGCCACACCATCGACAAGATCAAGGAGCTCAAGGACCGCTACCAGCTGACGGTTCTCATGGCCGAGCAGAATTTCCCACAGGCGCTCCGCATCGCCGACCGCGGCTACGTCATCGTCCACGGCCAGATCGCGTTCGAAGGACGCTCGGTCGAAGAGCTCAACAACAACGAGCTGATCAAGAAATTCTATCTGGGGCTGTGAGGCGGCATCGAGCTTGAATTTTATGAGCTCGCGCTCGGTCCCGGATGAAACCTCTTGACCGACAGAAAGCCGAGCACCACGAAGATCGCCAGCACGGCGATTTGCGCGATCAGGAACGGCGGCTCGGATTGCGTCGGCGCCAGCGGCTGGAGGAACGGCAGCTTCTGGAAAGCTTGCACCACTGCGACAAAGACATTGAAATAAAGCGCCATCGCCGCACAGACGATGTAGATCCAACGCCAGGAACCGGCGAGGTGAAAGACGTAAAGCGCCACGATCGCGCCCGCCAGCACCACCAGCGACAGGATGCCGAGCACATGGGGCGGCCCGAAGCTGGCTGAGTGGAAGAGGAATCCGGTCACGCTGGTCAACACCGTGGTGGCGAGAAAAAGCACCGTCAAGCCATCGGACCTTTTTCCGCCGAGCCAGCCGAACAGGACAACCGCTCCGGAAAAAATCCCGATCAGGCTTATGATGACGTGCACCGTGGTAAATGTGGATATCGACAATCCCAATATCATGACACCTCTCCGCCTCGCTTGGACTCGGATCGCGCCCCCGGCCGAATCCCGATCCGCTGTGCGCGGGTGACATTATGCGGAAAATCGCACGAGCGGAATCAAAGCATCGTCAGGAATAGTGGTATCCGGTTTTCCATCCTAATATGTGACAACGCAAGGATGCTGGGCCCATCAGCGGTGGTGGCCGACCGGCAAAGTGCGCGGCTCGCGTGTCGTACACGCCGCGGACTGTGCTACTGTGGCCGATCGGGCGACGATCCGGCCCCGCGATTGCCACACAGGCGCAGGTAGCGAGCTCTCCAATTGCCATGGCGGTGCCGACGCAATCGATCATCGAGACGCGACGCGTTCAGATGTTTCCCACGCTGGAGCGCGCGGAGATCGAACGCGTGCGCCGGTTCGGCGAGGCGCGCTCCTATGGGGCGGGCGAGGCGCTCGCCAAGGTCGGCGAAGTCGGCGCCGGCCTGAGCATCATCCTGGCCGGCAAGGTCGACATCACCCAGCACGATGAACCGGGCCGCCGCGCGCTCATCGTCACCCATGGCCCCGGCGAGTTCATGGGCGAGCTCGCCCAGCTGGCAGGGCGGCCGGTGCTGGTGGACGCCTACGCGCAGGGCCCGGTGGAAGCCCTGATCATCCGGCCGGACCGGCTGCGCGCGCTGCTGGTCGCGGAGGCGGAGCTCGGGGAGCGGATCATGCGCGCCTTGATCCTGCGTCGGGTCGGCTTGCTCGAGACCGGGGCCGGCGGGCCGGTGATCGTCGGTCGCGCCGAGAATGGCGATGTGCTGCGGCTGGAGGGCTTCCTGCGCCGCAACGGCCATCCACACCAGCGGCTCAATCCGGAGACCGATCCGGAGGCGAAGGCACTGATCGAACGCTTTCACGTCGACCCCGGCCAGTTGCCGATCGTGCTGTGCCCGGGCGGCCAGCTGCTGCGCAATCCGGGCGAGGTCGAGCTCGCCCGCTGCATCGGGCTGGTGGGGCCGATCGATCCAAATCGACTCTATGACGTCGTCGTCGTCGGGGCCGGGCCGGCCGGTCTCGCCACCGCGGTCTATGCCGGCTCGGAAGGGCTCTCCGTCCTGGTGCTGGACTGCCGCGCCTTCGGCGGCCAGGCCGGCGCCTCGGCCCGGATCGAGAACTATCTGGGCTTTCCGACCGGGATCACCGGCATCGCCCTGATGGCGCGTGCCTACAATCAGGCGCAGAAGTTCGGGGTCGAGATGGCGATCCCGGATGAGGTGATCGGCCTGCAGCCCGCGAGCGAATCCGATACCGGCCCCTTCGTGCTGCAGCTGTCGAACAATGAACGGGTCAGCGCCCGTTCGGTCGTCATCGCCAGCGGCGCCCGCTATCGGCGGCCTGCGGTCGAGAACCTGGAGGCTTTCGAGTCCACGAGCGTGCACTATTGGGCGTCGCCTCTGGAGGGGAAGCTGTGCAGCGGGCAGGAGGTGGCCCTGGTGGGCGCCGGCAATTCGGCCGGCCAAGCGGTGGTTTATTTGGCGAGCCAAGTTGCCAAGGTCTGGCTTCTGGTGCGCGGGCCGAGCCTGGAAGCCAGCATGTCGCGCTACCTGGTCGACCGCATCAAAGGACTTTCCAACGTCGAGGTGTTGATGCAGGCCCAGATCAGCGGCCTGGAAGGGCACGACGGCATGCTCGAGGCGATCCGCTGGCGTCAAGGCACCAGCGCAAGCGAAGTGCGGCGGCCGATTCGCCACTTGTTCCTTTTCATCGGCGCGGAGCCGAACACCAATTGGCTGTCAGGGTCCGGCGTGGCGCTCGATGCCAAGGGGTTCGTATTGACCGGCGCGGATTTGACCGGCAGCGACCGCCGGCCCCTGGAGACGAGCCGGCGCGGCGTCTTCGCCATCGGCGACGTGCGATCGAGTTCGATCAAGCGGGTCGCCGCGGCGGTCGGCGAGGGCGCCCAGGTGGTGGCAACCCTGCACGCGTTCTTGGCCGCGCCCGACCACGCCGTGATTGCGCAACGTTGATTGACGGGAATGTCGATGACCAAGACCTGCAGCCACCTCGACACCATCCGCAACGTGACGCCGAGCGCGCGCGGCTGCGAGGAATGCCTGAAGACCGGCTCGCGCTGGGTCCACCTGCGCCTGTGCCGGAGCTGCGGCCACGTCGGCTGCTGCGACGACTCGCCGAACCGGCACGCCACCAAGCATTTCCACGCGACCCGCCACCCGATCATCGAGGGTTATGATCCGCCCGAAGCCTGGGGCTGGTGCTACCTGGACGAGGTCTTCTTCGACCTCTCCGATCGCGCCACCCCGCAGGACGGACCGATCCCGCGCTACGTTTGACGCTCTCCCGGATCGCCGATTTGCGCCGCCCTCGATCGCGTCCGGCTGTTACCTCGCCTTCTCGTACGGATAGATCAGCTTGCCGGATTCGTAGTCCGCGGGCGCCACCACCACCTGGGTCGAGACATTCTTGAACTGATCGACCGCGTTGCTTTTGACGTTCTGGAACTGCACCTGCAACACGCGCGATTGCGCCCACTCGCCCTTGGCGCCGAACTTCACGTCGCCGACCACGGTCTTGAATGTGCTGGTGCGGATATGCTCGGCCAGCTTGGCGTCGTCGAGACTCTTGGTGGCCTCGATCGCCTGCTGCAGAACCTGCAGCTGGGCATAGGCCCAAGGCGCCATGTAGTAGCCGAGCGGATCGACGCCCTCGGCCTGCGCCCGCGATTGATACGCCTTCATCAGATCGTCGACGCCGGCGAAATGCATCTTCGGCACCGGCAGCCAGAAATCGTAATTGGTCCAGCCGTTGAGCAACGGTCCGAGCTGCGTCTTGATGGCGGTGGCTTGCAGCCCCACCATGGCGCCGCCGATCATCTTGGGCTTGAAGCCGATCTCATTGACGGCGCGCACGATGCCGACCGAGTCGGGTGGATAGGAGCACACCACCACCATATCCGGATTGGTCGCCTGGATCGCGCGCACGATCGAGCTGAAATCGGTGGTCGAGGGCGGATAGGTCTTGTCGTAGACGATCTTGAGCCCCAATGTCTTGGCCGTGTCGCGCGCGCCGTCGGATGCGTTGTTGGAGAATTCCTGGTCGGCCGCCACGATCGCCACGGTTTGCGGCTTTGGATTCTGCGCCATCGCCAGCGCGAAGAAGTCCTTGGTGAAAGCCGGCTTGGGGATCGGCCCGGACGGAATCATCGCGAAATAATTCGGATAGTTGAACTCGCTGTTGACCGCGAGCCCGAGCAAGCCGATCAGCAGCTTCTTGCGCGCAATGGCGATCGGCATCGCAGGAGCCAGTTGGGCGGTCGCATAGGCGCCTATCAACAGGTCGACTTTGTCGACGTCGAGCAGCTTTGTATAGATCGTGGGAACTTCGGCCGGCGCGCTCTTGTCGTCGTAATAAACGAGCTTGACCGGACGCCCCAAGATTCCGCCCTTGGCGTTGACGTCCTCCTCCCAGATTTTTTGCGCCAGCAGGGCCGACTTGCCGTTGGGCGCCAACCCCCCGGTCAGCGCCATGCTGTAACCGATCTTGATCGGCGCGCCCGATTGCGCTGCTGCGGGCGCCAGACAAATGAGCAACGGCGCGAGCGCCGCGATCATAGTCCCGACGAAAGCCAAGGCTCGACATTGCAAGTGGTAAAGCACGCATCCCTCCCGGTCGTTCGGCGATTTTTGCTGATTTTAAGCGCAATCGCGCTGCCCGCGCCAGAGCATTGTACTAAAGTCCAATTTCCGGACCGATGCGCCGCTGCCGACCTGTCCGGCCAGGTCCTTGGTCCAGATGTGATCGCCATCACAAAACGGGCGAATGCAGCATGGGAGCCTGACATTCGTGAACCTAATATGTGGTTGGTGAGCCTAAAATATGAACAATCTGAGGATCGCCCATGCCCACCCGTGCATCCGAAGTCGCCCGCGCGACGATGGCTCTCCGTGCGCTGTCCACGCTTCTCTTCCTCGGGCCCATATTGGTTGCTGCCGCAGCGTGGTCGGCACACGCAGCAATTGCCGAGCCGTCCGCAGACCTGCGCGGCATCTATGTGGACAGCGTCGCCTTTCCGATTCCGCAGGACGCAGAAGCGCGATTGTCCGAGGCGCTGCAGGAGCCCGGAGTCGACGGTCTGGTCCTGGTTCTAGGCTGGAGTTCCATCGAGCCCGCGAGGGGCTCCTACCAGTGGATGCGGCCGACAGACCCGCAGTGGCTCGATCAGTGGATCGGAAAAGCGATTGCGGCAGGCAAGAAGGTCGAGTTGTCGGTGAGGTCGGACAAGACTCCTGACTGGCTGCCCGCGGCAGGTGTCCATACGCTCCCGTTTACCTATGCCGCCCAGGCAGGCGCGAAATCCTGCAGAACGGAAGCGATTCCAGTGCCGTGGGATACGGGCTTTCTCGGAGAATGGGATGCGATGCTGGCCGCCCTGGCGGCCCACCTCAAATCGACGGTAGTCCAAGGGGTCAGGGAGTATGACGCGGTCGTGCTGCTCCGACTGACCGGCATCGACCGCAACAGCGACGAGCTGCACCTGCCGGCGCAAACGCCACATTCGCAGGGCACCGATTGTACCAAGGGCACCATCCAGACTTGGCAAAGCGCGGGGTACAAACCGTCCGTGTTGCTGCAGGGTTGGGACGCCATCACGAGCTCCTTCAAGAACAGCTTCCCCGATAAATCCTTCAGCGTGGCGATCATCGCCAGCACCAATCCGTTTCCGCCCATTGCTGAAGACGGTTCCATCATCACCAAGGTGCGCGGTCTCGGCCCCGCCCAAAACGAGCCGCTATTGCGGCTCGCCAGCCGGAAGTTTCCGGGTCACCTGGTGATCCAGAACAACAGCCTGTACGCCGGAGTCGCGGCGCAGCCCGAGACCGTCCACTCAGCACAATCCCTCGGGACCATGATCGCGTTTCAGACCAACCTGGTACTGGGCGTATCCGGGGGAGCGGCCTGCCGTGATCGGAAGTCGAATGGCAATGCGTGCGACAACTGGCAGGACTATCTCGATCTCTTGGACACGGGAATCTACCCCACCCCCGGCACTCCCCTCCGCTCCCAGTACATTGAGGTCTTCGCGCCGAACGTGATTGCCTTCCCGGAGGCGATCAAGAAGGCGCACGAGGAACTCTTCGCCCCGCCGTCGGTGGCTCCTCCCAATCCGAAGATCCATCCTTGTCCGTCGGGGCGACGCTTCTGCAACTGAAGGCGGTCTGACCATTTCGTCGCAAGCCCGCGACGAATCCGTTCGGACCGAGTCGCTGAACGCGAACGCGTAGCCGAGGATGGCGTCGCTCAGCCCTTCGTCATCGGCCCTCAGGGCGCTGCGGCTCTGCCTGAGTCGAACGCTAGTGCCGACGATGCAGACTCGCGGTAGGATCGCCGTCCAACCAACCCGTCGGACGCGCCCGTCATCATGACTATTTCAATCGAAGCGTTGTGGGCCATGCCGGAGCCCGAGCTGCTCGCCGCGTACTACGCTGCCCGGCGTGAGTACGTCGAACGAAAGTTCACGCGCGACAGCCAGCGGGCGAGGCTCGAATGGCTCAAGGCGAAGACCTTCATGGCCGGCACCGGTGGCGTGACGGAACGCAAGACTGCCGTGGAGGCGTCCGAAGAGCTCGGCCGCAAAGGCCAGGAGCTGCGCGAGATGACGCGCGATCTCGATCTTCTCAAGATCGATTTCGACGTGATCGCCATGATCGTGCGCCTGCGCGGTACGCCGACAGGCGCCGAAGCCAAGGGCGAAGAGCCGTCCGACGGCGAGGAGCCGGAGGGGGGTGGCTAGCCTAGCGGCGTCCGCCTCACACCCACAGCCGCTCGTTCTCGAGGCCCTTGTACATGCCGGCGACGAACTCGGCGTAGCCGTTGAACAGCAGCGTCGGCCGCCGCTCGCCGACACCGATCAGGGACTCGCTCGCCTGGCTCCAGCGCGGATGCGGCACTTGCGGATTGACGTTCGCCCAGAACCCGTATTCCGAGGCTTGCAACGCCTCCCAATAGGTCTTGGGCCGCTGGTCCGTGAAGGTAAAATGGGTGATCGACTTGACCGATTTGAAGCCGTACTTCCACGGCACCGCCAGCCGCAGCGGTGCGCCCTGCGATTTCGACACCGGCTTGCCGTAGGCGCCGGTGACCAGGAAGGCGAGCTCGTTGGTGGCCTCCGCCATGGTCAGGCCCTCGGTATAGGGCCAAGGATACCAGGTCTGCTTCTGCGCCGGCGCCACCACCGGATCGAGGAAAGTTTCCATCTTGAGATATTTCGCCGAGGACAGGGGCTTCGCCAACTCGACCAGCTTGGCGAGCGGGAATCCCGACCACGGGATCGCCATGCCCCAGGCCTCGACGCAGCGGTGGCGATAGAGCCGCTCCTCCAGCGGCATCTTGCGGATGAGATCGTCGAGGCCGATCTCCTGCGCATTCTCCACCATGCCGTCGATCTTGATCGTCCACGGCCGCAACTTGAGGGCCTGGGCGTTGCGGGCGATCTGCTTGGAGGTGCCGAACTCGTAGAAATTGTTGTAGTTGGTGTTGATCTTCTCGTCCGTGATCGGGCGGTCGAGCACGAATCTCTCGTTGCGCTTGACCGGATAGAGGTCGGCGGTCGGATCCGGCACGTCGGCGGCACGCTGCGCCAAGGCGAGCGTGGGCGACAACGAGATCGCCGCCACGCCAGTGGCCGCCATTCCGGTCGCCGCCAAGAAGGCGCGGCGATCGAGGAACAGATGCTCGGGGGTGGCGTGGTGCTCGGGAATTTCCCATCCGCGGCGGCGAATGACATGCATGAGGCGATCCTCCAGCTCGGGTGGCTCTGCACTACGCGGCGACGCGGTCACCTGCAAGTCACAGGTGCGGCAACCGATGACGGCCGGTTTGCAACCTTTGCCGATGGCGAAGATACCGGATCGGGCGCCGGTGCGGAAGCCGACGCCGTTTGGCGCCGGGACCCGCGGCCCGCCGCGATCAGGCGGCCGCCGCCTTGCGGGCTGCCACGATCTGGTCGGCGGTGCGCCCCGTGAGCTCGGCCATGTGATCGAACTTGAACGTGAAGCTGCCGACGCCGGCGGTGGCCGAGCGCACCTCCACGATCAAGTCGCCGACCTCCGCCTCCGGCATCTGCACCCGCACCACGTCCCAGCCGTCCCAGCCCGCGCGGGTATCGAAGCCGAGGATCTGGCCGCGCCGTCCCGCCATCAGGGCGTTCATCTTGGCGGTGGCCTCCGAGGGGCAGACGATCTCGACCTGATGGATCGGCTCGAGCAGCACCGGGGTGCACTGCGGCAGCCCTTCGACCAAACCGATGCGGCCGGCGATGCGGAACGCCATGTCGGACGAATCGACGGTATGATAGGAGCCGTCGATCAGCTTCACTGCGATGTCGACGACCTGGAATCCGAGCGGGCCGTGCTTGAGCGCGTCGATGACGCCCTCCTCCACCGACGGGATGTAGTTGCGCGGCACCACTCCGCCCTTGATCTCCTCCGTGAAGGCGAAACCCGAGCCGCGCGGCAGCGGCTTGATGTCGAGCACCACGTCGCCGAACTGACCGTGCCCGCCGGATTGCTTCTTGTGCCGCCCGCGCTGCACGATGCCCTTCTTGATGGTCTCGCGATAACCGACGGTCGGCTTGCGGGTGACGATGGGCACGCCGAAGCGACCCGCCAGCCGCTCGGTCGCCACCCGCAGATGCATCTCGCCCTGCCCCCACATGACCACTTCATGGGCCTCGGGATTGTGAATGACGGTGAGCGAGGGATCCTCTTCGAGCAATCGGGTGAGGGCCTGGCCGAGCTTGACGTCGTCCTTGCGCTCCTTGGCGGCGACCGCGATGGCGAGCACCGGCGGCAAGGCCGTGACCTGGGCGAGCGGCGGATGCGCCTGCTTGCCGGCCGTCAAAGTGTCGCCGGTATTGGCATGGTCGAGCTTGCCGAGCGCGACGGTTTCGCCGGCCAGGGCAGGCCCGCGCTTCTCGCTCCCCTGCCCCAGGAGCTTGAACACGCCGGCGACCCGCCCGGCCTCGCGCTCGGGCGTGACGAAGGTGGTGCCGTCGCCGACCTGGCCGCCCAGCACGCGCACTACCGACATCTTGCCGCCGTGGGCGGTGTGAAAGGTCTTGATCACATTGGCGACCGGATCGTTGCCGGCCTTGAGGCCGAGCCGCTTGATCGTCTTATCCACCGTCGGCGTCTCGTGACGCAGCGCCTTCATCAGCCGCAGCACGCCGTTGGTGCGGGTCGCGGTGCCCACCAGGACCGGACAAACCAAGCCGTCGCGCAGCTCCTTGGTGAGATCGTCGAAGATCTTGTCGCGCGGCGGCGGAATGTCCTCCAGCAATTGCTCCATCAGCTCGTCATCGTGGTCGGCGAGCGTTTCCAGCATCGTGAACCGCGCGTCCTTCTCGCGATCGAGCTCGTCGCCCGTAAGCTCGATGATCTCGGACGGCGCGTGCTCCTTGTAGACATAGGCCCGCTCGAGCGCGAGATCGGTGAATCCGGTGATGATCTCCCCCGACCAGATCGGGATCTGCCGCAGCAGCAGCGGCACGCGCGAAGCCGGCTGCAGGACGCTCACCGTGTCACGGATGCGCTTTTCGGCCTTGTCGATCTTGTTGAGGAACAGGAAGTGCGGAATCTTCAGATCTTCCAGCTCGCGCAGGATCAATTGCAGCTGCGGCACCTTCTTCTCGTCGGCTTCGCAGACCACCACGGCCGCGTCCACGAACGGCAGCACGGCGCGCATGTCGTGGATGAACTCGACCGATCCGGGACAATCGATGAAAGTGTAGCTGTCTCCCATGAACGTGGTCGTCGCCACCGACAGCTCGACGCTCATGCTGTGATGGCGCGATTCCTGGCTGGCATCGCCGACGGTGGTGCCGGCCTCGACCGTGCCCTGGCGCTGGATCGCGCCGGTGCGGAGCAGGATCGCTTCGAGCAGCGTGGTCTTGCCGCTTTGAAACGGGCCCAACAGCGCAATGCACCGTGGACCCGCCGCCCGTGTATCGTTCTGTGCCATGACTGCCTCCCACACTGGCCGGAACCGGCCTCATCAGAGACGTTCAACGCATCGTTTCAGGCCGAAGGGGGGATTGGCAAGAGGCGGCGACGCCTCAGGGCCGGCAGCTGCCGCACCGCGATGCTCGACGTTGCCACGTTGACTGCCGTAAGGGCGGCCATCGTGGCCGCCCTGTCG
>Ga0209069_10001785_pt1 | contig 11055 bp, 9 predicted proteins | sample Str013_2_FD_187202 | JGI IMG/M metagenome (GOLD analysis project Ga0209069, IMG submission 187202) | Freshwater sediment microbial communities in response to fracking from Pennsylvania, USA - Straight Creek_MetaG_SC_2013 (SPAdes) (version 2) | ecosystem: Environmental > Aquatic > Freshwater >...
CCGGGCGATCCCGCGGGGAGCGTCCTCAACTTCGGTCGTTATGTCGGCTGGTCGCTCGCGGAGATCGCGCGTCGCGACATCGAGTACATCGAGTGGCTGGATCGCACGCCGATCGGACGACCCTATCGCGAGGAAGTCGACATGATCCTCAGGCGCGTCGGGCGCCGGAAGTCCGTCGAGGCCCAAGCGGCCGATCGACGCGGCCTGTTCCGCCGCCGATAGGACGAGCTCGGTCGGTCAGGCGACCGACTCGGCCGACTGCAAGCCCAGGCGGCGGAGCAGCGCACCGCTCGTGGCGCCCTGGACGAGCAGCGTGAACAGCGTGATCCCGAACACGATCGCCTGGAGTTCGTTGCGCTGGGGCAGGTCCTCCGGCAACGAGAGCGCGAGGCCCACCGCGATGGCCCCGCGCAGGCCGGCCCAGAACAGCACGTGCAGCCAGGCACTCGGGACCGCCCGACCGTGGCCCGACGCCCGGGCGATGCGCGACCCGCCGCCCAGCACCACGTAGACCACGATGGCCCGCCCGACGAGGATGCCGACGACACCGATGGCGATCAGGCCGACCGAGTCCACGAGGGACCCGACGGAGATGGCCAGCCCGATCAGCAGGAAGACGAAGGCCGTGAGCATGAACGCGAGGAATTCCCAGGTCTGGTCCAGGGCATCGAAGGTGGCGTCGCTGAGGCCGACGCGGCGTCCATAGGTGCCCAGGACGAGGCCGGCCACGACCGTCGCGATGATCCCGGACTGCCCGATCCGATCGGCGGCAAGGTAGGTGCCGTAGGCCATCACGACGGAGATGGCTAGCTCGATCAGGTGGTCCTCCGCGTACACCATGAGCCGGGTGGCGACCACGCCGATCACCAGTCCGAGCCCGGTGCTGACGACAAGCGTGCCGACGAACCAGAAAATGGCATTGGCCGGCGCGACGGTGCCGGTCGCGGCGGCCACGGCGATCGAGAAGACGACGACGGCGGTCCCGTCATTGAAGAGGCTCTCGGCTTCGACGAGGGTCTTGAGTCGGGTCGGGGCGCCCAGGCGCTTAAACGTCGAGATGACGGACACCGGGTCCGTGGCCGATACGATGGCTCCGACGATGAACGCGAGTGACGGGGGCAGTCCGGCCAGCGTGAGGAGCACGGCCACGACCCCAGCCGACACCAGGACTCCCGGGATGGCCAGGATCGCGACGCCGATGTAGGTCCGTCGCAGTTCGCCGAAGTCAAGCCGATAGGCGGCCTCGAACACGAGCCCGGGCACCAGCACGATAAGCACGAGTTCCGGCGTGACCACGAGCGGCGCGGTCGGTCCGAAGGCGGCGATCACGAGGCCCAGCGCGACCAGCGCGACGCTGTAGGGCAATCCCGACCTGCGCGTCAGCAGCGCGACGACGGTCGCGGCCGCGATCAGGAGCACGAACAGCTCCACGACGTAGAGCGTCGCCTCGCCTGTCTCGACCGCCTCGCCCGCCACGGCGAACGGCATCATGCCACGCAGTCGGGCGTATCAGTTTCGGCGCGGATGGTCGTCACCACTCGGCCTTGGATTGCCGGATGTTGATGCTCTGCATGATGCCGAGGGCGATCGCCAGGCTGACCAGCGACGCACCGCCATGGGTCACGAACGGCAAAGGGATGCCGGTGATCGGCATGACCCCAAGGACCATGCCCACGTTGACCACGAGCTGGAAGAGGATCATCGACGCGACGCCGGCCGCGAACATCGTCCCGAATGCGTCACGCGACCGCCAGCCGTCGGCCAGGATCCGCCAGAGCAGGAGCACGAACAGCAGGAACGTAACCATCGCCCCGAGGAAGCCGAGTTCCTCTGCCAGTTTGGCGAAGACGAAGTCGGTGGTCTGGACGGGGAGGAAGCCGCTCTGGGCGGGCGTCCCGTTGGTCAACCCCTTGCCGAGCCAGCCGCCGGACCCGACCGAGATCTGCGCCTGGAAGAGCTGGTACCCGGCTCCCTGCACGTCCGGCGCCGGGTTCAGGAAGGAGTCGAGACGCGCCTTCTGGTAGTCGCGCAGGACGTACGTCCACGCGAGCGGGATCATCGCGATGACGAGTGCACCGAGGGCGAGCAGCCACTTCAGGCTGGCGCCCGACATCCAGAGCATCCCCACGAGGATGCCGCCGAATACAAGGGACGTGCCGAGATCCGGCTGGAGCATCACTAGCACCAGCGGCGGGACGATCAACACGCACGCGCCCAGGATGGATCCGATCGAATCGAGTCGACCCTGCCTGGCACCCAGATAGTTGGCGAGCACGACGATCATGAGGACCTTGGCGAGCTCGCTGAACTGGAAGGTGAAGGGTCCGACGGAGATCCATCGCGCCGCGCCCCCGACGCCGTCACCGATGCCGAGGGTCAGCACCAGCAACCCCAGCTGGAGTGCGTAGATCGGCCAGGCCAGGGTCTTGAGCCATCGATAGTCGAAGGCGGTGGCCAGGACATAGGCCACGACGGCGATGACCGCCCACATCAGCCCGCGCGTGAACGTGGTACCGGCCTCGAGCGGGAGCTTGCCGTCCTCGACGCTGTTCGTGTAGGCCATCGCGAGGCCGATCGCTCCGAGCAACGCGGCGTATGTCAGCAGTTGCCAGTCGAACGCGCGCCAGGCAAGCCCGACGGACTTGGCAGCCCAATCGGTCATGCGCGCCGGTTCAGCTCGGATGACGCCCATCAGTTGCTCTGGTAGTGGTTGCCGATGGTCAGCTGGTTCCGGTAATCCTTCTTGATCCCGTAGTAGAGCTGCATGAAGTACTTCACGATCTCGGTGCCAGCGTTGCTCTTGGTCCGTGAGTCATACGCGAACGCCAGCACGACGAGCTTGGAATCCGTCTTGTCGAAAGATCCGTGGTAGGGATCGCCGGGCGTGAAGCCCACGAACCACGAGTGGAATGGCAGACGGCCCTGGCGGTCCTTGAGACCGAACTCCGCGGTCCCCGACTTGCCGGCGATCTTGATAGGCAGGTCGACGAGGTTGTAGGTGTGCCGCAGCGTGACAACAGCTCGCGCCGCGTTGCGCATCGTCTTCAGGACGCTGGCTTTGACATCCAGCTTGCGGAGGACGGTCGGTTTGATCGTCTCCACGATCTGGCCGTCGGGTCCGATGATGTCCTTGACGAGGTGAGGTTGATACAGCGTGCCGCCGTTCGCGAGTGCCGCATACGCGTTGATCAACTGGAGCGGGGTGACCACGTCGTAGCCCTGTCCGATCCCGGCCTGGTACGTCTCGCCGGGGAAGATCGCGGCGCCGAGCGTGTCTTGCTTCCACTGGTTGGACGGGACGATGCCGGCGACCTCACCCGGCAGGTCGATCCCGGTGGGGGACCCGAACCCGTACTGCTCCGCCCAGTACGCCAGTCGGTCGATGCCGAGTTTGCCCGCAAGGGTGAAGAAGTACGTGTCACTGGAGTGCCCGAAGCCGCAGTAGATGTCGCACGGCCCGAACCCGCGGTGGTTCCAGTCGTAGAACCTCGTGGTCCCGAGCGTGAGGAACCCCTTCGTGGCGACCTGGGTGTTGGCCGTCACCTTGCCGTCGGCGATCGCGCCGGTCCCGGTCACCAGCTTGTACGTGGAGCCGGGCGGATACCATGCCTGGGTCGCGTGATTGATCAGCGGCTTGTCGGGGTTGTTCAGCAGCTTCTGATATTCCTTGTTGGTGATCCCACGCGCGAACTGGTTGTTGTCGTAGGTCGGCAGGCTGACCATGGCGAGGATCTCGCCGTTCTGCGGGTTCATCGCGATGACCGTGCCGCGCTTGATCCCGACCTGGGCCATGGCCCAGCGAAGCGCCTTCTCGGCATCCTTCTGGGCCTGGGTGTCGATCGTCAGGGTGAGTGAGTCGCCTGCCTTGGCCTCGCTGACGGTCTGCAGGACCTGGATCTTCCGGCCCTGGGCGTCTCGTTCGACGCTCTCTGAGCCGTAGGTGCCGCGCAGCTGCTTCTCGTACGAGGCCTCGAGGCCGGTCTTGCCGAGAAGGTCGTCCGGGAGGTACCCGGAGGTCTTGAGAACGGCAAGTTGTTCCGCGGAGATCGGACCGGTGTAGCCGAGGAGCTGCGACATCAGGGCTCCGTCCGTGTAGTGGCGACGGGCTTCGACGACGACCTCGACACCTGGGAGGTCTGCGCCGGCCTCCGCGATCAGGAGCGCGGTCGCCTTGTCGACGTCGTCCGCCACGCGGACCAGGTCGAACGACGACCCGGGATTGCCGTCGATGGCGGTGTTGATATCCGCGCTGTTCACGCCGGTGAGTGCCGCCAGACGCTGAACGACCTCCTCGCGACGGGAATTCGGAAGATCCGACGGCCGGACCTTGACGGTGTAGGTCGGCACATTCGTGACCAGGAGACGACCATTCCGGTCGTATATGAGACCGCGAGATGAAGCGATCGACTGCAGGACCGTCCGATTCTGCGCGGACAGTGCCGAGAACTCGGTGCCGTTGGCGATCTGCAGGTAGAAGAGGCGGGCGGTAAGCCCGCTGATACCGATGATCGCGGCCAGGGCGAACACGAGGAATCGTGAGAGGCGCCTCGAGGGTTCGACGCGACCGTCGACGTAGCTGTTCACCAGTCCATCCGATCCTGCAGGGCGCGACGATCGTGGATGGACACGGCGAGCGGACCGATCAGGACGGCGAGCACGGAGTCGTAGACCAGGCTCGGGATGACCGTCTGCACGGGATCCGAGACCGGGATCGTATGACCGAGTGCACCGAAAGCCACGAACAACACCATCGAATACAACAGGCTCAGGACCGGGACTGCGATGACCGGGGCCAATGGACGGACCCGCGCGAACACTCGGCCGAGCACGGACGCTCCGCCGACGCACAACAGCAGTGCGAAGGACGACGATCCGAGCGGACGCTGTGCCAGGACATCAAGTGCCAGCCCACCCACGAACGCCCACACGAGCCCGGCCTCGAGGCCGACCGCGATCGTGAGCACGACTCCCAGCACGAACACGAAGTGCGGCTGGGCACCGCCGATCCAAAGATATGGACCCACGGTCAACTCGAACAGGGCCGCCCCCGTCGCGCCGACCGCAGCGAGTAGCAGGGTCATTGAGCGATCGAACCTCGGCGTAACGGCCAAAGGTCGCGCGCCCGCCTACGCGGCTCTCGAACGATCGAACTGGCGGCGACGACTGGCTGCAGTATCCCACGGACCCCCAAACCGGGCAACGGGACCGAATGTCCTGGGATGTTTCACGTGAAACATGGGCCCGGCATCGACAGATAAGCGTGAGATATGTCACAGGTGTGGGCTCGACACCATGATCGGTCGACCTGTCGAACGAAGTCCGAAGGGGCTGCGATGGTAGAATCAACGACCGTGAGTGCGTTCCGAGTGGGTTACTGAGTGGGCCAGACGATCGCCTGCGCGAACCAGAAAGGCGGCGTCGGCAAGACCACCACCGTGGTCAATCTGGCAGCCTTCCTGGCTCTTGCGGGCGAGCGAGTCCTCGTCATCGATCTGGACCCACAGGGAAACGCGACGAGCGGACTCGGACTCGATCGATCCTCCCTTGAGATATCGGTCTATGACGGCGTCATCGACGGCCTCGGCCTCGAAGACGTCACGGTCCAGGGACCACTCGGGATCGACGTCGTTCCGTCTGCGATCGCGCTGGCCGGAGCGGAAGTCGAGCTCGCACCGCTCGAAGCTCGTGAACGCCGCCTCGCTCGCCTGATCGAGGCGATCGCCCCTCTCTACGACTATGTCCTGGTGGATTGCCCGCCATCGCTCGGGTTGTTGACTGTCAACGCCCTGACCGCCGCCGATTCTGTCCTGATCCCGCTCCAGTGCGAGTACTACGCCCTCGAAGGCCTCACGCAACTGCTCGGAACGATCGACCTCATCCGAGACCATCTCAACCCCCCGCTCGCGCTCAAGGGAGTCGTTCTCACGATGTTCGATGGTCGAACCAAGCTCTCCGCCGACGTCGCCGTCGAAGTCCGTCGCCACCTTGGCGATCTGGTCTTCGACGCGGTGGTGCCGCGGAACGTACGGCTATCGGAGGCGCCCAGCCACGGCCTGCCGATCGCCCTGTACAGCCCGGACTCGGTCGGGTCCACGGCGTACCGCCGGCTCGCCGAGGAGCTACGTCGCCGGGACGGTCGACCGGATCTTGCCGCGGTCCGAGCGCCGACCCCGGCGACTGTGCTCGATCCCGAACCCGCCACCGTGGGCGCGGCATGACCGTTCGGCCGGACCGATCGAGCGGCCTCGGCCGTGGCCTGTCTTCACTCATCCCGCAGCGACATCCGGGGCAACCCAGCGTTCTGGACATCCCGACCGGCCGCATCAGGCCCAATCCATACCAACCCCGACGTACGTGGGATCCGGATGAGCTCGCGGGCTTGACCGCCAGCGTGCTCGAGCACGGCATCATCCAGCCGATCCTCGTGACCGAGATCGTCGACGGCTACCAGTTGGTCGCCGGCGAGCGCCGCCTGCGCGCCGCGATCGCTGCCGGGCTGGAACGGATCCCAGCCGTGGTCCGGCAACTGGCCGACCGTGACCAGCTGGAACTCGCCCTGGTGGAGAATCTGCAGCGCTCGGACCTGGACCCCGTCGAAGCCGCGCTGGCCTATCGCCAGCTGATCGACGAGTTCGGCCTCTCACAGGACGACATCGCCGAGCGCGTCGGCCGGGCTCGCTCGACCATCGCCAACACGTTGCGCCTGCTGGACCTCGCGCCTGCCGTCCAGACCTCCATCGTGGACGGCCGCCTGACCGAGGGCCACGGCCGCGCCCTCGGCGGACTGGCCATCGAGCATCAGGATCGCCTCGTGGACTCGGTCGTGGAGCAGGGGCTGTCCGTCCGCCAGACCGAGGAGCTGGTCCGGCGCCTGCGCGAGCCACGCGCTGCCACGGCAGGCAAAGCCGAGCGAGCGAGTGACCCGGAACTCGAGCGAGTAGAAGAGGACCTCCGCCGATCGTTAGGCACGAAGGTACGCCTGTCCAGATCCCGCAGGGGCGGCCGCATCGTCATCGAGTACTACAGCGACGAAGAGCTTGGGCGCCTCTACGAGCGCCTCACCGGAGGGATCGCGTGACCGACGAAGCCGCCAAGACGCCAGCCGCGAAGTCCGCCGCTCCAGCCAAGGGTCCAGCGGCCGCGCCGGACAAGACGGCCGCGCCGGACAAGACGGCCGCGCCAGCCGCGAAGGCCGCCCCCGCCAAGGCAGCAACGGCCAGGGCGACTCCCCCCGCGAACGTGGACGCCGCCGCCGCCGCCAAGCCGAAGCGCGGCAAGGCTGCCGCATCCGACTACACAGCCGCCAGCATCCAGGTCCTCGAGGGGCTCGAAGCGGTCCGTCGTCGGCCGGGCATGTATATCGGCTCGACGGACGTCCGCGGCCTCCACCACCTCGTGTGGGAAGTCGTCGACAACTCGATCGACGAAGCGATGGCCGGATACGCGACCACCATCCTGGTCACCATCGCCACCGACGGCACCGTGACCGTGCAGGACGACGGCCGCGGCGTCCCGGTAGGCAAGCACTCCACCGGCAAGGACGCGATGGAGGTCGTCCACACGGTCCTGCACGCCGGCGGCAAGTTCGGCGGCGGCGGCTACAAGGTGTCGGGTGGCCTGCACGGCGTGGGCGTCAGCGTGGTGAACGCCCTATCCGAGTGGATGGGCGTCGAATCCGCACGCGACGGCCACGTCTTCACCCAGGAATACAAGCGCGGCAAGCCAACGGGCGCGGTCAGGAAGATCGGCGTTCAGGGCACTCGCAAGGGTACGAGGACCTCGTTCCGGGCGGATCCCGAGATCTTCGAGACCACGGACTACGAGTTCGACACGATCAGCCAGCGCCTGCGTGAATCCGCCTACCTGAACAAGGGCGTCTGGATCACCTTGAACGACGAGCGCCGCGATCGTGAGCGCTCGTTCTACTTCGAGGGCGGGCTGCAGTCCTTCGTCCGCCACCTCAATCGCAACAAGGAAGCCCTCCACAACCGCCCGATCTATGTCGATCGGAGGGAAGGTGGGACGGCGGTCGAGGTGGCGCTCCAGTACAACGACTCGTACACGGAGAACGTGCTCGCGTTCGCCAACAACATCAATACGGTGGACGGCGGCACCCATGTGACCGGGTTTCGGGCCGCGCTCACCAGCTCGCTCAACGACTGGGCGCGGCGCGCGGCGGTCCTCAAGGACGCCGATAGCAACCTCTCCGGCGACGACGTCCGAGAAGGGCTCACGGCCGTCATCAGCGTGAAGCTCACCGAGCCGCAGTTCGAGGGCCAGACGAAGGCCAAGCTAGGTAACGCCGAGGTCAAAGGCCAGGTCCAGACCGCGGTCGCGGATAGTCTCGGCCAATACCTGGACGAGAATCCAGGCGACGGTCGTCGGATCATCGAGAAATGCCTGACAGCTGCCCGTGCGCGCGAGGCGGCCCGCAAGGCCCGCGATCTCGTCATCCGGAAGGGCGCGCTGGACGGGATGTCCCTGCCCGGCAAGCTCGCTGACTGCCAGGAACGCGACCCGGCCCGCAGTGAGTTGTACCTCGTCGAGGGCGATTCGGCCGGAGGCTCGGCCAAGCAAGGCCGCGATCGACGGAACCAGGCGATCCTGCCCCTGCGTGGCAAGCTGCTGAACGTGGAGAAGGCCCGTCTGGACAAGATCCTGTCCAGCGAGAACGTCCGGCCGCTGATCATCGCCCTGGGCGCCGGCATCGGCGAGACCTTCGACCTCGCCAAGCTCCGCTACCACCGGATCATCATCATGACCGACGCCGACGTGGATGGCGCCCACATCCGAACCCTGTTGCTCACCTTCTTCTATCGGCACATGCCGGAAGTGATCGATAACGGCTTCCTGTACATCGCCCAGCCCCCGCTCTACCGGGTCAGCACGGGCAAGGTGACACGCTACGCCCAGAGCGAGAAAGAACGCGATCGCGTCATCAAGGAATTCAACGTCAAGAATCTGTCCGTCCAGCGGTTCAAGGGCCTTGGCGAGATGAATGCGGATCAGCTCTGGGAGACCACCATGAACCCGGAGACGCGAACGCTCCTGCGGGTCGACGCCGAGAACGCCTCCGCCGCGGACCAGATCTTCACGATGCTGATGGGCGAGAAGGTCGGGCCGCGCAAGGACTTCATCAAGTCCGAGGCTCGCAAGGTGCAGAATCTTGACGTCTGATCTCCTTCGACAGGCGCCGGTGGACGTCGCGGCGTTCGAGTTCGCCCCGCATCACTGCTTCGCATGCGGGACGCTCAACACGAACGGCCTCGGCCTGATGATGCACGTGGAGCCGGGGCGGTCGTGGGTCGAGACGTCCCTGGATCGCCGGTTCGAAGGCTGGGAGGGCATGGCTCACGGTGGGATCGTGTGCACGATCCTGGACGAGGTCATGGCCTGGGCCCTGGTGGGCGCCGACAACTGGGGTGTGACCGCCCGGATGTCGGTCGAGTTCCGCAGGCCGGTGGCCATCGGACGCGCGATCCGCGCCGAGGGGTGGACCACGGAGACCCGTAAACGCATCGTCGATACGGCCGGCCGGATCTTGGCCGTCGACGATGGGATACTCCTCGCCGAGGCGACCGGCAGGTATGTCGCCGCCAGCGAGAGCCGCAAACGCGACCTGCGCGAGACCTACGGCTTCAGATTCGCCGGAGAAACGCCCGACATCGTGGACCCGGCGCGATGACCGCCGCCGCCGCCGCAGCAGCAGCGGCCACCACGACGAGCGAGGTCACGGCGCGCGCCGTCGCGTTCATCGAGGCTCACAAGCCCGCGGCGGAGGCACTCGGCGTCACCCTGGCCGACCTCATCCCGGATCCGAACGGCTTCGCCGATGCTCTTCGAAGCGGCCTCGCGGGCCTCGCGGACCCGGAGTACCTCGTCGGCCAGCAACGGATCGCGCCCGGGATCGGACGGATCCACGGTGTCCGTTGGCCGCTCATGGCCGCCGTCTCGCGAACGTTCAAGCACGCCACGAAGGACGATCGCGCCACGCCACTCCTGTTCGTGGCGGATCGGCTGTTCCACGAGCCGGAGCTCGAGCCGCGCTGGTTCGCCTTCGGGCTCCTGGAGCGGACCCTCGCCACGGAGACCGAGCGGACGTGGCAGCTCCTCCGGCGCGCGGCCCGCGAAGCCGGTGACTGGATCACGGTGGACTCGCTCGCCCACCCCTACGGCAAGGGCATCGCCGCGGAGACTTATCGTTGGGCGGAGCTGGAACAGCTCGTCTACTCGCCCTCACGCTGGGAACGTCGGCTGGTCGGCTCCACGATCGCCACGATGACCGCCGTGGACCGCCGACGCGGCCGCGAGCCCGAAGTCGCCAAGTACGCGCTCCCGCTCCTCGGCCAGCTGATGGGCGACGCGGAGCCGGACGTCCAGAAAGCCCTCGCCTGGGCCTACCGCTCCCTCACGCTGGTCGACATGGCCGCCACGGTGCAGGCGCTCCAGCGCGAGGCGGACCTCGCCGCGACCACGAACGACGGCCATCGGGCCTGGGTCGTGCGCGACACGCTCGCCAAACTGGATCCAGCCACCGCGGATCGCCTGCGCGCCCGCCTCGAGGGCATCCGCAAGCAGCCCGGCGCGCCGTCCACATCGGAGGCGGCGCTCGCCGTCCTTCGGTTCGGCGGCCTGCCGGACCCCGCCACCCACCCCGAACCCCCACTCGCCTGACCATGGCCAGACACAGGAGTAGCCGACCGTGACCGACGACCTGGGCGACATCCGAGCGATCCGCATCGAGGACGAGATGCGGGTCAGCTACCTCGATTACGCGATGAGCGTGATCGTGTCGCGCGCCCTGCCGGACGTCCGCGATGGACTCAAGCCCGTCCATCGCCGGATCCTCTTCGCGATGGGCGAGATGGGCCTCTCGTCCACCAGCTCGTATCGGAAGTGCGCCGCGATCGTCGGCGAGGTGATGGGCAAGTACCACCCGCACGGCGACAGCGCCCTGTACGACGCGCTCGTCCGCCTGGCCCAGGACTTCTCGATGCGCTATCCGCTGGTCGATGGCCAGGGCAACTTCGGCTCGGTGGACGGCGACTCGGCGGC
>Ga0209069_10001787_pt1 | contig 11053 bp, 9 predicted proteins | sample Str013_2_FD_187202 | JGI IMG/M metagenome (GOLD analysis project Ga0209069, IMG submission 187202) | Freshwater sediment microbial communities in response to fracking from Pennsylvania, USA - Straight Creek_MetaG_SC_2013 (SPAdes) (version 2) | ecosystem: Environmental > Aquatic > Freshwater >...
CTTCAATATAGCTCAGACGCATACGCGCTAACGTTTGTGCCGCCTCGTGGTCAAAAAGCATGGAGCGACGCCATGCCGGAATCTTCTCTTCGAGTTTTTTCTTTGAATGTCAACGGCGATCTGCGCAAGGTCAAGGCCGCGGCGGACACTCCGCTGTTATGGATTTTGCGGGACGAACTGCAACTGACCGGTACCAAATACGGTTGCGGCGTTGGAGTGTGCGGCGCATGCACCGTCCATGAGAACGGGAGCGCGGTACGCTCGTGCCAGATCACGGTGAGTTCGGCCGCGGGGCGGGCATTCACCACGATTGAAGGACTCGGGGCGAAGACGGATCAGCTCCATCTTCATCTTCATTCTTGCCAGCAGGCATGGATCGACGAAGATGTGGCGCAGTGCGGATTCTGCCAGCCGGGCATGATTATGGAAGCCGCAGCGCTGTTGAGCAAACATTCGCGTCCGACGGACGCAGACATCGATGCGACCATGTCGCAGCACGTGTGCCGCTGCGGAACCTACCAGCGGATTCGGCAGGCCATCCATCGCGCTGCGGAGATGCAGTCGGCCAAACCCAGCACTGGGACGAAGACCGGAGGCAAGTCATGAAGGTCACACGCCGGACGTTTCTTCGGGAAAGCAGCCGCGCGGCGGCAGGGCTAGTGGTTGGGTTCCAGTTGGGAATACCCGGTGCAGCAAGCACGCTGGCCAAGAGCACGCGTAGAGCCGCGATCAGCGCCGATCCGGAATCCGCAGCCGAATTTGCTCCCAACGCGTTCATCCGCATTGGCACGGACAACGTCGTCCGCCTGTGGGCCACGCGATCGGAAATGGGCGAAGGCGTACGCACTGTGCTCCCCATGGTGCTGGCGGACGAGTTGGGAGCGGATTGGGAAAAGATAGTGATCGAGCAGGCCGCGATGGAACCACGCTTCAAAGGCATACGCCTCCGGACCAGCGGCAGCGGATCGGCGGCGGGGACGTGGCGTCCTCTGCGAAAAGCCGCCGCCACGGCGCGTGAAATGCTGATCAGCGCAGCGGCGGACAAGTGGGGCGTGAGTGCGGAGAGCTGCCGCGCGGAGCAAGGCTCGGTGGTGCATGCTGAGTCTGGAAGGCGCTTAACCTTCGGCGAGCTTGCGGACGCTGCTTCGCGCGTGCCAGTGCCAGCGTCGCCGAAATTGAAAGACAAGAAAGATTTTCGGCTGATCGGCACGCGGGTGAAGCGTCGCGACGGTCAGGCGATTGTCAGCGGTGCGGCGGTTTACGGACAGGACATTCATGTCCCTGGGATGCTGTATGCGGTCATAGCGCGCTGCCCGTATCTGGGCGGCAAACTGGTGTCTTTTGATCCCGCGCCTGCGATGAAAGTGGAAGGCGTGAAATATGTGGTTCCGGTGCGATCGGGGTTTGCGACCGGCGTGGCTGTGGTAGCGGTGAACAATTGGGCAGCGATCAAAGGTCGCGCTGCTTTGCTTCCGGTGTGGGACAAGGGACCGAACGCGAATTTCGACTCCGACTCCTTTACGCGCGAGATGGAGCGCGCGCTCGACCAGCCGGGATTCGCACTGCGTCGCGATGGTGACGCGCCCGCCGCGCTTGCCGCTTCGAAAAAGAAAATGGAAGCGCTGTACGAATATCCCTTCCAGGCGCACGCGCCGCTGGAGACTATGAATTGCACGGCGCACGTCCGGGAAGGCTCATGCGAAATCTGGGTGCCCACACAGGCGCCGGAAGCCGCGCAGCAAGACGCCGCCAAGCTGCTGGGCATTCCCGAAGACGCGGTGAAAGTGAACGTAACGCTGCTGGGCGGCGGATTTGGACGTCGCCTGCAAACTGACTACGTTCCTGAAGCCGTGGAGATATCGAAAACCGTTGGCGCGCCGGTTCAAGTCATGTGGACCCGCGACGATGACATGAAGTACGGATTCTTCCATCCGGCAAAGCTGGAGCGTTTGCGCGCCGGATTGGACGAACAAGGACTCCCGGTCGCGTGGCATCACCAATCCTCTGGGCCGCACTTGTCGCTACTGGGTCCAACGGCAGAGGAAAAGAAGAACCCGAACTACTTTGCCGATGACGGCATGCTGTGGGGATCGTTCGACAATCCTTACAACTTCGCCCATCACTGGGCGGACTACACACTGGTGGAGTCGCCGGTGCCGACAGGGCCGTGGCGCGCGGTGATGTATCCGTCAACGGTCTTCGCCCGCGAAAGTTTTCTGGATGAAATTGCACACGCCGGCAAGCTTGATCCCATCGAGCTTCGGCTACGCTTGCTGCAACCAGGCGACATGCTTGACTTGAAAGCGACGGTGATCAATCGCGCTCGGCTGATTGCTGTTTTGAAGACGGTGGCGGACAAATCCGGCTGGGCCGCTACGCAGGGCTCGACCACGGCGCACGAAGAAAATGGGCGCCTGTGGGGACGCGGCGTGGCTTGCAACGTCTACGACGGCGATTGCTACGTCGCGATGGTGGCCGAAGTCTCCGTCAGTAAAAATCTTTCGGACTACAAGATCGAACGCGTTGTTTCCGTCATCGATTGTGGACTGGCGCTTAATCCGCTGGGACTGGAAGCCCAGACGGAAAGCGCCATCGCATGGGGCATGACGGCCGTACTGGGCGGCAAGATTAATTTCAAAAACGCCCAGGCCCAGGAACACAGCTTTGCGGACTTCAAAGTCCCACGCATGAGCGACGCTCCGCGGGTGGAGACGCACATTATTCAAGGAGCAGATGCGCCCGGCGGCTTTGGCGAAACGGCCGTGCCAACGGTGGCGCCGGCCATTGCCAACGCGATCTTTGCAGCAACAGGCAAGCGGATGCGGCGGTTGCCGATTACGGCGGAAAAGATGCGGTTGGCCTAAGGCGTCTTGTAGCGCTCCCCACTCGGCAAGCGCTGGGCCTACGGCAGTAAGGAACGATTCCTTTGTTCTGCTTTCCCAGGGCTTCCGCCCTGGGCTAACTCATTTCGCGCCTCCGGCGCTGGATGTTCTTTTATCCTCCATCCCCCACTGATCCCGATGCAACCTCGTCGATGTTATTGCAGGTCAGATCGTTCCCCTCGCCCGCGATTTCCACAGCCATAAATTTCCGCTATCCCGCCGATAACGTTTATTAATTGGCCGCGCGGTTCCCCCTTCGCGTAACCTATAATTTCAGGTTTCAACGGCCTGAGTTTCCGTAACACTTCCGTCAATTCAAAGCGTTGCTTTTGCGGTGACAAAAACTTCTTGAGGAGAGCCATGCCAACCGAATTGCGCAATTTTCTTACTCTCTCGTACGACGAACTGGAAGATCTCAACCTGCAAGCCAAGGAGCAGCGCCGGAACCGCGTGCCCATCCACAAGATCCAGGAAGAGCGGATCAAGTACCTCAGCGACGAAAAGCGCATCAAGGCCGTGACCGTCCTGTTCAGCGATCTGGAAGGCCGCCTGCACATGCTGGACTACGACAAGAAATTCCTGGTCAAGAGCTGGGACAACCTCACCTTTGACGGGTCGTCCATTCGCGGCTTCACGGCGCAACGCGAATCCGATCTTCGCCTGGCCATGGACTGGAGCGCCTTTTACTGGGGACCGTCCGATGTGTTTGGCCCTGGCAAAGTGCTGGTCTTTGGCGACGTGATCGATAAAGGCGGCGAGCCCTACTCGGCCGACATCCGCGGCATCCTTAAGACGTTTGCGGCCGAGATGCACAAGAAGGAAGGCTACACGCTCAACGCCGCGAACGAAATTGAAGGCTTTCTGTTCCAAGGCTCGGACGCCGAGCGCCGCTACCACGAGACCGGCAAGTTCGAGTACGTAAACACCGGCGGCTATTACCACTCGCTACCCGGCGATCCGCTGCGCACGTTCATTGACACCACGGCGGAAGTGCAACGCGCGATGGGATTCCAGAACGAAAAAGACCATCCGGAAGTTGCGCCGAGCCAGTTTGAAATCAACTACGGATACGGCGAGGTCGTTGCCGCGGCGGACCAGATCCAGCTCTACAAACTGATCTGCCGCCAGGTGGCCACGCGCATGGGACTCACCGCCAGCTTCCTGCCCAAACCAGTGGTCGGCGTGAACGGCAGCGGCATGCACACCAACGTCTCCATCAGCAAAGGCGGCAAGAACCTTTTCTGGGCCCCCAAGGGCGAAGAGAAGCTCAGCCAGATGGGATGGGAATTTGTGGACCGCATTCTCACCCACGGCAACGATCTCTGCCTACTGCTCAACCCCAGCGTGAACGCTTATCGCCGGCTCGATCCGCACTTTGAAGCGCCGAACCAGATCAAGGCTTCGGCCACGGACCGCGGTTCGATGATCCGCATTCCCATCGGCAATGAAAAGAGCATGCGCGTGGAAGTGCGCTCCGTGGCCCCGGACGCCAACGCTTACATGGTGATGTATTCCATCTTCAAGACCGGCATCCTGGGCAAGACGTCAAAGATCAAAAACCTGCGCCAGGCCGAACGCTATCTTCCGGACAACATCTACACCGCGCTGGAAGACTTCAAGAAAGCCGAGTGGACAACCAAGATGTTCGGCGCTGACGTGAAAGGCCGCTACGCGGACTTGAAACAGGCGTCGGCTGACCGCTGTCCGCGGCTGCTGGGGACGTTCGTGAAAGCTCCGGAAGTCCAGTACCACCACGACGTTTATAACCAGTTCCTGTGGAATTTGTTTTAAGCGAAAAAGCGTTTACCACAGAGGAACGCGAAGAAAGCAAAACTAGGCCCTTGAGTACGTCCGTTTTAGAGTTCAGGGAGCCACGAAATTGAAGAAGCCGTTTCGAGAAGTGGTCGGTGAGATCTTTAACGATCCGTTCGACAGCGTGCTCTTTGCATGGTTACCGTTGGGTGGAGCCGGAGTTGGTTTCGTGAGCGGGTTGGTTCTTGGCTTCCTCAATGCCGGTATCGGCGGGGCGATTGTATACTCCATCGTTGGACTCTTAGTCGGCGGTATTATCGGCTTCATGCTGGCAATTGGATTGTCCCTGGTCATACTCACGATTCCGTTCGCTGTGTTGATCCTCGTTGTGGCGGCGATCGGATGGGTCATTTGGAAATTGTGGGGTGTTGGCAAGCCCTAGCCGACCCGATGGGCGTAGTGGTGATTCAGTTTGACAACTACCTTAACAAGTCCCGCCTCTGGCGGGACGAAAGAGCCCTAGCCCGGTACGTCCCGAGGCGCGCAGAGCGCGCTGAAGAGTAAGTGCCGGATAAGCAAAGAAAATAACACCTCCGCACTGCGGTAGGCGGGCGCGGAGTGGAGCGAACCACAGATAAAAGCCTAGGTGAATTGAGCACTAATCAAACACAGTGGCGTGGTAGCATCTAACGTCGACTTGATCCCGCAGTAGTAAACAGAGAACGTGGATGTTGCCTTGACCGTCTACCAGTCGTTGCTTGCTCGAGGATATTTTCCAAAAGAACTGCCTCCAGCTTTCTCTACGGAGCAGTTCGCCAAGTTTGCTGCGTCTAAGAGTGGTCGCAAGCTACTAGCAAAGTACGCTCCCGCCGACAATTTCACGGAATGCTTCAAGTATCGACTCGCCTTGCCCGGGTTGGATAGGCGCGAACTGCGGGTGCCTCATCCAGCGTCATTTTCCATGCTGGCCGACCTGACTTCTAAAAACCTTGGAAGGCTTTTGAAGAAATCCGGCGGTTCTGGGTTTTCGAAGAGCCGACCAATTTATGAAACGGGAAAATATCGAGCAATTCTGCCGATGACCAAACCAACCAACCTTGGCAGAGAGAAGGCCGCGATTCGGGCGGGCTCGTCTTTTTTATTGAAGACTGACATCAGTCAGTTTTATCCATCTCTATACACGCATGCAGTTGGATGGGCTGTCGATCCAAAACTTAAGAAGAAGGCTCATTGGAAAGATTGGAAGCTCCTAGGGAAGAAGATTGACCAATACCTTATGAATCTCGACGGCAAAGTGAGTCAGGGTATTCCGATTGGAAACGACATCTCGTTCTTGTTGGCAGAGGTGGTGCTGGCACAGGTTGATAGGGCGGCAAGGCTAGCTCCGGATCGGTCCTACCGGTGGTTTGATGACTATGAATTGGCCTTCGACACGATGGATGAAGCAGAGGGCGCCCTGAAGAGGCTCAACAAAGAGCTTGCGATGTTTAAGCTACGACTAAATTCAAAGAAAACCAAGATAGTACGGCTTCCGCAGCCCGCACAAGATGAATGGCAGGAAATCCTGAAGCAGGCAAGCCAAGGACGTTTCACAAATCCTCAAGAGATGGTTAAGTATTTCGATGCTGCCTTCCGACTCAGGGAGGAGCACCCCGATGTTTCGATATTGCTCTACGCATTGGGAATACTCTTCAAGGTTGTCCGTCCCAACTCTTACGTGGGGCGCATCGCTCAAAGTTGCATTACCCAGTGTTTGTTGTGTGAACCCGGCGCCGCGCAGAAGGCATTCAGTCTTCTGACCTTCTGGCAGCTAAACGGATTGGTGCTGGACGCACAACTGCTTACGAATACTGTCAATCAGATGATAGTCCGCCATCAGGCGAGTGGATTCAGTAGCGACATCGCCTGGGCGTTGGCATTTTGCCTTGAGCAAGGGTATGCGTTGAGTTCCAAGGCAGGACAGGCATTGAGCGTCTTCGACGACGACTGTATCGCCTTGCAGGCGTTACACATGGAAAAAGCTGGGCTTTTGCCTAAGGGCTTCAAAAACTCTCAGATCGCACGAGGCCTTAAAGAAGCGGATCTGGACCGGGAGCACTGGCTGATCGCCTATGAAACAGTCAGACAAGGCTTTCTTGCGGTTTGTGAGCCGGCTGTGAAGAATAATGTCTTATTTGCCGAGCTCTTAAAGCGCAACGTTGCATTCTACCGAACAAAGCTCCCTCTTTATTCCTCGATCATCCATCCTGGAGGAGCACCGGAGTGGGTAGTAAAGAGATGGATAGGGTTTTTGACGGGAAGTGTCGAGCTACCGTCGGAACAGCTTTCAACGCAAGAATCTACAGTATTTAAACTGATCGGCGCTGACCTTGCAAAAGTCGGAACCACGGCAGCTAGTACTGACGACGCTCTATTGGACTTATTAAAGCTATTTGGCGCCGAGGCTGAACCGACTGCTGAGGACACATATTCTGCGTTAAGTTAAGCACTCGAAAGCTGAATCCCTCTCGAGGATTTGTAATTGCTCGGGTCGCACGCAGCCCGCTTGCGTTTTGCGTGGGCCTACGGCAGTAAGGAAGGATTCTCTTCTTTGCTTACCCGGCACTTATTCCTCAGCGCGCGTTGCGCTGCCTCGGAAACGTACCGGGCTAGTACTCTTTCGTCCCGCCTGCGGCGGGACTGGCGCGAGGTCGCACAGGCTCTGTCGTTCGTCCTCTGGGGTCAATTTTCCTGCTCGGATTCAAACGACGGGAATTTTGCTGGCATCGCACCTAGTGTTGATCGTCCTTCAGGACACTTGGCACGCGTGCGCGTGTTTGTCCTTTTTCGCAATTGCAAAGGCGAAGGGAAGACGATAAAATTACAAGAACGGCTTTTGGTACTTGGCTTTTGGCTCCTGGCTAAAGCCGAAAGAGCCCGGGGTGTTAACAACATAGTAAATTTGCTGAATTTTGAGGCAATCGGGCAGAAAAGGCCGAAAACACGGAAACACAGGACTTAGGCGAGTTTGCATCCATTGGGATGACTCGAGCTAAGTCCTTTAGAGTTTGGGATGGAGGGATAGGAGGAGGGGGCTTCTAAGGTTAACTTTATAGTTACTGGACACAGAATGGTTGGAGCGGCTGTATCGCCTGAAGAAGAATCGCCGGAATCGCGCGGGATCGCCGACATCGCCGTGATCGGAAAAGCAAAACCTTACCGCTGATCAACACAGATGACACTGATCAGGAATCGGGTGATCGCCGTGATCGGGTGATCGGAAAGGCAAGAACCAGAGAGGCCTGGGCTAAGAGCTAAGAGCCAATGGCTAACGGCTGGTTTTCTAAGGCAACGTCTTCGCGATCTCCGGTCCTTCTTCTGCCGCTGCGGCTTTGGGTTGCGGTTGGAGATGGTAGCGGGTCAGGCCGTCCTTGAGGGCTTCAAAGGCTTCTTCCGGCGTGTCGGCGAAAGTGAAGAGTTTGGTGTCTTCCGGGGAGATGGCCCCGGCGTCGGCCATGGCGTTGAGGTTCAGGATGCGGCTCCAGTACTCCTTGCCGTAGACGATCACGATGATCTTCTTGGCCAGCTTGTGGGTCTGGGCCAGGGTGAGGATTTCAAAAAACTCGTCGAGCGTGCCGAAGCCGCCGGGAAAAATTACCAGCGCCTTGGAGAGATACGCGAACCAGTACTTACGCATGAAGAAATAATGAAACTCAAAATTCAGTTCCGGCGTGATGTACGGGTTAGGAAACTGCTCGAACGGCAGGCGGATGTTGAGTCCGATGGTCTTGCCGCCGGCGTCGTGCGCGCCGCGGTTGGCCGCTTCCATGATGCCCGGTCCGCCGCCCGAGGTAACGACGAAACGGTGCCGCTTGCCCGGCAGGCTACTGGCCCATTCGGTAAGCATGCGGGAAAGTTTGCGGGCGTCTTCGTAATAGTGCGCCATCTCGACGGCGGCGTTGGCGCGCTTCAGGGTGTCTTGAAGAACGTCGGCTTGAGGAACGTCGGTTGGTTGAATAACGCCGGCTTGCGGGGCATCTGGCGAGTTGCCAGCCGCGCGCAAGTGTTCAGCGGGCGCGGGCTTGGACGGGCTGGGTTTAGACGAGGCAGGACTTGCATTTTTTGTCGCGTTGCCCTGGCCGCCGATTGCGGCATCGTTCGCGGCGCTGGTCGCGACTTGACTCGCGGCGTTATTTGCGTCGGCCACGCTCAATTTCTGTTCCGCGGCCGTCAGGCTCCCGAACCGCGCCGAGCCGAAGAAGACCACGGTGTCCTGGATTTTTTCGCGACGGAAGCGCGAGAGCGGTTCAGCGTACTCAGAAAGAATGCGCAGGATGCGGCCGTCTGGGCTGTTGAGGAATTCCGAATTCAGATACGCCAGCGCGGCAGGACGCAGACGGTCTTCGTCGTTCATGTCCGCGCCGTTGGTATCGGTGTTCAGGCTGGGATCGGCCAGAGCGGAATCGCTCAGATCGCTGGCGATGGCCGGGTCAGGTGCGGGCTGCCTGGCTGATTTTGCCGTGACTCCGGATTTTGCCGGCGAAGTAGGTTTGGTGGCGGGGCTTTTTGAATCGTCGGAAGAAGGCTTGTTGTTTTTGCGGTCAGTCATACAAATGAATCATCAAAGAATAATTTCGAATAGAAAACTTTTGGAGCACGCGTTCCGCGCCGGATGCTCAACGCTGGTCGCGATACTGGACAGCTTCCTGCACTCCAATCCATATATCGATCACGCCCAGTCCGGAGACCACGCCGCGGATGAAACCTTGCTGCAGAATTCTCTGCAACCAAGGCCAGCGTTCCACGGAGCCCTGTTCGAACCAGCCCGGCGTCCAGGGCAAGGTGACCAGGGCCATGCCAATCACCATGCAGAACAGGCAAAAGGTAACCAGGAACATGCGCTGCAGCCAGATAGGCGGCGGCATTTCATGCTCCACCGGAGGCGGCGCGGGTGGCGATTCGAGATTCGTCGGGGTCTGGTCCAAGATTGACTTCAATGAAGGAGACTTTATGCTTTCAGCGTTTTGATCCGGCTGGCCACGTCGCGGAAGTCAATGTTCGAGCCGTAGACTTCCATGAAATTGGTGAGAGCGGCCTTTTTGTCGCCCGAGGCCTCAAACGCCGATGCCAGATCATAATAAATGGAGCAGCGGCTGCCGTCATCCATTCCGGGGATTTGCAGGGCTTTTTGGTACCAGCGGACGGCCGCCTCCGGCGCGCCTTTATCCACCAGGCACTGCGCCAGCCAGGTGTAAGCCTGGATGGGCTGCGAGAACCCGCTGCCGCGGTCCACGGCGTGGCAGACTTTTTGCAGCTCGCCAATGGCTTCGTCGAGCAGGCCCATTTCCTTGAAGGCGATGCCCAGGTTGTAATGCGTTTCCGGATCTTCTTCAGGTTCCGGCGCGCTGTCATTCTCTTCCTGGAGTTCGGAGAGAATGTCATTCAACACGTGGGCTGATTCGGCGTCCTGCATTTCGCCGTTGCTGGACGCCGCGGCGCCGCGCGTAGCCGATGTAGCCATGCGGGACGCAGCGTTACTTTGCGCGCGTCCAGAGGTCGTTTGATTTTGCAGAGGTTCGGCGTGGGCTTGCACCGCGGGAACAAAATCGGAAAGCTCGGTTTGTTCCAGGTCCGAGACAAAGCTGCTGAGAATGTCTTCCGTGGATTGGCCGGATGCCACGGGTCTTGTCTGGGTAACCAACGTTGGGCGCTGCGGCGGCGCTGGAATCGAAGCCACGGAAGGTTTCTTGGGATGAACAATTTCTTCCGGCAGTTCGAGGACACTGGCGTCGTCAGCACTGGCGGCAATTTGCCGCGATGGAATTTCCACCGGACGAGCTGGAGGACGCCGCGTTTCCGGCGGACGAATCTCGATCGGCTTGGGCTGAACAGGAGGCGCGCTGGGTTCGTCAACAATTTCGATTTCGACTTCCGGCTCAGCCTCAAGGGGAATCAGCGCCGGCATGGAAGCCCGCGAGGCAGCGGCTCCGGCCGCGTTGGCGCGATTGCGTCCAGCCGTAACCTGGGACATCAGGTTGGTGATTTCAGGAGCGTCCGGCGCAATCTCGGCCAGATTCAGAACCTGGTTCTTGGCTTCATCCCACAGTTCCTGAGAAATGTAGAACTCAATTTCCTTGACCTTATCTTCAACCGCGTAGAAGGTGCCCGAGCCGCCGGCCGTGAGACCGGAGAAACCAGCCTTGGGCGTGGGCTGCATGTCGCGGTCCCGGAAGCGTTCCACTTCAATTCCAGCACCGGACCTGACGGGCCCGTCTGCGTCGGACTCAACGGAGAGCATGTCCTCCCACTCGTTGGAGGCGTCAACTTCTTCGATCTCCGGTTCCGCGACGGATTCCACCCCCGGCGCAAACCCAGACTGCGACGTCGCAAACAAATCCGCTGGCTTGGTTTCAAGACGCTCAAAGCGTTCCAACTCCGGC
>Ga0209069_10001788_pt1 | contig 11052 bp, 8 predicted proteins | sample Str013_2_FD_187202 | JGI IMG/M metagenome (GOLD analysis project Ga0209069, IMG submission 187202) | Freshwater sediment microbial communities in response to fracking from Pennsylvania, USA - Straight Creek_MetaG_SC_2013 (SPAdes) (version 2) | ecosystem: Environmental > Aquatic > Freshwater >...
ACAAGTCTTATGTTAATTAGAACAGGATTTCTTTTCACAGTTAATTGCAAAACATCATTTCTTTGACTTTGCTTTAAAGGACCAGGTGACATAGAACGTCGCTATTTTTTCTCCCTGCTCATTGATGCCGATTGATGTAGCTCTGAATACCTGCCCTTCACCGGTACTTATTGCTTTTTCAATAGCCTGCTTCAGCAGGTCACCATCAGTACATTGAAAAATGGTTTTACCCACCGCCTTTTTGAAATAATCCGCTTCCAGTTTTACGACCAGCATGGATACCGGCGGTTCCCGCTTGTGCAATTGTGTTAATGCCAGCACACCGGTACTCATCTCTGCAGCCATAGCCAAACAGGCGAAATAGGTGGAGCGAAAAGGGTTTTGGGTAAACCATTTATAAGGAACAATCGTTTCACATTGCTGTACGTCAAGTGATTTTAATCTTACACCTGAAAAAAAAGCACTGGGCAGTTTATATAATAGAAACATCCTGAACTTAACAGGGTGTTTCATGGATTGTATAAATTCTTCGGCTGCTGTTTTCATGATTACTGTTTGTCTATTTCCACCATGGAGGCCACGACCTGGTTGTCATCACCAGAAACGCTGAACTGCATATTTCCTTTACTGCTATTCTGGAACCGTACATTTTTTATCAACTGACTGCTCAAAGCTGCATTCAATCTTTCCCCATAGTCCTGCTGTGGATTCTGACTTATTTGCTGGTTGAGTTTGTACCAGTCCAACGGTAGTTTGCTTACTACCACGGCAATCAGATCCTTTGAACCAATACTATCCGGTGTCATACTCTTATCCTTTGGAAATAAGCGATACCCCGTTATACCGCAAAAAGGCGCGTATTTGGTTTTTGTAGGATCATCTGATTTTGGATAGGGAAATAGTGTATAACTGGTACCGTCGGTTTCTTTTCCGAAAACATAAATATAACATTCGGTGCTGTTCTTTATCTCCATTTTAAATTTACTGCCGATTCTAACAGGGGATACTGTTTCAAACTTATTACTACCAGCACTTCTCAAAGGAATATATCCATTGGTGACCGTCTTTTTTTGTGAAGCGTCATAATCAACCTGCACCAATCCTATTTCACATTCAAATGGCTGATTGGCCGCAGCACCAACTTTTTGCATGGGTTCCAAACCATAGGCTTCTCTTACGAAATAATTGAAATCCGAATAACGTACCCAGGCAAATCCATTATTGCCCCATTCCTTTCCCCAGCTGTTCATCAGTAAAAAGGATCCGCCATATTTTTTGTCATCATATCCAACCACGCACATTGCATGTCCACCGAATCCTGACATTTGCTGATCGCCAGGTTCGGGCACCCACAAATCTTTTCCCAGCATGTTTTGCATAAAACTTTGTCCCACCATCATGCCGATGGCTACTGGCCCACCCTGGGAAAGATTTTCTTTTATAGCACGGAGGTCAATAGCATCAGTACGATCCCCTGCGGATAGCCGGTTAAACCCACGCATCCTGTATTCCGAAGCCTGTTGTTTTTGTTGCTCGCTGGGTTGTTTAGAACAGTCCTGATCGCTATAGGGGAATTCATCATAAGGAATTGCACCGTTCTTTGTCATGAACTCCATGGCTTTTTGAATATAAGAGCCCTCGCAGCCATTCAAACCAATTTGATTGTATAAAAATGAGGGGCTAAACTTTACCTGGTCACCACTTTGACCAGTGCGTGAAGCTTCCAGTATACTACGAGCGGCATAGGCACTGCTCCATGCAACGCAACTTCCCTGCTGACCCTGGTTGCCTATCGAAGGTGCAAATTTTTGCAGGTTGGCGCTTTCAGGCAATGGGTTTTTACTATTGTCATCGGCAAGTGGTTCGTATATATTGGCCTTGTCAAATTCATTGGGATCAAAATGATAACCACTTTGCGAAAACAGGTGTTGAATTACGCTGCCTCCTCCTGAATTACATGCGCCACGGCCAAAAAAGAAATAACCTGCAGCAACGATGATGAGCAGCAGAAAAATTCTTTTCCCCCGAAACAATCCGAGCAACAAGGGTAGCAATTGAAACAAGCCACCACCACCTCCGCCTCCCGGGAATCCTCCTCCACCGCTACTTCCACTACCACCATTGTCATTCGACTGCTCCTGTTGATCCTGCGGATCGTCTGTCATTCGGATAGGCATCGCACATAGTTTTGATTGAAAAAAGTATATAAGACAAGTTAGGTAAAAGCGACCATAAAAAATATCTGTGTTAGATGAAAAAAATGTTTCCGGCGTTGTCAATCGGCAATAGTTTCTACCCAACAGCAGGAAAAAATTACCAGTAAATGGTATTTCAGGGTAAAATCAAAGTCAATACCTTACCCGTGTTTCTATACCCCCTTTTATCAAACTTATAATTATGGCCGGAAAAAATTCACCTAAGAAAACTGTGATAAAAAAGGCAGTAAAAAAAGCAACAGTTAAAATTACTACTAAGAAAAAGCCATCTGTCTTACCTGCTCCAATAAAAAGAAAGCATACTATTTATATTGAAAGCAGCGCCTTCCTTCCTTTAAACAGTACCGATGGTTATGTGGATCTGTTTCAGCAGGGAAGACATGCAGCCATCGCAGGGCATTCACTCGCAGCACCCATCTCCTTACCTGTGGGCGCTGTTTTAAAATCGTTTTCCATTCATTATACCAATTCTACCCGGGAGGGTATTCTTGCTCTTTTCCTGCGAAAGCATGCGAACAGGCATTGCCCTTCGGGTGAGATTGAAATGTCGTTTATTTCGTTATTGCCAGGTGTATTGTCTCCCGATAATTTTTTAACGGTAACCGATACCACGTTTCCCGATGGAGGCCTGATAAAAAACAAATATCTGCATTACCTGGAAGTACCTGGTACAGGCGATTTTGGTGAAGCTGGCAAAAGGACCATCCGTGGTATCAGTATTGAATACCATTATTAAACCAAAAGGGTGGCAACCACCACCCTTCCTGTATTTTACAATTTTATTTCAACCTGTGTCCGCAGCAGGTCCTCCATATCATCTCTTCGACGGATGAGTTGGGCCTTTCCGTTTAATACCATGACCTCGGCGGGTTTATAACGGCTATTATAGTTGGAAGCCATTTCAAAACAATATGCACCCGCATTTCTAAATACAAGATAGTCGCCTTCACGTATTTCTGGCAACAGGCGATCTTCAGCAAAAGTATCCGTCTCACAAATATTACCCACCACTGTATAGGGTTTAAGAATACCCGTTGGATTTGATATATTCTCAATGATATGATAGGACCCATAAAACATGGGGCGTATCAGGTGGTTCAATCCTGTATCAACGCCTGCGAATGAAACAATACCCGATTCTTTCAGCACATTGACGCTGGCAACAAAATAGCCCGCTTCACTAACCAGGAACTTTCCCGGTTCGAACCAAACCTGCAAATGACGTTTGAACTTTTGTTCAAACCAGGCAAACTCTTCCTCAACTTTTTTACCGAGTCGTTCAATATCAGTACCCTCCTCTTCTGGTTTATAGGGAACTTTGAACCCTCCTCCAAGATCAATGTACTTTAGGTCGGGAAACTGATCCGCTATTTCAAACAACACTTCAATGCCTTTTGCGAATACTTCGACATCCTTTATTTCGCTGCCGGTATGTATATGCAGATCACTGATACAAAGGTTGGTTTCCTTTACGATCCGAAGCAATTGACTGATCTGTTCCAGCGGAATACCAAACTTACTTTTGTCGTGACCCGTGGATATTTTTAAATTGCCCCCCGCCATTATATTGGGTCGGATACGAACACCTACCGGGTACGAATGACCGTATTTTCTTCCGAACTTTTCAATATTGGAAAGGCTGTCGATGTTGATGTTTACACCCAGATCGCGGGCCATCTCAATTTCACTGAATGCGATATTATTGGAAGTATATAAAATATTCGAAGGCTCAAATCCCGCTTTTTTTGCAAGCAATACCTCGTTGATGGAGCTGCAATCGATACTGCAACCGATACTTCTTATATAACGAAGTATGTTGATATTGGTCAGGGCCTTGCATGCATAAAAAAACTTTGTATCTGTTCCGGAAAATGCGGCCTGCAGGCGCTGAAACTGTTCTTTGATTCTTTCTGCGTGATAGACATATACCGGCGTTCCAAACTGGTTGGAGATATCTGTTAATTGCTTTGGCGACAACTCTTCTGGCATAGTGTGCGAATATACAAAATAGAATTACTGAACAGGAGCAGGAAGCAAACCGTACGATAAGAAATTATGGCTTTATTGTTTTTTTAATTCATCCCGGGGCAGAAAATTATTCAATTTAACGGTCATATCATCCTTCCTGTATTCGAGTTCAGGCTTTACATTCATGAAGACCACTTCGTTTTTGCGCAATATTTCAATAATATTTTTTGTGCCGCCAAACTCATTGCTGTAGCGCTTAAACAGCATGGGAACTGCTGCTTCAAAACCATCTTCATCCATATGAACAGCGGCTTTCAGGTACCTGTACACTGCCAATGGCAGCAGGGATTCGATATTTTCCGAATCGAAAACCACAATAGATGGTGAACTTACCGTTCCCCTGTTTAATACCAGGTGTATGCGATAATCATTGCTGTCCAACCCTTTTTTACCTTTTTTAAGGAGGGTATTTTCTATTTCAGCAAGACTGAAAGTTTTTCCTGCAATGGCTACTTTTTTCTCGTTGAAAAAAACAGCAGGGACAGAAGTAATACTGGTCTTTTGTGACAACAACACCTGTACATAGGCATTGTACATGTTGATCCAGAAAGCTTTTTTAAAATTATCTACTTTTAATTCTGCCTGCAGTTCTTTCCAGTCATAAGCCTTCACCTGTTGCAACAACTGTTCTGCAGGCTGTTTGTCCCGGATGGCAAATAATATCAGTTCGGAATATCGTACTGCGGGAGAAGAAGATTGGGCAAAGGCGCCGGTGCAGGCAAGGATTAAAATAAAAAACAGGAAGCGTTTATACATGCAATAGCTTTTATAATGACAGTTTATTTGTCATCATCCTTTGCTTCATCGTTTTCTTTGTTTGAATTAGTATCTTCTTCTTTTTGTTCATCATCTATTGCCGTAATCAACTCTCCTTCGGGTGTAACTGCCAGGAATTCGGCAACAATTTCTTCAGTGATTATTTCTACGCTGTCCGTTATTTCCTCTTCTTCCTGTTCCCTGCCATCATTTCTAACAATAGTTGGCTCCACCAGTTGGTCGGCAAGGATTTCTCTTATTTTAGGCAGTTCCTCGGCTGAATTAATACCAAAATAATCCATAAATGATTTGGAAGGGGCATATATCAAAGGCTTGCCGGGAAGGCCCTCATTTCTTCCGGTAATAACCACCAGTTCCTTTTCCAGTAAGCGTTGTACCGCATAATCGCAGTTCACACCGCGTATGGCTTCTATTTCACTTTTGGTGATGGGTTGTTTGTAGGCGATAATGGCCAGTGTTTCCAGTGCAGCGGATGAAAGCCGTTTTAAGAATTTATCGCCATTCAGTTGTGCGATGGTTTTATGAAAATCCTTCTTGGTCAGGAACTGCCAGCCGCCGCCACTTTCCCTGATTTCGAAAGGGTAGAATTCGCTCCTGTATTTTTCAATGATCCCTTCCATGGCAGATTCTACCTGGTCGAGTACAATCTTATCTTCCATAAAACCGAAGGCATTGTTGATGATTTCTGTAATCTCCAGGGAAGTAAGTGGTTTTTCACTGGCAAAGATCAGCGCTTCGATATGCGGTATAATAGTTCCTATTTCCATTGTTGGTAAAATTTAAAAAGCCTGCAGTACATAGTGTTTTACTACACACTGCAAGCTTCTGGAAAAAAAAGTTATATCAAAATGAAGTTACTCACATTATCATCCCTGCAGGGCGGCAGCTCCGCTTACAATTTCCGTCAACTCGGTTGTGATAGCTGCCTGGCGTGCACGGTTGTAAGATATCTTCAGGCTTTTCAGTATTTCATTTGCATTTTCACTTGCCTTATCCATCGCCGTCATACGGGCTCCATGCTCGGAAGCATTTGCATCCAAAACTGCTTTAAACAATTGTGTATTCAGGATTTTAGGCATCAGTTCGGCAATCAACTCTTCTTCGGAAGGTTCAAAAATAAAATCCGCTTTGGCGGTTCCTGCTTTTGCCAGTACTCTGGGTATGGGGAGAAAACGTTCAACGCTGAAACGCTGGGTAGCTGCGTTTTTAAACTCACTGTATACAATTTCCACTATGTCAAATTCACGCTGTTCAAACGCTTTTACCGCTGCCTGTGCACATGCCTGTACATTTTCAAAACTGAGGTGCAGGAAAATATCTTTAAAAGTAGCGTCTGCGTGAAAATTGGATTTGATAAAATGCTCATATCCCTTTTTACCAATATTCCATACATGCACATTTCCTTTGGCGAATTGTGCCGAATATTTTTCTTTGATGGTCTGGCGGGTAAGTTTGATGACACTCGAATTGTAGGCACCTGCAAGACCCCGATCGCTGGTAATAACAATAAACAATACCTTTTCTATTGGTCTTTCAACAGACAGTGAGCCACCCACTTCTCCTTCTCCATTGCTAACTATATTGGACAGCATCTCCTGCAGTTTGCGGGCATAGGGCCTCATCTGGGTGATAGCATCCTGGGCACGGCGCAATTTGGCGGCACTTACCATTTTCATGGCCTTGGTTATCTGTTGTGTACTTTGAACCGATTTTATCCGGTTTCGGACTTCCTTTAAAGCACCACTCATAATAGTTGAAAGGTTGGTTTTAAATGTTTCAGAAAAGGGCAGGGTTATTCCATTAAATGAATGAATTATAACCGCTCCATTTCCGGGCGCAAAGGTAAAGGAACCGACCTGAAATTCCATCCGGGTTTTAAAATTGTGGATACTGAAACAGGGAGTTGGATGAGTCAATCCTTTAATTCCAGTCCATACTGTTTTACCAGGTAATTAAACCGGAAGCAGCCCCCTTCCCTGGGCGCATTTTTTAAGGTTCTGTTCTCCTCTATATATAGTTTAATATAAACCGGTCCGTTTACCAGCGATCGGAGTGCATTTGCGGGTATAATAATATGATTCGCAGCGGCTTCGATGCTAAGATGGATATCGGCAGTGCCGCCAGCCGTATCACTGATTTCCACCATTAATTGTTGACCCGGGAGGCCGTTTTGCCAGTCGAGGGACAGGTTCTTTTTGGAAATAACAGCAGGAAGACTTGTTAACAGATGGATGGGACGAAAATTAAACGATTCAGTATAAGTATGGCGATTGTTATCAGTGTACTTCCATTGATGATTACCCGAAAAGGTTTCCGGCCTGGAATAATACCGGTAATATGCGCCTTCAAATTCGGAGCTGTCCACCAGTAATTCTTTTTTATCCAGCATTACAGAGGCAGGTTTATTCAACACAAGTGTGGTTCCGTTTTCTCCGGCAAACCTGAATTGGGCCATACATTCCAGGCTATCCGTTTCCCCGGTACAGGAAACGAAATATTCAACAAATACTGTTTCTGGGTTTACATCTTTGCTGTTGCCAATTTCATTACTTGTACAACCCTGCAGGACAGCCATTGAAAAAAGAAACAATACAATTGTGAGGGGATTCATATTGAGGGGGTTTTGGACTTAATACCCCGGGTGAAGAAAAGGTTCGTTAAGGCAATTATAAAAAGCAGGCTGATAATTATCTTTTTTCTAAAAAGCTGTTGGTTTTTTACTGAAATTCTCTTGCAATTGTCCCTTTTTAAGCTTCCTTAAACTCCGTTTTGATTTCTTACCTTTGCCGTCCTGTCAATTTGTCCATTTTACTTTTGTAGCATTATAGTTGACAGCATAAAATTTACCTTTTTAAAGGAAATAATAAATTCCATATAACAAGTAGATTATGATAGGTTTTATTTCAAAATTATTCGGCGGAAACAAGTCAGAGAAGGATGTGAAATTAATTACCCCTGTAGTTGAACAAATCAACCAGTCTTACAATAGTTACCAATCCCTCTCCAACGATGCCCTTCGCTCCAAAACCACCGAATTCAAACAACGCATTCAACAACATCTTTCGGAAATAGATGCCACCATCGCCAAACAAAAAGATGATGCCGAAGCGCTTCCCGTAAGTGAAATGCAGACCAGGGACCTGGCTTACCAGCAGATAGACAAACTATTAAAGGAACGCGATGAGCAGATTGAAGTGGTACTGAAGGAAATATTGCCCGAAGCATTTGCCGTAGTAAAAGAAACCGCTAAACGTTTTAAAGAAAATACTGAACTGGTAGCAACTGCCACTGAACTCGATAGGGAACTAAGCATTAAAAAAGATTATATACAAATCCAGGGCGATAATTCCATTTTTAAGAACGCATGGACAGCAGGTGGTGGAGAGGTTACCTGGAACATGGTTCATTACGACGTACAGTTGATCGGTGGTGCTGTATTGCATTCCGGTAAAATTGCGGAAATGGCCACGGGTGAAGGTAAAACCCTCGTATCCACACTTCCCGCTTATTTAAATGCACTGGCTGGTGAAGGGGTGCATATAGTAACTGTGAACGATTACCTGGCACGCCGCGACAGTGAGTGGAACGGAACCATCTTTGAATGGCTGGGTTTAACTGTTGATTGTATCGACAAACACCAACCCAACAGTGAAGACAGGCGACAGGCGTATCATGCTGATATTACTTATGGCACCAACAATGAATTTGGCTTTGATTACCTGCGCGACAATATGGTGCACAGCCCTGATGAAATGGTACAACGCAAACACCATTTCGCGATGGTGGATGAGGTGGATAGTGTTTTGATTGATGATGCGAGAACACCATTGATCATTTCCGGTCCCGTTCCAAGGGGCGACGATCAGCAATACCATATATTAAAACCGCGCGTATTACAATTGTTCGAGGCACAAAGACAGGTTACCAATAAATTTTTAATTGAAGCAAAGAAGAAATTCGCCGAAGGAAATGATGACCCCAAGGATGGTGGTCTCGCACTGATGCGTGCCTTTCGTGGTTTGCCTAAAAACAGCGCCCTGATAAAATTCCTGAGCGAATCCGGAATAAAAGTAAAACTGCAGAAAGCGGAAAACTATTACCTCGCCGATCAGCAAAAGGAAATGCCCAGAGTGGATGAAGAACTCTTCTTCCATATCGATGAAAAAAACAACCAGGTAGATTTGACGGATAAAGGGCTTACCATGATTACCAAGAGTGGCGAGGACCCTGAATTTTTTGTATTGCCGGATATTGCAGTTAAACTGGGAGAACTGGATAAGGACACCACAATAAGTGCTGATGAAAAATTGCATAGCAAGGAAGCGATTTTAAATGAATACGCTATTAAAGCAGATCGTATTCATACCGTTCAACAATTGTTAAAAGCGTATACCCTATTTGATAAAGACATTGAGTATGTGGTAATGGAAGGCCAGGTTAAGATTGTAGATGAACAAACAGGTCGTATCCTGGATGGTCGCCGTTACAGCGATGGATTGCACCAGGCCATTGAAGCAAAGGAAAACGTAAAGATTGAAGCGGCTACCCAAACATATGCCACTATTACTTTACAAAACTACTTCCGTATGTACCATAAGCTGGCCGGTATGACCGGTACAGCGGAAACGGAAGCTGCAGAGTTGTGGGATATATATAAGCTGGATGTGGTAACCATTCCTACCAATGTACCAGCCATCAGAAAAGACAGCCAGGATTTGGTGTACAAAACCAAACGTGAAAAATACAAAGCGGTTATTGATGAAATAGAAGCATTGCGCAATGCTGGCCGCCCTGTGCTGGTGGGTACCACCAATGTGGAAGTAAGTGAATTGCTGAGTAAGATGTTGCAGGGCAAAAAAATCCCGCACAATGTATTGAACGCAAAACAACACGCCCGTGAGGCACAGGTGGTAGCGGAAGCTGGTTTGGCAGGCGCCATTACCATTGCTACCAATATGGCCGGTCGTGGTACGGATATTAAACTCGGTGCGGGTGTGAAAGAAGCAGGTGGTTTGGCCATTATAGGTACAGAGCGACATGAAAGCCGCCGTGTAGACAGGCAGTTGCGCGGTCGTGCCGGCAGGCAGGGTGACCCGGGTACCACACAGTTTTATGTTTCACTGGAAGATGAACTGATGCGTTTGTTTGGTAGTGATCGGATAGCAGGTTTGATGGATCGTTTTGGTTATAAAGAAGGTGAGGTGATCCAGCACAGCATGATCACCAAGTCTATTGAACGTGCGCAAAAGAAAGTGGAAGAAAACAACTTTGGTATACGGAAGCGTTTGCTGGAATATGATGATGTAATGAACAAGCAAAGAAAAGTGGTGTATGAAAAACGCAACCACGCCTTGTTTGGAGAACGGCTTGCACTTGACCTTGACAATGCATTCTATACTGTAGCGGAAGGGTTGGTGAATTCATTCCGGGAGCAGGAAGACTTTGAAGGATTTAAATTGGCCGTGATTGTAAACTTTGGTATGGATACAACCATCTCCAAAGAGGAACTGGAAAAAGGTCATGCGGCGGAAGTGACTGAAAAATTATACCAGGAAGCCATTAATAGCTATCACCATAAGATGGAGGATTTGGCAAAGAGCTCTATCCCGGTATTTAAAAACATTCGCCTCACCCAGGGTAATCATATTGAAAACGTGGTGGTGCCATTTACCGACGGAAGAAAAGGCATACAGGTGCTGGCCAATATGCAGAAGACCTTGGGCACAGAAGGAAAGGACCTGATAAACGCGCTCGAAAAAACGATAAACCTTGTAATCATTGATGATGCCTGGAAGGAGCACCTGCGCCGGATGGATGATTTGAAACAGAGTGTGCAGACGGCGTACCTGGAACAGAAAGATCCATTGGTGATTTATAAGGTGGAAGCTTTTGATATCTTCCGCCAGATGGACAGCGAAGTAAACAAAGACATTGTAAGCTTCCTATGCCATTGCGGAATACCAATGGAACAAAACAATGCGCCAATACGGGAAGGAAGGGAACAGAAAACAGATATGAGCAGGCTCTCTGC
>Ga0209069_10001789_pt1 | contig 11051 bp, 5 predicted proteins | sample Str013_2_FD_187202 | JGI IMG/M metagenome (GOLD analysis project Ga0209069, IMG submission 187202) | Freshwater sediment microbial communities in response to fracking from Pennsylvania, USA - Straight Creek_MetaG_SC_2013 (SPAdes) (version 2) | ecosystem: Environmental > Aquatic > Freshwater >...
ATGTTCATACCATCGGCGCCGGCGGCGGGTCCTTCGCCTACCTCGATCGGGGCGGTATCCTGCAGGTGGGTCCGCGAAGCGCCGGGGCTGATCCGGGGCCGGTTTGCTTCGGACGTGGCGGCACAGAACCGACCGTTACCGACGCCAACGTCGTGCTCGCCCGGATCAATGCCGATCACCCGATCGGCCTGAAGAATCTTAAGCGCCTCGACGTACAGGGTGCGCGTGCCGCCATCGGCGCGCTGGGTGAAGAAGTCGGCTTGGGGCTCGAGCAGACGGCGCATGCCATCCTCACCATCGTCAACCAGCGCATGGCTGGACGGACGCGCCTTTTGTCGGTCGAGCAAGGACATGATCCGCGCGACTTTGTCCTGGTCGTCTTCGGCGGCGCCGGCCCCCTGCACGGAGCGGCCGTCATGCGCGAGGTGGGAGTCCGGACGATGTTGATTCCGCCTAATCCGGGCGTGTTGTGCGCGCTTGGCTGCGCGGTCGCCGACATTCGCTACGACCTGTCGCGGACCGTCGAGAGACGCCTCGACGATCTCGATCCCGCCTGGATAACCCAGGTTTTGCATTCCCAACGTCGCGAGGCAGAGGACAAATTGGCCCAGAGCCGAGCGGTCATCGAGCGAGTCGTGGTCACCCACTCGGCCGAGATGTCCTATATGGGACAGATTCATGCGTTGCGGACGCCGATCGAGACGGATTGGACGATCGAGCAAGTAGTCGCCTCCTTCCGTAATATCTATGCGCGCGAATATGGCAATACTCTCGGCGATATTCCGGTGATGATCGTGAGTCTGAGAACCACGATTCTTGGCGTCCGGACTTCTGCTGTCGGGCCGACCGTGGAGCAGGCGGTATCGGTCCGCGCAATCCCGTCCGGAACCCGCGCGGTCTACTTTGGTGGTTGGGTGGAAAGCCAAATTTACAATCGCGATGCTTTGCAGCCGGGAGTGGCATTCGACGGCCCAGCCATCGTCGAACAGGACGATACAACGAGTGTGATCGAGCCTGGCTTGAAAGCCCGGGTGGACGGCCATTGCAACATTTTGGTCGAGGTGGCGTGATGGATCCGGTCACTCTCGCCGTGGTCCGCGGCGCGCTCGAGCAGATTGTGGATGAGATGGACTTGCACCTGATCCGCGCGGCGATTTCACCGATCATTTCCGAGACGCATGACTGCGCGCACGGCCTGTTCGACCCTGTCACCGGCGAGACGATCGCCCAGGGAAGTTATGGTCTTCCGCAGTTTCTGGCCAACATGCAGTGGACCGTGCAACGAGTGATCGAGATCGCCGCCAAGGACGGCGGCTTCAAGGAAGGCGATCTTTGGATGACCAACGATCCGTATTTGAGCGGTACCCATCTGAATGACGTCGTGCTGGTTTCGCCGACCTTTGTCGACGGCGAGCTCTTCGCGTTGTTCGCCAATACGGGTCATTGGATGGATATGGGCGGCAGCGCCCCCGGCGGATGGTGCCCATCCGCCACTGAAATCCACCAAGAGGGCATCATCATTCCGCCGTTGAAGCTGTATGACGCGGGCCGCTATAACGCTGAGGTCGTTCGAATGATCACGGCCAACGTCCGCCTGCCGCAGCAGATCGCCGGCGATCTCGCAGCGATGATCAATGTATTTCACGTCGGCCGCCGGAGCCTTGACGCGCTGGTCGCAAAATACGGCGCCGCCAGCCTCAAGGCGTGCATCGATGAAATGATGAAGCGATCCGAATTGCAGATGCGCTCCTACATTTCGGAGATACCGGACGGCGTCTATAGCATCGAAGACTGGTTTGATAATGACGGAGTCGACGATAAGGCGTTGCGAGTATCCCTTGCAGTGCGCGTTTCGGGCACCGATCTGCATTTTGACTTTACCGGCACCGCGCCCGCGGCGCGCGGACCGATGAACATCGCAGACTGCACGACGAAATCCCTGTGCCTCGTGGCGCTGAAGCATATTTTCCCGGACGTTCCGGTGAACGGTGGTGCATTTCGTCCCGCTGATTTCACGATTCCCGCACGATCAATTCTCGCCGCCGAATACCCGGCTCCCGTCGGCGGAACCACGGACGTGACTCAGCGTGTCGTCGACGTTGTCTTCGGTGCGCTGGCCCAAGCCATTCCGCACCAGGTACCTGCGGCTCCTTTCGGCACCACCGGCGTCACCACGGTGTCGGGGCGCCACCCGAAGAGCGGAAACTACTATGTTGCGGTCTATCCTTATCCGGGCGGCTACGGCGCCAGTTGGGAATCCGATGGGCTCATCAACGGCACGCCACCAGGATCGATGGCGAAATTCATGTCCATCGAAATGTCTGAGCATCGTTACCCATTGCGCTTCGAATACTTTGCGATTCGGGAGGGTTCCGGCGGCGATGGAAGTCACCGGGGCGGCTGCGGAACGGCATTCGAGATCACCGCCTTATCCGATTGCGTCGTTTCGATTCTCGGCGATCGCGTCGACCACGTACCATTCGGCGTTCAAGGCGGACATCCAGCCGCGCCAAACGAAGTGTTGCTGGTAACGGACGGAAAGCAATGGATTCCGCCGTTTCGCAGCAAGATCGAGAAATATCCGCTGCGCGCCGGCAATAGTGTGCGACTTGCGTCGCCCGGTGGCGGTGGCTTCGGCGATCCCCTGGAGCGCGACCTCGCCGCGGTGCAAGCGGATCTGAATGCGGGGCTCATTGACGCGGGGAAGGCCACACAGGTGTATGGAGCCGTCATTGCCGCGGCCACTTCGGTCGGCAACCGGTTCCACTACACCTTCGATATCCAGGCAAGCCAAGCCCGCCGCGCGTCCTTGCGCCGAGGCGAGAACGACGCGGCGCCGAACCGCCCGGTTAATGCCTCTCCGGCAACGCAAACGCGATGACGTAATCTCCGACGCCGGAATGCAGCGGCGCATTTCCGCCCGCCGCGATGACTACAAATTGCCTACCGGACTTTGAGCTGATATAGGTCATCGGCGAAGCGTGCCCGCCCGCCGGCAGCGGCGCCCACCACAGCATCTTGCCGCTATGGATATCGAACGCGCGGATCGCCCGTTCCTGGGTTGCGCCGATGAAAATGAGACCGGCACGCGTCGTCATTGATCCGCCGGTATTGGGCACGCCCATCTCGAGCGGGATATGTGAACTCATATCGAACGGCCCGCTGTCGCGGCTGGTGCCCAATGGGCGCTCCCACACCATCTTACGTGACTCAAGATCGACGACTCCAATTTTGCCGAACGGAGGCTCGGTACAGGGTATGCCGAGCGGCGACAGGAACGCCGCCGTGAACAACGCAAACGGCGTTCCAATCTGCGGCACGGGTTCGCCGACGTGGATGCCGCCCGACTCCGAGGGCTTGACGTTGGGCGCCTCGCTGCGCGGAACGAGCCGGGTGTAATTCGCGACACGATTCCAATTGACGACCAGCAGATGACGCTCCGGATCGACCGAAACACCGCCCCAGTCGATTCCGCCCAGATAGCTCGGATACGTGATGGTCGGGCGCAATCCCGGCGGGGTCATCGGCCCTTCATAGCGCGCTTCGCGGAATTTGATGCGGCACCACAGTTGGTCGAGCGGCGTGGTCCCCCACATCGTATGCTCACTCAGAACGGTATTGTCGAACGCGGGCAGGCCGGTCGAGAAAGGTTGCGTCGGGGAGAGGAAGTCTCCGGGCGCGGGGCCCTGCGGAACCGGATGCTCTTCCACCGTGGCTAGCTGCGTGCCGTCCACTCGATTGAGCAAAAACATCTGCCCGCGCTTGGTCGACTGCACGAGCGCGGGAACGGTTTTTCCGTCGATCTGAAGGTCGATCAGCGTCGGTTGGCCGGCGACGTCGTAGTCCCATAGATCGTGATGCGACGTTTGAAACGACCACCTTATCGCGCCGCTGGTCGCATCAACTGCAAGGACCGAACTCGAATATTTCTCCGATCCGGCCGATCGATGTCCGCCCCAATAATCCGGCGTTGCGTTGCCCGTCGGCAGGTAGACAAGCCCGAGCGCTTCATCGCCGCTGATCGGCCCCCAGCTGTTGGCCGTGCCTAGAGAATAGGTTTGGCCGGCGGGCGGCTCACCGTGAAAGTCCGGATGATCGATGTCCAGCGCCCACGCAAATCTTCCGGTGACGGCGTCGAACGCCCTGATGACACCCGGCGGCTCGCCGACATACTGACCATCGAGCACCCAGCCGCCGAGGATGACGTTCCCGCGCACGATCGCCGGGGCAGAACTCACGTAGTAATAGCCCTTGTTCACCGGTCCCATACCGGACTTCAGATCGACCGAACCGTTATTCCCAAAGCCGGGGCACAGCTCTCCCGAACGTGAATCGACCGCCATGAGCCGTGCGTCAACCGTCGCGACGATCACGCGTTCAGCGCACATGCCGGCAGCGTTGGGTACCTTGTAATAGGCGACACCACGGCATGCGGCGACCGGCGGCACATTGGTGTGCGGATCGAACACCCAACGGTGTTTGCCGGTATCGGAATCGAGGGCGATGACAATGTTGTTCGGCGTGCAAAGGTACAATGTGTCATCGATCTTCAGCGGCGTGACCTCGAAACCCATGAACGACTGCTGAACACCGGTGCGATAGACCCACGCCTGCTGAAGCTGCCCGACATTTGAAGCGTTGATCTGAGTGGCTTGGGAGAAGCGTGACCCGCCCAAATCATTGCCATAGTTGGGCCATTCGCCGCTGCCGCTGGCCGGGATTGCGCCCGCATTCTCAACATGCTCGATGTGGTTCGCAGACAGCAGCAAATACAGCGCAACGATGCCGACCGGGACGAAGATCGCCGCCAACCATCGGCCGCGGTGAGGATGGAGACATGGCCAAAAAACCCACAGTCCAAGCACCAGAAATGTCAGGAGCCGGGCTTGCAGACCCCAAACGCCCCCGCCGCTCTCGGCGAGCGCCCAGATCGCCGTTCCGACCACCATCGCGCCATAAAGCCAGATGCCGCGTCTATCTCCCGTTGCGATGAGATAGGTCGATGCACCAAGCGCAAGACCCGCGATCAAATAATAAGATGAGCCGCCGATCGTTAGGAGGCGGAATCCTCCGAATATCAGAACAACGGCGAAAAGTGCCAGGACAACCGCGAGTATCGGGCGGCGAGGATCGATCCGTCGTCGCTGCAAAAGCGTCAGCATTCAAGGCCTCCCAGCATTTGCTTGTTGTGGCTCGATCGTACCATGTCATGCAGCCATTTCGTTCACCCGGGTCCCGGGGGCGGTTCGCCGCCGATAGTCGCCCGGCGTGCGTAGGCGGCCGGGACGATGTAGACCCGCACACCGGTGGATTACAGCTCCAAATGAAACCGTGTCGGGTCGAGTTGGAGGCTGAGTCCTGGCAACATCACAATATCTTGGAAGCAAACGCCGCCCGACAATCAGCGCCCTTGATCCCTGCGCATGCCTATAATCGGCGCCATGGGCGATGCTTCCGCGGCGAGTCCCGAGCCCTGAGCCGTGGATGTTGGAAACGACGAGAAAAGATACGGTGATTCCCGACAATCCGGAAAGGACGCTTGAGCGGTCCGCGGCTGCCGCGGCGGCCGAACCGGCCGTTCCGGTGGAGTCTGAACTTCCTACCGAAGCACAAATCCTCTTGAACAGATTCAAGCTGGAGGGCGTCATCGGGCGCGGCGGCATGGGTACCGTATACAGCGCCCGCGATCTGCACATGCAAGGGCAACCCCGCGTCGCGGTAAAACTCTTGAGCGACGAATTCCGCAAGAATGAGAACGCTGTGACGGGGCTCGAACGTGAATGCCGGCGCGTGCGCATGCTGGCGCATGATGCGATCGTTCGGGTATTCGAGTTCTACAATGCCAGCGACCAGGTGTTCATCACCATGGAATTGCTGACGGGTGAACCCCTGGACGTGGTCATCGGGCGCCATCCGAGTGGGATGCCGTTCGCGGAAGGCTGGCCGATGATCCATGCGGCGGCGGACGCCTTGGCCTATGCGCATCGCCAAAATCCGCCTTATGTGCACTATGATTTCAAACCGAAGAACGTCTTTTTGACGAGCGAAGGACGCATCAAAGTCTTGGACTTCGGCGTCGCCAGGGCGATCAAGTCGGTCGGCGGCGCCGACCGTTCCACGCGTCTATACGAAACGGCGATGCCCGGATACATGACGCCGAGTTATGCCAGTTGCGAAATGCTCGCTCAGGTCGAACCGGACCAACGGGACGATGTGTATTCCCTCGCCTGTGTGGCCTATGAGTTGTTGGCCGGGACGCATCCCTTCGACTACCGTGATGCGATGACGGCGTTCACGCAGCACCTGAAGCCCAAACCGATCCCTTCCTTGAGCGCCGCCCGAAATCGGGCGCTGGCCAAGGGCTTGGCGTTCGAGCGCGCCGATCGAACGCCATCGGTGGAGCAATTCATTGCGGAACTTGACGGTCCGTCATTGCGTCAACTCCCGATCCGGAGGCGTTCCGCGATCGCGGCAGGCGCTGCGGTGCTCATCGCATCGATCGCCGTTGTCGCATATTGGAAAAAGCACCCGTCGGCGGGGAACCCGCCGACGGTGATTGCACCTCAGTCGATGTCGGGCGCCCGCGTCAAATCCTTGTATACCTTGCTCGGTATCGATGGTCCCAAGATCGACGAGCAACAACCTTATCCCCGCGCCGGGGTGTTGAGCCGCGTTCGGTCGGCGCCGCGCCGCGTCACGCTCGGAAGCACGCAGGGCCAGATTCAGGCGGCCTTCGATTTGTGCCGTCACTATTCAACCGGATGCACGCTGCGGATGTACGCGGACGAGACGCCTCGAAACGTTACGCTTGCTCCTTTCACGATGGACGCCACGGCGGTTTCGGTCAGCGAATTCCGGCGATTCGTCGATACCACAGGCTATAGGACCGACGCCGAAGTGACCGGAATCGCTTACGTCCAAAAGGGCGCAACCCTTGAGCGCGTTCGGGGTGGCAACTGGCGCAATGCGGTGAATGCCGGACCCGTTTCTGACGACCTGGCAGTTGTCGGCGTGAGTTTTCGCGATGCCCAAACCTATTGCAGCTGGCGGCAGAAGCGGCTGCCGACGGAGGACGAATGGGAATATGCGGCGCGCGGGCCCGAGCGATTCATGTTTCCCTGGGGTGATGACGTGACAGTTGCATTGACTCACCGGCCGGCGCGTCCCCCGGTCAATGATGGCCCCGCGCAAGGGATTGCCGGGGCTTTTCGTGGACTCGCCGGCAATGTCTGGCAGTGGGTCGATACGGAAATAGACGGCGCCAAATTACTGAAGGGCGGATCGTGGCTGGAAACCAATCCCGCGAACATCCGATCGGCCGTGCACCGCATCGCTGAAATTCCCGGAACGACCGCGTTCGCGGACTCGGCGAGCGGCTTTCGCTGCGCGAACTCTGTACCGGCATGGCCGGATGCCAGTTTCTGGGTGCCGTCCGGCGATTGAAGGCGAGGCGGCGGATTGGTGGTGTGGCCGCATTCTCAGTGAGCGGGAGGCGCCGCCGCTCCCGCTCGAGTCGTGACGATCACCTGCAGTCGACGGTTGATGCGACGCGCGCCGCGGCCGGTCCCAGGATCGATGGGTTCGCGCGCCCCGTGGCCTTCGACATCGATACGCCCCTGCAGGGAGGGCTGCATTTCAACCACGCTTTGGCGTATCGCGCTGGCGCGGTTCAGCGACAGCATCTCGTTGAAGGTCGCGTTGCCGCTCGGGTCGCAATGGCCGACGAACAGGAAACGTTTGCCCTCGAGCGCTGTGTCGGCGAGCGCCTTTGCGAGCATGGTTATGTTCGGCCGGGTCTGAGCGTCGACCTCGGTGCTGCTGAATTCGAAATTGATGGGAATGTTGACGGAGCCGCTGCCGATGGGGGCGGCGTGCGCATCAGCGGGCTTGCTGTCGGTGACGGGGCCACCGCCGCCATCGGCCTTCGAGTTCGATACGAACGTGTTCAGCGGTTTGTAGAACGAAAATCTCAGAGCTCGCGTGATTTGTTCCTGCTGTGGATGCTGGATTTGCGTTTCGATTGCATCGGCCAAGATTCGGATGTCGGCTCGAGCGGGATCCAAGGCACGCGCCTTCTTGATCAGCGGGTAGGCATTTTGCGGGTCGCTTTCCTGGTTGAGCAGCGCCGCATATTGATAAAGAGTCTGCGCACGCGCCTTGGGCGTTTTGGCTTTGGCATGCGCCGCGACGAACGCATCGGCCGCGCGTGCCCGATCCCATTGGTTCGGCGACTTGGACATCAGCTCGCCGAGCGCTTCATAAGCATTGTAAGAGGGACAGGCGTTGATCGATTGGCGCAGCAGGTCGGAGGCTTCGTCGGCCGCCGATACGGTGATCTTTTGTTGCGCCTGAGCGAGGTATTGCTTGCCGAGCGCGCAGTCCGCCGCGCCGGCATTGCTTCCCATGAGCAGCACGGAAAAAACCACCCAACGAAATTCGATTCGCATGACGTCGCCCTTGTTGATTGGATACCAACGCTTTGTCGCCGCAGTGAGCGGCCGACTCTTTTAAGGAATGCGGCTGAGTTTGCCGTCGCTCAATTGTAGCTGATCGGCGTCGTAGACTCTCAACCGGCCGGTCAGAATGGCTTCACGCTGTCCGGCGAGACGCGTGGCCTCATCGCGCGGCATCGGCACATCGATCGAGAACTCGCCCATCTTGACGGAGTACATTTCCGTCTCCGCGTTGAAATCGCCGAGGGTTACCAGATGAGTGTACGGTGCGGACCAATTGGCGACACGCTTGAAATAGTCGTCCTCAGACTCATCGGTCTCTTTGGCCAATCTCCAAAGATCCTGTACGTCCGGAATCGCCCACAGCTTGGCGACATGCTCTTTGCTCACGCTGACAAACTGTTTTCCGCTCGCGGCGAAATTCACGAGCGAAACCGGATCCGAATGATCTTTCAACAACGCCACCGGGTCGCCGTGCTGCGAATCCCAGAGCCGCAAGCCTCCATCCGGCGCCGTCGTCACGAACAGGCCGCTCTTCTTCGGGGCGACGAACGCATTGGTCTGCACCGGCATGCGCGCCACCGGCAACAGGGTATGGGCATCGTACAGACGAATCCCATCGCCCTCGCGCGCGATGAAGCGTTGCCCGTCCGGTGAGAAATCCACCAGCTCAGCGCCGGCCAGTGCGGTTCGCTCGGTTTTTGTTGCCATGTCGACGATGCGGATGGAATTATCGGTCGCGGACACGAACAGCATCTTACCGTCAGGGGAAAATCGCATGTCGTTGGCGACGACGTTCTGTATGACCGTGCTGATCGGCGTGCCGCTCGCCACGTCCCAGATTCCGAGTTTGTTGGTCTCCCCCGTGACCTTGTCCAATTGAGCGACATTAATCAATAGATGTGCGCCGCCATCGATGAACTCCGCCCGCTTTGGCAGCGGACTCTTGTCACCGAAGTTGAACTTTCTCAGGTTGACGCCGTCGGCGGTCCGCCAGACGATGGCCGCGTCGTCCTCCGATGCGGTCAACAACAAACTGCCGTCTTGGCTGAAGCGCGCGAACCCGACTGGTTTGCGGTGCGAGGCGGTGTTGCCCGCTCGCAATCCGGAGTCGAGATCGATCAGGAACAAGTCACTCTTCTTCGTGCCCCAAATCAACACGCGGTTGCCCATCGGTGAGAACTCGAACCGCAGGTCCCCTTGAATCTTGTACGGGGTGCCGACGATGTTTCCGCTCTGCACGCTCTGCAGCGTCACGTTGCCGTCGCGCGTATACACGAGCATTCGCTGGCCATTGGGCGACAGACCCACGCGCTGCACGTCGCCGAAGCCCCGAAAGATCGTGATGGCGTAGGTTTTCAATGTCGTGTCGAGCAGGTTGATGGAGCGCTCGGTCGAGTGCTCATCGGTCAAGCCGATCAAGTAACGGCCATCGGACGATAGGATCGGTTGCATGAATCCCGATTGGCTGAAGGACAGATTGCCGGTGGCCACATCCCACGCCCTTAGGAGCCCGTCCTGCGTCACCATGATGAAGTAGCGGCCATCGGGCGTGAATTCGCCCAGCAAGAAGGGCGCCGCCATCGGCAGGTTGGCGGCCAGCTGATAGGTGTCCAAAAGCTTTCGCGAGACGACCGCGGCGGCCAGTCCACGCGCCTGACTGACCACCGGCGTGGGTGCGTAATTTACCGCCACGGCAGGCATGACGGCCGCCTGTTCCGGTGTCGGGTTGAAGTAGAACTCGCCGACCAGAGACGAGTTCTCCCACGGAACCTGCCGGCCGCCGGAGTTCCTCGTTACCTCGACGCGCACCCGCTTGAAAATCTCCTCAATGCTCAAGCCGGGCTGGGACAGGGCGTTCAGCAACTCTTGGGTATACAGGCCGTATCCGGAGCTGCCATCGGCGGCCGTATTACCAGGCTGTGTCGAATACGCAATGATCGTGCCGGTGCCTTGCTGCACTTGCGCAAGCCCGCGCGTGCTGGATCGAAACGTCCGGGCGAACGGGTTGTCCCGACAGGCATCGAGGATCACGACGTTCAGGCGATTCTTGGCCGCATCCATCTTGCCGAGCAGTTCGTTGGCATCATAGGTGCGGCTCGGCAACTCGTCCTCATCCTGGATATCGGCGTCGACGGGTACCAGGTAGTTGACCCCGCTCGATTGGATGCCATGTCCGGCGTAGTAAAAAAGCCCAATCCCGCCGAGCTTGAGTCGATTGCCGAATTCGCGGCCCAGCCGGACCATGTCTTCGCGACTGGCATTTTCCTGTTCGATGACCGTAAATCCGAGTTGCCTCAACTTGATCGCAATCGCGTGCGCATCGTTGACCGGATTCCGGAGCAGAGCGAATTTTTGGTAGCGCGAGTTGCCGATGATCAGGGCCAAGCGCTGCTCCGGGACGATTTTCGCTGCGGTCTCCGCCGCTGAGGGCCGTTTGGTCTCGGCGACGGCGGGACTCGCAGGCGGCGTCTCGGCCGGGGTCGACGGCTTGACGATCGGCACCACCGGGGGACCAGGCTTCGCCGGCGGCGTGGTGACCGGTGACGGCGGCGGCGCCGCCGTCACCGGTCACCACGGCGCCGGCGAAGCCTGGTC
>Ga0209069_10001790_pt1 | contig 11048 bp, 14 predicted proteins | sample Str013_2_FD_187202 | JGI IMG/M metagenome (GOLD analysis project Ga0209069, IMG submission 187202) | Freshwater sediment microbial communities in response to fracking from Pennsylvania, USA - Straight Creek_MetaG_SC_2013 (SPAdes) (version 2) | ecosystem: Environmental > Aquatic > Freshwater >...
GGCACGTAGGTGGTCGCCGGCTCGTCTGCCGGGGTACCCGGGCCGGGCGGGGCGTTGCTGTCCGGCTCGGCGCTGACCGGCCGCAGCGGCCAGTCGGCCGGGCCGCCCGCCCACGGGTTGGCCAACTCGGGTGTGGCCGGGGCCGCGCGATCGCGGTCGTCCTGGGATGTCATCTGACCAGCCTCACAGTCGTGCCGACCACGTCCGGAACGTGAACATGGTAAACGTATGAGCTTCTCCGCCGGGTCGCACCATCGCCGGCCTCGCGGATCGCGTTCATGCCCGGTCCGCCCGGCGCGCGCCGCGGACCACCCGCGCCACCACGGCGGGGGAGAACAGTGCCGCCGGCGGCCGTACGAGCTGCTGTACCCCGGTGAACGCCCGCCGGACCACCGGGTCGCTCTGGCTGGCCCGCTGTACCGCCCGGCCGTACCGGTTGAGCAGCCCGATCGCCGGCGGCCGGGCCCCGGTGGTCTCGGCGAAGGCGAAGTCCCCGCCGACCGCGAAGCGCCACGGGGTGGCGATCACCCGGGCCACGGCGCGGTGGAACGCCCGGGACATCGCCACGCCGGCCCGCGGGTACCGGTCCAGTACCCGGCCCAGCTCCTCGGCCTGCATCGCGGCACAGGTCATGCCCTGGCCGTACACCGGGTTGAAGCTGCAGACCGCGTCGCCCAGCGCGAGGTACCCGGCGGCGGGGCGGGCCAGCCGGTCGAAGCGCCGCCACCGGCTGGCCGGGAACGTGATGGTCACGATCTGTCCGGCCGGCCGGGCCCGCGCGAGCAGCGCCGCGATGCTCGGTTCGGGCAGTGCCGCGGCGTGCGCCCGGAACCCGTCGTCACCCGGCCCGGCGTGCGCGCCGTGCCAGCCGCCGAGGCTGACCAGCCAGCGGTCGTCCTCGACCGGTACCACCAGCCCCACCCGCTTCTCGTCCGGCGGCGTGGGGAGCACGAACACGCCCACCGCGCCGGGCAGGTCGCCGGGGTCGCGGTGCAGCAGCCGGGTGGCGTACCCGACGCCGACCCTGACCTCCAGCGCGGCCGGTGCCGGGTACCCGAGCGCGGCCAGCCACCGGTCGGACCGGCTGCCCCGGCCGGAGCAGTCCACCACGAGGTCGGCCCGGATCGCCTCGCCGTCACCGGCGTGACCACCGGCGACGGCGGTACCGGTACCGGTGAGCCCGGCCACCGCGGTACCGGTGCGCAGTGCCACTGTGGGCAGTCCCAGCACCCGCCGGCGCAGCCGGGTCTCCAGCAGCGGCCGGCTCATGCTGACCAGGCGCAGATCGGTGGCCAGCGGCGGGTACACCCGACCGTACCGGTGCAGCCGCAGCCCGGTACCCGGGTCGAACGGCGTCGCGCCGGCCGCCACCAGTTCCGCGTCCAGGCCGGGGAACAGCCGCTCCAGCGCCTGCTGCCCGGCCACCAGAAGCACGTGCCCGTGGTTGCCCTGGGGGACCCCGCGGCGCGGGGTGGGACTGTCGGGCAGCTCGTCGCGGTCCAGCACCAGCACCCGCCGGTACCGCGGGGCGAGCACCCGGGCGGCCGCCAGCCCGCCGATGCCGGCGCCGATGACGACGGCGACGTCGCGCCCGGCCGGTCCCTGCTCCACCTCGGTACCTTCCTGCCGCTCGGGTCGTGCCGCTGCGCGGTGGTACGGCCGGTCGGTCGCCCCCGGTACCCGCTGCCCGGACCGCAGCGGTGTGGCCCGGTACGACGGTGGTCGTACGGGTACGACGGGTGACAGTTTCCGGCCGGGACCGACGGTACCCGCCGGGCGCACCTCCGGTAGCCCGCTGGGCGGGCGGGCCGGCGGATCGTGCCCTACGGTAGGTGAGGGGCTCCACGGACCCGTCTGGACGGTGAGATGTTCTCGCAGCTCGGCCCGGGCACGCCGGCGAGGCCACCACAGCGGGCAGCGCATGGCCGAGCCTGACGCCGGGGTGGGGGACACGGTCGCCCTGGACCAGACGTTCGCCAGGGACACCCTGTACCCGCTGCGGCGGGCCGTGTCCGACCGCGGTACCCGGCTGGGGCTCGACCCGGAGGCGCTGAACCGGCTGGTGATCGTGGTCAGCGAGCTGGCCACCAACGCGGTACGGCACGGCGGCGGGGCCGGCCGGCTGCGGATCTGGGCCGCGGACGGGTACCTGTGCTGCGAGGTACGCGACGCCGGTACCGGCATCGGCGACCCGGACCGGGTCGGTACCCGGGCACCGGACCCGGAGGCGATCAGCGGCCGGGGGATGTGGATCGTGCGGCGGCTGGCCGCGGAGGTGCGCATCAGCAACGGCGACGCGGGCACGGTGGTGACCGTGACGATCGCCCGTACCGGGTCCGGCGCATAGCCGCCCGCGCTACTCTGCACCCAGCCGGACCGGTCCGGGCGGTCGATCCGGCTGGTGCACAGTGGCGGGCAGGGTACTCCCAGGATCGTCTGAGACGGGTCCGGCAGACTGGACCGGGCACCGACCTGGCGGCGGTGGCGGGACTGGCGGTGCCCAGAGAGGTGGACGGCATGGACCGGCACTGGTACCACCGGGTGGACGAGCGCGACCGGGGGCGGACCCGGCTGGCCACGATCACCGGCTGGACCGCCGCCGCGGCGGTGGTGCTGGCGGCCGGCTTCGGCGTGGTCCTGGCGCAGAAGGACCAGGCCGCCGCCGCGCCGGGCACGCCCCCCGTGACCACCGGGCCGGGTACCGGCGACCAGCCGCGCGACCAGCTCCGTGACGACGGCACCGGGCCGCTGCTGCCGCCGCCGCAGCAGCCCCCGGCCGATGGTGGCGGGCGGCACCACGCCTCCTCGGGCGGATCGTGATGCAACCCGCCCGGGCGGAGTTCTCCGCCCTGGGTACCACCGCCGTGGTCCTGGTGACCAACGCCGGCACGCTGGCGGCGGCGCGGGACCTGCTGTGCGCCGACCTGGACGCCCTGGACCTGGCCTGCAGCCGGTTCCGGCCGGACTCGGAGCTGTGCCGGCTGGCCGGGGTGGCCGGCCGCCCGGCGCCGGTCAGCCCGCTGCTGCGCGACGCGGTGGTGGCGGCGCTGTGGACGGCCGAGGCGACCGCCGGGCTGGTGGACCCGACGGTGGGGCGGGCGGTGGCGGCGCTGGGCTACGACCGGGACTTCGCCGCGGTACCCGCGGCCGGTCCGGTGGTCCGCCCGGCCGGGCCGGCGCCGGGCTGGTGGCGGGTGCGGCTCGACGGTGACCGGCTGCTGATCCCCCGGGGGGTACGGCTGGACCTTGGCGCGAGCGCCAAGGCGTTCGCCGCGGACCGGGCCGCCGCGGCCATCGCCGCGCGCTGCGGGACCGGTGTGCTGGTCAGCCTCGGCGGGGACATCGCGCTGGCCGGGCCGCCGCCGCCGGGCGGCTGGCGGGTCGCCGTCGGCGAGGACCACCGCGACCCGGGGCCGGACGCGCCCGTGGTCACGCTCACCTCCGGCGGCCTGGCCACCTCCAGTACCACCTGCCGGTCCTGGATCCGCGGCGGGCGCCGGGTACACCACATCGTCGACCCGCGTACCGGGGACGTGCCGGTACCCGCCTGGCGTACGGTCAGCGTGGCCGCCGGGTCGTGCCTGGCCGCCAACGCCGCCAGTACCGCCGCGATCGTGCTCGGCGCGCAGGCCGCCGACTGGCTGGATCGGCGCCGGCTGCCGGCCCGGCTGGTCGGTACCGGCGGCGAGGTGCGCCTGGCCGGCGCCTGGCCGGTACCGCGCCCGGTGGCGGCCGGATGACCGACAACATCGCGCTGTGGTACGCCGCGCGGGCCACCGGCCTGGTGGCGCTGCTGCTGCTGACCGCGAGCATGGTGTGGGGGATCGCCGGCGCGATGCGCAGCGGCCCGGCCGGCTGGCCCCGGTTCACGGTGACCCTGCTGCACCGCAACCTGACCCTGGTCACGGTGGCGTTCCTCGGGGTGCACGTGGGCAGCAGCGTGATCGACAGCTACGCCGGTATCGGCTGGCTGGACCCGGTGCTGCCGTTCGGTTCCACGTACAAGCCGTTCTGGCTCGGGCTGGGCGCGATCGCCTGGGACCTGCTGCTGGCGATCGTGGTGAGCAGCCTGGTCCGGCGCTGGATCAGCCTGCGGGTGTGGCGGGTGCTGCACTGGGCGTCGTACCTGTGCTGGCCGGTGGCGCTGCTGCACGCGATCGGCATCGGTACCGACAGCCGGGGCGGCTGGCCGCTGGGGGTGGCCGTGGCGTGCCTGGCGGCGGTGGGCATCGCGGCCATGTGGCGGCTGGGGTCCTCGCGGCGGCCGGCATGACGGTACGGGCCACCGCGCGGATCCGGCCGTCACAGGCGCCGGGCCGGTTGACCGGGCTGTTCGGCGCGGTGACGCTGGCCGAGCACCGGCAACGGTACGGGCCGCTGCCGGCCGCGGACGGGCCGGCGCTGATCGACGCGGTACGCCGGGCCGGGCTGCGCGGCCGGGGCGGGGCCGGCTTCCCCACCGGCCGCAAGCTGGCCGCGGTCGCGGCCGGGCGGCGCCCGGTGGTGGTGGCCAACGGGTGCGAGGGCGAACCGGCCAGCGCCAAGGACCGTACCCTGCTGGGCAACGCCCCGCACCTGGTACTGGACGGGGCGGTACTGGCCGCCCGGGCGGTGGGCGCGGCCCGGGTGGTGCTGTGCGTGCACCGGGGCAGCCCGCGGGCGCAGGCGCTGGCGCAGGCGGTGGCGTCCCGGCCGGCCGACGGGGTCGCGGTGGAGGTGGCGCAGGTACCGCGGCGGTACGTGGCCAGCGAGGAGTCGGCGCTGGTGCACTTCCTCAACGACGGCGAGGCCCGGCCGACCTCGGTACCGCCGCGGCCGTTCGAGAAGGGCGTGGGCGGCCGGCCGACCCTGGTCGACAACGTGGAGACGCTGGCCCACCTGGCGCTGATCGCGGCCGGCGGGCCGGACTGGTTCCGCCAGCTCGGGACCGACAGCGACCCGGGTACCTCGCTGGTGACGATGGCCGGCGCGGTGGCGCACCCGGCGATCCACGAGATCTCGCTGGGGGTACCGCTGGGGCAGGTGATCGAGCTGGCCGGCGGGCCGGCACAGGAGCTGTCCGCGGTACTGGTGGGCGGGTACTTCGGCGCGTGGGTACCGGTACGCGCGGCGTACCGGCTGCCGCTGTCGCACGACACCCCGCCCGGCGGCGGCCCGGCGCTGGGCGCGGGGGCGCTGGTGGCGCTGCCGGCCGCGGCCTGCGGGCTGGCCGAGACGAGCCGGGTGTTCAGCTACCTCGCGTACGAGTCGGCCGGCCAGTGCGGGCCGTGCCAGTTCGGCCTGCCTGCGGTGGCCGACCAGCTGCGCCTGCTGGCGGCCGGCCGGCTGGATCCGGTCGGGTACCGCCGGCTCACCTCGCGGCTGCAGGTGATCGCTGGGCGGGGCGCGTGCAGGCATCCGGACGGCGCGGTACGGTTCGCCGCCAGCGGGCTGGCCGTGTTCGAGGACGACGTGCGCGCGCACCTGCGCGGGTACCCGTGCGCCGGGGTGCGGTACCCGGCCGTGCTGCCGGTACCGCACCCGCGCCAGATCGACGGCGGCTGGCGGTGAGCAGCACGCTGCGGGTGGACCCGATCGTGTGTACCGGCCACGGGCTGTGTGCCGAGCTGTTCCCGGAGATGATCTTCCTGGACGAGTGGGGGTACCCGGTGCTGGACAAGCGTCCGGTGCCGGCCGAGTTGCTGGGTCACGCCCGCCGGGCCGCGGCCGCCTGCCCGGTGCTGGCGCTGCGGCTGGACCGCGGCTGATCCGGTACCGGCGACTCAGGCCCGGCCGCGCAGCACGTCGACGCCGTCGCCGGACAGGTCGTCCAGCGCGACGGTACGGCCGGTCATGGCCATCACCAGCGCGACCAGCGGGCCGGTCAGCTCCGGCCCGGTACCGTGCCGGTAGTCCGCGTCGGTGGCCTGCAGGGTGACGCCCTCGATCCGGCGCTTGGCCCCGATCAGCAGGTTGCTGCCCTGGTAGAACCGGGCCACCGCGACCAGGTGGTCGGCCGGGTGGTCCCGGTAGGTGCCCAGGGCGCGGAAGATGTCCTCGCCGTGCACGATGGTCTCGCCCAGCCACGAGGGGGCCGGCCCGGGTGGGGCGTTGCGCGAGTCGACCCGGCTGCGGTACCGGCTGACCAGGTCGGCGCCGGTGGCTCCCTCGGTGACCTGGTTGATCGCCTTGGTGGTCATCGCGCCGAAGTTGAAGCCGTTGCTGATGATCGCGCCGAAGAAGCGCGGCGGGTTCAGTTCGGCGGTGGCGATCAGGTGCCCCGTCACGTCCCGGACGGTCCAGCCCGGACACAGCGACGGCGCTGCGAAGGCGTCCTCGTCCAGGGTGGACAGTGCGTCGGCCAGCGCGGCGCGCTCGGCCCGGATCATTCCCCAGGTGTCCACCGGAGCCTCCTTCCGTCCGGCCAGGCCGGTCGGTCGTCGTCGCGCGGCGCGGGTGTGCCGGCCGCTGTCGGTGCGGATCCTTCCGTACCGGCGCTCCGGCGACAATGCGCCACGCTGTCGGGTCGGGCTCCACCGACCGGCTGGTACGGGTCGGCCGGCCCGCGGGAGTCGGGACTTTCGGCCGTGCCGGCCGGTACGCCCTGGGGGCAGGCTGGGAACCGGCCCGCTGGTGCAGCGAGCGCAGGTAGCGGAGGCGGAGAGGGCGCGGGCGGTCATCTGATCGCAAGACCCACCATTGCCAGGATGGGATATCTGCTCCGCGGCCGGTGCATTCTGCGCACCAGCGGGCCCCTTCCCGCCGGCGTGACAGCCGGGCCGGTCGGGTCCACAGTGGACTGACAGGTACCCCGGCACCCCGCCGCCCGGGACCTGGTCGTGGTCGGCGTACCGTGCCGGCAGGCCCGAGTACGGGCCGGCGGGGGTCACACGGAAGGTTCCGACACGGCATGAGCTTCGAACAACACGGCCGCACGCTGCGCCTGGACTGGGTCGACGTGACCCTGCGCGAGTGGGACGCCCAGGTGCTGTCCGCCGATCCGGACGATCCCGAGGCGGGCATCGTGCTGGACCGCTCCGCGTTCTACCCCGGCGGCGGCGGCCAGCCCCCGGACCACGGCGTGCTGCTGTGGCAGGGCGTACAGACCCGGATCGTCGGTACCCGCAAGGGTGACGACCTGTACCTGCTGCCGGCCCCCGGCGACCCGGTACCGCCGGTGGGTACCGCGGTGCGCGGCGCGCTGGACGACCAGCGGCGCAGCAGCCTCATGCGTACCCACTCCGGCCTGCACGTGCTGTGCGGCACCGTGTTCCGCGACTTCGGCGCGCTGGTCACCGGCAACTCGATGGAGCCGGGCGAGGCGCGGATGGACTTCAACCTGCCCGAGGTGCCGCCGGATTTCAAGCAGGCGCTGGAGGACGCGGTCAACGCCGAGATCGCCGCGGACCGGCGCATCGAGGTGCGCTCGCTGCCGAGGGAGGAGGCGCTGGCCCTGCCGGACCTCATCCGTACCCAGGCGGTGTTCCCGCCGGAGACGCAGCGCATGCGCATCGTGGACATCGTGGGCCTGGACGCGCAGGCCGACGGCGGTACGCACGTGGCGTCCACCCGGCAGATCGGCCGGCTGCGGGTGGTCAAGGTGGAGAGCAAGGGGCGGCAGAACCGCCGGGTACGGGTGCGCCTGGACGACTGATCCGCCGGGCGGCTCAGCCGGTCGCCGGCCCGGCCGGTCGCCGCCGCGGCGGCGGGGTACCGCGAAGCTGATCGATGGCCGCGTTCGCGGTGGCCAGTTCGCCCTGCAACCGGGCGACCTCGCGCTCCAGCGCGACGATCCGGCAGGCCGCGGCCAGCGTGTGCCCGGCGTCGACGATCTCCCGGGCCCGGGCGGCCGCCTGCAGGTCGTCCCGGGAGAAGCGGCGGTGCCCGCCGTTGGAGCGGGCCGGTACCACCAGCCCGGCCTGTCCCAGGCCGCGCAGGAAGTCCGGTGCCACGCCGAGCATCCCGGCCGCGGTGGCCATGCTGTACGCGGGGTAGCCGGTGTCGTGGAACGCGGCCGGCAGGGCGGCGGCCGGACCGGGGTCGCCGGCCGGCGGGTACGGCCCGGGCATGGCGTACCTCCTCGGATCGGGTACGGCGGGACCGCCGGGGTGGACCCGGCGGTCCCGTGCCATCGTACGGTCACGCCGCCGTACCCCTGCGCGTGCGCAGCGGCGGCGCCGGATCAGGAGCCGGAGCCGGCCAGCACCTTGGTGTCGGTACCGGTGCGCTCGATCGAGATGCGCCGCGGCTTGGCCTGCTCGGCCACCGGGATGGTCACGGTCAGCACGCCGTCGCGGTAGTCGGCCACGACGTCCTCCAGCGCCAGGCCGTCACCGAGCATGATCTGGCGGCTGTAGCTGCCGGCCGGGCGCTCGGCGGTGACGTACTCCGCGCCCTCGGGGGCATCGGAGTGCCGGGTGGCGCGCACGGTCAGCATGCTGTTCTCCGCCACGACCTCCATGCTCTGCCCGTCGATGCCGGGCAGGTCGAAGCGCAGGACGTAGGTCTCGCCGTGCCGGTACACGTCCATCGGCATCAGCCGCGGCGCGCGGGCCGCGCCCATGACCTCGTTGGCCCACCGGTCCAGTTCACGGAACGGATCAAAACGAAGGGACGCCATCTGAATCCCACCTCCACCGGGATCGCCGTGTGTGACGACCCCTACTCTAGCGAGCACGGTGGAGAGAGTCTAGGCCGTACGGCCTAGTTTTTCTGTTCGCTCGAGCTGTGTTCCGGTACCCGGCGGGAGGCCGGTACGGCCGCGGTACCGGCGTCGACCCGGTCCAGGATGGCCCGGCCGATGTCGCGCAGCTGGCGCAGTTGAGCCGGGCTGAGCGCGTCGATGACCAGGGCCCGGACCCGGGCGACGTGCCCCGGCGCGGCGGCGACCAGGACCGCCATGCCGGCGCCGGTGAGGATCGCGTTGGTGTACCGCCCGTCGCCCGGGCACGGCCGCCGGTGTACCCAGCCGCGCCGCTCCAGCCGGCTCACCACGTGCGACAGCCGGGACAGCGAACCGTTGGCCAGCCCGGCCAGGTCGCTCATCCGCAGCGTGTGCTGCGGCGCCCCGGACAGCGCGGACAGCACCATGTACTCGAAGTGGCTCAGCCCGGCGTCGCGCTGGATCTGCGCGTCCAGCGCGGCCGGCAGCCGGAGCATCAGCCCGGCCAGCGGCAGCCACGCCTCCTGCTCGGCCGGGCTCAGCCAGCGTGGCGGGTGCGCCCGCGCCGGGTCGCCGGGGGTGTCGCGGCTCATGCGCTGAGGGTACCGGATTTACTTGACGCTTCAACTACCTGGACCTAGGCTTACTTGAAGATTCAAGTAACAAGGTACATTCAGGTGACTAGGTACCAGGAAGGGCCCGCCGTGACCTCCCCGCTGCACCCCGCCGTACCGGGCGCCGCCTTCGACGCGTTCGAGCCGCAGGCCCGGGCGGCCAGCCGTACCCAGCTTGACTGGCAGCCCGGTGACGGACCGATGCCGGCGCTCTACCTCAGCCACGGCGCCCCGCCCCTGTTCGACGACGGCCCGTGGATGCGGCTGCTGGCCGACTGGGCCCTGGGCCTGCCCAAGCCCCGGGCCATCCTGATCATCAGCGCACACTGGGAGTCCGCGCCGCTGGCCCTGTCCGCGCCCGGCGCCGGTACCCCGCTGGTGTACGACTTCAGCGGCTTCGCCCGGCGGTACTACGAGCTGACCTACCCCACCCCGGCCGCGCACGACCTGGCCCGCCGGGTGAGCGCCGCGCTGCCCGACACCCAGCAGCCGTACCAGCACCCCAGCCGCGGCCTGGACCACGGCGCCTGGGTACCGCTGAAGGTCATGTACCCGCTCGGCGACGTCCCCACGCTCCAGCTCAGCCTGCCCACCCAGGACCCGGACGCGCTGCTGCGGCTGGGCGAGCGGCTGCGCCCGCTGCGCGAGGAGGGCGTACTGGTCGTCGGGTCCGGCTTCATGACCCACGGGCTGCCGTACCTGACCGCCGACGCGCTGCGCGGCGCGGTACCGTCCTGGTCGGCCGACTTCGACGCCTGGGCCGCCGACGCGCTGGCCCGCGGCGACATCGCCACCCTGGCCGGGTACCGGTCCGTGGCGCCCGGGATGCCGTACGCGCACCCGACCGTGGACCACTACGTCCCGCTGTTCATCACCCTCGGCGCGGCCACCGACCCGACCGCGCCGGTACAGACCACGATCGACGGGTACATGATCGGGCTGTCCCGGCGGTCCTTCCAGGTCGCCTGATCCGCCCCGGCGGCGCCGGGTTCAGCCGGCGCCGCTGGCCCGCCAGGTCAGCCGGGTCACCAGCTGCCGGGCCGCCTCGGCGAACTCCTCGTCCACGACCACCGAGTAGTGCGCGGCGCGCAGCGTGCTGCGGGACGTGAAGTCGCGCCGGCCGCCGGTCGCGGCGTGCGCGGTGGCGCCGAACACCGCCCCCCACACCGCCCCGATGGCCACCGCCGCGGCCAGCACGGCCAGCCAGTTGCTGGTACCGAACAGCCCGATCAGCAGGCCGATCAGCAGCCCGAACCAGGCCCCCGAGGCGGTACCGGCCAGTGCCGCCCGCCCGGTGGTCAGCCGGCCCAGGATCGTCTCCACCAGCCGCAGGTCGGTACCCACGATCCGGCTGTGCTGTACCGGAAACCCGTTGTCGGACAGGTAGTCCACCGCGCGCTGGGCCAGGGCGTAGTCGTCGTACGTGGCCACGGTCACGGCCGGCCGTTCCGGCCCGGCCGGCGGTGACTGGGCCGGGGTCGCGGGTACGCCGGCCGGGCCGGCGGGGATCGCGCCGGCCCTTGTCCGGGCCGGGTTGCCGGGCGGAACGGGTGCATCGGTCATGGTCGTCTCCGGAGGGGATCGGTCCGTTCGGTCGCGCCGCACGGCGCGTCACCCCGATCCTCCCGCCCGGTACCGGCCGCGCGCCAGCCGTACCCGGTCGGCCGGCGTACCCAAGATCGGCGGTTTGTCGGGCGACTCAGATGGTGCGTGAATACGCGAAACCGGACTGATCAAGTTGATTGTGCGCGTTGTCGGGGAGGGATGTGCTGGTCGGTGTGGCTCCCGTGTAC
>Ga0209069_10001791_pt1 | contig 11048 bp, 10 predicted proteins | sample Str013_2_FD_187202 | JGI IMG/M metagenome (GOLD analysis project Ga0209069, IMG submission 187202) | Freshwater sediment microbial communities in response to fracking from Pennsylvania, USA - Straight Creek_MetaG_SC_2013 (SPAdes) (version 2) | ecosystem: Environmental > Aquatic > Freshwater >...
CCTCCTAACAGTCCAGCTTCCGAGCTTTCAATCATTTGTAATAGCCGATCCTGATAAGTATTACATCCGGTGGTAATCAGTGCATGCGCCGCTGCAGCTAGGCGTTTACGCTCATCGTCATGGTCGAGCAACCATCGGAGTTTTTCGACCATTTCACTCGTAGTGCGGAAGTAAACAACAGCTTGTCCGTCTTCACCAAAAATCTCCCGATGTTCTTGTGTATCTTCCGTTAACATACATGTTCCCATAGCAGGGACTTCAAACGTCCGCATAACATGGCCGTCGCGATTGGCGCGTCGGACGAGACAAAGAGCTACTTTCGTGCCAGTGATAGCCTTGCGTAGAGTTGGCGGATCAGCATGCCCCCGCCAAACCGCTCGGTTTTCAGAGTATCGATCCCAGTACCCACCATAGAGTGCAACAGCAAGTCCAGTGTGCACGAGGGCTCTCAGATAATCGATTCGATCAGCATCTGCTCCTCCTACAAAAACAATATCAGCAGCAAAACGCCCTTTTTCATTTTCGTTAATCGCAGGTTCGGGATAATGCAACTCTGGTGCGTAGGCAAATGGTAAGAACGACACTTTCCTGCAACCCAAGCGTTGCAAATCAACTAAGTTTGCCTTGCGCGGGGAAAAAACCTGGTCGTATAGCGGTAACGATTTCATAAACCATGGCGCTCGATGAGCCGCATTCCACGGATCATCCGTGAGATAATTGATGCGTCGTACCCCAAGCTGACCAATCTTCGCCAGTGCCCAGTGAGCAAGCGGGCAGATGCCAGTCGCGAGTAGCCATTGCGGTTTGAACTGCTCACAGTGCTCGATAACCTGGATACTAAACTGCGTCAGAGAAGCGGGTCGGTGACCACATATCCACCAGTTATATTTTTCCACTACCCATGAAGCCGCATAGGCGTTGTTAACATCGCACATCTGCACGGGCAGTCGTAAAGATTGCGCAGCACGTAGCAAATGCGCACCCACGTGAATCTCATTGGGGTTGCCGACAATTAGTAACCGTCGGTTGTCTACTGTACCCATCCGTTCGTCACTACTGGTTCGACGGGAAGCGCTTGTTGAGTAACCTGCGCGTAGGCCTGCGCAATTCCTCGAGCGGCTTCCTCGACACTATAGCCACTGACTTTCTGCCTGCACTTGGTACGTGTTGTACTACTATCAATGAGTTTGCTGACCTGTTGCAATACTGAAGCAAGACTTTGAGCATTGTTCGTCGTGAAGATATAGCCAGTGGCATCAGCTTCAATCAGATCGGGCGCACAACCTACTGCCTCGGAGACCAGACACGGTACGCCGTGATGAAGTGCTTCGTTAACAACTAACCCCCAAGTCTCGCCCCAACGGCTCGGCAAGACTACGACGTCGGCTGCGTGATAAAATTGGCTTAATTGCGTCTGATTTTGAAAACCTAAGAACTTTGTGCGGACTGTTGGCTCGCGCGTTGATTCGCATTGCAAGGCTTCTCTCAATTGGCCATCCCCCAAGAAACACAGACTGATCTGAGTACGCACACTTTCTGGTAGCGTTTTTGCGGCTTGTAGTAACAAGTCTGGACCCTTGCGTTCGCTAATTTTTCCGGAAAACAGCACGGCAATATCAGAGTCTACTAGACCGAGCTCGGCGCGGGTGGGGCTACGGAGCCGGGAGCGAGCATCTTCGCCACAGAAAAAAGGTCCAGTATTTACACAATACGGCGCGAATATGAGCTTGTCCTCTGACACTCCTAGTCGGCGGTAATGGCGATATGAATTTTGGCCTATGTACAGAATGCGTGAGAATCGGCGGTACATAAAGCGGAGCACTTTTTGTCGCGTCCAGGTTTTCAACGCTCCTCGCATGGCGGCGTGGTCCGTTGTTTCGGCTCGAAACAACAGCGGAAGGCCACTGCGCCAGGATTCGTAACAGGCGATCCAGTCAAAACGGGAAGCATAACCTAGTAACAAAACGGCGTGAGGCCTGAGTCGACGCAACAATGCACCTAGGCCCCGTGTTTGTACGTCGTCATAACCAGCCGGGCCGCCTTCGCTCACCCGTCCGAGAAAATGTGAGTCGTAACCTGCTAGCAAATCTGTGTCCCATGCGAACGATACTCCAAACTCGCGATCACGATAACCTGCGATACTAAAATCTGAGCCATAAATCGCTGTTACCGGTACACTGTATACAGCTTGCAAGGCGCGATACACGGGCGCGTGGTATTGCACGGGGTGAGTTTCAATTACTGCTAGCATTGGCGGTGCCGAGAATTTGAGAAGAAGCGCTTTACGTACCTACTGCACTTTCGTCGTGCGAAAAACTCACTTGCTTGTAGCAAGAATCAAAACGAACATAAAGAATGCTTCATCAGCTGGGGGATCCCGATTCACTGACACAACCCCACATCCTTACGAGCCGATATAGTACGCCGACCACTCGAAAATGACGGGCCAACGATACGCTAGTTGTCTGGGCGGTGAAGGCCTTCTTTATCACAGCTAGTATCGTATCGAACAGGTAGTACAAAACGAGAGGGAACGTCGCGCTTCACCTCATCAGCGTTGACAATCTCCCACCTTCATCCGATTCAACCTCTGGCTCAGGTGGCTGTTCGGATGGTTGCAGGGGAGAGGTGTTAGATGGAAACAATACGTCTCGTACAAACAAAACGGGAGCCTCGATGATCCGATTCATTAGCCAGCCAAATGCAAGCGAGCCCAGTAGGTACGTCGTGGCATAGACGATAAAGTCGTCAAACCCAGTGAGTTTTCGTATCATCGAGGCTCCCCATGAATTCACTGGCATATGCCAAAGGTAAATCGAGTAACTCGCAGCCCCGAGTGCAGCGAGCAGTTTACACAGCGATGATGAAGACTGCCGCATGCGTAATGCTCCCAAAAGTATTGTTCCACCCCCTATATAAAAGAGAACCACGCCAGCGACAGGGATCCACCTGTGCGTCTCAAGCTGAAAAATAAATGCCGGCGAGAGTAACAAGCAACCAAGTAAGTACAAAATATATGTCGGAACGCATAAAAGCTTGTCCTCAAGCGCATTAAAGTGAAACAAATATGAAAGTAACACACCAAAGAACAGTGAATCAATTCTAAGGTGTGTACCGAACAGGTATGCTTCGTGCGAGTATTCAGGGAACGTGAAGAGAGTAATGATCCGTAATGCAAAGCACACGAAGCTTACAAAAAAGAAAACAACTGGAATCGCCCGAAGCGATTTTTGGTCAGTTGGGAACTCTGATGCCGTAATGTAACTGACTAGCATTGCGATGCCAAGATAGAAGTGCTCTTCAACAGCTAGAGACCATGTGTGGTTCCAAACACCACCTAAATAGTTTTGGAGGAAGAACAACTCTCCAAGTAGGAACCTAATCGCAGGAGGATTATGAGTGAGCACCTTTAGTGCAACAGAAAAGGCAAGAAAGAACCAGAAAGCGGGATAGAGTTTGAACGCTCGGCGAATCAGGAAACGTTTCACGTTGACCGAGCCGCTTCTTTTAATTTCCTTAAAAAGCAACGAAGACACGAGAAAGCCACTCAATACAAAAAATAGGTCTACTCCTATCCAGCCCCCTCGCTGCCAAATCACTAGAGCAGTAGGTGAATCTGATGGTAAGTTTAAATGCCTGCCAAGGACGAGAATGACAGCAACAAACCGCAAGATGTCGAGACCTTGGTTACGCATACAATTGCTGCCGAACTATATCATAAGAGGCATCGTCCACGTCCTCCGGCGACTTGTGCAAGACAAACTGCGTAGCGGAGTTCACGGGCAGATATGGGTCAATACCTTCTGCCTCATATCTCAGGTTCTCTGCAATCGTAACGAACGATTCTGCACCGTAGCCCAACATCCAGAAAGCGTGGAGCCTTTGGATTTCCACCGACCACGTTACAGCACCGCAGGAGATTTCGCCTCGCACTGTTGATCTCCACGAAGGAAACCTCCACGCTTCGGAAATACTCATAGATCTCATGGTGGTATAATCAGCCAAACGCCACAAATGATAACCCCAACTGAGCAGAAGGCGTTGTGTGTTACCCACACAACAGCCTAGTGAACTCTCCTCGACGACACTCACACTGTCGATTGAGTATTTTACTAGAAGCGAATCGATCGCTTGAGTACGAAGGGCAACAAGCAAGGACCAAAGACGTTCGTTGTAGTTCTTTAAAAAAGTAGTACCTTACAAAAAAGTAGTACCCCACGATTGGCGCGCCTTGTTTGCAGAACACTTCGTCCAACCGCGGTAGCTGTCCTGATGTGGAGGAAGCAACGCCGAAGCTGGAGGTTCAAGACTGAGCGTACAAATCGGCGCCCGAGAGCCATCAAGCGACGTCCATGAAATAACAACATTTCTGTATTGCTCAGGAACTTCATATTGGCACGGGCGATTTCCAGACTTTCTAGGATATCTTTGTTCCCACGAAAAGAAGCAGATGAAACACTCGCTTCATGTTGGCGATAAACGGTCAAAGCTCTGGGAATATACTCCACGTTCCAACCTGCGTTAAGACATCGTAGCAACCATTCCCAATCTCCCAACTGAGGTAAGCTTGGATTAAATTCGCCAACGTCGATGAAGGTCTTCATACGAATCGCACAGCCAGAGATATGCCACCAACAGCCCCTCTTTAATGCTCCCCGAACGGATTCAGGGGTCCCTTCTATAATCTCGATAGTTCGCTCAGGATCATCTTCGCCCCGAACAATCGCACTACCAGGCATCAACGTGTCCCAGCTGGAGCATAGACTTCCTACTTGGTCAGCAGCGGAGTCAATTCGGGCAAGCATGAGAGGTAACCAGAGAGGTTTCGCTAAATCATCGGAATGTAAGAGTAGTATCCAATCCGCACTTCCTTGAATTTTCCGCATTGCTCGATTGACATTGCCTCGTTCGCCCAAGTTTTCATCATACTTCAGTACTCGGAGCGGAGTCATAGCACTCCACATTGCTTCTGCAACTGCTACCGTCTCATCTTGAGATCCATCATCAGCAAGGTATACGGCAGAAATACGTCTTAGTTCATCGCCCTGCACTTGTATTGATACCAAGGTTTCACCAATAGTCGATGCGCTATTGTACGTGGGTATCATAAGTGCGATGTGTGACATTGGCCCTCCGATATCAAAGCGTACTAATTCTTCACAATCTGTAACCCAAAAGTTGAGCGATCACGATAGTAAATTTCATTTCGTTGATACTCCCCCTGCTTACTTAGATAGTTCACTACCTCCTCCGGAGCGACCGGATACACGGCATCACAATCAACGGTAAACCCCTGCAGACTTAAACAGCGAGGCTCAGTCAAAATTGGGAAGGAGCAGAGTCCATGTTGGAGTCGCCTTCTTCTCCGCATCCTCTGTAAAGGCAACCGCATGCGTGAATCATACAGCGTTAGGAAGGCATCTAGCAATTTCCACTGAGCCAGCTTCTGCCGCCCTGACCCATACCTCAAACCTATTCGCTCCGAAGCCATAGCATTCTTGTCAAAATCCGGTGCAACAATAAAAAGACTTCCACCCGGACGCAGAATACGCCACATCTCAGCCAAAGCAGTCGCGGGAAATACTAGGTGTTCGATAACAAACATCGACAGAACCACATCTACCGAACTAGCTGGGAATGGTAAGAATTCTGCCGTCGTTGCTACAAATCCCGGCTTGCCGCGCCATAATTCCCAATTCAAGTCAGTCCCCATATATTTCACGCAATCAACACGCGCCTTAATCTCATTAGCACCGCTTCCATCCCCACAGCCAATTTCTACAACAGAAGCCCCTTGTGGTATGCGTCTACACATTTCAAGCTGAGCGCTATGTACGCCTTCTCGCCACTGGGTGTTAATGCCCACCACCCAATCCTCATGATACTCCCGGTTCAAATAATATCGCCGCATACGCTCATTGAGTGCTTGCAACGCACCCTTACAAGCGGGATCTAAAGATGAAAGATATGCACCTGTTGAAATCATTTTTAGTCGCCACAGATACTGCGATATACTTTTACAAACTGCGCTTCATAATTCCACTCACCACGGATTCGTTGTCGTCCCTGCTCTCCCATGGTCCGCATTTCCGCAGGATGCTCCACAAACCAACGCAATGCCGAGGCGATACTCTCCGGATCTCTGGGATCACATGCAAGACCATAGCCAGGAGCCACGTACATCGCTGGCCAATCGGGGAGATCACTTACCAGTAAGGCCAAACCACAGGCAAGATAGTCGAAAGGTTTGTTCGATGCACCCGTCATATCTTGGAGATTCAAATCGTTACTATTCATAGGCATAAATGCTAGACCAATGTCGCTCTGGTGACACAAGGCTAGTAGATCTTTCCGCTGCGGTATCGTGCCAGCAAACTCGACTCTGGCCGCAACCTCAAGAGTAGCCGCGAGTTTCTCTAGTTCATTCACGTAGCCTTTATGTCCGACGGTTTCGTAGCCAATCACTCGTAGTTTTACGAAGTCCGGCAGTTGCGGCAAGGCCTCAATCACTGTTGGAGGCAAACGGAGAGGATTGATCGAACCGTGATACAGGACCCAGAAATTTCCTTCATGTGGCAATCGTGGAGGAACGATCTCATCGAGACGTGGGCAGTTCCATACACAGAGAAGGTTGCTTGTAGCTTGCGTATCTTCCTTAAACTTTTCCAGTCGCTTTTGATTGGGCAGAACGCAAAGTCGTGCGCGACTGGCAAGACCACGTCGTGTGGCCAGACACACTCTTTGGAAAACGCTGGTGCCTGTCCCATTTGGCGAATCATGCTCATGGTACACAATCCGATCTCGCCACCAAAAACTGAGCAGCCAAGCGACAGGGGTCGCTAACATGTCAGAAGCGTAAATCCACTCAGGTCGCCATCGTACAGCCCACCAACAGACCCATATAGCGAAGCGCAAGTAGTGGAGTTTTTGTTGCCAGCCTGCCGCCGCAAAGGGAATGAGTTCTACCGCGATGCGTTCATGAGGTGGAAAGCGCAACGAGTTCGCGCCCAATGCTCCAGTTCCCAAAAATAACACCTGCCAAGCTGCCTCAGCAAGAATTCGAGAACTATGTTCCAGGGGCGGGTAACCAGCAGGGTTGGTGTATTGTACGTAGATCATGCGCATTTGTGGCTGTAAGCTCCTGACAAGTGCTGGTTTCGAATGATAAAGAACAGACCTGCCCCAAACATACTACCAAGGAATTGTGATTCCCGATTCCATTTCCTTGCGATGTCCGGATCGTCCACTGATGAAACGAATAAGGGGAACATTCGAAAGTTATTCGTGACGAACTTGTCGGTGAGCAGGAATGGATGCACTTGGCCCCAGTTGGAGTGGAAGCTCACTGGGTCATATCGTCGTCTATCCGCACTTCCATTCGGTGTGTGTGCTATCACGAAACCACTCGGTTTTGTAATCGACAGTTGGTAACGTATTACTGCTAATGGATTGTCCACGTGTTCAAGGACGTGACTGGAATAAACAACATCAAACGGTCCGTGAACCTTATCCAGAGAGGTGGCAAGCACTACACCTAACTTTGTTGCGAATTGCGCGCGCGGCTTTGAGATCTCGAATCCCTCTGCTTGAAAGCCAGCACGCCTAAGCTGCCAAGTTCCATAACCCCAATTTGCCCCCCAATCGAGTACGCGATCACCATGTTGAATACCAACTGCTTGGAGTAGTGATACTACGAGTGAAAAATCCTTACCGCTACCTTTGAAACCAGCTATCTTCAGACGGCTCAACTCAGCTTGCGACGGTAACTCAGTCGTCAAGCCTGGCTCCGCATAATCGTGTTGGTAGAAATCTAATGATTGGGAAGAAGAGTCTCCAGGAAAGCGTGACAAAATGCCGCACTTGCTACATTGTTCAAGTGTGTGAAAAAATTTACGGTCAATTGTTTGTAACTCAACACAGTCACAACAAGGGCAATGTTTGGAATACCATAAGCGTCGAACAATACCTTGAGTAAGGTAAGCCCACTTATGACGATTCAAGAGTCTTGAATTCATTGTGTGCGATTTCCAACTTTCAAGAAGATCACATCAAAAGAAAGTGCTGCATTTGGAAATATCGGGTAGAGGAGGCTGGCAGAGTCAAAGAGAGCGGCTGAGATCTCGGTTATTTCGTTTCCAAGTGGAGCACTTTGGCTGACGACCCGCCGTTCTTAGTAACTCCGTCAATCCTCGTCTCTAGCAACACCTCGCGGTGCAAAGATTCATCTTTAAGACGCGTTCCGCAAATAGAAACTTAGCGTCTCTTCAGCTACTGTCTTCATCCTCCGAGGAGGACGAATTCCTCGCCGAAACTGTTTCAGCACCGTTCCACTTTCGTAGCACTGCAGAATCGCCTTGCTCCAAGCTGCCACCGAATCTGGGTCGATCAACAGACCGTTAACACCATGCTGCACCAGTTCGGCTATCCCACCAAGTCGCGAACCTAGAACCGGCACAGCAGCAGCAAAAGCTTCTAGTACAACGAGCGGTCCGGTTTCCAAGCAACGAGACGGAACGGCTAGGACATCGTACTGATGCAGTAGAGGAACAACATCTTTACTGTCTATAGGCGCAAGAAAGCGAATTCGCGCATCTTCCTGAGCTAGCGTTCTCAACTCCGTCAGATATGGGTCTCTTTCGGATTGAATGATGCCATAAAGATCGAGCTCGATGGCTAAACCAGGCAACGTTCGCATTGCCTTAATCAAGATGTCCGGGCCTTTCGTGTAGTCCAGTCGCCCTAGAAATGCAATCTGCAACGGAGAATGTTCAGCAGAGAGCGTGGAGCACTGAACGCCTCTTCCAAAACCGTTGACCTCCGGCGTTTGTGAAAGGCCATGTCTAGAGACTACTATTTTCTCTTCAGGCACCCCGTTACTAATCAGCAAGTCTTTGGTCCACTGGCACAACGCGATGACCAGATCCACTTCCTGCATCAGAGCCTGGAAACAGGAATGTCGCAATTGTACCAACTCTGTCATGCGCAACGCTGTCCAGATGCCACCTGACAATCCGGCGACCCCGGTTAAGTTTCCCACAAAAGTAGGAACGTGGCTCAGCATCGCCGCGTTTCGCCTGCTTACACCCAGTGAGTGCAGCACACACGCAGTACAAGTTCGTACGTTTAGCTTCCCATCGCAAACCTCATTTCCCCACCGCATCAGCGTACCGCGCTGACACGATACGGTCGGCGTATGATATGTAAATACTACTTTGACGCCTCGCTGTTTTGCGGCGCGAAGCAAACGAATCGACACGCCGCTGGTGAATGCATGCAGGTGAACAATGTCAGGACGCTCTTCGTCCAGAATACGCACGAATTCTTGTAGGGCGAGCGGGTCACCTTCGCCATACAGCGCTCGTAAATCCTTCAACTCCGCCGACACAGCAAAGCGGCGGATCGTAAGATTGTTATGCTGATACGAGCAGCTCGTTTGTCCGGGAGCCGCTATCACGTTCTCAACGCCACAGCGTTGCTGCTCCCGTGCCAGCGATTCCACGTATACTTCCGTGCCGCCTATAGGGTCAGGTACAAATGTGAAGGGGACATGTAGTATTTTGAGTCCGCTCATACACTAACTACCAGGAGAACAAGTCAAATAGTAATCTCTCTCATATGACGAGTAACCCCAACAGTACCATTTGCGGCTCAGATCGTCGCGCAAGTCCAAATGAAGGTTCAACGTTTGGCCGTTCGGCAAAGTCACACTGCACGATACTGGCTTAAGCGGTAGCGTATCGGGTCCGAAAAAATTATAGAGACGCTGCCGGCTGATGAGTGGCAATCTTAGCGTGCGGATCGCCGCACGCGTAGCACGTCGTACAATCGGTTTTGCACCTGGTGTTCTCAAAATGGCTTTGAATATAGCCTTCAGTTATGTGTGGTTTTCCATGTGGTCGCTATCTATGCGCAGGTCTCACAAAAGCCTTAAGAAAATCGTAAGTTGTGCGCCCGACAACAACACCTAAGAAGTGCCGGAGTATCGTGGCCTTGAGCAAGTAGCCAGGCTTGTGTTTCAATGCTTGCCAATAACAGCGTCGAGCATCTTCATTGTAGTTGCAGCCAAAATACTTCTCAGCCATGTCGAGGTATTGTTTGCCGTAGATGTGGCGACGAGCGCGTTGCTTTGCTGTTTCGAGCGCAGAATTTTTTTCTGGTGCACTATACACCTGATCTAACAACCAAAAGATGGACGGCTCTTCAATCTTTTTGATCACAACTTTCGTGTGATGATTCTCACCGTGCACACGGTAATCAGCCAATACCTGATCGAGATAGTAGAATTCATACTCTCGTGCGATCATCACGGTAAAAAACCAATCATGGAAAGCTAACCATTCCGGCACGGACCCAGCTTTCTGCCATGCTTCACGGCGAGCAATCACTGTTGGCGCGCAAATGAAATTCCACTCCAGCAATCGCACCAATTCGTTACCTTTGAAATCTTTCCCTCCATGTGCCCGATCGCAACGCTCTGCATTGATATCGCCGTGGGCGTTTATCATTGCCGCATTGCCGTACACCAATCCCACTTCTGGATACTGCGCAAACTTTTCCATTGTCAGTTTGAGAAAGTTACGCCGGTAACGGTCGTCGGGATCAATGCGAGCGATAAATTTTCCTCTCGCCGCCTGCAGCCCGTCGGTTACCGTAACTGCGTGCCCGCGGTTGGTCTCGTGCCTGATAATGCGCAAGCGCTCATCAGCAAACGACCGTAGCACTTCTTGTGTGTTGTCGGTGGATGCATCATCGACTGCGATAATCTCAAAATCCCACGAACCTTCTTGTTGAACAATGCTATTCAGACAGTCAGGCAAATACCGTGCGTAGTTGTAACAAGGCAGGATGAAACTGACAGTTGGATTACTCATTTGCAGTCTCGTCAGTGCCGTTTGGTAACTCTGGCTGGCACACCAACCGCCGTAACGTGCGGCGGAATGTCGTCGATGACAACGGCTCCAGCACCAATGATGGCACCTTCACCAATAGAAACTTTGTCAATGATCGTCGCTCCTACACCAATGTAAACGCTGTCGCCAATTCTGACA
>Ga0209069_10001793_pt1 | contig 11047 bp, 7 predicted proteins | sample Str013_2_FD_187202 | JGI IMG/M metagenome (GOLD analysis project Ga0209069, IMG submission 187202) | Freshwater sediment microbial communities in response to fracking from Pennsylvania, USA - Straight Creek_MetaG_SC_2013 (SPAdes) (version 2) | ecosystem: Environmental > Aquatic > Freshwater >...
GACTTGAACATAATATTATGTGTAAAACGGTTTGGAATCGCGGTGCAATGGATGATGCTGCGCTTGAAGCGTTTTGTTCAAATATCAGTGATTCTGTTGTTGCTTTGGGTGTTCAGTCTTTTGCTGGTGTTGCGGTTGAACGCCTTGAAAAGCAATTGCGGAAGGCCATTCAACGCGAGGATTTATCCGCTTGAAAAAAATGCTGCATATATTTTGGAGTGCGCCGGGCGGCAGGCCGATTTCAGTTGTGTTATCGATGTTGCTGGCCAGTGTTTGTGAAATGCTGGGCATGGGAGCCATCGTTCCCTTGGTGTCGCAAGCCAATGCCGGAGATGGCGGATCAAGTTCAACAGTTACACAGATTCTTAAAAGTGTTTTTGGTGTCTTTAGTGTTGATTATAGTTTTACAAATTTGCTTTTTCTTTTAGGCGCTGCGCTCATTTCAAAGTCGGCAGTAGCGTTTTTAGCGATGCGATATGTTGCGATATCCGGCGCTGACGTCACGACGAAGCTGAGGATGCGGTTGCTGAGCGCCACGACAAATGCGCGGTGGTCTTATTTTGTCAATCACCGTCCTGGCGAAGTTTCGGCAATGGTCGCAACACAAGCAAATGCGGCTGGCGAGGCGTTTCTTTCAGTGGCCACTCTCGTTACGAATACGATTTCTTGCGTTGGATTATTGACGGCTGCTGCGTTGATCTCATTCAAGCTGGTTGCGGTTTCAGTCGTTGCCATTGTTGCATTAGCTGTTCCGTTGAATTTTATTTTGAAGCTGGCGCGGGAAAGTGGGAAGCAGCAATTTGATGTATCGCGGGAACTCACGTCGGGTGTGCAAGATGTGATGGGCAATATGAAGCCTTTAAAATCAATGGCAAGGCAACAGCACTTCGTTGAAAAATTCTCAGAAAATATTGCGCATTTGAGACAGGCTTTAATTCGCGTTATGGTAAGTCAACATGGTGTGTATCACGGTCAAGATATTCTTGGTGCATTGATGTTGCTGATCGGCATCTATGTGAGTGTTATTGTGTTGCGTACGCCACTTTCTGAGATGCTTGCCGTCGGAATTATATTTTATCAGATTGTCGATCTCGTTAAACGCATGCAGCTCAATCTTCAAACTTCAACAGTTACGACACAATCCTATTATGGCGTGATGGCGACTGCGAAAGGCGCTGAGGCCGAAGCTGAGCCAGATGATGGAACGATTGATCCTTCTCTCAATCATGCCATCGCATTTGACGATGTGAGTTTTGCTTATGGCAAAAAATCTGTGCTTTCACATGTGAGCCTTGAATGTGCCGCCAATGAAATAACTGTATTAATTGGCCCGTCTGGCGCGGGCAAAACGACGATGGTTGACTTAATTATAGGGTTCTATTTGCCACAAAAGGGGCGCTTGATGATTGACGGCACCGACATGCGCGATGTGAAGCTTTCCGCTTGGCGTTCCAAAATTGGTTATGTGCCGCAAGAGCTGACGATGTTGCGTGGTTCAATTGCTGATAATATCAGACTTGGAGAGACAGCCGTTAGCGATGTTATGATTTTGGAAGCATTGCGCCTTGCCAATGCTTTATCATTTGTTCAGGCCCTTCCAGAAGGTATCAACAGCGACATTGGTACAATGGGGGCCAAGCTTTCGGGTGGTCAGCGCCAACGTTTATCTTTGGCCAGAGCTTTGGTTTTAAAACCCAAGCTTCTGTTGCTCGACGAGGTAACCAGCGCACTTGATGATGCAAGTGAAGCTGAGATTTGCGAAAATATAAAAATGCTGGCGGGCCAGTTTACGATCGTAGCAATTACTCACAAGCCCGCTTGGAAATTGATCGCCGACCGGATTTACAATGTTTCGGGTGGCAAAGTGGAGCGGGTGAGGAAAAGTCGAAACTAAACTTAGCAGCGTTTTGACTTTTCAAGAAAATTCAAAACGCTCAAGCGGGCTTCCTGATTTTATAAATCCCAACGTCAATTAATCCTTCGGCAAAACCTGCTTCACAATAACACAAATAAAGCGTCCATAACTTCCGAAAGCGTTCATCAAAACCCAACGGCATAATTTTGGGCCAAGCTGCTTCAAAACGCACCCGCCATTGCCGCAAGGTTTCGGCATAGCTCAAACCAAAACACTCTATCTTCTCCAGCAACAATCCTGCCTTGGCTGATTGCTCGCGCATAATATCTTTGGTTAGTAACATGCCGCCAGGAAATACATAGCGTTGTATGAAATCCACACCATTGCGATAAGCATCAAAATTACTTTCAAGAATTGTGATGCCCTGAATTGCGGCTGCGCCGCCGGGTTTCAACCTATTGAACAGAGTTTTGAAATAGGTTGGCCAATGAGGTTCGCCTACCGCTTCGATCATTTCGATGGAAGCGATTGCATCGAAGAGACCTTTGGTGTCGCGGTAATCTTCAAAATACATTTTAGCTTTGTCATCTAATTTGGCGTCAGCCAATCGCTTATTGGCAAAAGCCAGCTGCTCTTGAGAAAGCGTAATGCCATGAACATCTGCACCACGTTTGGCCGCTTCTTCAGCAAACCCGCCCCAGCCGCAGCCGATTTCAAGAACTTTTGATCCCTTCTTCACCTCCGCCGCATCGAGCACATGGGTATATTTCTGACGCTGGGCGGCCTCAAGACTGTTGGTTTTGCCGTCGAAGATTGCCGATGAGTAAGTCATCGTATCATCCAGCCAAAGCTTGTAGAAGGCATTGCCCAAATCATAGTGGGCGGCAATATTATCTTTCGAACGATCTTTGCTGTTATCGCGCTTTCTGTGCCACAATTTGTCAAAAAAACTCGCATTGAAAATTCCACTGCCTGCTCCATCCAATCCAGAGCGGTTTTGCAGGTAGAATCGGAAAAAAGCTGTTGGATCACGACTTTCAACGTCGCCTGCCAAGTAGCGCTCGAAAAAGCCTAATTGCGCGCGGCGCATGCCGGCCCAAACAACTTTAAAATTTTGCAGCTTTAAGTCGGCTTTCTCGCCTGGATTCTGACCGCCAATCACAATCATTTGGCCAGACGGAAGCGTGAGCTCAAGAGAACCTTTAAATTCTGACGGCAAAAGCCGCTTTGTTGCTGCTATGATCAACCCGCCAAGAATGCCATCACTCATTCACAAAACTCCACCCGGTTTTTTCTTTGAACATTGCGGCGGTTTAATAAAAGATTCAAGGCCTTCAATCTGGAGTCGGAAAGCGACATAAGATAGATCAATTCACCACCCGATCACAGAAATAGAATTTGACGGGCTGGCAAACCCGTGCAACCATGGGGGTATTATCTTGCTGTAACAGGCAGGCTGAAACAAAAACAAGAATAATGGGTGGCTCAAGATAGACGAAGCATAAGCGGCACAGAGTTCGCCAGCATGTTTTTGATTTTACCTAACCCCCAAATCCAATTTAACGACCAAGGTCTATCGAGGAGAGATAACAATGACCGAATTTGAAATGAAACTTGCAATGGCAAAGAAAGCCGTGGGTCTGGGCAAATTATCCCGCCGCGACTTTATGCAATTTACCATGGCTTCAGGCATGACGCTGGCCGCTTCGCAATTGATGTTTACAACAGCGGCCCGTGCTGAACCTAAAAAGGGCGGCAACTTCCGCCACGGTTCAGGCCATGGCCAAACCACTGACTCGCTTGATCCGGCAACGTGGTCAAACGGCTTCACCTTTCATTTCGGCAAATCGATTTTCGCTGCCCCTTTGGTTCAAGTTGACGCCAAGAACACTGCTCAGCCACATGTTGCTGAAAGCTTTGAGCCATCAGACAAAGCTCAAACTTGGATGTTTAAGATCCGCAATGGCATCACATTCCATGATGGTCGTTCGCTCACAGCTGATGATGTTGTGAACACAATCAACTATCATATTAGTGCTGATTCAAAGTCTCCTGCCAAGTCGGTTTTGTCGTCAATCGTCAGTGTTGCTGCCGATGGCAAAGACAAGGTGATCTTCAAACTGAAGGGTGGTAATGCCGACTTCCCATTCCTGCTGTCCGATTACCATTTGGGCATTTATCCTTCCAAGGATGGCAAGATCGATTGGGAAAAAGGCATTGGCGCTGGCCCATATATTATCAAGAACTTTGAACCCGGCGTGAAGCTACAAGCCGAGCGCAATCCAAACTACTTCAAAGATACATGGTTTGACTCGGTTGAATTCTTGTCGATTGTTGACGTGGCCGCCCGCACCAATGCCTATCTCGCTGGTGAAGTCGATTACATCAACCGCGCGGATCTCAAAACCATCGACATGTTGAAGGGTGCGCCAAATACTGAACTCTACAATGTTTCAGGCTTTGCTCACTACACTGCACCGATGATGGTTGACCGTAAGCCATTTGACAGCCTCGATGTGCGTCAGGCTATCAAATATGCCATTAACCGCCAGGAACTCGTTGATAAGATCCTTTACGGCTATGGCTCACCTGGCAACGACAACCCGATCTCTGCGGCCATGAAGTTTGCCGTCAATCCAGCTCCAGTTTACAGCTATGATCCAGACAAGGCGAAAGCCCTTTGGAAGAAGGCCGGCATGGAAGGCAAGACTGTTGATCTTTCTGCTTCGGATGCAGCATTTGCTGGTGGTGTTGACGCGGCTCTCCTCATGGCTGAACAAGCCAAGAAAGCTGGCATCAGCATCAATGTGGTGAAAGAACCAAACGACAGCTATTGGAATAACGTTTGGCTTAAGAAGGATTGGTGCTTGTGCTATTGGGGCGGACGCCCTGTAGCCGACATGTTCTTGTCAATCTCGCTTGCTGCTGATGCCGCTTGGAACGATACACATTGGAAGAACCCACGCTTCAACGAATTGCTCGTTGCTGCGCGTGCTGAAACTGATGAAACCAAGCGCGCTGCACAATATGCTGAGTGTCAGCAGCTGGTGCACGATGATGGCGGGCAACTTGTTCTCATGTACAACAACTATGTTGGCGCATTGTCGAACAAGATCGGACATAACACATTCAACTCAGACTTTGATGATGACGGCGGTTACATGACCGAACGTTGGTGGATGGCATAAGCTTTTCGCTTTTGATTTAGTAAAGAGCCCCGTCAGAAATGACGGGGCTTTTCATTGGTTAGGTCTAAATTGAGAGTCCCCCTCTGTCCCACACTCAATACTCTACAGTGGCAGAGTGTTCATCGCAACTTACGGACTTCACTGCTGTTGGATCATGGCTACTCGATAGCGTGCTTTTTGGAAGTTAGAGTGGTTAGAAATTTCTTCTAGACATCGCCTGCCCCTCTGCTAGTCTTTATACAAGTCGACGAAAGAGCGAAAAACAAAACGGGGTTGGGGCACATGCATCCGGTTTTAAAAACGGTGTTGCAAAGATTGGGGTTCGGACTGCTTACGTTGTTAGCAGTGGCTGTTATTATTTTTTCGACGCTATCGTTCTTACCCGGTGGTTATGCACAAAATATTTTGGGGCAAGGTGCTACGCCTGAGACTGTGGCGAACTTCAATCACGCCTTGGGGTTAGATCGCCCGGCTTATGTGCGGTTTTTTGAGTGGATCACAAATATTCTGTTTCATGGGGATTTTGGTAGTTCTTACTCTGGCTTAGCAGGTGCAATCCGCCGTCCTGTTACAGCACTCATTGCGCCGCGGTTGTTCAACACATTCTTCCTCGCAGCAATGGCGGCCGTGGTTGCCGTGCCGCTAGCGTTAGCACTTGGTTTGCTGGCTGCGCTTTACCGCAACAGTTGGTTTGACCGTGCTGTGAATGCGATTACGCTTACGACAATTGCTTCGCCGGAATTCTTTGTGGCCTATGTGTTGGTGTTTTTCTTGGCCGCAAAGCTGCATTGGTTTTCACCGCTTTCTACCGTTGATGCGAACACTCCGTTTTTAACTCATATCTATAAGGCGGCCCTTCCTGCCCTGACGATGACACTCGTTATCATCGCCCATATGATGCGCATGACAAGAGCTTCGGTCATCAGCTTGCTATCAGCTCCTTATATTGAAATGGCACAACTTAAAGGGCTGACTCCACGCCAAGTTATTTTGCGTCATGCTCTTCCAAATGCGTGGGCACCGATTGCGACTGTGATCGCATTCAACCTCGCTTATCTCGTTGTTGGTGTTGTGGTTGTTGAAGTGGTTTTTGTGTATCCCGGCATCGGGCAATTGATGGTGGATAGTGTTTCCACACGCGATATGCCCGTGGTGCAAGCCTGCGCTTTAATCTTTGCTGCAACCTATATTTTGCTCAACCTGTTGGCCGACATCATTTCAATTGTCACCAACCCAAGGCTCTTGCATCCGAAATGAGCATACCTTCCACCAATATTCGCAACATCAAAGCTCGCCGCACTTGGTCTGAAAACGCATGGCGGTTTTTGCAGACTGCACCGATCAGCGCGTGGTTCGGCATGATTGTGATTTTTATTTATGCATTTTGTGCGCTCTTTGCGCCTTGGTTGGCACCTTACGGTGAAGGTGAAATTGTAACCAAAGGCGCTTATGGCCCCATCAGCTGGGCCAATTGGTTTGGGACTGATCAAATTGGTCGTGATACTTTCTCGCGGGTTCTTTATGGCGCGCGCAATACGATTGGCATTGCGCTGATCACAGTTTTGATTTCATTTTCAATTGGTGGCACCCTGGGGGTTTATTCAGCGCTGACACGTGGCTGGGGCGACCAAATTATCAGCCGGTTTGTTGATGCGCTGATGTCTATTCCAGTTTTGATTTTTGCGCTGATGTTGTTGGCGGTATTTGGCAAAAGCAATCCTTATCCAGAACTGTTGGGCAATTTTCCACTGAACTTGATTTTTATTCTGGCACTTCTTGATTCCACGCGGGTATTTCGTTTAGCGCGCAATACAGCTCTCAATGTGGTGGTGATGGATTATGTGGAGGCTGCAAAGCTTCGCGGCGAAGGCATGGCTTGGATCGTCTTGCGCGAAGTGGTTCCGAATATTTTGCCGCCATTGATTGCTGAATTTGGTTTGCGCTTTTGTTTCGTGTTCCTCACAATTGCTGCTCTTTCATTCTTAGGCGTTGGAATTCAACCACCAACGGCTGACTGGGGTTCGATGGTAGCAGAAAGCAAATCTTTGATTACTTACGGCCGCATTCAACCGCTGATTCCTGCTGGTGCTATTGCCTTACTTACCGTGTCTGTGAATTTCGTGGTTGATTGGTTCCTCTATCAAACAAGTGGACTGCGCGATGAAAAGTGAAGCAAAGCGCGTTAAGGGCGAAGCCCTTTTGGAAATGAGGGGCCTCAAAATCGAGGGCTATAGCAATGATGCTTGGCACCCGATTGTTAAAGGCATTGATCTTTCGTTGAAACGTGGCGAAGTGCTGGGGTTGATCGGTGAATCTGGTGCTGGCAAATCGACATTGGGTTTGGCGGGTATGGGGTTTGCTAGGCCTGGCTGCCGGATTTCGGCTGGCACGATTACATTTGACGGCATTGATTTGGTAAATGCGTCTGCTGCTGAAAAGCGTTCTCTTTGGGGCTCACGCATTGCTTATGTTGCGCAAAGTGCTGCGGCAGGGTTTAACCCCGCGCACCGGATTATTGAGCAGACGGTTGAGACTGCTATTAATCATGGGGTGATGGAGCGCGAGAAGGCTGAGGCCGATGCGCGCGATCTTTATGGCCGCTTGCAATTGCCAAACCCAAACACGATTGGCGCTCGTTATCCCCACCAAGTTTCTGGCGGACAATTGCAACGCGCCATGACAGCTATGGCCATGTCGTGCCGACCTGATCTGATTATTTTTGACGAGCCGACAACCGCGCTCGACGTGACCACCCAAGTTGAGGTGTTGGCGGCGATGCGCAATATTGTGGAGCAATTTAACACTGCCGCGATCTATATTACGCATGATCTTGCTGTGGTGGCCCAAATGGCGCATCGGATTATGGTGTTGCGTTATGGCAATCTGGTTGAAGAAGCGCCGACGCGTGCCATGCTGAAAGAACCATCGCAAGATTATACCAAGTCCCTCTGGGCGGTGCGCAAACTGGTTAAACCGGAGTCGCAAGGTGAAGATATAGTGCTTCAGATTCAAAATGTTGATGCCAGTTATGGCAACGGCGTTAAGGTTTTAGATGATGTGACGGTGAGTGTGCCACGCGGCCGCACTGTGGCTGTGGTGGGCGAGTCTGGTTCCGGAAAATCAACTTTGGCAAGGGCGATCACGGGATTGCTTCCGATCAGCAAAGGCACGATTTCTTTCAATGGCAAGGTGCTCACTACAAAACTTAAAGACCGCGACCGCGATCAGTTGCGGCGCATTCAGATGATTTATCAATCGGCCGATACGGCTTTAAATCCACGCCAAACCGTGCGCGATATCATTGGTCGGCCACTAGAATTTTATCTGGGCCTTAAAGGCGCAGAAAATGACAAGCGCATTGTGAAGCTGCTTGAATCGATTGAACTCGATGAAAGCTTTATTGACCGATATCCATCTGAAATGTCGGGCGGGCAAAAGCAGCGTATTTCGATTGCGCGTGCACTTGCTGCCGAGCCTGATGTGATTATCTGTGATGAAGTGACTTCGGCACTCGACCAAATTGTGCAGGAAGGAATTTTGCAGTTGCTGATGAAGTTGCAACGTGACACAAATGTGACTTATCTCTTCATCACCCATGACATCGCGACTGTACGCGCCATTGCCGATGAGATTGTGGTGATGAACAAGGGGAAGGTTGTGCAGCAGGGATTAAAATCAAAAGTCCTAAACCCTCCCTACCCAGCCTACACTGAATTGCTATTATCTTCTGTTCCCGAAATGGATCCGGATTGGCTGACGAAACTTTTGGACAAACGCAAAGTTAATATGCGCCCGAACTAACCATGCTGCCTAAAAAGCCTTGCGCTTGAATTTCGATTGCGTTTTTTTCTGTTTCGCTAAATTTGTTGTAAGTGAAACATGTTTGCGACATGCGGGGGTTTTTTGAAAAACGATCTTTGTGCCTTGCTATGAAATCCCAGTAAAGCGCGTTGAATGGGCAAGCATCGTCTCCTGTTCTTTTCTTCACGTCAAACGCACAGCTTTTGCAATAGTTCGACATTTTATTGATGTAGTTGCCAGACGCCGCATAGGGTTTTGATGCTAGCATGCCGCCGTCGGCGTGAAGCGCCATACCAATTGTGTTTGGCAGCTCCACCCACTCGAAAGCATCAGCATAAACACTTAAATACCAATCATGCACCGCTTGTGGATCTAGCCCTGCCAACAGAGCAAAATTGCCGGTGATCATCAGGCGCTGAATGTGATGTGCATATGCCTCTCGCTTGGTTTGTTTTACCACTTGAGCCACACAATTCATTTTTGTCTCACTTGTCCAATAAAAGTCAGGCAAGGGTCGTGTGGCGTTCAGAACGTTGACGTTTACATAGGCTGGCATTTTTAATTGATAGATGCCGCGGATGTATTCGCGCCAACCTATAATTTGGCGAATGAACCCTTCCACAGCTTCGATGGGTGCTGTTCCGTTTTTATAACAGGCCTCGGCTTTGCGACAGACATCCAATGGATCAAGAAGACCGATATTGATGTAAGGTGAAAGTACACAATGATGCATAAAATATTGGCCTTCAACCATTGCGTCTTGGGTTTCACCAAAGCTGGCGAGTTTGTATTTCAGGAAGTGATCAAGCGCCTGTTCGGCTTGTGTTGACGTGACAGCGAACCAGAAAGGCTCAAGATCGCCAAAGTTAAGAGGAAAATTTTGCTTCACAAGCGCACTTACATCACGTGTGATTTGATCAGGCTCAAAGTGCGGCGGTTGTGGAGTCAAAAAATCGGACTTAGCGGGCTTTCGGTTTTCGGAATCAAAATTCCAACGCCCGCCTATCGGTTCATCGCCATCCATCAAAAGCCCTGTGGCGCGCCGCATATCGCGGTAAAAAAATTCCATGCGGAGTTGTTTGCGATCTTTTGCCCAATTTCGAAATGCGGCTTCCGAACAGATGAAACGAGTATCCTCGATCGGATTGAAAATCGAAAGTTCCTGTTGGAGCCGCCATTCCGCAGCTTCGGTCATCACTACAGTATCAATATCATGACGAGCCATGGCGCGGATGATTTCACTTTTCAGTGCGCCGGTGTTTCCTGCATCACTCAACTGAACATAATCAACTTTCCAACCGCTCGCCCGTAGCTCTTCAGCAAAGTGCCGCATGGCTGAAAATACCAGCGCAAATTTCTTTTTGTGGTGGCGCACATAAGTTGCTTCTGCCATCACCTCAGCCATAAAAACCACATCACAGTTTTTATCCGCATGCCGAAGCGACGATATGTTTTGGGAAAGTTGATCGCCTAAAATGACGATCAAGGATTGATCTGGTTTGGACATATTGCGTATACGTTTATGATTCAAAAAGAGATTTCATGACCCAACCTACAATCATCTGGTTTCGACAAGATTTGCGCCTGAGCGACCATGCAGCTTTGACCTCTGCTGCGGCAAAAGGGCCGATTATCCCTCTTTATATTTTGGATGGCGAAACGCCGGGTGATTGGCGTATGGGCGCGGCATCACTCTGGTGGTTGCATAATAGCCTTGAATGTTTGAATCTGCGCATTCCCTTGGTATTGCGGCGCGGGCGGGCAGATGATGTGCTTGCTGAAGTTCTATCTGAAACAAAGGCTGGAGCTGTTCATTTCACGCGTGATTATGCGCCTTGGTCTGGCGCTTTGGAACAAAGAATTAAAAATATTTGCGAGGCCCAGGGTGCTACATGTCACCGTCATGGTGGATTTTTGTTACATGAGCCTGAGTCCATTCGCAATGGATCGGGCGAACCATACAAAGTTTACACACCTTACTCACGGGCATGCTTTGCTTCGGGCGAACCACGCCCTTTGAAGCCCGTTCCAAAATTTGAAGTCTATTCTGGCAGCGTGAAAGGCGAGCAACTTTCCGATTGGAATCTACTTCCAACCAAACCAGATTGGTCAGGCGGACTTGCAGCGGAATGGCAGCCCGGAGAAGCGAGCGCTCAAGAGTTGCTCCATAAATTTCTTGACGAGGCTTTAATTGATTATGCAG
>Ga0209069_10001796_pt1 | contig 11044 bp, 11 predicted proteins | sample Str013_2_FD_187202 | JGI IMG/M metagenome (GOLD analysis project Ga0209069, IMG submission 187202) | Freshwater sediment microbial communities in response to fracking from Pennsylvania, USA - Straight Creek_MetaG_SC_2013 (SPAdes) (version 2) | ecosystem: Environmental > Aquatic > Freshwater >...
GGCGCTCATGCCATTGCCGATGATACGCGGCAGCATCTGGTAAATGTCCTTGATGACCACCGGCGCCAGACCCAAGCTCAATTCATCCAACAGCAGCAGGTCCGGGTTGCTCATCAGGGCGCGGCCGATCGAGACCATCTGCTGCTGGCCGCCCGAGAGGGATGTGGACGGTGCGTCGCGCTTTTCCGAGAGGATAGGAAACAGGTCGTAGATCGCCTCGAGGTTCCAAGGTCCAGGGCGGGCGACCCGGCCACCAAGCACGAGATTCTCCTCGACCGAGAGCGACGGAAACAGCCGCCGCCCTTCCGGCACCAGCGCGATGCCGCGTTTCACGATGGCGTTGGCCGGCTGTCCACTGATGTCTTCGCCACGCCAACGAATCCTGCCCGGTTTGGTGGTGACCAGCCCGCAGATCGATTTCAATAGAGTGCTCTTGCCGGCCCCATTCGAACCGATTAGCGACAAAAGTTCGCCCTCGCGCAACTGCAGCGCTACGCCGTGTAACGCCTGGAAATCGCCGTAGAACGCTTCGAGCTTATCGATGATCAGGATGGGATCAGACATGGTCCGCATCGCCCATGTAGACCGACTGGACCTCAAGATTGGCCATCACGACGGCGGGCAGCCCTTCGGCGATTGTTCTGCCGAAGTTGACCACGACTAGGCGTTGGGCCACCGACAGCAGGGCGTGTACGACGTGCTCGATCCATACAATGCTGACGCCGGACGCATGCACGTCGCGGATGGCCGCCAGCAGCGACTGGCATTCAGGATCGGTAAGACCGCCGGCGATTTCGTCGAGCAGCAGCAGCTTGGGGTCGGTCGCCAGCGCGCGGGCCATTTCCAGGCGCTTGCGTTCCAGCAGCGTCAACGAACCCGCCAGCCGATTGGCCTTGTGTCTCAGCCCGGTCAACTCCAGCACTTCGGCGGCGCGCTGGCGCGGATCGTTGGTCTGTTTGGTCCGTCCGAACGTAGCCCCGACCAGCACGTTCTCGAACACTGTCATGCCGGAGAACGGGTTCGGGATCTGAAACGAGCGCGAGATACCTTTGCGGCAGCGGTCGGAAGCGGACAGTTTGGTAATGTCCTCGCCGTTGAAATGAACCGTACCCGTCTCAGGCCGCACGGTGCCGGTGATGAGATTGAACAGCGTCGTCTTGCCCGCCCCATTCGGACCCAGGATGCCTAGGATCTCGTGGTTGCCGACCTCAAGCGACAGATTATCCGTCACAACAAGCGCGCCGTAAGTCTTGGAGAGGTTGGCAAGGGCGAGGAGGGGCATAAGAGGGTCAGTCGTCAGTGGTCAGTCGTCAGTCGGGTGATCAATCGCTTTCCGACGGACCACTGACCACTGACGACTGACCGTCTTCCTTTTTTGCTACAACCTACCCAAGCAACCGTACCTTGCCCGCCACCGGAATCTCCGGGTGCTGCGGATTGGCGACGATCGAGAGTTCCACCTTATCGCCCTTGCGGTTCCATTGGCCGCCGGCCAGCGGAGTCTTCGACACGTTCTTGACCGGACCGCCGCCGGTCCAGTTCACCGGTCCGACGATGGTTTTCATGTTGGTGGCAGCAATCGCGGCCAGGATCGCCTTGGGATCAGAGAGATCGGCCGCTCGTTTCACGACATCCAGCGCCACTTCGAAGATGGCGTGGCTGAAGCCAAGGGTCGCCGTCCACTGCTTACCGCTGGCCTTTTCGTAGGCGTCGGCCAGCTGCTGCGCCGTCGTGCCGTCGAGGCTGGAGGCAAACGGGAAGGTGGGCGCCCACCAGGCTTCGGTGGTGAGGCCGTCGGCCCGCTCGCCGAGCGCTCCCACCGAGGCCGGGAACAGCAGCGCCTTGCCGACCGTGACCACCTTAGGCTTGAAACCCTGCTGGGCCGCCTGAGACCAGAATGTCGCGAAATCCGGCGGGATCATCACGCCGGTGACGATTTCCACGCCCGCCGCCTTGAAGGCCGAGATCTGCGAGGAAAAGTCGTTGTTGAGCGGCTGATAGCGGCCGGGATCGACCAGGTCGTAGCCGGCCGCCTTCAATGGGCCCGGCAAGCCATGCGCCGCATCGCCCCAGGCATTGCCGTCGGCGTCGTTGGGGAACAACCCGCCGACCTTCTTGGCCGCGCCCGACTGGTCCCAGATATTGACGAAATTGGCGATGATGTCTTCCAGGCCCCAGAAGAAGTGGTAGGTCCACTCGAAGCCCTTGGCCGGGTCGCCCTTGCGGCCAAAGAAATAGGGCTGCCACGGGCAATTGGTGGAAATGCAGGGCACGCCGTTCAGCTCGGCCTGGTCGGCGGCCGGGTTGGTGGTGTCGGGTGTATCCTTGGTCAGCAGCAGGTTGACCTGGTCCTTCAGGATCAGCTCGGAGGCGACTTCGGCCGCACGGTTCGGGTTCGACTGCGAATCCTTGGTGATGAGTTGGATCTTGACCGGCTTGCCGTTGTTGGTAAGGCCGTCCATTGATTTCTGGACACCCTTGATGATCCAATCCTGCGCCTCGCCGAAGCCGGCCAGCGGGCCGGTCAGCGGGCTGACCAGGCCGATCTTGAACACGCCGTCGGCGGCCTGGGCCGAGCGCAGCCGCAGCACTGCGGGTGCAGCGACCAAAGCCGAAGCGCCCTGCATGAGGCGACGGCGGGTGATGTTGGATGATGTCGTCATGGCTTCCTCCCTGAGAGTCTTGTTGAGACGATTGAAGCGGACTTCAGCACAGCGCGCAAGCGCCGTAATTCGAGCCTTCATCGATACTGACTCTTGATCGCCTGGAACCTGTGTACGGCACAAAAGCAGATGGCGTAGGAGCGACCCGTGGGTCGCCCCCTCCGCGCTTGCTGTGCAGTGAGAGGGCGACCCACGGGGCGCCCCTACACCAACGACGCCGGAATGACCACTCTCGTAGGTCAGCATCTGTGAAGGTAGGTATCAGGCCTCAGAACGAGCTATCGCCCGTGACTTGCCGGTACATGATGGGCAAGAACTCAGCGAGGTAGCTCATTTCCTCGATGCAATGCTGATGCAGGCGGCGGGCCAGTTCGTCGGTGACGCGCTCGCTGCGCATGACGGCAGCCTCGGCCGCGCTGATAGGCAGCGCCGGGGCGCGGCTCTCGATATGGCCGAGGAAGAAGCGCGAGCGCATCTCGCAGCCGGCGTCGGTATTGCGCACGAAATGCGTCATGCGCGCGAAATCGACCGGATGCTCCAGCGCGCCAATGCGGGCGCAGATCGCCGCGCCATTCAGCGTGGCGTAGCGGGTCGGGTCGTAGAACTCGTGCGGGTCGCGGAAATTGATGCGCAGCTGGTAGTTGGGGCCATCCGAGCCGGCGAGATATTCGTGCACGAGGTGGCTTGAGCCGATGTGAGTGCCGGGCACACGGTCGGCCCAATCTGAGAACAGATGATCGGTCGGGTGCCAGAGCTTGTACTGCTCCGTGCCACCCAGATAGCGGAACCACCATTCGACCATCTTGGCGCGCGCGCGCGGCATGCGGGCCAGCGCGCAGACCGTCTTGTAGCCGTCCGGGTAGTCGACCACGCCGGATTCGATCTTCAGGTAGCCGGGTTGGAGGAGGTCGTTCACTTCGGCAAGGCGCATTCTTCTATCTCTCCCCTCTTGCGCACCCTGGTGGTGTCACCCTCGGGCTCGTCCCGAGGATCCCTGTTTCGACTGGCGCAGGAGTGTGTTGATGCATGGGTCCTCGGGACAAGCCCGAGGACGACACCGGTGGGGTGGATGGCGTCCGGACCAACGGTCAGCCTCGCAGAATTTGGTTCAGGTGCTTCAGGTGTTCCGTAACCTTGGCGCGCAACGCCGCCTTCTGATCATCCGTCCAGGACATGAAGCCGCGATTGGTCTTGAAGCCGAGCTTGCCATCTTTCACCATGGCCTTCAGCGTCGGGGTCGGCTCGGTCGAGCGATCGAGATGCGGCAGGACGTTGCTCTGGATATCGAGCGTGAGATCGGTTCCCACCAGATCGGCATTCTCCAGCGGGCCCAGCACGGCAAGGCGGCGGCCGAACGAGTTCTTCACCACCAGGTCCACCGTTTCGGCATCGCACACGCCAGCGTCCACCAGCGCGATAGCCTCGCGCCATAGCGCATGCTGCATGCGGTTGCCGACAAAGCCGGGCACATCCTTTTTCACATGCACGGCGACCTTGCCGATCCTCGTCAGCAAGTCAATCATGCGCGTGACATTGGCGGGATCGGTCCCGTCTGCCTGGATCACCTCCACCAGCGGGATAAGATAGGGTGGGTTCCACCAATGGGTGCCGAGCACGCGGTGTTTGGAGCCGACGCGCGCTGCGATCAGCCCGATCGGGATAACCGACGTGTTGGAGCACAGCAGCGCATCGGGCCGGGCCAGCGAGTCGAGTTCGGCGAAAATGTCCTGCTTGAGCGGCAGTTTTTCGGGCGCGGCCTCAATAACAATGTCGGCGTCCTTGACGGCATCCTTCAGCGTGGCATGCGGTGTGATGCCTGCAACCGCGCGGTCATCCCAACCGATGGATTTCAGTGTAGCGGCAATCCGCTCCTTCGCCGAGGTCAGAACCTCCGGGAACGGATCGGTGATCGTCACGTCGTGCCCGCCGTTGGCGAATACGGCGGCCAGACCGTGCCCCATGAGGCCGGCCCCGATGATGGCGATCTTTTCCATGTCTAGCCCGCCGTATAGCCACCATCGGCATAGAGAATATGCCCGGTATAGAAATCCGAGGCCTTTGACGCGAGGAACAGCAGGGGTCCGGCGAGATCGTCGGGCTCACCCAAACGGCCCTTCGGAACCCGTGCCAAAAACCCTTTGCGCGTGGTCACCGCCGTCTCGTCGTCCCCAAACATCCATTCGGTGAGGGGCGAGCGGAACACCGTCGGTGCGATGGCGTTGACCGTGATGCCCGACGGCCCCAGCTCGCAGCCGAGCGCCCGGGTCATGCCGTCCACGGCCGATTTCGAGGCGCAATAGGCCGTGTAGCCTGCAGGATGGCCGAGCAGGCCGCGGGCGGACGACATGAGGACAATCTTACCGCCATCACCCTGTTTCACCATCTGCACTGTGATCGCCCGCGCCATCAGCCAGGACTGCGTGACATTGGCGTCCATGACGTCGAGGAAGCGTCCGGGCGCCATGTCAGTGATTTTCGAGACATCGTTCTTGCCTGAGGCCACGACCAGAATATCGACGCGACCGAAGCGGGCAACCGCCGCCTCGACGATCTTGGTGCAATTGGCTTCGCTGGATGGGCGCAGATTGAGCGCCGCGACTTCGGCGCCCAGTCCCTTGCACTCGGTGGTGATCGCCTCAAGCTCGGTCTTCTTGCCCGCCGTTAGCACCAGCTTGCAGCCAGCCCCTGCCAGCACCCGTGCGGCAACCGCGCCGAACGCGCCCGACGCACCGGTGACCACGGCGACCTTGTTCGTGACATCGAAGAGCGACAGCGGATTCTTCATGATGTCACACCCGTGGGGTTGACACCCGGCGGGTACGGAATGACTACCAGCATCTTGCAGACGTGATTGGAACGATTGACGATCTCGCGCACTTCACCCGGCGCGATGGTGCACGAGTCCATGGTCTTTAGCACAGTCTCCTGACCCGCAATGATCACCGTCATTTCGCCGTCGAGAACGACGTAGACTTTCTCGAACGGCGTCGCGTCCGGCCCCGCCCCACCACCCGGCAAGAATTGGCTGTAGCCGACCCATTGGTTGGTCGGGCCGTTGGGCTCGAAGCCCTGCAGGCGAAGCCCGACCACAGCGCGATGGTTCGGAGCTTCGTACTTTGTCGCGTCGGAGAAGCGTTTGATGTGCATCAGAACCTCTCCCCTTTTTCGATCCGGTACGCCTGCCCCGGGTCCGTGATCGCCACCAGCCGTATGATGCAGCCGTCGCCGCGATCCCAGTTCCAGGGAAAGAACGCAAAGGTGCAGCGCTTGCCGGTCACCGAATCCAGATCGCCGCCGACATTCTCGATGCCCAGGATGCCGTTCTTGAACAGGATCTGATGCACCGGCTCCCATTCCGGAAAATCGACCGCCCAGTCGCCGCCGCCCGACCACTCCTGGTATTCCTTCCCCAGATGCGGTAGCAGCGGCCCGTTGCGTTGCGGGCCGATGGCCGTCGCCAGCGGATGATCGTTGGCCTGGGTATCGTGGCCGACCACCTTCACCTGCTTGTCGACCATCCATTGGCCGGCACTCGGCACGAAGCCGGGGCAATAGGGGAAATAGTCGCCGTCCTCATAGCGCTTGTGCCAGCCGGTGTTGAGGATCAGCACGTCATGGGGGCGGATGGCCTTGCCGCAGGCCTTTTCCAGATCGTCGGCGGTGATGCTCTCCCACTTCTTCTTTGGCAGCGGGACCACGAGTCCGGACCCGAAGAAATGCGGCAGCGGCACTTCGTCGATGAAGGGCGTGCCCTGAACAACATGCGCGGGCGCGTCGATATGCGTGGTCGAATGCATCGAGGTGGTGATGCGCTGCGACAGCACGCCGGACTTGGCCATGTAGTGGATGCGCTCGATCTTCACGTCCGGGAAGTAGGGCCAGTTCGGGCACTGGAAACCCCAGCGATGGCTGAGGTTGGTAAACTGCAACCCCATGGCATTGTCGTGGTTGCCCTGAAACTCAATGCCGCGAACCTTGACCATCGAAGCCGTCCTCCCCTTGCCCTTGTCCTGTCCGGGCGCGTGTTTCACGATACGTTACGAACGACTTGAGGGGAGGTCAATTGCCACCACGGCGGACCGGTTTGCAGCGCCGGCAACGGATAGGCTTGGACGGCGCTATCAAACCGCGTCATGGTTGATCGGGGTCCCAACCCCAGTCCAATACCCAACCCAAGGAGACTCTCATGGTCCGGCTATTTGTGCGGCATACCGTTGCCGACTATGCGACCTGGCGCGCCGGCTACGATGCTTTCGAACCGCATCGGCGTCCTGCCGGAGTGACCGCCCATGCTGTCTATCAGACGCTCGACAACCCCAATGACATAACCGTCACGCATGACTTCGAGACGGCCCAGCAGGCGCAAGCCTTCATGGGGTTGGAGGAACTGAAGAGCGCGATGCAGAAGGCCGGAGTGCAGGGACCGCCGACGATTTGGCTGACCGGCGCCAAGTAGTCCAAAAGGGCGGCAAGGTCAGGGAGCCATCAAAGCCAAGGCCACGCCCTGGCCGACGCCGACGCAGAGCGTGACCAAGGCATGCTTGCCGCCCCCCTCGTGCAGCCGGCGCGCCGCTGCCGCGGCAATGCGTGCGCCGGTCATGCCGAGCGGATGGCCCATGCTGATGCCGCCGCTCCTGGCGTTCAGCTGCGGCGCGTCGTCGGCCAGGCCCCAGGCGCGGGTGCAGGCCAGCACCTGCGCGGCAAAAGCCTCGTTCAGTTCGATCACGTCATAGTCGCCGGGCGCAAGGCCATTCAGCAGGCTGAGTTTCTTGACCGCTTCGATCGGTCCCAATCCCATCAGGCGTGGCTCCACGCCTGCCGATGCGGCTTGGCCGATGCGGGCCAGCGGCGTCAGACCGTATCTGCGCATGGCCGTCGCGGAGGCCAGCAGCAGGGCGGCGGCGCCATCGTTGATACCGGAGGCGTTGCCAGCGGTAACAGTACCGTTGTTGCGAAACGGGGTGGGCAGTAGGCGCAGCTTTTCCGCAGTCGTGGCGCGCGGATGTTCGTCCTTGGCGATGATCACCGGCTCACCTTTCGGTCCTCGCGCCGTGATCGGAGCAATGTCCGTGGCGTGCCAAGCAGGATCGTATCGCGTTTGACTGCGCAAAGCGTAGGCGTCCTGATCGATGCGCGCGATGGAGTACGCGCCGGCGACGTTCTCGGCGGTCTCTGGCATCGAGTCGATGCCGTGCACTTTGGCAATCCGTTCGTGCACGAAGCGCCAGCCGATGGTGGTGTCGTAGATCTCAGCGCGGCGGGAAAAGGCGGTCTCGGCCTTCGGCATGACGAAGGGAGCGCGGCTCATGCTCTCGACGCCGCCGGCGATCACCATCTGCGCTGCCCCCTGGGCAATCGAGCGGGCGCCCAGGATCATCGCGTCCAAGCCGCTGGCGCACAACCGGTTCACGGTCAGCGCCGGAACCGATGCCGGCAGCTTCGACAGCAGCACCGCCATGCGGGCCACATTGCGGTTGTCTTCGCCGGCCTGATTGGCGCAGCCGAATATCACTTCGTCGATTGGCCAAGCGGGGTCGGCCACAAGGGCGTCGATGACATGGGCCGCCAGGTCGTCGGGGCGGATCGCGGCAAGCGCCCCGCCGAAGCGGCCGATCGGAGTGCGCGCGCTCTTGCAGAGGAAGACATCGATCAAGCCATGGCCTCCAATCGAGGGGACGCCGCGTACCGGCCCTTCAGATGCGGCGGCGCCTTGGCGTCGAGATCCAGCAGCGTGCGGCGGAGTGTTGCCAGCCCATGCCGGCGCGCCGATTCAAACGGACCGCGCGGAAAGTTGAGTCCCAGTTTCAGGGCTGTGTCTATGTTGGACTCCGACACACGCCCCTCTGCCAGTAGGCTGGCAGCCTCGTTTGCGAGCGCCGCTTCAATACGCAGCACAATGGCTTCGGCATCGACGGGAGCGGCTTGTGGGCGATCGGGAAAAAGAAATCCGCGTCCGGTTTTGCGACCAAGTTCGCCCTTTGCCACTTGGGCTTCCAGGGTCTGAAACACATGATAGCGCGGGCCGCCCGCCATGGCGGCGTTGAGGCTCCGCGTGGCCGCGAGATTGATGTCGGCGCCGATCAGATCCATGAGCCCGAATGGGCCGATAAGATAGCCTGCGGCCTGCATGGCGGCGTCGATATCGGACGCGCTGCGGCCTTCTTCCAGCAGGGCCAAGGCTTCGCCATAGAACGGGCGGGCGCAGCGATTGACAATGAAGCCGGGCGTGTCGGCGCAGGCGATTACGGTCTTGCCGGCGGCCTCGGTGGCGAGGCGCGCGGCGTCGAGCGACGGCTGGTTGGTGCCCGCATGGGCGACCAGTTCGACCAGCGTCATGACCGGGGCCGGATTGAAGAAATGCAGCCCGAGCAGGCGTTCGGGGTGCGCCAAGGCGGCTGCGATCGACGATACCGAGAGCGATGAGGTGTTGGTGGCAAGCACAGCGTTGGGTGCCACGATGGCTTCCAGGTCGCGGAACAGGCTGCGCTTGGCCTCGAGCTGTTCGACGATGGCCTCGATCACCAGTTCCGCAGGCGCCAGGGCCGACAGCGACGGGACGCATTGAAACCGCGATAGCGTCTGGTCGCGAGCCTCGGCCGCCAATTTTCCGGCTTGGACGCGCTTGTCCAAGGGGGCGGCCAAGCGGCTGGCCGCGCTCCCGAGCGTGGCGGCATGTGCGTCGGTCGCGAGCACGCAACAGCCCGCTTGCGCAAACACCTGCGCGATCCCCAGGCCCATGGTGCCGAGGCCGACCACGCCGATGCTGCGTATAGTGTTCATTGTCCCCTGAACTCCGGTTTTCGCTTTTCGCGAAAGGCCGCAATTCCTTCGCGCTTGTCGGCGCTGTCGAACAGGGCTTCGAAGTTGCTACGTTCAGTGACAAAATCAAGCGCGGCTTCGTCGCCGGCGATAATCGCACGCTTGGCGGCCTGCAGAGCCAGAGGCGCGCGGACCGCCAGTTTGGCACACAACGAATCGGCCTCCGTGCCGGCATCGGCGGAGCTGCGCCAGCCCACGATGCCCCAGCTCTCGGCCGTCGCGGCATCGATGATTTCACCCGTCAGCACCATGCGGGACGCGCGCGCCCGTCCCACCAGAGCCAGCAGCCGTTGTGAGCCGCCTGCGCCCGGCATGATGCCAAGGTTGGTTTCCGGCAGGCCAAACCGTGCCGTCACGCCAGCGACGATGCAATCGGCCATCAAGGCCAGTTCGAAGCCGCCGCCAAGGCAGAAGCCGTCCACGGCAGCGACCAGCGGCTTGGGAAACCTTCGGATCCGGGCCCATAACTCCTTGCGCGGATCGACCGCCGCTGCGGCGCTGGTTTTGGTTTCGATTTCGCCAATATCGGCGCCGGCGGCGAAGTTGCCGTCCGCGCCGCACAGCAACGCCACCCGGCAGGCGGGGTCTTCCGCCAGCCTCTCCAGCGCATCGGCCAATCGCGCAAGCAAGCGCGTCGACAGCGCGTTGCGCTGCGCTGGTCGATTCAGAATCAAGCGGGTCCAGCCGTCATGCGGCGCAATGATCAACTCATCCATCGTCATATCATGCGCGCGGAACGCTGGGTATTTCAAGTCCAAAGCTTTGAACTTGAAATAATTCGGGCCCGGTGCCACAGTCGGCTCTGGATGACGCCACGAGGAAGGAGCAGCCATGAAGGTCCTGTGCCTTGGGGGAGGTCCGGCCGGTCTCTATTTCGCGATCTCGATGAAGCTGCGCGATGCCGGGCATCAGGTCACGGTGCTGGAGCGCAACCGCGCCAACGATACTTTCGGCTGGGGCGTGGTGCTGTCGGACGATGCGCTCGGGCGCATGCAGAAGAACGACGCCAAGAGCACCGAGGCGATTCGCAGCGCCTTTGCCTATTGGGACGATATCGCGGTGGTTCATAAGGGCGCCCGCATCGTCTCTGGCGGGCATGGCTTTGCCGGCATCGGACGCAAGGCGATGCTGGTCATCCTGCAACAGCGGGCGCGCGAGTTGGGCGTCGATCTGCGCTTTGAAACTGAGTTCAAAACGGCTGAAGCTTATCGCAAAGACTATGACTTGGTGGTTGCGGCCGATGGCATCAATTCGGCGGTACGCAAGGAATACGCCGACCAGTTCAGACCCGATGTCGATACCCGGCGCTGCAAGTTCGTCTGGCTTGGAACGCAGCAGAAATTCAATGATGCGTTCACGTTCATTTTCGAGCCGACCGAGCATGGCTGGATGTGGGCGCATGTCTACCAGTTCGATGCCGATACCGCGACCTTCCTGGTGGAATGCCTGCCCGAGACGTGGGACCGCTGGGGCTTTGCGAGCCTGTCGAAGGAAGACACCGTCGCCGCCTGCGAGCGCACCTTCGCCAAACACCTGGGCGGCCACCCGCTGATGTCCAATGC